>Ga0180222_1000100_pt1 | contig 152865 bp, 152 predicted proteins | sample eDN5th37CKraftOP_FD_151336 | JGI IMG/M metagenome (GOLD analysis project Ga0180222, IMG submission 151336) | Enriched Organic Plus compost microbial communities from Emeryville, California, USA - eDNA 5th pass 37_C Kraft OP (version 2) (version 2) ... | reverse complement strand
GTCTCGGAGGCCGGTCGCAGCGAGCACCCATGCGGTTCCTTGCAGCGAATCCGCGGGTCAGGCGTAAGCCGGCAATTATCTAGGCCCGTCACGGGGGCTTGGCAAGGAAGACGGTGTTAAGGGCCCGGAATTGCAGGTGGAAATCGCGTTGCAGCAAGGGCTTTTGCCAATCCGCGAATGCTTCCCGCACACTTGCGGCGTGGGATTAGCGGCGGTTTTGTCATATTCCGCGTGCAAAGGGAGGAAACGCCAACCATGGATAACCGCCCGAATTCGGCCGCCCAGGGAACCTTCGACTACATCATCGTTGGCGCCGGTTCCGCCGGCTGCGTGCTCGCGAACAGGCTGTCGGCCGATCCCCGCAACCGCGTCCTGCTGCTCGAGGCTGGCGGCCGCGACAACTGGATCTGGTTCCACATCCCGGCGGGCTTCATGTACTCGAACGGCAATCCCCGCGCGGACTGGTGCTTCCTCACCGAGCCCGAGCCCGGCCTCGACGGCCGTCAGATTCCGTGCCCGCGCGGCAAGGTCATCGGCGGATCGTCCGCGATCAACGCGATGGTCTATATCCGCGGGCAGGCCGGCGACTACGACGACTGGCGGCAGCTCGGACTCACCGGCTGGGGCTGGGACGACGTGCTTCCCTACTTCAAGAAGCACGAAGATCATTTCGGCGGCAGCAACGACGCGCACAATGCCGGCGCCGAATTGCGCGTCGATTCGCAGCGCGTCGATTACCGCATCAACAAGGCCTTCACCGAGGCACTGAAGCAGGCAGGCTTCCCGGCGGCGAAGGATTTCAACGCCGGCGAAGCGGAAGGCGTCGGGCTGATCGAAGTGACACAAAAGGGCGGGCGCCGCATGAGCTCCGCGCGCGCGTTCCTGAAATCGGCGCTCTCGCGCCCCAACCTGAAACTGGAAACCGGCGTCCTCTGCGAACGCATTCTGTTCGAAGGTCGCCGTGCGAGCGGCATTCAATACCGGCAAGCCGGCGCGACGAAGATCGCCCACGCGCGCGGAGAGATCGTGCTGTCCGCCGGCAGCATCGGATCGCCGAAACTGATGCTGCTCTCGGGCGTCGGTCCCGCCGCGCACCTCAAGGAGTTCGGCATCGACGTCGTGCTCGACAAGCCCGGCGTCGGCGAGAACTTCCACGACCATCTGCAATTTCCGCTGCGCTATGCGATCGACGGCGGCGGCACGTTGAACGACCGCTACTGGTCGATGCCGGGCCGCGCATGGATCGCGCTCGAATACGCACTGTTCCGGCGCGGACCGCTCTCCATGTCGCCTTCGCAGATCGCTGCCTATCTGCGCAGCGATTCCAGCCAGGATCGCGCCAACGTCACGCTCTTTCCGATCCCCTATGCGCGTGAGTCTGCGAAGAGCGTCAGGCTCGCCCGCGGATCGGGGATGAGCATGACCATCTACGATCTTCGTCCGACAAGCCGCGGCAGGCTGCGCCTGAAGAGCGCGGACCCCGCTGCCAATCCCGCATTGCTTTTTAATTATCTATCCACCGAGCGCGACAAGCGCGTGGCGATCGACGCGCTGCGTATCGTGCGCCGGGTGATGCAGCAGCCGGCGATGGCGAAGCTTAATCCGAAACCGGTCTCCGAAGGTTATCTCCCTGCCGAAGACGACGCGTCGCTCCTGCAGATGGCGAAGAACATCGCCACGACCATCTATCACCCGGTCGGCAGCGCCAAGATGGGATTGCTGTCCGATCCGATGGCGGTGGTCGACGCGCGCCTGCGCGTGATCGGCATCGACGGCCTCCGGGTGGTCGACAACTCGATCATGCCGGCGGTGACTTCCGGCAACACCAATGCACCGGCCATGATGATCGGGGAGAAGGGCGCCGACATGATCCTGGCCGACGCACGCTCGAGCCCCGTCCGCGCGGCGGCCTGATACCGCTGGGTTCCGCAACGGAGCCCAAGGGGCCGTAAGGAAACAACCGATTAACCATGAAGGTTTATCCCGGTGCTTGGAGTATCCGCGCCGGGATGGTCGATGCGTTTTGTTGGAGTACTGATCGCGCTGATGCTTGGGCTGCAGGCCGGAGTCTCGTTCGCGCAGGCGACCGAGGCTGAGGCCGCGCCTGCTCCGGCCGTCGTCGCCATCGACGCGCGCGTCGCGGGCGACGGCAAGCGCACGCGCTTCGTCCTCGACCTGAACGGCTCCACCGATTTCGCGGCGTTCACCCTGGCCGATCCCTACCGCGTGATTATCGATTTCGCCGATGTTCGTTTCAATCTGCCGTCCGCCGCCGGAACGAAGGGCAGGGGACTCGTCTCCGCCTTTCGCTATGGCGTGTTCGCGCCGGGCAAGGCGCGCGTCGTGCTCGACGCGACGGACCCCGTCGCGATCGACCGCGCATACGTTGTCGAGCAGCATGACAAGCAGCCCGCGCGGCTGGTCGTGGATCTCGTGCCGACCGACCGGGAGACCTTCATCCGCAACGCCGCCGCAAAGGCGCCCGCCAGCCCTTCGGCGTCCGTTGCGCGGGTTGCAATCGACCCCCAGGCGGACAAATCGGGGCCGCCGGTCATCGTCATCGATCCCGGCCACGGCGGCATCGACTCCGGTGCCATCTCCCCTTCGGGCGTTCAGGAGAAGGATATCGTCCTCGCCGTCGCGAAGGAGCTCGCGGAGAAACTCGAGCGCACGAAGCGCTTCCGCGTGGTCCTCACACGCTATGACGACACGTTCGTGCAACTGAATGACCGCGTACAGATCGCGCGCATGAACAACGCGAAGCTTTTCATCTCGATCCACGCGGATTCGATCTCCCGCAAGGAAGGCGAGGCGCGCGGCGCGACGATCTATACCGTCTCCGACAAGGCGTCCGACACCGAGGCCGCGAAGCTCGCCGACAAGGAAAACAAGGCCGACCTGATCGCCGGCGTCGACCTCACGAACAAGAGCGACGACGTCGCCAACATCCTGTTCGACCTCGCCCACCGCGAGACCAAGAACTTCTCCGGACTGTTTGCTCGCACCCTGGTCGGCCGCATGAAGACGGCCACCCTGATGCATAAGAAGCCCTTGAAATCCGCCGGCTTTATCGTCCTGCGGGCGCCCGACGTCCCTTCCGTGCTTCTGGAGCTGGGATTTTTGTCGAGCCGGGAGGACGTGAAGCTGCTGACGTCCCCGGCCTGGCGCGAGAAGGTCGCCGTGGCCATGGCGGATGCCGTCCAGCGTTTCTTCCAGAGCCATCTGGCCGAGGTCCATTGACGACGTTAGCGCATGATCCCGAAAAAGCCTGCCCTCGGATTTGATCCGAGGTGGGTACCGGTTTTCGGAAAGGTCACGCGCAAAACAACAATCTGTTCCGGGCCGTGGCAGAGCTTATGATCCGGCTCATGATTGCAGGCAGAACTGCGTTTCCATGAACGATTCCCCGCCGGATTACTTCGAGGCGCTGGCCGCCGCGATCGAGCGCCTGAAGAACAACACCCGGGCGGCGCGGGGCGCCATCTATGACCGCGCCCGCAAGCTGCTGCTTGAGGAAGCGCAGACTTCCGAGCCACCCTGGCAACTCGTCGACATCGTGCGCGAGCAGCGCGCCCTCGAGGAGGCGATCGAGGAAGTCGAGGCCATGTACGCGGACATGCCCGCGGCCAAGCCGGGGCAGGTGATCCCCCCGCGGTCCTCCCTGCCGAAGAAGCCGCCGCCCCGCCAGTTGCCGCCGCCGGTACGGAAGCCCGAGCGTCCCGCCCGCGACGAGGATGAATTCGAAGACGAGTTCGGAGTCGAAGAGGTGGATGCGGAGGAGTGGGCCGAGCGGTTCGGCGCATCGCTGCCGGCAACGACTTCGCGACAGTCTTCCCGCTATCGTGCACAAGCATCTGCGCTTGCGGCCGTGCCCTGGTGGGCGTGGGTAAGCATCGGCCTGCTCGTGCTCATTATTGCCGTGCTGCTCATCTTGCTGCTGCGCCCCGCCGAAACGCCCCAGCCGCCCCAGCTGCCGCAGCCGCCCGCCGCGCCGGCCACGAAGACGAAGACAACGGCGGCACCGCCCCCGAGCCCGGAAGAACTCGCCCGCCGCGCGCGCGAGGCGGTGGAGCGGGGCAACAACCTGAGCCGCAATCAGGACTACGAAGGCGCGATCGCCGCCTATGGCGAAGCGATCCGCCTCGTACCGACCGATGCCTCGCCCTACATCAATCGCGCGTTCGCGCATTGGAGCCGGGGGGAAACGGACCGCGCGATCGCCGATTACGACGCGGCGATACGGCTCGCGCCGGATAACATCGTCGCGCGGACCAACCGTGCGGTTGCCTACAATTTTCGCGGCGACTACGACCTCGCCATACAGGACCTCGATCACGCCCTGCGGCTGGAGCCCGACAACGCCGACATCCTGAACAGCCGTTGCTGGGGCAGGGCGCTCGCCGACCAGATGCAGGCGGCGCTGTCCGACTGCAACGAGGCGCTCCGCCTGCGGCCCAACGATCCCAATATCCTCGATAGTCGCGGCTTCACCTACCTGAAGATGGGCGAGATCGACCGTGCGATCGCCGACTACGATACCGCGCTGAAGGCCAATCCGAGGCTGGCCGGTGCCCTCTACGGCCGGGGACTCGCCAAGCTCCGCAAGGGCGATAAGACCGGCGGCAACACCGATATCGCCGCCGCCAAGGCCATGCGGCCGGAGATCGAGACGATCTTCGCCCGTTACGGGATGCGCTAAGAGCACGCCTTTCCACGGAAGCGTGAAACCGGCCCGGTCCCCCGCGCAAAGTTCCCGATTTTGTCATATAGTTGCAACCGATGCGGGAATGAGATTCCGACGGATAGGTCGCCTTGCCGACTGACTTGCGAGAAAACCTCGCGCAACTAATTGCCGGCTTGAAGCCGAACTCTCCCGCCGCGCGCCGCGCGATCTATGACAAGGCGCGAGACGGCTTGAAGGCGGAAATTCGGGCAGCGGCTCCTTTCCTGCCGGTTCAGACGGCGCTGGAAAAGACGCGCGAGCTGGAAGACGCGATCAAGGCGGTCGAGGCGGAAGCGTCGCTGCACGACCCGCCGACACCCCCGCCGCTACGGCGGCCCGCCCCGCCGCCTCCACCGCCTCCGGCCGATGTCGCGCCGGCTTCACCGCCATCGGGCGCGTCCCCGCCCGTACCCGTATCCGAACTCATAACCCCCCCTGTGCCGGAAGCATCGCCGGTTGCGGCGCTCCGGGCGCCGCTACTCGCGCCGACCGGCCTCGCCATCGACTACGAGGTGCGCCCAACCGTTGAACCGCAGCGCACGGAAGCATTCCGGTTCGACCTTGAGCAGGTTGTGCCTCAGCCTTCCGAAGCAGCGCCCGCCGAGACCGAAATTGAAGCGATGGAGTCGGAGGCGCCGGAGCGGCTGGAGCACTTGGAGCCATCCGTCCGCGAGCGGGCCGCGCCGCGGCGCGGACTGCCCATCTACCTCGCCGTCGCCGGAGCCGCCGTGATGGTCGCGGTCATCGCCATGGCGTTCATTGGCTCGCTGTTCGGCGATCTCGGCTTCTTCTCGACGAAAACGAAGACCTCGGCCCCGCCGCCACCACGTTCCGGCACCGTCGGGCCGGCGCCCCTGCGGAGCCCGGCCTCGGAGCTCATCAAGGGCGCCGGCTTCAGCGCAGCCGCGGAGGACGCGATCCGCCAGGGCAACCTGCTGCTTGCGCGCGGCGACCATGACGGCGCGATCGCCGCCTTCGATGACGCGATCCGTCTCGAGCGATCGCAGGCGGCGCCCTATGGCGGCCGCGCCTATGCCTACTGGAAGACGGGAAACATCCCGGCGGCGATCCGCGACTATGGCGAGGCGATCCGCCTCGACCCGTCGAACATGGAGCACCGTCTGAACCGTGCCGCTGCCTATAATCGCACCGGCGAGTACCAGCTCGCCGTCGCCGACCTCGACCATGTCGTTGCGGCCCAGCCTGCGAATGTCGATGCGTTGAACAGCCGGTGCTGGGCGCGCGCCTTGCTCCAGCACCTGCAGGAGGCGCTGGCCGACTGCGACGAGGCGGTCCGACTGCGTTCCAACGATCCGAACGTTCTCGACAGCCGCGGCTTCGTTTACCTGCGGCTCGGGCGGCTCGACCGTGCCATCGCCGACTACAGCGAGGCCCTGAAGCTGGAACCCAGGCTCGCCGGCGCCCTGTATGGCCGCGGCCTTGCCAGGATCGGCCGGGGCGACCGCGCCGGCGGTAACGAAGATGTGGCGGCCGCGCGGGCGATCGATCCGGAGATTCAGGCTACTTTTGCCCGCTACGGCGTGCGCTAGCCATTAACCCGGATGCGGCGCCCGCGGCCCTAATCTGGCCATAGGCGGGGGCGATGGGTCGAAACGGCTTCCGCGCTGCGGTATTGTGAACATCGCGAATCTTGAGCCGGCTTCGCGAACGGACGTGCAATGCGACTTCTGGTCAGGTTTTTGGGCTTCCTGTTCGCCGCCGGGACGATTTTGTTCGTCGTTGGCGCCGTCGCCGCGACCGGAATGATCTGGCATTTTTCCAAGGACTTGCCGGACTATTCTCAGCTTCAGGATTATGAACCGCCGGTGATGACCCGCGTCCACGCCGCCGACGGGGCGCTGGTCGCCGAATACGCGAAGGAGCGACGGCTCTATCTGCCGATCCAGGCCATCCCGAAATCGGTGCTGGAAGCCTTCATCTCCGCCGAGGACAAGAATTTCTATTCGCATGGCGGCGTCGATCTGACGGGTATCGCCCGCGCGGTGATCTCCAATCTCGAGCAACTCGGCACCGGCCGCCGTCCGCAGGGCGCGTCGACGATCACCCAGCAGGTCGCCAAGAACTTCCTCGTCGGCTCCGAGACCTCCTATACGCGCAAGATCAAGGAGGCGCTGCTCGCGCTCCGTATCGAGCGCGCCTACTCGAAGGACAAGATCCTCGAGCTTTATCTGAACGAGATCTATCTCGGCCTCGGCGCCTACGGCATCGCCGCAGCGTCACTCATCTATTTCGACAAGTCGGTGCACGAGTTGACGGTCCCCGAGATGGCCTACCTCGCCGCCTTGCCGAAGGCGCCGTCGAATCTGCATCCGTTTCGTCACCGCGAGCGCGCGCTCGAGCGCCGTAACTGGGTCATCGATCGCATGATCGAGAACGGCTACGTGACGCGCGAGGACGGCGAGGCCGCGAAGAAGACGGCGCTCAACGTCACCCCGCGGCCGACCGGCGCGCACATCTTTGCCGCCGAATATTTCGCGGAAGAAGTGCGCCGCGAGATCTATGAGCGCTACGGCGAGAAGAAGCTCTATGAGGGCGGGCTGTCCGTCCGCACCACCCTCAATCCGGAAATTCAGGAGTACGCGAAGAAGGCGCTGACCGACGGCCTCGTGCGCTACGACGAAGCGCACGGCTGGCGCGGGCCGGTCGCACAGATTGACGTGAGCGGCGATTGGGGCGCGAAGCTTGCCGATGTCCGCGCGCTCTCCGACATCAAATGGCGGCTCGCCGTGGTGCTGGAAAGCGACGACAAGTCCGCCCTCATCGGCCTGCAGCCGGCGCGCGAGCCGTCCGGTCAGCTCTCCAAGGAGCGCGAGACCGGCACGATCACCCTTGATGGGATGAAATGGGCGAAGTGGGCGACCGGCTCCGAGAAGGGCAAGGCGGTCAAGAGCGTCCGCCAGGTGCTCAATCCGGGTGACGTTGTCTATGTCGAGCCCTACATCGACCCGAAGACGGGCCCCAAAGACGGCCACTGGCGCCTCCACCAGTTGCCGGAAATCGGCGGCGCGATCGCCGCGATGGACCCGCGCACGGGGCGCGTGCTGGCGCTCGTGGGCGGCTTTTCGTTCGATGAGAGCCAGTTCAACCGGGCGACCCAGGCGCTGCGTCAGCCCGGTTCGTCGTTCAAGCCGTTTGTCTATTCGGCCGCCCTCGACAACGGCTACACGCCGTCGTCCGTCGTGCTCGATGCGCCGTTCGAAATCGATCAGGGCGCGGGGCAGGGCATCTGGCGTCCGGAAAACTATTCGCGGCAATTCTACGGGCCGCAGACGCTTCGCTTCGGCATCGAGCAGTCGCGCAACGTGATGACCGTGCGGCTTGCGAATGACATCGGCATGCCGTTGGTGGTCGAATATGCCAAGCGCTTCGGCATCTATGACGACCTGCCGCCGTATCTTTCCTACGCGCTCGGCGCCGGCGAGACGACGCTCGTGCGCATGCTTGCCGGCTATTCGATCTTCGACAACGGCGGCAAGAAGGTGAAGCCGACCCTGATCGACCGCATTCAGGATCGCTACGGCCGCACCATCTATAAGCACGACGATCGCGAGTGTCAGGGCTGCGACGCCAAGCAGTGGGCAAACCAGGACGAGCCCACGCTCATCGACCATCGCGAGCAGGTCATCGATCCGATGACCGCCTACCAGATCACCTCGATGATGGAGGGCGTCGTTCAGCGCGGCACCGGCACGCGCGTGCGCGACGTCGGCCGCCCGGTGGCCGGAAAGACCGGCACCACCAACGACGAGAAGGACGTCTGGTTCATGGCCTTCACGCCCGACATCGTCGTCGGCGTGTATCTCGGGTATGACAAGCCGCGTTCGCTCGGTCGCGGCGCGACCGGCGGCCAGTTCGCGGCGCCGATCGTCGGCAGCTTCCTGAAGATGGCGCTCGCTGACAAGCCGGCGCAGCCCTTCCGCGTGCCGCCGGGCATCAAGCTCGTGCGCATCAACGCGAAGACCGGCATGCGCGCGCAGCCCGGGGACGAGCGCGTGATCCTCGAAGCCTTCAAGCCCGGCACGCAGCCGTCGGACAGCTACTCGATGATCGGGCTGACGGACGAGGGGGGCCGCCCGTATGGCGGCGGTATTTCTCAGGACGCCGACCGCGCCATCCTTCGCGGACCCGGCGGGCTGTGGTGAGCGTTATCGTTCGCCGATAACCGCCCGGTGCGGGCTGATGAGCCGCGCCCCCCACAATACGATCAGCGTGAGAATGGCGACGCCGATCGCGGCGAACGCCCCATGCGCTGCGAGCGCCGCCGTCGCCGCCCATCCGATCGACGAGAAGGCTTCCGCGAAGGTGGCGACGCGCGACGATGTATGCCGGCGGCGGAACTGGCTGCGTTTCGCCTGCGACCGGAACCAGAATTGAATGGCGGTGGCCGATGCGGCGGCGAAGGCGATGAACACCGCAGTGACGAGCGCCGAAATTGGCGCAAGGAGGGCAAACACGGGCACGAGCGGCGCAAACACGGCTGCCACCGCCAGCAAGACCGCCTCGATCTTCGCGCGCATGACGAAGCCGCGCGGCACCGGCGCGGTGGCGACGAGCTCCGGGGCGTCCTCGCCGGAGATCGCAAGCCATGCGAGCCCGCCTGCGAGCTGTCCCGCCGCCATGACCAACACCGGCACCAGCAGGAAGCTGATGCCGCTTCCCTCGCCGAAGCTTCGCCACAGCAGCAGCGCCGGCGGGACGAGATACAGAAGTTGCATGAGCGTCTGCGACATCAACCACGGGTCGCGCCGCAGGAGCGTCAATTCCTTGCGCCGCAGCGCGCTCGCCGGCGACGTTGCGTGGAACGGACGCGCGAGCGCTTTCCGGACGGGCGAGCGTTGCGCCACGCTCGCCGCGGCAATGGCGTGCTCGCCGAAACCCGACGCAAAAGCGCCGACTGCCGCCCCCAGCGCGCCGATCCCCGTGACCATCACCGCCAGCAGCGCGGCCGGATCGCCGAGGATCGCGCGGGCCGGGAGATAAAGGAGGCTCGATGCTTCCGGCGCATGATCGACGAAGCCCTGTGAAAAGATAATCGCAAGCCTCGAGAATGTTCCGTAGGTGAGGATCGCCGCCACCTGCAGGCCGATTACGAAGGCGGCGCCGACCACGGCGGCCAGTACCTGCGCGGCAAAGCGCGTCCGGCGCGGCCCCATCAGGCGGAAGAGAATGACAGTGCCGCTCACGGCGATCGCAGCCGCGGCGGCACCCATCGCCGCGAACACGCCATAGCCGAACAGCCAGCGTGGCCCGCCGAGCACCGTCAGCACGTTGATGAACGGCCCCGCGAGCAACACGGCCATCGACATCGAGGACAGCGCAAGCGTGCCGATCCGCACCGCAAAGAGGCGGCGGGTGGCCGCGGGCGACGAAAGGATCAGATCGAGATCGCCCCGGCTGTAGAACGCGCGCGTGACCGATTCCATCGCCTGCGAGATCATGAGGAACCAGGCGAGCAGCACGAATGCGCTGAGGATCGCGAGCGTCGCCTTGTCGGGCGACTGCCCGGCAGAGGCATAGGGGCCGACCGCGACCAGCGCGATCAGATGCATAAAGACGACGAACGCGCCGAGACCGATAGCGACCGCGCCGACGCGCCCGCGCTTTCCGGCCATCAGCATGGAAAGCCAGTCGCGCCACGCGAGCTTGAGCTCGTGCGCGGCGAACCAGGTGTAGGTCGCGGGGATGCTCATCGCTGAATCGTTCGTCGTCCCGGGCGGGCATCGTGTAACGATGCGAGACCAGGGACCGTCCTCCGTAACCGAGAACGGTCCCGGCGCTCGCTTCGCTCGGCCGGGACGACAGAAAGTATCATCACGCCGCTTCCGCCTCTTCGGCCACGAGCGTGAGGAAGGTGTCCTCGAGGTTGCTTTCGCCCAGACCGGCCTTGCGCCGCAACTCGTCGAGCGTGCCTTCGGCAAGCAGCCTGCCCTTGGCGATGATGCCGATGCGGTCCGCCATGCGCTCGGCGACCTCGAGAATGTGCGTGGTCATTACCACGGTGACGCCACCGCGCACCCGCTCCCGCAGTACGTGCTTCACCTGCCTTGCCGAGCCGGCGTCGAGTCCGGTCAGCGGCTCGTCGAGGATGATCAGCTGCGGCTCATGCACGAGCCCGCCCGCCAGCGCCACCTTCTGGCGCATGCCCTTAGAGAACCCCTCGCAGCGCTCGTGCGCGTGCGGCGTGAGCCCAAGCCAGCCGAAGAGTTCGCCGGCGCGGCGCTCGGCTTCCGCGGCGCCGATGCCCCACAGCCCCGCGACGAACTCGAGATACTCGAACGGCGTCAGCTTGTCGTAGATCATCGGCTCGTCGGAGATCCAGCCGATGATCTGCTTGGCGGCCACCGGCTCGCGCAATGCGTCGATGCCGAAGACGGAAATCCCGCCCGCATCCGGCGCGATCAGTCCGGCGACCATGCGCAGCGTTGTGGTCTTGCCCGCGCCGTTCGGGCCGACGAGCGCGTAGAACTCGCCGGCCTCCACGCGCAGGTCGAGCCCGTCCACCGCCGGGCGTTCGTAGTGCTTCTGAAGGTCGCGGATTTCGAGGGCCGGCGGTTCGGGTCGGCGGAGCATGCGGGCGTACCGGTGGGAAGAAAAAATCGCCGGCTACGTTAGCAAGCCGTCGTTTCGGCTGCGTAAATCGGAACCGTCAAATCCCTTCTTCTCTTGTGCCGGTACGGCCTCGCACCTATACAAATGGCCGAAGGAGATTCCCTGAATGCGTGCCGAAACGGAAAGCGTCGTCGAAGAGATCAAGCAGTCAGTCGGGCTGCTGAGGAGGGCGCTTTGACTTCGAGAAATCCGAACGCCGCCTCGCGGAGCTGAACCAGCTCGCCGAAGACCCCAAGCTTTGGGACGATTCCCAGCGCGCCTCCCGCCTGATGCAGGAGCGCACGACGCTGGCCGACAGCCTCGACGCCGTCCGCCGCATCGAGCAGGAACTGGCCGACCAGGTGGAGCTGATCGAGCTCGGCGAGACGGAGAACGATCAGTCCATCATTGCCGACGCCGAGGCGAAGATCGCCGATCTCCGGCGTGAGGTCGACGCGCGCCGCATGGAGTCGCTCCTCTCCGGCGAAGCGGACGCCAACGACGCCTATCTCGAAGTCCATGCCGGCGCCGGTGGCACCGAGAGCCAGGATTGGGCCGAGATGCTGCTCCGCATGTACACGCGCTGGGCGCAGGCGCGCGGCTTCAAGGTCAATGTCGTCGAGCAGAGCGACGGCGAGGGCGCCGGCATCAAGTCCGCGACCGTCGAGGTGAAGGGCAGGAACGCCTATGGCTGGCTCAAGACCGAAGCCGGTGTGCACCGGCTCGTCCGCATCTCGCCGTACGATGCCAACCAGCGCCGCCACACGTCGTTCGCGAGCGTGACCGTCTATCCGGAGATCGACGACGACATCAAGATCGAGATCAACGAGAACGACGTGCGCGTGGACACCATGCGCTCGGGCGGCGCCGGCGGCCAGCACGTCAACAAGACCGAGAGCGCCGTCCGCCTCACGCATATTCCGACCGGCATCGCCGTGGTCAGCCAGGGCGACCGCTCGCAGCACAAGAACCGTGCCGAGGCGTGGCGTATGCTGCGCGCCAAGCTCTACGAGCGCGAGTTGAAGAAGCGGGAAGAGGAGGCCGCGGCCGAGCAGGCGGCGAAGACCGACATCGGCTGGGGCCATCAGATCCGCTCTTACGTGCTGCAGCCTTATCAGCTCGTGAAGGACCTCCGCACCGGTGTCACGTCGTCGAGCCCCCAGCGCGTGCTCGACGGCGACCTCGATGAATTCATGCAGGCGACCTTGGCGCAGAAGGTCTTCGGCGGCGGGCCGGAGAAGGTGGAGGACGTGGAGTAGGCGACGCCTACGCCCACGCCGCCCGCCGCAGCGACTGTGGCGGCTGGCCGAAGCTGCGGATGAAGGCGCGGCGCATGCGGCCGGGATCGCCGAATCCCGAAGCTTCCGCGATTTGCTCGAGCGGCGCGTAGCTCGTCTCGACCGCCTTCCGTGCGGTCTCCAGCCGCAGGCGCTCCACCGCCTTAGCGGGCGTTGTGCCGGTCTCTGCAGTGAAGGCACGCGCGAAGTTGCGCGGGCTCATGGCGGCGCGGTCGGCGAGGCGTTCGACGGTGAGCCGCTCGGCGAGATGTCCTCGCATCCACTCGACCAGCTCGACAAAGCGGCCCGTGTGCCCGCCGATCTCCACCAGTGCGGAGAACTGCGACTGGCCGCCCGGCCGGCGCTGATGGACGACGAGCTGCTGCGCCGTCCTGCGCGCGATCTCCGGGCCGAGGTCATCCTCGATGAGCGCAAGCGCGAGATCGATGCCGGCGGAAATGCCGGCCGACGTCCACACGTCGCCGTCGCGGATGAAGATGCGCTCGGCATCGAGCTTGATCTTCGGATAGCGGCGGGTGAAGTCGTCCGTGCTGGCCCAGTGCGTGGTGGCGCGGCGGCCGTCGAGCAGTCCGGCTTCGGCGAGGAGATAGGCGCCCGAGCAGACGCTCGCGATCCGCCGGGCTTTTGCGCGCCGTAGCCAGGCAACGATCTGCTTCAGCGCTTTCATGGAGCGGGCAACCTCGCCGCCGGACACGATGACCGTATCGAAGGAGCCTTTCCTCAGCGGCCTGGCCGAAAGCGTGAGGCCGGCCGAGCTTTCCACCTGACCGCCGCCCGGCGCGAGCAGCGCGAGGTCGTAACTGCCGGGATGAAAGCGCTCCGCGATCTCGAATGCCGTGCTGGGCCCGGCGGCGTCGAGCAGCTGGAAACCGGGAAAGATCACGACGGCGATGCTGCGTGGCAGCTTTGGCGGCATGGCAGGATTCGACCGATTTATGTCATTTCGGACAAAGCCTACCGCTCCTAGTTTTCGCGTCAAGTTGAACGATCCGGAGTCGGGCATGAAGCGGATTCTCATATGGAGCGGTCTGGGCGTCGTCGCGCTGTCCCTGGCGGTCTTCGGCGGCTGGATTTTATCGCTTCCGCCGGCACCAGCCGCCGCAGCCGCGCCGCCGATCGCGAGGGAAGAAGCCGAGGCCACGATCGCCGCCCTGAAACCGCCGAAGCGCCAGCGCCCGCTGATCGCGATCATCGGCATCAACGATGCGACCGAGACTACCGACTATCTGACGCCTTACGGCATCCTCCGGCGCGCGGACGTCGCCGACGTGCTGGCGCTTGCAACGGAGCCGGGGCCGGTGACGCTTTACCCGGCGCTCAAGGTGGAGCCGGACGCGACGGTCGCAGACTTCGATGCACGGCATCCGGACGGTGCCGATTATGTCATCGTCCCCGCCATGAGCCGCGACGACGATCCCGCGACTATGCAATGGCTCAAGAGTCAGGCGGCCAAAGGCGCGATCGTCATCAGCGTCTGCGCTGGAGCGAAGGTGGTCGCCGCGGCGGGGCTGCTCGACGGCAAACGCGCCACGACGCATTGGTACTATCTGAAGGAGTTGCTCAAGAAGCATCCTGCGATCCGGTACGTCGCGGACCGGCGACTGGTGGTCGACGGGCGCGTTGCGACAACGACAGGCATCAGCGCGTCCATGCCGATGATGCTCACCTTGATCGAATCGATCGCCGGCCGCGACAAGGCCGATGCGGTCGCGCGGGATCTCGGCGTCACCCGCTGGGACGCCCGACACGCCAGCGCCGCATTCCAGTTCAATCGTCCATTTGCGACGACCGTGCTCGGCAATGTGCTGTCCTTCTGGAACCGCGAGCAGTTCGGCATTGAACTTATACCCGGCATCGACGAGGTATCGCTCGCGCTTGCCGCCGACGCGTGGTCGAGAACGTACCGGTCGCGTGCCGTGACGTTCGCCGCCACGGCCGAGGCGCGGCGGAGCCGCAACGGAATTCGCATTCTTCCCGATCAGGTCGCCGTGCGCTGGCGCGCGGGGCATCTGCTTCCGGCGATCCGGGATCAGCAGCCGGCAAAGGCGTTGGATGAAGCGTTGCACGGAATCGCCGATCGCTATGGCATGCGCACCGCCAACGTCGTCACCATGCAGCTCGAATATCCGCGGTTGAGCGCGCCGCGGTGAACCCGCCGAGATTTTGTTCAAGTTTCCTGGGGAACACCGCCGTCTGCACGCGGTTGTCTCAAATGAGCTTCAGTTCGAGAGCAACCTGCGCAGCGCAAAGGAGGCCCATATGCGACTGTTCCCGAAACCGCTGATCTTCCCCATCGCCGCCGCATTTCTGACCGGTGCGTGGCTTCTTCCGACCGCATCGGTGAATGCACAACAGCAATCATCGCCGCCGGCAACGGCGCAGCCGAGCAATCTCTCGGAGGAGAAACTTGACGCTGCCGCCGCCGCGCTGGAGCAGGTCGCCAATCTCAAGGACGAGTACGAGGAGCGCATCGCATCGGCATCGCCCCCGGACCGCGAGAAAATTACCGAGGAAGCGAATAGCGCTCTGGAGCGGGCGGTGACGGACCAGGGCCTTTCGCTCGAGGAATACAATTCGATCATCGTGCTGGCGCAGAACGATGCCGGTGTCCGGAAGCGGCTGCTCGACCGGATGGATCAGGAAAAGAAGCAGTAGGGGCGCCCGTCCGCAGGGCGGCACGCTAATCCGCGAGCCGCCTGCTGCCGTCCATGCTGAACCGGTGCAGCTTATCCCGCCGCGCGACGGCGACGACGCGCTCGCCCGCGCCGGGCGCGTCCTGCCCCGGCACGCGCACGATGACGTCGTCGCCGCGCTCGACGCTGCCATAGACGAATGTCTCGGGGCCCACGCGCTCCACCGCGTTCACGGTGAGCCCGAGTGTGATGCCGCCTGCGGGCGTCGAGCCGTCCTTGGATAGGCTCAGGTCCTCGGGGCGGATGCCGACGATCGCGCCGTCCTCGGGAATGCCGATCGCCGCGCCGTCGATCAGCGCGACGGCGTCCTTCGCCTTCACCGTCATCAGGTTCATGGGCGGCGCGCCGATGAACGCAGCCACGAATGCCGTCGCCGGCCGCTCATAGACCTCGAGCGGCAGGCCGATCTGCTCGACCCGGCCGGCGTTCATCACCACCAGCATATCGGCGAGCGTCATCGCCTCGAGCTGGTCGTGTGTGACATAGATCGACGTCGTGGCAAGCGACCGCTGCAGCTTCTTGATCTCCACACGCATCGAAACCCGCAGCTTGGCGTCAAGGTTCGACAGCGGCTCGTCGAAGAGAAACACCTTGGGCTTGCGCACGATCGCGCGGCCCATCGCCACGCGCTGCCGCTGCCCGCCGGAAAGCTCGCGCGGCTTGCGCGCGAGCAGCGGCTCGATTTCGAGGATGCGTGCTGCCTCGCGCACCCGCGCGTCGATCTCCGGCTTCGGGGTTCGCCGGTTGCGCAGGCCGTAGGCGAGGTTGTTATAGACGTTCATGTGCGGGTAGAGCGCGTAGTTCTGGAACACCATCGCGATGTCGCGCTCGGATGGCTCGACGTGATTGACAACGTCGCCGCCGATGGTGATGACGCCGCTCGTGGTGGTTTCGAGACCGGCGATCATGCGGAGCAGCGTGGACTTCCCGCAGCCCGAGGGGCCTACCAGCACGCAGAAGTGCCCATCCGGCACCTCGAAGGAGACGCCTTTCACCGCCTCCACATTGCCGGCATAGACCTTGCGCACGTCTTCAAGCTTCACGCCGGCCATATCACTTTTCCGTCTCGATCAGGCCGCGCACGAACAGCCGCTGCATGGCGATGACGACGAACACGGGCGGCAGCATCGCAAGCATCACCGTGCACATCACAAGTTGCCACTCGGTGAGCGCATCGGAGGTGACGATCATCTTCTTGATGCCGATGATGATCGTCTGCATGTCGTCGCGCGTCGTGATGAGGAGCGGCCACAGGTACTGGTTCCAGCCATAGATGAAGAGAATAACAAAAAGCGCAGCCATGTTGGTGCGGGAGAGGGGAAGCAGGGTATCCTTGAAGAAGCGGAACGGCCCCGCGCCGTCGATCCGCGACGCCTCCACCAGTTCGTCCGGCACCGTCATGAAGAACTGCCGGAACAGAAGGGTCGCTGTCGCGGACGCGATCAGGGGCAGGGTGAGCCCCGCGTAGCTGTCGAGCAGGTTCAGGTCGGCGGCCACCTTGTAGGTCGGATAGATGCGCACCTCGACTGGCAGCATCAGCGTGATGAAGATCACCCAGAAGGCGGTCATCCGCAGCCGGAATCGGAAATAGACGATCGCGTATGCCGAGATGATCGAGATCGCGATCTTCCCGCAGGCGATCACCATCGCCATGATGAAGCTGTTGACGATCATGGTGCCGACCGGCTCGCGCGTCGTGCCGCTCGTGCCGACGAAGATCGTGCGATAGTAGTTCTCGAAGAACAGCGAGCCGGGCCAGATCGGCATTTGTCCGTTGGCGATGAGCGAGCGCTCATGCGTCGAGCCGACGAAAGCGAGATAGACCGGAAACGCCACGATCACGATCCCGACCCAGAGGATCAGGTGCGGGACGATGTTGCCGATCTTCTTTTGCTCGACCATCAATACGTCACCCGGCGTTCGATGTAGCGGAACTGGATCGCGGTCAGCCCGATCACGATCATCATCAGGATCACCGATTGCGCTGCCGACCCGCCGAGATCGCCGCCGAGTCGGCCGTCGGCATAGACTTTATAAACGAGGGTTTCGGTCGCCTTCGAGGGGCCGCCCTGGGTCATGGCGTCGATCACGCCGAAGGTGTCGAAGAACGCATAGACGATGTTGACGACAAGCAGGAAGAACGTCGTCGGTGAAAGCAACGGAAAAGCGATCGTCCAGAACCGCCGCGTGGACCGCGCGCCGTCGATCGCCGCCGCTTCGATGATGCTGCGCGGGATCGCCGCCAGTCCCGCTAGGAAAAACAGGAAGTTGTAAGAGATCTGCTTCCATGCGGAGGCGAGCACCACCAGGATCATGGCATGGTCGCCGTCGAGCAGCGGATTCCAGGGGATGCCGAGCGAACGTAGTCCCTGCGCGATCAGGCCGAGGGACGGGTGCAGCATGAATATCCACAGCACGCCCGCGACCGCCGGCGCGACGGCATAGGGCCAGATCAGGAGCGTCCGGTAGATGCCCGCCGCCCGCAGCGGCTTGTCGGCCATGGTCGCGAGCAGCAGCGCGCTCGACAGCGAGATGAGGCTGACGGCCGCCGAGAACACCAGCGTATTCCAGATCGTGCCGTAATAATCAGGTTGCTGGAACAGCCAGATATAGTTTTCGAGCCAGACGAACGTGGTCGAGATGCCGAAGGCGTCCTGCAGCAGGAACGACTGCCACACGGCCTGAAGGGCCGGCCAATAGAAGAAAATGATTGTGACGGCGATTTGCGGCGCAAGCAGCGCAAACGGCAGGACTCGGTGATTGAAGACCGCGCGCTTCATCTGGATCCGCGCAAGCGGGCGGACCGTCGCCGGCCCGCCCGTATTGCAAGTGCGTTATCTCGCAACGGTGCGTTCGAACTGGCGCAGCATCGTGTTACCACGATTGACCGCCGCGTCGAGCGCTTCCTTCGCGGACTTCTTTCCGGAAAGCGCGGCTTCAATCTCTTCCGACCACACATCGCGGAGCTGCACCATATTGCCGAGCCGCAACCCGCGCGAATTCTCGGTCGGCTCCTTGTTGGTGAGCTCAAGCAGCGGCGTCTCGAGATACGGCGCTTCCTTGTAGTAGCCCGACTCCTTGGTCTTGGCGTAGGCGGCCTTGGTGATCGGCAAATACCCAGACGCCTTGTGGATCATGACTTGGCGGTCGGTGTCGGAGAGGAAGGCGAAGAACTTGGCGACGCCCTTGTATTCGTCGGGCTTCTTGCCGCCCATCACCCACAGCGAAGCGCCGCCGATGATCGAATTCTGCGGAGCACCCTCGACGTCGGGGTAATAGGGCATCGGCGCGGCGCCGAAGTCGAACTTCGCATTCGCGCGCACATTGCCGAAGAAAGCCGACGAAGTGAGGAAGATCGGGCATTCGCCCGCGGTGAAGCGGCCTTCGCCGGTGTTGGTGCGGCCGGAGTAGTCGTAGGTCTTGTCCTTCTGCAGCTCGACCAGGTTCTCCAGGTGCTTCACGTGCAGCGGACCGTTGAAGTTCAGGACGGTATCGAATCCGTCGAGCCCGTTCGCCTTGGTTGCGAGTGGCACGTTGTGCCAAGCGGACAGCTGCTCGACATTGACCCAGGTGACCCACGCATTGGAGAAGCCACACGTGGCGTAGCCCGCCGCCTTCAGCTTCTTTGCGGCGTCGAAGACTTCCGGCCAGGTCTTCGGCGGCGCATCGGGGTCGAGCCCCGCCTTCTTGAAGGCGTCGCGGTTGATCCACATCACCGTAGAAGAGGAATTGAAGGGGAAGGAGAGCATTTCGCCCTTCGAGGTCGAGTAGTAGCCGGTGATCGCCGGCAGGTATGCCTGCGGATCGAATTTCTCACCTGCCTCTTTCATGAGCACATGCACCGGCTTCACGGCGCCGGTCGCCGCCATCATGGTTGCTGTGCCGACCTCGAACACCTGCATGATGTGCGGCGCATTGCCGGCGCGGAAGGCCGCGATGCCCGCGTTCATCGTGTCGGCATAGCTGCCCTTGTAGGTGGGGACGACCTTGTATTCCTTTTGCGATTCATTGAACTCATTGGCGAGCTTGACGATGACGTCGTTATTGGCGCCGGTCATCGCGTGCCACCACTGAATCTCAATCTGCGCGTGCGCCGCCGTGGTGAGCAACGACACAAAGGCTGCGGTGAAAGCAAGTTTTCGGATCGACATAAGTCCCTCCCGAGGGCCGCTGGACGGTGTGATCCCGTCTATTCGGCGAGCATGACGTACCCATGACGTTCGCCGGCAGGCCAGTGCCGGCGATTGGCGTGCGATCAGCATAGGACCGAAACAGCAGCCTCGGAAAGGAGTGCCCGGATGGTTTCACCAGGAGCGCTTGGTGCACTGCCGCGCGGACCTCGAAATCCGGTCTCGCGCCGCAAAACATGCGGACTTCCGTGGAAACCTTTAGTGGCGGCGCAGCCTCTTGCAGGGGTATCCTTTCGGGAAATGGAAACGCTTCGTCAGGAACAATGAAGCCGGAAAGGCTGCGAGGAGGAGGTGCGATGGATCGCATCTGGTTGAAGCACTACCCGCCCGGCGTACCCAGCGAGATTGATCTTTCGGGCTACAGTTCGCTCGTGGCGCTGCTGGACGAGAGCTTCAAGAAATACCGGGAACGCGACGCATTTCTATTCATGGGGAAACGCCTCACCTACGCCGAGGTCGACGAGGCGTCGCGCGCGTTCGCGTCGTTCCTTCAGTCGCTGCAACTGCAGAAGGGCGCGCGGGTCGCCGTGATGATGCCGAACGTCCTGCAAAACCCGATCGCGATCGCGGGCGCGCTGCGCGCCGGCTATACGGTCGTGAACGTCAATCCGCTCTACACGCCGCCCGAGCTCGAATATCAGTTGAAGGACTCCGGCGCCGAAGTCATCGTGGTCCTCGAGAATTTCGCGGCCACGCTGCAGAAGGTGATCGCGAATACGCGGGTCAAGCACGTCGTGCTTGCGAGCATCGGCGAGATGCTCGGCTTCAAGGGCGCCATCGTCAATTTCGTGGTGCGGCGAGTGAAGAAGATGGTGCCGGCCTATTCGCTGCCCGGCGCCATCACGTTCAGTCACGCACTTGGCAAGGGGCGCGGGCTTCCCTTCCATGATCCGAAGCTGACCCAGGACAACATCGCGTTTCTGCAATACACCGGCGGCACCACCGGCGTCTCGAAGGGGGCCGTGCTCCTTCAGCGCAACGTCCTCGCCAACGTCCTGCAGAACGACGCCTGGCTGCAGCCGACGCTGCAAAAGCCGCCGCACGTCGATCCGATGAACTTCATCACCGCGTTGCCGCTCTATCATATCTTCGCGCTGACCACCTGTTTCCTGCTCGGTATGCGCCGGGGCGGCATGTGCCTCCTGATCGCCAATCCGCGCGACATCCCCGCGCTCATCAAGGAGCTGAGGAAGACGAAACCGCATTTCTTCCCGGCGGTGAACACGCTCTACAACGCGCTGATGCACCATCCCGACTTCGAGAAGATCGACTTCAGCGAGCTCAAGGTGTGTGTCGGCGGCGGCATGGCCGTGCAGAAGGCGGTTGCGGATCGCTGGTTGCAGAAGACCGGCAAGCCGCTTTCCGAAGGCTACGGGCTGTCAGAGACCTCGCCCGTGCTCACCTGCAACAGCACCGCTGACGAATCCTTCACCGGCACCATCGGCTATCCGCTGCCGTCGACGGAAATCTCCATCCGTGACGACGCCGGCGGAGAGGTCCCGGTCGGCGATCCTGGCGAAATCTGTGCGCGTGGGCCACAGGTGATGGCGGGCTACTGGCAACGGCCGGAGGAGACCGCGAGGGTCATGACCGAGGACGGCTTCTTCCGCACCGGCGACATCGGCATCATGAACGAGAAGGGGCAGGTGCGGATTGTCGACCGCAAGAAGGACATGATCAACGTGTCCGGCCTCAAAGTCTTTCCGAACGAGGTCGAGGACGCGGTCGCTCACCATCCGGGCGTGCTCGAGTGCGCGGCGATCGGCGTGCCGGACGCGAATTCCGGTGAAGTGGTCAAGCTGTTCGTCGTGAAGAAGGATCCCAATCTCACTGAAGCGGAGCTGCGCGCGTACCTCGCGGAGAAGCTCACGAACTACAAGCGGCCGAAGTTCATCGAATTCCGGTCGGAGCTGCCGAAGACGAATGTCGGCAAGATCCTGCGCCGCGCCCTTCGCGACGAATTGCGCCGCGAGGAGAAGTCCGCGGCTTGATCCACGTCAAGGCGGCTGGCGGCGCCGTCTTTAACCTTCCTTCCGAACGCGCTTTCGCGCGGCCGGAGGGAAGACCAATGCAGACGAATGCGGGTTGGATCGACCGGGCAATCCGGATGGTAATTGGCGCCGTGCTGATCGCCTACGCGATTCCGATCGGCTTCCAGGAAACCGGCTGGAATTGGGTCGGATGGATCGGGGTGATCCCGTTGCTCACCGGAATCTTCGGCGTTTGTCCGCTCTACAGCGTCCTCGGTATCTCCACCTGTCCGGCGAAGAAGGTTGCCCGCTAGCGGGCAGGGCGGCGGAGGCGCAGGAACGCTTAGTTAACAACGCTTAGTCAAAAGCGCTCAGTCAAAGGCGATACCGAGCGTGTCCGGCCGCCGCCAGACCACATGGCAGGGGCGGAAGCCGCCTTCCGCGTCAAGCCGGAATTCGAACTGCTCGGGGATGCCGACCGTGCTCGGCACTTTCAGTTGCGCGCCGGCGCTCGTGATATTGCGCACCACGCAATCGATCACCGAGCGATGCTGATTGAAGGCGATCTTGCCGCCCTTGAGTGCGCGCGTGCGCGGGTTCTTCCGACGTTCCATCAGGTGCGCTCCCCATGCGCACGATTCCCTTCCTGCCTATTTTCGGCCCGCTTCCTTTCCAGGTTCTTAATCTTCGTCCCGAGCTGCCGCATTGCTGCGTCTTTCAGCACGGGTAAGGGTTCCTTCACCAAGCTCGCGTAGCGGTTGCATACCACGGACGGTAACAGGACGCCGCCATGAGCCAGACCGCGTTGCGCGTGCAGGAAATGGAACCCGGCCAGCAACACTCGCTGCACGACATCGGCGAACGCGGCGGCCGGCTCGGCGTCGAGATCGCCGACATGGCCGGCCTGATCGGGGACCTTACGAGGCTCGGCCAGGAGCAGAACGAGAAGGCCCGCGCGGCGATCGATGCCGCCCTCCAGATGAGCGAAACGAATGCCGCGCTTGCATCCTCGATGGACGAGGCTTCGGCTTCCGCCGCCCGCACCCGTGCGACTCTCAGCGAGGCGACCGAGAGCGTCTCCGGCGCGCTCGCGCGCACCGTGGAGCGGATCGGCTCTCTCGGCGAGGGCGCGATTGCGCTGAAGGATTCGATCGAGGCGATCGCCGGGACGATCCGTCAGGTGCAGGATACAAGCGAGGCAATTCAGTCGATCGCCCGCGAGACGCAGATGCTTGCCATCAATGCCAATGTCGAGGCGGCGCGCGCCGGCAACACGGGCAGGGGCTTTTCCATCATCGCCGACTCGATGAAGTCGCTCGCCGACAAGATTCGTTCCTTCACCGGCGAGAACCAGCGCAATCTCGCGGAGCTCGCGCAGACGCTTGCGTTCCTGGTCGAGCAGTCCGGACACAACGCCGGGGTCGCGCAGGACGCAGTCGCGGATTCGAAGGGAGCCCGCGAGGCTACCGCCACGTTGCAGGCGCTTGTCGACTCCGCGCAGCAGCTCACCCATGACATCGAGGCGATGGCGCAGTCGGTCGAAAGCAGCAGCGCCTGCTATGAAAGCGTGCACGAAGAGCTTTCCTGTCTCGTCGGCACGGTGAAGGCCGGCGAGGCCAAGCTGAAACAGGCGGGCATCCGCGCCGAGTCCATCCTTGGCATCAGCGAAGACTTCATCCTGTTCATCGCCGAAAGCGGGATCGAGACGCCCGACACACCCGTCATTGCGCTTTGCCGGGAGACGGCGAACGCGATCGGCGCCCTGTTCGAGCGCGCGGTGGCGTGCGGCGAGATCAGCATGGCCGATCTCTTCGACGAGAACTATCGGCCCGTCCCGAACACCGATCCGCAGCAGCACATCACGAGATTCGTTGCCTTCACCGACCGCAAGCTGCCCGCGATCCAGGAGCCGATTCTCGAACGCGACCGGCGCATCGCCTTCTGCGCGGCCGTCGACCGCAACGGGTATCTCCCGACCCACAACAAGATTTATTCGAAGCCGCAGAGCCCCGACGCGGTCTGGAATTCCGCCAACTGCCGCAACCGCCGCATCTTCAACGACCGCACTGGTCTTGCCGCTGGCCGCAGCAAGCGTTCGTTCCTGCTGCAGACCTACCGGCGCGACATGGGCGGCGGAAACTACGTGCTGATGAAGGACGTCTCCGCGCCCATCATGGTGCACGGCCGCCATTGGGGCGGCTTCAGGATCGGGTTCAAGGTGTAGTTGGGCGTTGCGAAAACCCGCACTGCTGCGAACCGAGCTGGAGGGCGCACGGTCCGAAGCCTGACGGGGCCTGTGACGGTGAAGCAAAGGCGATCAACTACTTGTACTTTTCGTACAGCCAGAGCGCGGCCAGTACGATCAGCGATCCGACGAATGCCGCCACGACATCGCGTAACGAAATCGCAAAGAGATCGAGGCCCGGGAAAAGTCCGAACAGGCGGAAGAGAAATCCTCCCACCAGCGCGCCGACGAGGCCAAGCGCCAGGTTGCGCGGGATACCGTAGCCTTCGCGGCGTCCCTTGACGGCGAGGCCCGCGAGACTTCCGCCGATCAGACCAACGGCGATCCAGACGAGGATTTGAGCGAGGCTCGGCATGCGCCCTCCAATTCGATGGACGCGCATCCTATCGAGCTTCCCTACTCCGGAGAGTGCGGGAAAACCCTGACTCCCCGGAGCGTATTGTACCTAGGGTCGGATCGACCTGGATGGAATCGCGTTGCGATTCCACCCAGGTCGTGAATCCGACCTTATCCAATAGATCAGGGGGCGATTTACGCTTCAGGTGGAAGCGAGAACACTTCCACCTGAAGCGATTGCACCCTACGCCGCCGCTTTCTTCCGGTTCGCCTCGAGCCGTTGGTCGACGAGCGCCACCGTCGCGTCGATGACCGGGTGCGAAAGCCCCTTCTGCTTCGCGATCAGTTGCACGAGTTTGTCGGCGCGTTCGATGTTCGGCACGCCGTTCTGTAGCGCGCGCGCCGCCGACGCCGGCCGCGTGAGGCTCTGCGCCGCCGCCGCGTATTTCTCGAACGGTACGAGATCGGAAGGCGCCGCACCGAGCTTCACACAGAGGTCGTTCACGAAATTATAGACCGAGCGCGAGGTCTCGATATCGCTGTGCACGGCTTCCTGCGCCGTGCGCATGCCGTCCGGTGTGATGCAGCGGTAGTTGCCGGCGAGCAGCATTGCCCACTTGGCAAGCGGCACGAAGATCGAGTCGTGAACCTTCAGCTTCACCGGCAGCTCGATCTTGCCCTCCGGCGCGTCGAAGCGCGCGGCTTCCACGTCCGCCTCGAGTTTTTTCAGGATTGCCGTGTGCTTGTCATCGTCGAAACGTGCGACCTTGAAGTTGGTCGGCAGCGTCACCTGCAGGAAGTTGGCCTTCTCCTCCGGCGGGCGGATCGCCTGCGGGTCCGGCGAGCAGAGCGTGAGCAGTCCGGGATCAAAATTGTCCCACACCGTCGCGTCCGTGTAGGCGATCTTCAGCGCATCGTAGTCGAGCCCGGGAATGCGCTTCACATAGGGCAGCGGTGGCATGTTCATGATCGACATGCAAGGCACGCGCGATTTCGCGACCGCGTCGAGCAACTCCCGCACGCCCGGCGAGCGGTACTGGGGCTCCTGCATCGCAAGCCCGACGAGGTCGTAGTCCGACGGGTTCACGCCTGCGGCACCCCCGGCCGTGACCTTGCCCGGCAGATTGCGGGAGTCGAGCAGGACGGGTTCGGCGCGCCCGCGCACGGGCAACCGCACCCGGAAACCCTCCGCGTTGATGAGCTCCGCCTCGGCGGGCAGGCACACGAGATGAATCTTGTGGCCGCCGAACAGAAGCTTCGAGGCTAGGAGGGAGCCGTACGAAGCTCCCATGATGAGAATATTGTAGGTGGCCGCCATGACGCAGTTTCCCCTTGCGTTGTAGCGCGCGATGGATGGATGGGAGGCGGGCTCTCCTTGTGGCGAGCGGCACGCTCCGGCCGGCGCATGCTAGGTGTCGGGGGAAGTCGATGCAATCTTGATCGGTTCAAGCCCTTGTGCTTGCGGCGCGATTCAGTGGGCGCTGCAAAATCCAAATGCTGCGGTGCGTAAGCTGGCTATGGGTTGGATTTCACCAAAGCCGGTCGATCGCCTCTCGTCAGTGACATGGCTTCAGCGTTGTCCGTCCTCCGGCTTGAACTCTGGCGCGGCCTCCAGATCCTCGCGCGTCATGCCCCGAAGGACGACACGTTCCTCGCCTTCTCCTTTTTGCCCGCCGCTCTGATCGCCGCCGGGGGCTCCGCCCGTACCGCGAGCGCCGGTGATCTCGATCGCATGAAACGGGATCGCGACGTTCTTCTCGCCGATTCCGAGGAAGCCCCCGACGCCGATCACGAGCGCGGCCACCTGTCCGTCGCGGGAAAGCAGCACGTCGCTGATCTCGCCAACGTTGTCCTCATTCGCCATATGGACGGGCTTGCCGCGCAGGTCGGAAGCGAGGATTTGATCCGCCGCAGGAGTCGCAATCGCCTGGTCGCTCGCTCTTTGCGGCGCCGGCTTGATTTCGCCGGATTGCGCGGTCTGCTGGCGGCTCTGTTCGGCGCCTTCTCCGGCGGGCGGCTTTTGCTGCGTATTCTGTCCGCTCTCCGCGATCGGCTGACTGCTCGGCGCGTTTTGTCCTTGTTGCGGCTGCACCTGAGTCCTGTCCGCTACGAGTGGCGCGCCGGTCGCCGGCGGCAGGTCGCGCGCGAGCTGCAGGTGTTTCCTGAGGTTTGGCAGCATATTTGAAGCGAATTGCTTCAGCTCCTGGTTCTGGCCCTTGTCGGCGTAGCTCTCAAACGAGCGCACCGCGTTGTCGTGCACCTTGATCTGCTGATTGCGATAGAGCTGGTCGAACTGCACGCCGGACGCCGATTGCAGTTCGTCCAGCATCTCCTTGTGCTCATTGTCCATCTCGTCCGGCGCGCGCAGGCCGGCGCGCTGTACCGCCGCCTTCAACTCGTCGGCGGATTTCGTGTGATCGTCGATGATGCGTTGCGCGAAGCTCCTGAACTGCTCATGGGAGCTTCGATCGAGCGCCAACCGGCTTGCTGCGGTCTCGAACAGGTTGCCGATCGTCGCGTCCCGTATAAAGAGCTCCGTCGCGGCGTTTACACCGTTGCCGTGTGGAATCCGCTCGATTTCCGTCGGCGCTTGGGCATGCGCTGACGAGATCAGCGCCGCCGCTGCCAGGACGATGTACCAACCTTTCACGTTCGCCTCCCGTTTTTTGGAGGCCCCCTTTTGTCAAATCAATGCAAGGCGGCGAGGACGGTTCCTGCGGAGAGAGGCCGTGATTTTCCGCCTAGCCCCAGTAGCGGCGGCCGGCGAGGTCGGCCTGCATCGGCTGCTTCGGCGGCCGGTCGCCCCAGTCGAAATCCTCGCCCGTGCGCGAGGAGAGTGCCGCCCGGAGCTCGTTGTTCGTGAGCCTCAGCCTGTAGGCGCCGAGGACGGAATCATAGTGCAGTGCATCCCACGGCACCGCGCGATATTCGCCACCGATGCCGAGGAAACCGCCGCAGTTCATGACCACGTAGCGCACGTTTCCAGCGTGCTTGTCGATCATCAGCCGCTTGATCACCCCGATCCTGCGTCCGTCGAGGCCGCGGACCGGCGTGCCCTCGACGCGATCGCTCGCGATGAGGAGGTGCGTTTCGCTCATGTCCGGTTGTACGGGTGCCGCCAGATCCATTGCCGTCTCCTCCGTGTCCGAGAAGCAACAACTGACATGCCGGAACCGTGAACCCGGATTGTGGCACAAAAGGCACCCTCCACGAGGGAGGCGAGGGGTGGCCTGTTCCTTTTTTCTTCCCTTCGCTAAGCTGAATCTAACGAGGATTGGGTGGAATTTCAGAAGATGCTGCGTGTTTTGGTTCCGGCGGCGGTAGCGATGGCGATTTGTGCGAGCCAGGCCGCCGCCCAGTTCAGTGCGATCCGCGACTACGAAGTGACCATGGACGTCGGCGACGAGCCCGGCGTCGTCCCCGACGAGAGCTATCAGCTCGACGAGAAGTGGGCGCGTCGCGTCGTCTTCTACCGTACGCTCGAGCCCGTCGGCACGATCATCGTGGAAACGCGCGAGCGCGCGCTCTATCTCGTGATGCCGGAGAACCGCGCCATGCGGTACGGCATCGGCGTCGGCCGTGACGGCTTTCGCTGGAAGGGCCAGTTGAAGATTTCACGCAAGGCCGAATGGCCCGACTGGCGTCCGCCGGCGGAGATGATCGAGCGCCAGCCCTACCTGCCGCGCTTCATGGCCGGTGGACCCGGTAACCCGCTCGGCGCCCGCGCGCTTTATCTCGGCGGGACCGTCTATCGCATCCACGGCACCAATCAGCCGCACACGATCGGGCAGGCCGTTTCTTCCGGCTGCTTCCGCCTCGTCAATAACGACGTTATCGACCTGTACGAGCGGGTGCCGGTCGGGACGCGGGTGGTCGTGCAGCCGTAGCGCCGCGATCGGGGCACCGCGCGAATACCAGCGTGCCGTAGCGCGAGGCGACCTCCTGGTCGATCCACCGCATGACCATGACCTGCCCGTCGTAGGAGACGATCTCGCGATCTTCCATGCCGCCCGGCTCGCCCGGCGGGCCGATGAAGGTGCGATTGCCCGCCGCTCCCTTGACCGCAAGCTCGACCTGCTCCTTCCCGTCGGCGGGGTGGATGAGCACACCCCCGTTCGGGCCGAGCCCGATCTCGTAGGGGTTGCTGCACACGGCGCGCGCCTGTTGCTCGGTGCGGGTCCGGTCTTCTTCCCGTTGATAGGCGGCGAGCCCCCAGCGGCCCGCGATCGCGGACGCGGGGATTGCCGGCGGGACCGGCCCTGCCGCCTGCGGCGTCTCGAAGCCGCCGTCTCCCGCGCATCCGCCCATCGCGGCCACGATCAGAACGACCGGCCACAGACGGCGCACACGCGCTCCGAGAAAATTTGATTCAATACGCATCACAGGCCCCCACCGGCCCCCCATACGAATCCAAGCCTAAATGACTCCGCCCGAAGACGCTATCCGGTCCCGGCACGAAGATATTCGGTCGATGGCTTCACCGCGCTGCACAAAGATGCGGCGGATTCCGTTCCCATTTTGGGAAAGCATGCCGGCCACACGTCACTCGCGCAGACTTGATGGAAACAACCCGCAGCCCGACCCATATATTTGGCGAGGTGAGTGAGAACCATGCGCCAGCGTCGTTTTCCGGTGCTGTTGGAAACTGCGAAGGGTCGCGTGCGAGCCGGCTTCTCCGCCCCTGCCGACGAGGAGCCCGTGCAAATCGCCCTGCGTCTGCGGGAGCGCGGCCGCACCGTCTATCGCGTTCGCTTCGACGAAGAAGCCAGTGCCTGGATCGCTTCCGTGATCGACTGGAAGCGGGCAGCCTGATCCAGCGGACCGACAATCCGGTTCCGGTCGTGGGGCACGGTAAAACGCGTGCCGCGGAGGCGCTAATCTTCCGTCAGCCGGAGGCCCGCCCGCAGGAAGCGCTGCGGATCGATCGGCTCGCCGTTCGCACGGACTTCATAGTGGATGTGCGGGCCGGTGGACCGCCCTGTGGAGCCGGCGCGGCCGACGATCATGCCCGCCGGAATGACCGAGCCCGCCGCAACCTCGATCGCGGAAAGGTGCGCGTACCGCGTGGTCAGCCCGTTGGCGTGCTCGACCTCGACCATCAGACCGTATCCGCCATTGCGCTCGGCCTGCACGACCCGGCCGGCGGCGGTCGCGAGAACCGGATCGCCTGGGTCCGCGCGAAAATCGACGCCCGTATGCAGCGCGAGCTGTCGCACGAACGGATCGAGGCGCACGCCGAACCCGCTCGTCACGTCCGCCGGGCCCAGCGTCGGCCTGCGGATCGGCACGCTCGCGATATCCTGCTCCAGCGCTTTGACGGCGAGGGCGGCGGTCCGGATGCGATGCAATTGCTTGGCGAAAGGATCCTCCGCCGGCCGTGTCCACGGCAGGAACGGCCCGCCGGTGGCGGCGGCGCTCCGGATTGCATTTGCGGGTCGCGTCGTCGGCTTGCCGGGGCTCACGCCGAGATCGGCGAACACTTTGCGAATTCGCCGTTGGCGTTCGTCGTACGCTTCCTCGATCTCGTTCAGCGCCTGGCTTTGCTCGATCTCCATTCGCGACAGCGCGCGTGCGAGATCGTCGATCTGGTCTTCGATTGCCGGAATCGATCTGCGGATTTCGTTGCGCGCGACGAGCGGCGGCAGAGGCCGCGATTCAAGCCGGGCGACGCGCTCGCTTGGCGGCGCGATCAGAATGGTGTCCGAAAGCGGCGTGGGTTTCGGCGAGCGCTCGCTTGCGGGGGAGGGGAGCTCGGGCTCGCGCAGTGCGCCAGTGATCTCGGACGACCCTTGTCGCACGACCGCTCTCGACTCGCCGATTGCCGAAAGCGCCGACTGCCGCGTCTCGATCACCGACTGCCGCCGCATGAGATCCGCCAGGGCGCGATCGACGCGTTCCTGCTCGACGAGCTTCAGCGATCGGAGCCGCTCGATCTCGCTCTGCAACTGGCCGACCTGCGCCTGATAGGAGCGCGTGGTCGCCACCTGCTGCTCGACGATGAGCTTCAACGCGTCATCGCGAAACAGGATGTAGATGGAGGCGGTGCCGGCCCATGCGGCGAGCAGCCCGATCATTCCGATCGTGAGGAAACGGCTGGCGCGGCTGCCGGATGCGTGCGTGCGGGTGCCGTACCCCGCATCGTCAAGATGATGCCTGCGGCCGAAACCGGTTTCGCAACGATACATTGAGCCTCACGCCGCTGGGGAACGCCGACGGAACCGCTCAATGAATGGCTCGGTATGGTTAATACCCGCTGAATAGCGTAGCGGACGTGTCAGAGCGCCTTTGCTTCCGCCAGCACGGCTTCGGCATGGCCGGGCACCTTCACCTTCGCCCAGACCTTGGCGATTCGGCCGGCCTTGTCGATCAGGTACGTGACCCGGTTCACGCCCATGAATTTGCGCCCGTACATGTTCTTTTCGCCCCACACGCCGTACGCCTCGAGCATCTTGTGGCCGGGGTCGGAAGCGAGCGGCAGCGCAAGTTTATACTTGTTCTTGAATTTGCCGAGCGCGGGGACCGGGTCGGCGGAAACACCGAGGATCGCCGTGCCGGCGGCTTCGAACTTTGTCCGCAGCCGGTTGAAATCCATCGCCTCCTGCGTGCAGCCGGGCGTGTCGGCCTTGGGATAGAAATAAAGAACGAGCTTTCGGCCCTTGAACCCGGCCAGTGTAATCGTCTCGCCGTCGTCCGCGGGAAGCTCGAAATCCGGCGCCGGTGTGCCGGGTGGTACTAACTCCATCATTTGCCTTCCTTTCGTCGCCTTTTCGTTGCCTTGCTAGGCATAATGTACTGAAATCCTAAGCGGTTCGCGGGCTGGGGACGAACCTGATAGGGGACGGGCGCTGGGGCATCTTCGCCTGTTTGGCCTGCCGGGAATGAGGGGACGGTGAGGCGCCGCTATCCATGAATTCGAGGCATCCCCACGGTCCGCACCGGGGCCAGGCGGCCCATTCAGCGCCTCAGCGTCGGCATCCCCGTGTCCACCGTCCCGCGCCGCCGCACCGTCCTCATCGCCGCGTGCGATGGCAAGGAGCGCTCAGCGCCGTCGGCCGGATGCTCTTCTGCACGCGCTACGGCACGCTTTCAAAGTTGAGGATTGTTGGCCTGGGCCTCGTCGCGGTGGGGCTTGTGTATGTTCTGCTCATCCGCGGCTTCTTTCCGTTCGACGTCGCAAGTCCGTGGATCGAGTCCGCGCTCGAGCGTCAGCTTGGGCCCGGCCACAAGGTCAGCATCGGGTACACAAAGCTCGAGCATGACGAGACCGGGGCGCCTGTCCTTCGCGTCGAGCGTATCCGCGTCTATGGACCGGGCGGTAAGGTCATCGCCAACGCACCAAGTGCCGAAGTCGGGCTTGACGGCACAAGTCTTCTTGTCGGCAGCTTTCGCGCCCGCCGCATCGATCTCGTCGGCGCTGAAACGACGGTTCACGTCGGCGCCGACGGCCGCGTCGCCATCACCGCGGGCAGGGACGCGACGCCGCTGACTGTTGAAGACGCGGCCGGCGGCACGGCATCGGCCAAGGCGGTCCCGGAAGACCCGTCGGCGCCGGCTCCGGCGAACCGCACGGAAGCAGCGGAGCCGCGGCGCGAGCCGTTCCATTATCCCGAGCTCGTGCGATGGCTCGACAGTTTCGAAAAGGGCGGGCTTGACGGCGTCGCCCTCTCGCAGATCGGCCTGAAGCAGGGCTCGCTCGTCGTCGAGGACGCCGAGGCCGGCCGCAAATGGACTTTCAAGGACATCAACATCCAGCTTTCCCGACCCGCCGAGGGCGGGCTTCTGTTTGCGCTTTCGTCGAGCGGGGCTGCCGCGAAATGGAGTCTCACGGCGACGGCAGCGCCGATGCAGGAAGGTATTCGCGCGATCGACATCGTGGCGAACAGCTTGGCGCCCGAAGACATCCTGCTTGCGGCCGGCATGAGCGGGGTAAACCTCATCGCCGAGAATCCGCTGTCGGGGATTTTGCGCGCGCAAATCGCCCATGATGGCCGGCTTGTTGCCGCCAACTTCCGCGCGACCGCCGGCGCGGGCGTTGTGGGCAGCGCCGACGATCCCGAAGCCCGCTTCCATGTCGACGAGATCCAGGTGCAGGCGCGCTTCGACCCGGAGCGCAAGGCGACCGTGATCGAACCGTTCATGATCCAGGCCGGCCCGAACCGCCTCGCGCTCTCGGCGGTCGCGGAGGCCCCCAAGGACGGCGGGCGGCAATGGCAGGTCACGATCCCGCAGGGCGCGCTGTATTTGTCGACGGGCAAACGCGGCGAGATTCCGCTCGTGCTCGACCAGGTCACCGCGCGCGGCACCTATGACGCCCTCCAGCAGCGCCTCGTCATCCAGCAAGGCAGCCTTGCCGGCTCGACGACCGGCGGCGCTTTCTCCGGTTCTGTCACGTTCGGCGCCGAGCCGATGCTGGCGCTCGGCATCGCGGCTTCTCAGGTGCCTGTCTCGGCGGCGAAGCGGCTTTGGCCGGTGATGGTTGCCCCGAGCACCCGCGAATGGGCCGTGGAGCGCATCGAGCAGGGCGTGATCGAGCGCATTCTGATCGCGCTGAACGTTCCGCTGAACGTGATCGGCAAAACCGGCGTCGAGTTGCCGGACTCCGCGGTGCGTCTCGAATTCACGGCGGCGGGCGGCGCGTTCCGACCGAAGGCGGACTTGCCGCTCGTTCGCGACGCGCAGGTAAGCGGAATCATCACGGGAAGGACGGCTCGCGTCCGCATGGAGAAAGGCATCCTCGATACGCCGCAGGGTCGCCACCTCCAGGTCACGGATGGGGTTCTCGAAGTGCCCAATCACGTGCCGCGGAATCCGAACGGCACCATCCGCTTCCACTTCGAAGGACCGGCCGACGCCGTCGCCGAGATGGCGGCCACCGATTTATTGCGCGACGAAGTCGGCTTCACGGTCGATCCCTCGACCGCGAAGGGCTCCGTGTCGGCCGATGTGAATCTCAATCTCGTCTTCCGCGAAGAAATCCGCGGCGATGAGCTCACTTACGCCGCCGAGGGCGAGCTCAAGGATTTCGCTGCCGACAACGCCGTGCGCGGCCATCGCGTCGAAGGGGTGAATGCCAAGGTCACTGTGACGGCGACGTCGGTCCTCGCCAAGGGGACAGGCAAGATCGCCGGTGCAACAGCGAATTTCGACTATCGCAAGTCCAAGGAGCGACATGACGCGGAATTCCGCGTGACCGCCGCCGTCGACGAGGCGGCCCGTTCGCGTATGGGTATCGACATGGCGCCGTGGCTTTTGGGCCCGGTGCAGATCCAGGCGCAAGGCCGGATCGACGAGCGCGAGAACCGGGTCGATGTCGAGGCCGATCTCACCAATGCGACCGTGAACGACCTCGTTCCGGGATGGCAAAAGCCTGCCGGACGTTCGTCGAAAGCCGCTTTCCGCGTCGTTGAAGGCGAAGGCGGCATCCGGCTTGAAGATATTTCGGTCACCGGATCAGGCGCGACAATCAAGGGATCGGTGGAGCTCGATTCTTCGGGCGCGTTCGTCGTGGCCAACCTGCCGACGTTCAACCTCTCGGACGGCGACAAGGCGAGCTTGCGCGCGGAGCGCGCGCCCGACGGGACCTTGCGGGTGAGCGTGCGTGGCGACGTGCTCGACGCCCGTGGCGCGTTGCGAGGCCTGACCGAAGGTCCCAGCGCGAAAACGGCAGCCCAGGCGAAAGAGCACCAGCGCGATGTCGACGTCGAGCTGCGTCTCGGCGCGGCAACCGGGCATAACGGCGAAGTCGTGCGGCAAGTCGATCTGCGCATCCAGCGCCGCAACGGCGAAATCCGCAGCTTCTCCCTGCTCGGGAAGATCGGCCGCGATGCCAGCCTCGTCGGCGAATTGAGGGCACGGGACGGCGGGCGTCCGGTGATTTATGTCTCGACCGGCGATGCCGGCGCGCTGTTCCGTTTCGCCGATTTCTACAGCCGGCTCTATGGCGGCGAAGCCTGGGTCGCGATCGATCCGCCGAATGCTGCCGGAACCCCGCAGGAAGGCGTCATCAATATCCGCGATTTCACGATCCGCGGCGAGCCCGCCCTTGACCGCATGCAGGCCGCCGCGCCGGCGGACCCGAATGATGTACGCGGCACGACGCCGCCCGCATCCCAGGGCGTTCCGTTCCTGCGCATGCAGGTCGATTTCACCCGCACGCCGGGTCGCTTCAACATCCGCGAAGGCACGATCTTCGGCCCGTCCATCGGCGCGACGGTGGACGGCATACTCGACTTCGCGAACGATCGCGTCCAGCTGCGCGGGACCTACATTCCGGCCTACGGCATCAACAATCTGTTCGGGCAACTGCCGATCGTCGGTCTGTTTCTCGGCGGACCGAAAGAAGGCCTGATCGCGATCACGTTTGAGGTCGTCGGTCCAACGAGCGGACCGACGCTGCGCGTGAACCCGATGTCCGCTGCGGCGCCGGGGCTGCTGCGCAAGCTCTTTGAGTTCCGCGGCGCTTTCGACGAGGCGCCGCCCGCTCCGGGCGGCCCGCCTCCGCCCAATCGATAGCGCCCTAGACCGGCCGCAGGAGAACGTGCCGCTTCCTGCCGAGCGAGAGCTTGATGACGCCCTCGGCCGTCAGGTGCTTTGGCGTCAGCACCAGCCGTTCGTCGGTGACCGTCTCGTCGTTCACCTTCAGGCCGCCGCCCTTGATCTGACGGCGCGCTTCGCTCGTGGAAGCGACAAGGCCGGCCTGCACGTTGGCGGCAAGGACGCCCAGCCCGTTTTCGAGGTCCGCGAGCTTCACGTCGACGGTCGGCAGGCTCGTCGACAGCGCGCCCTCCTCGAAGGTGGCACGCGCCGTTTCTTCCGCCTGTACGGCGGCTTCGCGGCCATGCACGAGGGCGGTGGCTTCGGTCGCCAGGATTTTCTTCGCCTCGTTGATCTCCGCGCCCTTCAGCGTGGCGATCCGGTCGATCTCGTCGAGCGGCAACACGGTGAAGAACCTGAGGAAGCGGACCACGTCGCCGTCCTCAGTGTTGCGCCAGAATTGCCAGTAGTCGTACGGGCTCACCATGTTGGCGTCGAGCCACACCGCGCCCTGCGCGGTCTTGCCCATCTTGGCGCCGGAAGCGGTGGTGATCAGCGGCGAGGTGAGGGCGAACAATTGCGCGCCGAGCATGCGCCGGCCGAGGTCGATGCCGTTGACGATATTGCCCCACTGATCGGAGCCGCCCATCTGCAGGACGCAGCCGTGGCGCTTGTGCAGTTCCACGAAGTCGTAGGCCTGCAGGATCATGTAATTGAATTCGAGGAACGACAGCTCCTGCTGCCGTTCGAGCCGCAGTTTGACGGAATCGAACGTCAGCATGCGGTTGATGGAGAAATGCCGCCCCACGTCGCGCAGGAAATCGATGTAGTTGAGCGTGTTCAGCCAGTCGGCGTTGTTGCTCATGATGGCGTCGCCGGGGCCGTCGCCGAACTTCAGGAACTTGGCGAAGACCGCGCGGATGCCGACGAGGTTCTTCTCGATCTGCGCTTCGGTGAGCAACTGCCGCGTCTCGTCCTTGCCGGAAGGGTCGCCGACGCGGGTGGTGCCGCCGCCCATGAGCGCGATCGGCTGGTGGCCGGTCTGCTGCATCCAGTAAAGCATCATGATCGGCAGGAGCGAGCCGACATGCAGCGACGGCGCCGTGCAGTCGAAGCCGATATAGGCGGTGATGCGCCCGCCCTTCGCGAGCGCGTCGAGCGCCTCGGGCTCGGACACCTGATGGATGAAGCCGCGGCTCGCGAGGGTCCGCAGGAAATCAGACTTGTATTCGCTCATGGGTCTTGTCTTGGCTGATCGGCGGGTCGCCGCCGCCGGGCCGGTGGTGTAACAGGTCTCCCGGGCAATTCAAAGGAACGTGACCCTCCCATGCGGGCAATGACGGTGATCGGGCTGATGAGCGGCACGTCGTTCGACGGGGTCGACATGGCCCTGATCGAGACCGACGGCGAGACCGTCGCCCGGATCGGCCCCAGCAGCTACAGGACCTATGCCGAGGCGGAGCGGATGGTACTGCGGGCCGCGCTGGCTGAAGCCGTCTCGCTGACCGACCGCAACGCCCGCCCCGGCGCGCTCGCCGAAGCGGAAGCGCTGGTCACCCGCGCGCACGCCGAAGCAGTGGACACTTTCCTGAAGGCGCACGGGCTTGCTGCAGGGAGGATCGGCGCCATCGGTTTCCACGGACAGACAGTCCTGCACCGGCCGCGTGAACGCCTCACGGTGCAGATCGGCGGCGGAGCGGCGCTGGCAAGACGCTTCGGGATTCCGGTGGTGTACGACTTCCGCGCCGCCGATGTCGCCGCCGGCGGTGAGGGGGCTCCGCTCCTGCCGGTCTATCACCGCGCGCTCGCTCTGCGCTCGGGTCTCCGGGGACCGGTCGCGGTGGTGAACCTCGGCGGCGTCGGCAACATCACTTATCTCGATGGCGACTCCGATCCGGTCGCCTTCGACACCGGCCCCGCCAACGCGCCGATCGATGATCTCGTATTCAAGCGGACGGCTGAGCGCTGCGATCTGGATGGCCGTCTGGCCGCCGCGGGGACCGTGAATGAGTCCTTGGCTGCGGCTGTCCTCAAGCACCCGTTCTTTGCGAGGCGTCCGCCAAAATCCCTCGATCGTGCGGAATTCGCGAGCCTGCCGCTGAACGATCTGTCGCTCGAAGATGCTGCAGCAACCGCCACGGCCATCGTCGCAGCCTCGGTTGCCCGCGCGCTGGATTTCCTGCCGAAGCGCCCCGCGATCTTCATCATTGCTGGCGGTGGCGCCAGCAACCCGACGATGTTGAAGATGCTGCGCACGCGTCTGGGCGGCGAGGTTCGCACCGCCAACGAGCTCGGCTGGTCCGCCGACGCATTGGAAGCACAGGGTTTTGCCTATATGGCCGTGCGCAGCCTGCGCGGCCTGCCGATTACGTTTCCGACCACGACGGGTGTGCAATCACCCCTGACGGGCGGTGTGCTCGCCAGGCCCTGAGGAGCGCAAAAGCGAACCCTGAGGTGGGTTTAGCCGTTGTCGCAGAGCAGCGGAGCCGCGCCATGCCGGAACTCCCCGACGTCGAGAACTACGCGCGCTATCTGCGTAGAAATGCCCTGCACCAGGCGGTACGCCGCGCCGAAATCGGAAGCACGAAAATCGTCAGCGGCATTTCTGGCAGGAGGCTTGCGTCACGGCTGAAAGGTCGCCGCATCGAGCGTGCGCGCCGGCACGGCAAGCACCTGTTCGCCGCCCTCGACAAGGAGGGTTGGCTCGCCATGCATTTCGGCATGACGGGCAGGCTGAAATATTTCAAGGATATGAAGGACGATCCGGAGCACGACCGTTTGCGGCTCGACTTCAAGAACGGAAACCACCTTGCGTTCGACAACCAGCGAATGTTCGGCCGCATCCGTCTCATCGACGATCCCGATGACTTCATCGAAGAGAAGCACCTCGGGCCCGACGCGCTCGATCCCAAGCTTGATCGCAGGTCCCTCGCCGAGCGCATCCGCCACCGCGACCGTAGCATCAAGGCGGCGCTGATGGATCAAAAATTGCTGGCGGGAATCGGCAATATCTATTCGGACGAAATTCTCTTTCAGGCGAGACTGCACCCCAACAGGCGTACGCACTCGCTGGACGAGAAGGAGATATCATGCCTGCACCGCATGATGCGGAGGGTGTTGCGCACGGCGATCCGCAACGGCGCAGGCACGGCCGATGTGGCGCGTAAGCTGCCCGATGGCTATTTGCTGCCGCACCGGAAGCGGGGAGCTTCCTGCCCGCGCTGTGGCGGGAAGGTGCGAGCGATCAAGGCGGCGGGCCGTACGGCTTATTATTGTCCGCGCTGCCAGCAGAAGAGATGACAGGCCGGATCAGGCCGCGCTTTCGCGCGTATTGGCGAGCCGCTTGTCGAGGTAGGTATCGACCACCTGGATCAGCTCGTCGGTCTTGCCGTCGAAGAAGTGGTTCGCGCCTTTGACGATCTGCTGCTCGATCACGATGCCCTTTTGCGTCTTCAGCTTCTCCACGAGCGTGCCGACCGCCGAGACGGGTACGACCGCGTCCTTGTCGCCGTGCACGAATAGGCCCGAGGAAGGACAGGGCGCGAGGAACGAGAAGTCATAGAGGTTCGCGGGTGCCGCGATCGAGATGAAGCCTTCCACTTCCGGCCGCCGCATCAGGAGCTGCATGCCGATCCAGGCGCCGAACGAGAAGCCCGCGATCCAGCACGCGCGTGCGTCGGGGTTCGCCGCCTGCGCCCAGTCGAGCGCCGCCGCGGCGTCCGAGAGTTCGCCCTGGCCATGGTCGAACACGCCCTGACTCCGGCCGACTCCGCGAAAGTTGAATCGCAGCGCCGCAAAGCCCCGGTTCGCGAAAGCGTAGTAGAGTTGATAAACAACGGGGTTGTTCATGGTCCCGCCGAACTGCGGGTGCGGGTGCAGGATGATCGCGATCGGCGCGTTGCGTGTACGGCCGGGATGGAAGCGGCCTTCGATTCGTCCGTCTTCGCCGGTGAAAATCACTTCAGGCATGAGGAACTCCGGTGGAACCCGTTGCAGCCGCCGGATGGGGCGAACGGATGCAGCCGCCGGTCAGTGCGTAGGTGCTCGGCGGCTTGACTCGACTTGGCGATCAGCCTATCTGTTTAGAATTATTCTAAATTCGGGTACCGCTTGCGATTGCGGGGAAGCGCAGCAGCGACAAGCGAGGGCCCACATATGACGAATACAGGACCCCTTTGCAAGAATCTTCGTGAAGGGGAAGGGACCTAGCGCGATGCAAGCCGAGCGGGTCTATCTCGATCACAACGCGACCGCACCGCTGCGGCCCGCGGCCCGTGCGGCCATAGAGCAGGCGCTGGCGTTTCCCGGAAATGCCTCCTCGGTGCACCAGGAAGGCCGTCGGGCGCGCGCCATTGTCGAGACCGCGCGGGAGCAGGTCGCCGCACTCTTTGGCGTGGACGCCAAGGCCGTGACCTTCACGAGCGGCGCGACCGAGGCGATCGCGACCTCGCTTTCTCCGAATCTTGAGATTGACGGAGCGCAGGTCCGTTTCGATGTTCTGTTGGTCTCCGGCGTCGAGCACCCAGCGGTGCTGGCAGGCGGGCGTTTTGCCGCGGACAAGATCGAGAAGATTCCGGTCGATGGCGAGGGTGTGGTTGATCCGGCGACGCTCGATCGGCTGCTTGCGCAGCATCACGCGGCCGGGCGTCGCCCGTTCGTTTCCGTCATGGCGGCCAACAACGAAACCGGGGTCCTCCAGCCGATCGCGAAGATCGCCGAACAGGTGCATGCGGTCGGCGGCATCCTTCACTCCGATGCCGTGCAGGCTGCGGGGCGGCTGCCCTTCGACCTTGCTGCCAGCGGCGCGGACCTTATATCCGTTTCGTCGCATAAGCTTGGCGGTCCGCAGGGCGCGGGCGCGCTGATCGCGCGGAATGAGGACCTCCGGGTTCCACCGTTAATGCGCGGAGGCGGTCAGGAGCGCGGCCGCCGGGCCGGCACCGAAAATGTCGCAGCCATTGCCGGTTTCGGCGCGGCCGCCGAGGAGGCGAGGAAGGTGCTCGGTTCGGAGGCGGTGCGGCTCGCGGGGCTCCGGGACGCCGCCGAGAAGGGCGTACAGGCCATTTCGCGGGAGGCAGTCATCCTTTCGGCGGCTGTCGCGCGGCTCCCGAATACGCTGTGTTTCGCGGTGCCCGGGATTGCCGCCGAAACGGCGGTGATCGCCTTCGACCTGGAAGGCGTCGCGTTGAGCGCCGGCGCCGCTTGCTCCTCCGGCAAGGTCGGGCCCTCCACGGCCCTCGCTGCGATGCAGGCGGCTCCCGAGATTGCCAAGGGTGCCATGCGTGTAAGTCTGGGCTGGAGTAGCCGCGAGGAAGACATTTCACGCTTCCTCGATGTGTGGAAGCGCGTATATCTGAACCTCAGTCAGCGTCGGCGCGAACGCGCCGCATGACTGTCAATGTCCCCACGTTGCGGTCCTTGAAACCGCAAGGATGAGGAGAGAGTAGAATGCCGGCCGTACCGGAGACCGTCGAGCGCGTCCGTTCGATCGACGTCGACCAATACAAGTTCGGCTTCGAGACCAGGATCGAGTCCGAGAAGGCGCCGAAGGGTCTCGACGAGAGCACGATCCGTTTCATCTCCGAGAAGAAGGGCGAGCCCGAGTGGATGCTCGAATGGCGGCTGGAGGCGTTCCGCCGCTGGCTGACCATGCGCGAGCCGTCCTGGGCGCGCGTGCAGTACGGCCCGATTGACTATCAGGACCTTTATTATTACGCCGCCCCGAAGAAGAAGGCCGGTCCGAAGTCGCTCGACGAGATCGATCCGGAGATCCTCAAGACCTACGAGAAGCTTGGCATCCCGCTGCACGAGCAGGAGATGCTCGCGGGCGTCGTGCGCGAGGATGGCTCCACGCCGTCGCGCGTCGCCGTCGACGCCGTGTTCGACTCCGTCTCGGTGGTCACGACCTTCAAGGATGAGCTCGCCAAGGCTGGTGTGATCTTCTGCGCGATCTCCGAGGCGATCCGCGAACACCCCGAACTTGTGCGCAAGTATCTCGGCTCGGTCGTGCCGACGTCCGACAACTTCTTCGCGACGCTCAATTCAGCGGTCTTCTCCGACGGCTCCTTCGTCTATGTGCCGAAGGGCGTCCGCTGCCCGATGGAGCTCTCCACCTACTTCCGCATCAACGAGCGCCAGACCGGCCAGTTCGAGCGCACGCTCATCATCGCGGACGAGGGCGCCTATGTGAGCTACCTCGAGGGCTGCACCGCGCCGATGCGTGACGAGAACCAGCTCCACGCCGCGGTCGTCGAGCTGATCGCGCTCGACAGCGCCGAGATCAAGTATTCGACCGTGCAGAACTGGTATCCGGGCGACAAGGAAGGTCGTGGCGGCGTCTATAATTTCGTGACCAAACGCGGCGACTGCCGCGGCAAGAACTCGAAGATTTCCTGGACGCAGGTGGAGACAGGCTCTGCCATCACCTGGAAATATCCGAGCTGCATCCTGCGCGGCGACAACTCGACCGGCGAGTTCTACTCGATCGCAATTTCCAACGGCCACCAACAGGTCGACAGCGGCACCAAGATGATTCACCTCGGTAAGAACACGTCGAGCCGGATCGTCTCCAAGGGCATCGCGGCGGGACACTCGAACAATACCTACCGCGGGCTCGTGTCGGCGCATCGCAAGGCTGCGAACGCGCGCAACTTCACGAATTGCGACAGCCTGCTCGTCGGCTCCAAGTGCGGCGCGCACACGACGCCGTATATCGAAGCGAAGAATTCCTCCGCCGTCTTCGAGCACGAGGCCACGACCTCGAAGATCTCCGAGGACATGCTCTTCTATGCGATGCAGCGCGGGCTCTCGCAGGAGGAGGCGGTGGCGCTTGTCGTCAACGGCTTCGTCAAGGACGTGCTGCAGCACCTGCCGATGGAGTTCGCGGTCGAGGCGCAGAAGCTGATTGCGATCAGCCTCGAGGGGAGCGTCGGATGACGGAAGTCCTGGATTTCAACCCGGTCAAGAACCTCGCCGATGTCGAACTGAACGATTGGCAGCACGGCGAGAAGTTCTCGGCGCAGATCGGCAGCTTCGGCCGCGCCCTCGGGCTGCAAAAGCTTGGTTGCATGCTGACCGTGGTGCAGCCCGGCAAGGCGGCGTTTCCCTACCACGTGCATCACGCCAACGACGAGATGTTCGTGATCCTGCAGGGGACCGGCGAATATCGCATCGGCAGCAGGACATATCCGTTGAAGGCCGGCGATGTGGTGAGTGCACCCGCGGGCGGACCTGAGCTCGCGCACCAGATCGTCAATACCGGCATCGAGGAGATGCGCTATCTCGGCATCTCCACCACGATCTGGCCGGAAGCGGTCGAATATCCGGAGTCGAACAAGTTCGCGATCTGGTCGCGCCCGCACCCGAGCGGCGACCGCGCCAAGCTCGGCCTGCGCTTCATCGGCCGCCGCGAGATGAGCATCAACTATTGGGACGGCGAATGACCCGCTACTGGTTCAAACCCAAACGCTACGGCTACGGTGCGACGCCCGTCACCTGGGAAGGCTGGGCGGTCACATTTGCCTTTGCCGCCTTCATCATTGGCATGAGCGTTTGGCGGCTGCGGAGCGGAGCGCCGGCCAGCGAAGAGTGGTTCTACTGGTTTGCCGCGGTGATCGTGGCGACGGTGGCACTTGTCGGCGTCAGCTATTGGAAGACCGACGGCACGTGGCGATGGCAGTGGGGCGGTGGCTCGAACTCGAATTCAGGACGAGAGTGAAGCGAAATGCTGGAAATCAAGAACCTCCATGTAGAGGTCGCCGATCGCAAAATTCTGCAGGGCTTCGACCTCAAGGTTGACGCCGGGCAGGCGCATGCCATCATGGGTCCGAACGGCTCCGGCAAGTCGACACTCGCCTATGTGCTTGCCGGCAAGCCCGGCTATACGATCACCGAGGGCTCGGTGACGTTCGATGGCGAGGATCTCCTCGAGCTTGCGCCCGACGAGCGTGCGGCCAAGGGGATTTTCCTGGCCTTCCAGTATCCTATGGAAATCCCGGGTGTCGCGAGCATGGTGTTCCTGCGCACGGCGCTGAACGCAGTGCGCAAGCGCCGCGGCGAGCCCGAGCTTTCGACGCCCGACTTCCTTCGCCTTGTGCGCGAGAAAGCGAAGGACCTAAGCATCGACCAGGAGATGTTGAAGCGGGCCGTGAACGTCGGCTTCTCCGGCGGCGAGAAGAAGCGCGCCGAAATCCTGCAGATGTCGCTGCTCGAGCCGAAGCTCTGTGTGCTCGACGAGACTGACTCCGGCCTCGACATCGACGCGCTCAAGATCGTCGCCGATGGCGTCAATCGGCTGCGTTCGCCGAACCGCTCCATGATTGTGATCACGCACTATCAGCGGCTTCTCGATTACATCGTGCCCGACGTCGTGCACATCATGGCGAAGGGCAAGATCGTGCGCTGCGGCGGTCCCGACCTCGCCCGCGAGCTCGAGGAACGCGGATACGCGGCCATCGAAGCGGAAGCAGCCTGAGGTGGCGCAATGAACGCGGACATCAGACCGATCCGCACCCCTGCCGAACAGGCATTGGCCTCGGCCTATGAAGACACGAAGACACGCCTGCCGGGTGGTTCCGAGATCGCTCGCCTGCGGGAGCGCGCGTTCTCCGCGTTCGCCGACAGCGGATTGCCGTCCCGGCGCGTGGAGGAATGGAAATACACCGATCTCCGCACGCTGCTGCGCGAGGTCGCCCCGCTTGCCGGTCCGCCCGACGCGAGCGCAATCGCCCGGGCAAAGGAAACCGTCTCCCTGCCGGTCACGAACCTGCGGCAGATTACGCTGGTCAATGGTGCGTTCGTCCCCGAGCTTTCCGATCTCGATGGCCTTGAGAAGAAGCTTAGTATTGTTCCGCTCGCTACGGCCCTCGCGGAAAAGCATCCTCTTTTGGGCATGATCGGCAAGCTCCGGCCCGAGACCCGCGATGCCACGCTCGCGCTCAATACCGCGTTCCTGAACGACGGCGTCCTGATCGAGGTAGGCGAGGGCGCTGTAATCGAGCGTCCGATTTATGTCCGGCACGTCTTTGCCGGCGGCGCGGCGGCGATGGTCTTTGCCCGCAGCCTCGTGTCGATCGGCAAGGGAGCCGCAGCAACCTTCGTGGAGAGCTTCGAGGGCCCGGCCGATGTCGCGTATCAGCGCAATGCCACGACGGAGTTGTACATCGCTGATCGCGCGAACCTGTCCTTCGTGCGGCTGCAGACTGAAGGCGACAGCGCGTTGCACGTCTCTTCGTTGCTTGCGGAGGTCGCAGGAGGGGCGGAATTTTCATTTTCCACCTTGACGGTCGGCGGGGCCGTCTCGCGGCAAAACGTGAGCTTGCGCCTCGCAGGCGAACACACGCAGATTAACCTTGCCGGTGCAACGCTGCTGCGCGGCCGGCAGCACGCCGACAGCACCCTCGTGCTCGACCATGCGGTGCCGAATTGCACGAGCCGCGTGACATTCCGGAACGTGCTCGACGAGACAAGCCGTGGGGTTGTGCAGGGCCGTATCGTCGTCCGCCCCGACGCTCAGAAGACCGACGCGCGCATGTCGCTCGGCGCGCTGCTTCTCGCGGAAGGCGCCGAAGCCGACCAGAAGCCGGAACTGGAGATTTTTGCCGATGACGTCCAGTGCGCGCATGGGGCGACCTCCGGCGCGCTCGATGAGCAACTGCTTTTCTATCTGCTGACACGCGGAATCCCACGCAAGCAGGCCGAGGCGCTTCTCATTCAAGCGTTTTTCGGGGCGGCGCTCGAGGAGGTCCGCCACGAGGGATTGCGCGAAGCGCTGGTGGAGCGTGCCGCCGACTGGCTCGAACTGCGGGGGAGCGCATCGTGAGCGAGTGGCTGCATCCTGCGGTGGAGGACGGCGGCTACGATATCGCGCGGGTGCGCAGCGATTTTCCGATCCTGTCGCGCGAGGTCTATGGCAAGCCGCTTGTCTATCTCGACAATGCGGCGTCCGCGCAGAAGCCGCGCGCCGTGCTCGACCGCATGCGTGAGGTCTATGAAAACGAATATGCCAACGTCCACCGCGGGCTGCACTTCCTCGCCAATGCGGCGACGGAAGCTTACGAGGGCGCGCGCGAGACAGTGCGAAACTTTCTGAACGCCGGCTCTTCCGTCGAGATTGTCTTTACGCGCAATGCGACCGAGGCGATCAACCTTGTCGCTTCCTCGTTCGGCCTCGCCCACCTCCGCGAGGGCGACGAGATCATCCTCTCGATCCTCGAGCATCACTCCAATATCGTCCCCTGGCATTTCCATCGCGAACGCAAGGGCGCGGTGATCAAATGGGCGCCGGTCGATGACGACGGCAATTTCCTGATCGACGAATTCGAGAAGCTTTTCACGCCGCGCACGAAGATCGTCGCCATCACCCACATGTCGAACACGCTCGGCACTATCGTGCCGGTGAAGGAAGTGGTGCGTATCGCGCATGCGCACAACGTGCCGGTGCTCATCGATGGCAGCCAGGCGGCGGTGCATCTCGGCGTCGACGTACAGGACCTCGACTGTGATTTCTATGTTTTTACCGGCCACAAGCTCTATGGCCCGTCCGGCATCGGCGTCCTCTACGCCAAGCAGAAGTGGCTGGAGGAGTTGCCGCCTTACACGGGCGGCGGCGAGATGATCCGCGAGGTGACGCAGGACGTCGTCACCTATGGCGAGCCGCCCTACAAATTCGAGGCGGGCACGCCCGCGATCGTTCCGGCGATCGGCCTCGCGTCCGCCATCGACTATGTCCGCTCCATCGGCAAGGCGCGTATCCATGCACACGAGGCGGCACTCCTGAAGCTCGCCACCGACCGCCTTTCGCGCATCAACAGCCTGCGCATTCTCGGTCAGCCGGCGGAGAAGGGGGCGATCATCTCCTTCGAAATGAAAGGGGCCCACCCCCACGACGTCGCGACCGTGATCGACCGCTCCGGCGTGGCCGTCCGGGCCGGAACCCATTGCGCTTTGCCGCTCTTGAACCGTTTTGGCGCGACCGCCACATGCAGGGCGTCGTTTGCGCTGTATAATACAGCCGAGGAAATCGACGTGCTTGCCGAGGCGCTCCTGAAGGCGCAGGACTTGTTCGCATGACTGACGAAAACGCAAACGCGGGCAACGAGCCCGAATCGCCGCACCTGCCAAAGGTTGAATCGACCATTCCGCCGGAGGAGCTCGCGCGTCTGACCGACGACATCATCGGCGGGCTGAAGACGGTTTACGATCCCGAAATCCCGGTCGACATCTACGAGCTCGGCCTGATCTATAAGGTGGATATCGCCGACGATCGCACCGTCACCGTCGACATGACGCTGACCACGCCCAATTGTCCGGCCGCCGTGGAACTCCCGGGCATGGTCGAGAATGCGATCTCTTCCGTGCAGGGCGTCGGCCCCGTGAAGGTCAATGTCGTGTTCGACCCGCCCTGGGATCAAAGCCGGATGTCCGAGGAAGCACGGCTCGCGCTGAATCTATGGTGAACACCTTAGATTGCTTCCACTTTTCGGCTCGGCGAATGGCAGGGTTGCGTCCGGGTTCTGTTCACCCCATGTTGAATTGTGTAGATTTATATTTGGCTTAGCCGAGGAGACCGAGAGAGCCATGGCCCAAGCCCGCCCCAAGCCTTCCGTCCTGAGCGTCACCGACGCGGCCGCCGAGCGCATCCGCGAGATCATCGCGCGCGCCGACAAGCCGGTCGCGGGCGTGCGGCTGGGCGTGAAGAAGGGCGGCTGCGCGGGCATGACCTACACCATGGATGTCGCCGAAACGGCCGCCAAGGGCGACGAGGTCGTCGAGACCAAGGGCGTGCGCGTGCTGGTCGATCCGGCGGCCGTTCTATTCCTGCTCGGCACCGAGATGGACTTCACGATCGACAAGCTCTCCGCGCGCTTCGTTTTCCGCAACCCGAACGAGACCTCCGCCTGCGGCTGCGGGGAATCCGTGACGCTTGCCCCCGCCAAGCTCGATCAGGCCGAGAGCCGCGCCTGATCCGTGGCGCTCAAAGACCCCGAATACATCAAGGAACTGTTTTCCGGCTTCGGCCCCGTTTCGGTGCGCCGCATGTTCGGCGGCGCAGGTGTCTTCGTCGACGGCCTCATGATCGCGCTCGTTACCGGCGGCGAACTGTTCCTGAAGGCGGACGAGGAGACGATCCCTGCCTTTAGAGCCGAAGGCGCGGTCCCGTTCGAGTTCAGCACCAAGCGACGCCGCGTGACCACGTCGTACTGGCGCATACCCGCGCAGCTGTTCGATGAGCAGGATGGGCTGGCGCAATGGGCTCGCGGTGCATTCCGCGTCGCGCAGCGCGCTGCAGCCAAGCCGGGCAAGCGCAAAGCAAAGCCGAAGGTCGCCAAACCGAAGAAACAGACAAAAGCCAAGCCGAGTCGGCGCCGTTAGGCGACCTGCGCTTCCGGCTCGATCGCAGTCTCCGCGACCACGCAATTGCGCCCTGCGCGCTTGGCCGCATAGAGGCAAGCGTCCGCGCGCTCGAGCAGCGACGCGACGCTGTCGCCCCGCCGCCATGCCGCGACGCCGAGCGAGATCGTCACGCGGCCGAGCGTTTCCCCCGTCGATCGGCGCATTAATTCCTTGCTCATGACCGTGCGACGAATCTGGTCGGCGACGGTGACCGCCGCCATCAGTGCCGTCTTCGGCAACAGCACGACGAACTCTTCTCCGCCATAGCGGGCCGCCATGTCGTTGCCCTTGACGTTCTGCTTCAACGCCATCGCCACGAGCCGAAGCACCTGATCGCCCGTCAAATGGCCGTAGGTGTCGTTGAACTTTTTAAAATGATCGATGTCGGTGAGAATTAGGGAGAGCGGCTGATCGCTCTCGTCGCATTCAGCGACAAGTTGCTTGACCGATTCTTCGAAGAATTTCCGATTGGCAAGGGTCGTCAGCGGATCGGTAAGGGACTCCGTCCGCACGACCTCGAGATTCTCCTGCAGGACGTTGATCTCCTCGCGGGAATCGACCAGCCGCTTCTGCAGCGTCTGGTTTGCCTCTTCGACCTCCTTGGTCGCTTTGACGAGGGTTTCGACGATGAATTGCAGCTGATCCCGGTCGCGCGAAGTAATGATCTGCTGCTGTGCGCCGACGAGAGACTGTGAGAACCCGCTCGATGAATCGATCGCGTTCTCGATCACCGACATGACCTGATCGATCTCACCCATGATGCGCGTGCCCACTTCGTCGATGCGCTCGCTGAAGCGCATGGGCGAGAGGTAGCGGTCGTAGATCTTCGAAAGCTCGTCCTCGCCGAGTTGGCCTTCGCGCACGAGCGTTTCGTTGATCGCCTGATTGAGCTCCTGATTGTGGCTGGTCGCGTAGGCGTACCAGATCTCGAAGTTGCGCGGCGTCGCGGCGTGCTTCAGCGCCTTGATCTGACCAAGCGCCGTTTCGGCGAAGGCGATCGTGCGCGCGTGTTCGTCGTGATTGGTCATGCCCGCCAGCGCCAAACGCGGCCGGAGCGGCATTCCAGCCCCGGCACCCATGAAAGCTGCGGAAAGACTAGGGCGGGGTGGTGAAGGAGCCGTAAACTTGTTGAAGCCCCGTGGCTTAGCCCGGGGGGCAGAGGTCAGCCGGCCTTGACGGGGACCGGCCGGAACAGGAAAGCCGGAAGATGCCCGGCTGAGTCGACCGCGGCTTCCGTCTTCGGTTGCCGCTGCTCGGTCTTGCGCTGAGGGGCGCGGAGGCTGTTGCCCCCGCGACGCAGCTCCCCGCGGACGGGGCGCTCCTCGCGTCGCTCCGCCTTTGTCTCGACGGGGCCGCCGCCGCCGGCGGTCGCTTGGCGGGGAATCTTCTGGCCAATCAGTTTCTCGATCGCGGCAAGCGATTTGCCGTCTTCGGGAGCCGCGATCGTAATCGCGATCCCGCTGCGCCCCGCGCGGCCGGTGCGGCCGATCCGGTGCACGTAGTCTTCGGCGTGATGCGGCACATCGAAATTGAACACATGACTCACATCGGGGATGTCCAGACCGCGCGCCGCGACGTCGCTTGCGATCAGGAGCTTGATCTCGCCGTTACGGAATGCCTCAAGTGCGTTCATGCGCGCGCGTTGATCCATGTCGCCGTGGAGGGCGGTCGCGGAGAAGCCATGCTTGACCAGCGAGCGGTGCAGCTTCGCGACTTCGGTCTTGCGGTTGCAGAAGATGATGCCGTTCTTGAGGTTCGCGTCGCCCCGCAAGAGTTGGCGCAGCACTTCGCGCTTCCTAGCGGGATCGGCGGCAGAGGACACGAGCGCCTGCGTGACTGTCGAGGCCGTCGTTGCCGGCCGAGCCACTTCGATCTTCACGGGGTTGTGCAGGAATTGTCCCACGAGCCGCTGAATTTCCGGCGGCATGGTGGCGGAGAAGAAGAGTGTCTGGCGGGTGAAGGGCACGAGCTTGCAGATGCGCTCGATGTCCGGGATGAAACCCATGTCGAGCATGCGGTCCGCCTCGTCGATCACAAGGATCTCGATACCCGAAAGCAAAAGCCGCCCGCGCTCGAAGTGATCGAGCAGGCGGCCCGGAGTGGCGATCAGCACGTCCACGCCGCGCGTAAGCTTCATGTCCTGATCTTCGAACGAAACGCCGCCGATCAGAAGCGCGACATTGAGCTTGTGGTTCTTGCCGTACTTTTCAAATGCTTCCACGACCTGCGCTGCGAGCTCGCGCGTCGGCTCGAGGATAAGGGTGCGCGGCATGCGTGCCCGCGCGCGGCCTTTCTCCAGGATCGTCAACATTGGCAGTGTGAATGCGGCCGTCTTGCCGGTGCCGGTCTGCGCAATGCCGAGCACGTCGCTGCGGGCGAGGACGTGCGGGATTGCCTGTTCCTGGATAGGGGTAGGGGTCGTATAGCCGGACGCGGCGACGGCGGCTTGCACCTTGTCGCTCAGTCCCAGTTGGTCAAAGGACATGTAGTTCCGTATCTGGCGCGCTCATCGCGCTGGCCCCGGGGCACTCTCCGAAAACCATCCGGTCGATTGGGTCGATAGCGGAGGTGTCTGTCGTCGAGGGGGAGCGCCGGGCAGTGATTTGCTTCGATCGACGGACTGGAACATAGGAAGAAACCTACGGAAGTCAATGTCGAATCACGCATATTCTTCGTGCATTCGCGCCCCTCTATGGGCAGGGTGAACGCGGAATTGCCCAAGCAATGTTGCATCGAACTATCTCCTGACGGTCGCAAATGTCGCAGTCCCTCCCGACGGTTCTTGTCCCCGGTCTCGCTTGCTCGGCACGCCTCTATATTCCCCAGATCCCGCCCTTGTGGCAGCTCGGCCCCGTCATGGTCGCCGACAACACCACGCACGACAACGTCGCGGACCTCGCGCGTACGATTTTGGCGAACGCGCCCTCACGCTTCCGCCTCGTCGGCCTGTCGATGGGTGGCTACATCAGCCTCGAGATTATTCGCCAGGCGCCGGAGCGCGTCGTTCGACTGGCGCTCCTCGACACCTCCGCCCGCCCCGAGATGCCCGAGCAGACTCAGCGCCGTCTTCCGCTCATCGAACTGGCCAAGGCGGGCCGGCATCTGGAGATCAACAACACCCTCTGGCCGCTCCTCGTGCATAGGAGCCGGCACGACGATAAGGAACTCCGTGCCACGGTCGATGCGATGATGATCGAGACCGGCGCCGAGGCCGTGGTGCGTCAGTTTCGGACGATCATTTCCCGGATCGATTCGCGCCCGACGCTCTCGGGCATCCGCGCGCCGACCTTGGTGATTGTAGGCGAAGGCGATCAGATCACGCCCGTCGAGATCAACCGCGAGATCGCCGCCGGCATCCCCGGCGCCCGGTTGGAAATCCTCCCGGCATGCGGGCACTTGTCGACGCTTGAAAAGCCGGAGGACGTCTCGAAGCTGCTGACGGCCTGGTTTTCGGATTGAACGGGGAGGCGGCCGTGCCCGAATCCGCGGATCGCCCCCGGGTCGTTATTTGGCCGCCGCTGCTTCCACTTTTCGCGATCCTGTTGGGCTTTGGATTGGACCGGCTGATCCCTCTCGGGCTGCTGGAACAGATCCCGGGCGGCATCCGGAGCGTCGTCGCGCTCATGCTGTTCGCCGTCGCCGGCTATCTGGGCATTGCGGGCATTCGCGGATTCCTGCGGACTGGTAATCCCGTTGAGACTTGGAAGCCTGCGGCCACGCTCGTTGCCGACGGCATCTACGCCCGGGCGCGCAATCCGATGTATCTTGCACTCGGTTTGGGCACGCTCGGCCTTGCAATCACAAATGCGTCAGACTGGACCGTGCTGATGCTCGTTCCCGCGGCGCTCGTCCTTCATTTTGGTGTCGTATTGCAAGAGGAGCGCCACCTGGAGGGCAAGTTCGGGGAAGCCTACCGGCGCTACAAGGCGGCCGTTCCGCGATACGGGCTTCGATTGCGCGCCGATGGGCGACCGTCAGAACCAACTGGCTGAAAGCCATATTTTGCGGTATAATGTATTTATCGGGACTTGCATAAGGCACACATCGCTCTATCTACCGATCATCGAGAGTTTCGGCCGAAAGACTTGGCCTTGTGCGGTTTGAACCGCGCGTTGCTAACCTTCTCCAAACATCGATGGAAACCAGGGTGGCGTGAGAGCGCTACCCATACGACCAACGCACGAAGAAAGGGCTCTCTATGAGCACTGGGACTGTAAAGTGGTTTAATGCGCAAAAGGGCTACGGATTCATCCAGCCCGATGACGGCGGCAAGGATGTGTTCGTCCACATCAGCGCTGTCGAGCGCGCGGGCATGTACAATCTGAACGAGGGTCAGAAGGTCTCGTTTGACGTTGTGACCAGCCCGAAGAGCGGCAAGGCGGCGGCGGAGAACCTCCGCGCTGTCTAAGCGTCAGCCACTTTGAGGCAGGGAAATCTTGCCTCGTTCTGACTGCCGCGCCGGACCACGGATGCACTGGCCGGCGTGTTGCAGTCAGCAGGAGAGCCTCCTCTTGTTCACGCGAGAGGGGGCTTTTTGCTGCCCGCGTCCAGGGTCGGGTTCACGCTCCAACGGGAGCCGGCATTTGAAGTGGAGCCGACGAAACTTCGCTTCATCGCAAGCGGTCGCGCAGAAGCGATCGTGCTCTAGGTCGAGCTGGCGAACCGGACGCCGACCTCATCCTTCTTGTGCCACACGAGCTCGCAGCGCCGAAAAACGTTTCCGCTTTTCGAAATCGCGAGAATGAATCGAGCGGGCAACTGGCGTTGCGACGCCGTCGATGCTTCGCGCAACTTCAGGCGCGCACCGGTTTCGGAAATATCGCGCATGGTGCAAGCACAGATCCGCTTGCCATCCGTATGAAAAAGTCCCGCAGGCTGCGTAAAGGTTCGCCGCAGGCTCTTTCGCCGATCCTTCATCATTGCGGATGCCCCACGCCCTCCGTCCGTTTCGCCCTGCGCGAATATAGAGGGTTCGACGCAGCCTTCTACTTTGGCTCCGTAGGAATCAACACGTTTTGACGATCGTTAAGCCTATGATTGATCCCCCAACAGTCTGCAATCCGACCATCGGCTAGAGGCCGTGTGCAACACGGCCTTGACCGTGAAGTCCGAAGCGGCGCGCACGCCGGTCATCAGGTCCCGCCGTTCAAAAAAACCATCGGGACTGATCGTCTCCAATAGCGCGAGAATGCGGATCGTGCGCAGATTCGAGTGGCCGAAAGGAAGCAGGAGGCGTTCACAGACGACCGTCCTTCCCTTTACGTCAACGACACCGGACGTCGTGAAAACCGGCAGGCGCGTTTGCGCTGCTCGTTCGTATGTCTCGATCGTGCGTGCGCGTGTCTCGTCCGGCAGGGTGTCCGCCAAGAGCTTGCCGGCGCATTGGCCCGCATACATCGCCCCGACGTTCTTTCCGTGCGTGAAGATACGGAAGCGGAGACGGCCGCCGTTCGGTTCGGCATCCACAATGGTCAAGTCGTCGAAGCAGGAATCGAGTTGTTCAGTATCGAACTCGGACCAGTCCGGAATGGGCCGTCCCGCCCTGAGCCGCGTCCAGCAGGAAAGCAGCCAACGCTGGCGGATGGAACGCACGATGTCCGGTGACCGCTGTTCGTAGCCTTCCATGCCGTCCCCCGGCGGATTCCTGCGCTCTTCTTGGGCTTTCCTGCCTGCCGCGAATCTTACTAGATTACCACCCCGTTGTGTTTACCGCCATCTGGAGGGTGTATGTGCCGATGGGTTCGAGTCGCTCTGTTCGCGGCCTTCAGCCTGTTGACGGGCGCCTGCTTTGGCCCCTCGCACCCCGATTATGGACGCTACGAGTATTTATATATCGATGGCGCCTTCCAGCCGCCCCACCTCCAATTCCCCTCGGGCGTGCAGCGTGCCGGCTGGAAATGTTATGATGCCAAGATCGGCAAGGAGTTCGATTGCACGTTCGTGCGTGGCGGCTGGGACCAGTTTCGGTATATCTACCGCGAACGACGCTGATGGGAGATGCTGCGCGCGTCCGCACGATTCGCGCCGTGCTCATTCGAGGAGAAGACAAGCCATGGCCACCAGGAAAAAAGCCCGCAAATCGAAATCAAAGGCGAAGTCGAAACGTAGCCGGAAGGCGGATCGCGCCCGTGTCTCGGGCAAGCAGGCATATGAAGTGGCGTATCTCGCCCGCAAGCATAAGGTCAGTGCCGCCGATGTGCGCGCCGCCATCAAGAAGGTCGGCAGCTCAAGAAAGAAAGTGGAAGCCGCGCTGGCGAAGATGTAGCGCGGCTCGCTGTCGCCTGCCGGAGGAGTGGCGGCATCGCATTTTGCGATGCAGATGATATGATTGTGCCCGAATCTGTTCCGACGGTGTAGTTCTTCCCTGATTGGCAATCCTCCCGAAATGAACAAAGCGTCTCGTGGCCGCCCTTATCGCGTCGGCCGTTCCCGCACTGGCCTTGGCCTTTTCGCAACCGAGTTCATTCCCAAGGGCCGCTTCATCATCCGCTACACCGGCCCGCGCATCACCAACGAGGAAGCTGACAGGCGCGACAACCGCTATCTGTTCGAGCTGAACAACCGCTGGACGATCGATGGCACCACGCGCAAGAACATCGCGCGTTACATCAATCATTCCTGCCGCCCGAATGCCGAGGTCTATTTCGTCGGCCATGCGATCAAGATCCGCGCCCGCAGGAACATTCAGCCCGGTGAAGAGATCGGCTACGACTACGGCCGCGATTATTTCGACTCTTTCATCAAACCGGTGGGCTGCAAGTGCCTAAAGTGCCTGGAGAAGCGGCGCGAGGAACGGAGCGCCAAGCGGCTGGCGCGACAACGGGCGAAGTCCCGGCGGAAGAACGGTCGGAAACGGCACTGAGACGTCCGGCGGAAATTTCCCGGTCTTGTTCGGGGCAGCTGCTAAGATAAGGCATTGCAGAGACTACTAAAATACCATTTTAACCGATCTGCATGGATTTCCGGGCAATTTTGACCTGCCGCGGGAGGCGGGCGAATACCCGCGGTGGGGCAGGGGCCGTCCCCAAGTCGTGCGCGCCGAGACGACGTGCGGGGTGTTCATGCAAACGATCATCGTCGACCCCAGTCGAACCGTTTTGAAGATCGTCGGCAATCTGCTACAGAGCGCCGGCCACCAGGCGCATCCGTTCACCGACGGCCGCGAGGCGCTCGAATGCCTGCGCGTCAATCACGGCATCGACGCGATGATCACGAGCGTCGAACTGCCGACGATCTCCGGCATCGAGCTCTGCCGCCAGGCCCGCTCGATCTCGAGCATTCACCGGCCGCTCTACATCATGGTGATGTCGTCGAGCCAGGAGCAGTGCAAGCTCGTCAAGGCGCTCGAAGGCGGCGCCGACGACTTCATCGGCAAGCCGCCGGCGATGGAAGAGCTGTTCGCGCGGCTGCGTGCTGCCGAGCGTCTCGGAGCCATGCAGCGCGATCTTGTCCGCCTCGCGACCTCCGACCCACTTACAGGCTTGCTCAACCGCCGCGCGTTCTTCGAGAAGGCTGAAGAGATGTGTGTACATGCCGGCGCCGGCACGCTGTCGGCGATCATGTTCGATATCGACCATTTCAAGCGCATCAACGATACCTACGGCCACGGCGCCGGCGACCGCGTGATCCGCCTCGTCGCCGATCAGGCCGTGCGCGCGAGCGAAATTGCTGGCCGTCTCGGCGGCGAGGAATTCGCGTTGCTGCTCCGCGGCGTCAAGCTGCCGGAGGCCGTGAAGGTCGCCGAGGACCTGCGCGCCACGATCGCCGCCATGGAACTGTCGTTTGATGGCGATCAGGTGAAGCTGAGCTGCAGCTTCGGCGTGGACGAATGGGAATTCGGCGACACGATCGACGATCTCCTGCGGCGCGTCGATCTTGCGCTTTATGACGCCAAGGCCGCCGGCCGGAACCGCGTCGTCGCATTCGATCCCATGCTGTCAAGCCTCGGCGCGGTCAAGGGAACCGGCATCATCCGCGGCGCGGAACGCTGAGCCGCCAAGTCTGCTCAGGACTCTATTTTTCTCTTTTCGGTAGCGCAGGGCAGGGAGCCGGTTGTTCCGCATGGCGTCTCAGGCTTGATGCAGATCAACGCGGGGCCGAACCACTCCCTCTCCAATGCGTTGAACGGAGAGAGCCGTCATGAGTGTGATCGAAAACTTGGCGCAGCAGGAGTTCGAACCGCTGCCGGCACTGCAGCCGCAGGTGCAACTCGACGGCATGGAGACAATCTTCAACAGCCTGACGCGGGAAGCCAAGAACGACGTCCAGGTTCTCGGCGACCAGCTCACGGCAACGAACGTTTGCGCGAAGCACCTCAGGCGTGAGTGGCGGGCGTTCATCGACCGTGGCGTCATGAACGGGTTCGAATACCTGCAAAGGCTTGCCCGCGCGCAAACGCCCGCCGACATGGTCGAGCTGCAAAGAAACTTCGCTCAAATCCAGATCGGCGCCATGCGCGATTACTGGGACCAGTGCGGACGCCTTGCCGCAGCGGGCGCCGTCGCGTGCGCCTGCGAGAAGTAGCGTCTGCGCTAGATATCCAGCTCTTTCGCGTAGGGCGCTTTCTCGGAGATGAATTCGAAGCGCGCCTCGGGCTTGTTTCCCATGAGGCGGTCGACGGTCTTCGTCGTGGCAGCCTTGAGCGCGTCCTTCACGGTGACGCGGAGCAGCGAGCGGGTCTTCGGATGCATCGTGTCCTTGAGCTGCGACGGGAGCATCTCGCCGAGGCCCTTGAAGCGATTGATCTCCACGTTTTTCTTGCCCTTGAAGACGGTCTTCAGGAGCTCTTCCTTGTGCTTGTCGTCTCGCGCATAGACGGTGGTGCCGCCGTGCGTCAGCTTGTAGAGTGGCGGTACCGCGAGATAGAGGTGACTGTTCTCGATCAGCTTCGGCATCTCGCGATAGAAGAACGTGATCAGCAGTGAAGCGATATGCGCGCCGTCGACGTCGGCGTCCGTCATCACGATGACCTTGTCGTAGCGCAGAGATTCTTCCCGATAGTGCACGCCCGAGCCGCAGCCGAGCGCCTGCAATAGATCGGCAAGCTGCTGGTTTTGCGTGACCTTCTCGCGGCCCGCGCTCGCGACGTTCAGGATCTTGCCGCGCAGTGGCAGCACGGCCTGGGTCTGCCGGTCGCGCGCCTGCTTGGCCGAACCGCCGGCGGAGTCGCCCTCGACAATAAAGATTTCCGAACCCGCCGCCGCGCCCGCCGAGCAATCGGCGAGCTTGCCGGGTAGCCGCAGCTTGCGGACGGCCGACTTGCGAGCGATGTCCTTTTCCTGTCGACGGCGTACGCGTTCCTCAGCGCGTTCGATGACCCACTCGAGCAGCTTGTTCCCCTCCAGCGGATTGCCGGCGAGCCAGTGCTCAAAGGCATCGCCCACCGTGGATTCCACGAGCCGCGCGGCTTCGGAATTGGCGAGGCGGTCCTTGGTCTGCCCCTGGAACTCGGGATCGCGGATGAAGACGGAGAGCATCGCCCCCGCGCCGGTGATCGCGTCCTCGGACGTGATGACGGACGCACGCTTGTTGCCGATGCGCTCGGCATGCGCTTTCAGCCCGCGCACAATCGCCGTGCGCAATCCGCTCTCATGGGTGCCGCCCTCGGGCGTCGGGATCGTGTTGCAATAGGAGTTGAGGAAGCCGTCGTCGTCCGCGGTCCACACCACGGCCCATTCCGCCTTGCCGAGGCCCTTCTTCTCCGCGGAGCCCGTGAAGATATCCGTATGCACGAGCGTGCGGCCGTTGATCTCCTGGCTGAGATAGTCGCGCAGGCCGTTCTCGAAGTGGAATTTCGCCTCTTCGGGTACTTCGTCGGTGTTTTTGATGAGCGCCTTGTCACATGACCAGCGGATCTCGACGCCGCCGAAGAGATAGGCTTTCGCTTTGGTCATGCGGAAGACGCGTGGCGCCTTGAAGGCGGCGCCTTCACCGAAAATCTGTGGGTCAGGCTTCAGGCGGATGCGGGTGCCGCGGCGCTTGACGCCCTTCTGCACGAGCTTGACCGGGCCTTGCGGGGTGCCGCGCTTGTAAACCTGGCGATAGAGTTCGCCGCCGCGCGCCACCTCGACTTCGAGCACTTCGGAGAGCGCGTTTGCCACCGACACACCGACACCGTGCAGGCCGCCCGACGTTTCATAGACGTCGTGATGAAATTTGCCGCCCGCGTGCAACGTCGTCATGATGACTTCAAGCGCGGACTTCTTCTTGAACTTCGGATGCGCCTCGACCGGAATGCCGCGGCCGTTGTCGGTGACGGCGATGCAGCCGTCCTCGGTCATCTCCACTTCGATGAAGGTGGCGTGCCCCGCGATCGCCTCGTCCATCGCATTGTCGATGACCTCGGCAAAGAGGTGGTGCAGCGCCCGCTCGTCGGTGCCGCCCACGTACATGCCGGGCCGGCGACGGACGGGTTCGAGTCCCTCGAGCACCTCGATATGGTGCGCGCCATAGTCGCCGCCCCTGGTGGGCTTCGCCGCTGCCTTGCCTCGCGCGGGGGCTTCGAACAAATCCCGCTGCTTGGCCGGCTTCTTTCCAGCCTTCTCCTTCGCGGCGCGGACCGGCGCGGATTTTTTGACTGACTTTTTGGAGTTCTTGGCGGCGATACGGCGAGGGGGCATGGACCTATCTGGTTCGAATCATCTGGCGGGATGATGACATAGGTGGAATCACGTTCAGGACAATGACTCAAGCATCATTCCGGGACGGCTCAATGCGTCATTCCGGGCGCGGCCGAAGCCCCCCGGAATCCATAACTGAATATGGATTCCGGGCCCACGGCCTAGGCGCGTTCCGGAATGACGAATGTAAATTCGAAGCTCAGGCCCGAGATCCCGTGAACGGAAAGCTGCCGAACATGGCAGTCGCCGCCTTGCCGGTGATCTTGTCACCGTCGATCTCCGCGGAGAAATCGAGGTCCATCGGCATCGGGTTGGTGATCGACACCTTCCATGAGAGCTGGGTGCCGCTCACCGTGCCATCCGCGATCTGGGTGGCTTCCGGGCCCTCCGACTGTGTGCCGGTGAGCTTGTCGCCTTCCGCCTTCAGGACGAGCGTCGAGTTGCGGGTACCCATGGGGGTTTCGATCGCGATGTTCCAGGTGCCGTCGATGGCCATGGGAAAACTCCCTGTCATGTAAGGTATTGGCGCGAGACTATACGGCAGCATATCTCGCGGCAATGACGCCCGGTCTGGTAGAAAGCAGCAAAGGATTCAGCCATGACCAAGCCCCCGCCGCGTCCCACCGACAACGCCTTTGCCGGCGATAGCCTCTATGGCGGCGCGCAGGAGCCCACCTATTCCGGGGCGCTCTCGTTCATGCGGCGGCGCTACGGACGCGAACTGCAGGGCGTCGATCTCGTCGTCTGGGGCATCCCCTTTGATTCCGCGACGTCGAACCGGCCGGGCGCGCGCTTCGGCCCGCAGGCGATCCGCCGCGCCTCGGCGATCCTCGACGGCGACCCGCAATATCCCTTCGCGTTTGATCCCTACGAGCGCCTGGCGGTGATCGACTGGGGCGACTGCGGAATCGATCACGGCCGCGTCGATCTCGTGCCCGATGTGATCGAGTCGCAGGCGGCTTCGATCATCGCCGGCGGTCCGATGCTGCTCAGCCTCGGCGGCGATCACTCCGCCACTTATTCGCTGCTGAAGGCGCACGCGGCGAAGCACGGGCCGCTCGCGCTCGTGCAGTTCGATGCGCATCAGGACACCTGGAACCCGGCGCCCGATCGCATCGATCACGGGTCGTTTGTCGGCCGTGCCGTGAGCGACGGCCTGATCGATCCCGAGCGGTCGATCCAGATCGGCATCCGCACGCACGCGCCCGCCACGTTCGGCATCGAGATCGTCTTCGGCCATGAGATCGCGACGCTGGGTCTCGCGGCGGTGGTCGAAAGGATCCTGCGCCGCGCCGGCCATGGGCGGGCGTATCTCTCCTTCGACATCGATGCGCTTGATCCCGCCTTCGCGCCGGGCACGGGTACGCCGGTCGCGGGCGGTCTCACGACCCGGGAGGCGATGATGCTGCTCCGCGCGCTGGGGCCGATCGATTTTGTCGGCTTCGACGTGATGGAAGTCTCGCCACCCTACGACCATGCGGACATCACTGCGCTTGCCGGCGCCACCATGGCGATGACGATGGTTGGGCTCATCGCGGAGAAGCGACGGGGAAAGAGTTGAACTCAGGCCGAAGTGAGCTTCAGGCCGACGATGCCGGCGAGAATGAGGGAGATGCTCACAGCCTTGGCCGCGGTCGCCGCCTCGCCGAACAGGACGATGCCGAGGATCGCTGTTCCGACGATGCCAATTCCCGTCCAGACCGCGTAAGCTGTTCCAACCGGCAATGACGACAGCGCGAGCCCGAGCAGCGCTAGGCTCGCCACGATGCTTGCCACAGTGAGAATCGTCGGAACGAGACGCGTGAATCCGGCGGTGTATTTCAGGCCGATTGCCCAACCGATTTCGAGGAGGCCGGCGGCCAGCAGATAGACCCATCCCATCACAGAAACTCCGTGACAGGGTCGTCCCTGAGAAAATGAGGAAAGGACGCGGTCGTCCGCGTCGCCTTTCAAATGGGGATGCGTTCCGGCGTGTCAATGGCGCCGCCGCTCGTATGTCGCGCCTTCCGCGTGCCGCTCGATTGCTGTATTCCTGCGCCTCCGCAGGAGGCCACGATGGCAGAGCCCAAGAAAACCCGCAGTTCCGCGACAATGGCGGAAATCGCCGTGTTCGGTGCGTCCGGTTATACGGGCGCGGAGCTTGTGCGCCTGCTGCTGCGGCATCCGAAGGTCACGATCAAAGGGTTGACTGCCGACCGCAAGGCGGGGCAGGCAATAAGCGCCGTCTTCCCGCAGTTCGTCGGCTTCGACCTGCCGAAGCTTGTGACAATCGAAGACCTCGATCCGGCGGCCTTCGATCTCATCTTCTGTGCGCTGCCACACGCGACGACGCAGGCGGTCATCAAGAACGTCCTCGAGAAGGTACCGGAGCAGAAGATCGTCGATCTCTCGGCGGATTTCCGCCTGAGCGATCCCGCAGCCTACGAAAAGTGGTACGGCCACCCGCACCAGGCGATCGAGTTGCAGAGCCAGGCGGTCTATGGCCTCGTCGAGATTTATCGCGACGAGATCAAGGAGGCGCAGCTGGTCGCCAATCCGGGTTGCTTCACCACGACTTCGATCCTGGCGATCGTGCCCCTGATCGAGGCCGGCGCGATCAATCCCGACGAGATCGTAATTGATAGCAAGACCGGCATGACCGGTGCGGGCCGCAGCGCCAAGGAGAATATGCTGTTCTCCGAGGTGTCCGAGGGCATTCACGCCTACGGCGTCGCGCACCACCGGCACATGGCCGAGCTCGACCAGGAATTTTCGCGCGCCGCCAATCGGTCGGTGACGCCGACCTTCACGCCGCATCTCGCCCCCATGAACCGGGGCATTTACGCGACGCACTATGTCCGAGCCGAAGGCAAGACCAGTGTCGAGCAAATCCACCGCGTGCTGGCCGATTTCTACAAGGGAGAGCCGTTCGTGCAGGTCCTGCCGATGGGCGAGGTGCCGCAGTCGCGGCACGTACGCGGCTCCAATAACGTGCAGATCGGCGTGATTGCCGACCGCGTGGCAGGCCGCGCGATCGTCATCTCCACGCTCGACAATCTCGTGAAGGGAGCCTCCGGTCAGGCTGTGCAGAACATGAACCTCATGCTCGGCTATGCCGAGACGATGGGGCTCGAACAGATCGCGCTGTTCCCTTAAGTGCGCAGGCATTCAGCGTCGAAAAAAAAGCTGCTTGGTTAATCCGGCGCGCGCCCGCAATTTTATGTAAAGTCTTGCCGGTAATAATTTTTAAAGGCGACGCGATCGCCGAAGTGATGCGGCTTCAGCCGATTCGACCCTACGGAATTGGAGGTATTCGGCGCTTCTGCTCGCACGAGAATTAGCAAACTTGCACATTTGAAACGCATCGCTTCGTAATCCGGCCCCGAACAATTTTAGCGACTTTCGCCGCCGGCAATTAGCGTTTCGGTTTTAGTACTTGCGCGAACAACGCAAGCAGCATTTCCGATGAAGTTGAAGTCACAGCGCCGGGCCATCGTTTCGCCCATGGATTGGCCCTTGCCGGGACCGGACGGATTCGATCTTGAGCAGGCGCTTCGCCACGATCAGATTGAGTTCTGGTATCAGCCCAAGATCGATCTCCGGAAGAAGCGCCTGGTCGGCCTCGAAGCATTTGCGCGATTCTGCGACAGCGACGGCAATATTCTCAGCGGTGCGGAATTGATCTCCGGCGCCTCCGATCGTGTACTGGTGGGTCTGACCGAACGCGCGTTGCGCAGCACCCTGAAGACGACCGCCAATCTGCTCGAGATCGGCATCGACGTGCGTATTGCCGTCAATGCCAATATCGCCGCGCTCATGCGCCTGCCGATCGCCGAAATGGTGCGGCGATATCAGCTGTCGGGCCGGAAGAGCCCGAGCGTGATTTTCGACGTCACGGAGAAGGAAGTCCTCGGCAGCTACGACAAGCTGCGCAAAGTATCGCAGGATTTCAGCCGGAATGGCCTTTGTATTGCAGTCGACGATTTTGGCGCGTCACTTTTCTCGACGGTCCGGAAAGAAGAGGCTTACGAGAAGATCACGCAGACCTTCGATGCGATCCGGCGGCTCGGCAACATTCCCTTCGCCGAGATGAAGATCGACCGCACGTTGGCTCGGAACTGCCATGAAAGTCCCGACCGGCAAAGGGTGTGCGAATACATCATCAAGATGACGCACGAATTTGGCGCCAGCGCCGTCGCCGTCGGCGTCGAGAACGCGAAGGATCTGGCGACATTGAAGCGTCTTGGCTGCGACATCGGCCAGGGCTTCCTCTTCGGCCGGCCGATGACCGAAGACGAATTCTTGATGTTGTTGTGGGATCGTGGGGTCCGCGCAAAGCAGAAGGCGCAGTAAGCGGCGCGTGATCCTTGTGCCGGAAAGCTCCGGATCGTCGGCGGAATCTACGGGCTTGTGACGGGAGCCGTGGAGTTCGTCGCTTGACGCCTGCCGCAGGCGACTACGACTGCACTTTCACATACCGTCCCGGCGCATCCTCGATCGGCTTGAACTTGCCGCCGCCGGGCTCGCGCGCGGGCACGCGGCGCGGATCATGCTTCTCGATCCAGGCGAACCAATCCGGCCACCAAGAGCCGGCGTGTTCTTTGGCCTTAGCGATCCATGCGTCAAGTTCGCCGCTCGCCTTGCCGCCGCTCCAGTACTGATACTTCTTCTTGTCCGGCGGATTGACGACGCCGGCGATGTGCCCGGAACCCGAGAGCACGAAGCGTACCGGCCCCCCGAAGAACCTCGAACCGAGAAAAACCGACTTTGCCGGCGCGATGTGATCCTCGCGCGTCGCGAGATTATAAACCGGCAGCTTGACCTTCTTCAGGTCGATCTTGACGCCCGCGAGTTCCATCTTGCCGGCCGAAAGTTTGTTCTCGAGATAACAGTTGCGCAGATAGAAGGAATGGTTCGCCGCGGGCAGGCGCGTAGAATCCGAATTCCAGAACAGGAGATCGAACGGGAACGGCGCCTTGCCGCGCATGTAGTTGTTGACGACATAAGGCCAGATCAGGTCGTTCGCCCGCAGCATGTTGAAGGCGGTCGCCATCTTGCTCGCGTCGAGATAGCCGAGCTCCTGCATACGGCGCTCAATCCATTTGAGCTGGTCCTCGTCGACGAAAACCTTGAGGTCGCCGGCGTGGGTGAAGTCGACTTGCGTGGCGAGGAAGCTGGCGCTTGCCGCCCGGTCCTCGCTTTTGGCCGCGAGCCAGCCAAGCGTCGCCGCAAGAAGCGTGCCGCCGACGCAGTACCCGACGACGTGTGCCTTCGCCTCGCCGGTGACTGTTCGTACCTGATCGAGCGCGGTTAGCACGCCCTCGCGCATGTAGTGCTCGAAGCCCTTATCGGCGAGCCGGGCGTCCGGGTTGACCCAGGAGATCACGAACACCGTGAGACCCTGATCCACCGCCCATTTGATGAAGGATTTCTCCGGTGTAAGGTCGAGCACATAGAACTTGTTGATCCACGGCGGCACGATGAGGAGCGGCAACGCCAGCACTTCTGGCGTTGACGGCGCATACTGGATGAGTTGCATCAACTCGTTTTCGAAGATCACCTTGCCCGGCGTCGTCGCGAGGTTGCGGCCGACTTCGAACTTGCTCGGATCGGTCTGGCGGATTTTAAGTTCGCCGCCGCCCGCCTGGATGTCCTCGGCGAGCATCTTCAGCCCGCGCACGAGATTGTCGGCGTTCGACTCGAACGTCTCGCGTAGGAGCGCGGGGTTTGTGAGCACGAAATTCGACGGCGATGCCGCGCTCGCGATCTGCTTCACGTAGAATTCGGCCTTGTGGCGCGTGTGCTCGTCGAGCCCTTCGGCCTCCCGCACCATACGTTCAGCCCAGTCGGCGGTGGCGAGATACGTCCGCCGCAGCGTGTCGAAGAACGGGTTCTCCGACCATTCGGGGTCGACGAAGCGCTTGTCCTTGATCTCTTCCTTCGTTTCAGCAGCCTCGCCGGAAAGACGCTTCACCGACTTCGACCAGATGTCGAGGTACGCTTTCATCAGGCTCGACTGCGCCTCGAGCGAGCGCTTGGGATCGGCGAGCCAGTATTCGGCGACCTGACCGATCGTCTTGACCGCGTCGGCCATTTGTTCAGCAAGTTCATCTGAGAGCTTGCCTTCCTCACGCGGCTTCAGATAGGCGGCGAGCGCCCGCCCACCTTCCTCGATCATGCGGGCGAGGTTCTGGGCGAACGCCTCCGGATCGGCCGGGACGGCTGGCTTCGAACCGTTGTCGGTTTTGCCGTGCATGAACGCTCACCACTTTGCTCGCTTCGCCCGGCGAGGAACCCACGCGTCCCCTCGGCGGATACGAAAGCGCGGTCCGCTCGTCGCGGACGGCGGTCCGCGCCGCCACCCCACTTTTGCATATCGAGGTTAAATTGACGTGGCGGCGGTCCAGATTGGCTAACGCCGCTACCGCGCTTCCGCCATAATAGGTGGCAACACCACGGGCCGCCATAGAAGCATGGAGGAGCAGCAACTTGCGGCGAATCGGTGAGCGTGCGCCGCACAAAACGCAATGGTGGCCGCAGGCGATCGTTCTCGCGGCAGGTTTGCTGCTGGCCAGCTGCGCCGGGCAGCAGGTACAGGGAATTCTGCCGCAGACGGAAATGCCACCCGCGCCGCCCGGGCCGGTGCCGGCCTATCCGAGCTTCAACGCCCCCGATACCGGCGACGACGAGGCCCGCGAAATCCTGACCAACGTGGAGCAGCAGGAGTTGGAGGCTCGGTTGAGCAAGCTCCCCACCGATCGGGAAGCCACGGTTAAACACCGCATCGAACGGGCAAAATAGGGACAAAACTGTCCTCTACCAGTGGGCAGTTCGGTGCTATGACAATCGCGAACGCTCGGAAATCTGCGCCCGATTCCCGGCCAAGGACTTGAGACAATGCAAGAATTTTACCGCATCCGCCGTCTGCCCCCCTACGTGTTCGAAAGCGTCAACCGGGTGAAGGCAGCCGCGCGCGCCAAGGGCGTGGACATCATTGACCTCGGCATGGGCAACCCGGACCTGCCGGCGCCCGCGCACGTCGTTGAGAAGCTGAAAGAGACGGTCGGCAAGCCGCGGACGGACCGCTACTCGTCCTCACGCGGTATTCCCGGCCTGCGCAAGGCGCAAGCCGCCTATTACGGCCGCCGCTTCGGGGTGAAGCTCAATCCCGAGACGCAGGTGATCGCGACGCTCGGTTCCAAGGAAGGTTTCGCCAACATGGCGCAGGCCATCACGGCGCCCGGCGACCTCGTGCTGGTGCCGAATCCATCCTATCCGATCCATGCCTTCGGCTTCCTTATGGCGGAAGGCGTCATCCGCTCGGTGCCGTGCGAACCGGGGCCGGAATTCTTCTATGCGCTTGAGCGCGCGGTCATCCATTCGACGCCGAAGCCGATCGCGCTCGTGCTCTGCTACCCGTCGAACCCGACGGCGGTCACGGCCGATCTCGAGTTCTATCGGGACGTGGTCTCATTTGCGAAGAGGCACGATCTCATCGTGCTCTCCGATCTTGCCTATGCGGAAGTTTATTTCGAGGATCCACCGCCTTCGATCCTGCAAATCCCCGGCGCCATGGACGTCGCGGTGGAATTCACCTCGATGTCGAAGACCTACTCCATGCCCGGCTGGCGCATGGGCTTCGCCGTAGGCAACGAACGATTGATCGCGGCGCTGACGCGCGTGAAATCCTACCTCGATTACGGCGCCTTCACGCCGGTTCAGGTGGCTGCGACAGCCGCGCTTAACGGCCCCGACGATTGCATCAACGAAATGCGTGCAATCTACAGAAAGCGGCGCGACGCGCTGGTGGAAAGCTTCACCCGCGCCGGCTGGCCGATCCCGGCGCCGAAGGCGTCGATGTTCGCCTGGGCGCCATTGCCCGAGCGCTTCAAGGAGGTCGGCAGCGTCAAGTTTGCGGAGCTCTTGATTGAGAAGGCAGAAGTCGCGGTCTCGCCTGGCGTCGGCTTCGGCGAGCACGGCGAAGGTTATGTGCGCATCGCGCTCGTGGAGAACGAGCAGCGCATCCGGCAGGCCGCGCGCAACGTCCGCCGCTTCCTCGACAGCGCCGACAAGCTGTTGCACAACGTCGTTCCTCTCGCCGCGCGCGGATAGCGGCGGTCCTCCGGTATCGTCATGGTGGCACCGCTCAGGGTGGGTCTCGCCGGTTTGGGCACGGTCGGCTCGGCCGTGGTGAAGATGCTCGCGCAGTCGCGGGAGCAGTTGGCCGAGCGCGCCGGTCGTCCGATTGAGCTCGTCGCCTATGCCACGAAGGACCCGCCCCGCGACAAAAGTGTCGATCTGTCCAGCGCGCGCAAGCTGGCCGATCCGGTGGCGCTCGCGAAGGACCCGGAAATCGACGTCTTCGTCGAGCTGATGGGCGGCGAGGGCGATCCGGCGAAGGCTTCGGTCGAGGCGGCGCTTGGCGCGGGACGCGCCGTCGTCAGCGCGAACAAGGCGCTGATCGCGAAGCACGGTAATGCGCTGGCGAGGATCGCCGAGGAGAGCGGCGCGTCCTTCGCCTTCGAGGCGTCGGTCGGGGGTGGCATCCCCGTCGTGAAGACGCTGCGCGAAGGGCTCGGCGGCGCGCGGATTTCGCGCGTGTTCGGCATCCTCAACGGCACCTGCAACTACATCCTCACGCAGATGCTGAAGGAGAACCGCTCCTTCGCCGACTGCCTGAAGGAAGCGCAGCGTATGGGTTACGCCGAGGCAGATCCGACCTTCGACATCGGGGGCTTCGACACCGCCCATAAGATCGCGATCCTCACGAGCCTCGCGTTCGGCAGCGAGATCGACGCCGAAGCCGTCCATGTCGAGGGAATCGAGAGCATCACGCTCGCCGACCTCCAGTCGGCGGATGAACTCGGCTACAAGATCAAGCTGCTCGGCGTCGCCACACGCACTGACGACGGCATCGAGCAGCGCGTGCATCCGACCATGGTGCCCAAGGGCTCCACCATCGGCGGGGTGGACGGCGTGCTCAACGCGGTCGCGATCGACTCCGACATGATGGAGCTGACGCTCGTCGGCCCCGGCGCCGGCGGACCGGCGACCTCATCGGCGGTTGTCGCCGACCTGGTGGATATCGCCCGCGGCCGCATCTCGCCGCCGCTCGGCCGCGCCGCAGCACACCTCGTGAAGCCAAAACGTGCGGCCATGCAGCGCCACGAGGGCGGCTACTACATTCGTCTTGCCGCGGTGGATCGGCCCGGCACCATGGCCGCGATCGCGAAGGCTATGGCGGCGGAGAATATTTCGCTGGAATCGATTGTGCAGCGCCACGAAAACAGCCGTCCGCATGGCGGCGACGATCCGAAGAGCGCCGCCGGTCCGGCACCTGTCATCCTGATTACTTATGCTACCAACGAAGACGCGGTGCGCCGCGCCCTCGCGACAATCGAACGCGAGGGCGTGGTTGCGGAAGCGCCGCAATTGATCCGTATCGAGAAAAGCTGAATGCAAAGGGGACGCGACATGCCTTCGATCACAGTTCAACCGGGCCTCGTGATCGAGCGTATTCTGTCGATGGAGATCGTGCGCGTGACGGAGCGCGCGGCCGTTTCCGCCGCGCGATTGCGCGGCCGCGGCAACGAAAAGGCGGCGGACCAGGCGGCGGTGGATGCCATGCGCCGCGAGTTGAACAAGCTGCCGATCGACGGCACGGTGGTGATCGGCGAGGGCGAGCGCGACGAAGCGCCCATGCTCTTCATCGGTGAGACGGTGGGCAACAAGAACGGCCCACTGGTCGATATCGCTGTCGATCCGCTTGAAGGCACCACGCTCTGCGCCAAGGACATGCCGGGTGCGATCGCAGTCATGGCGATGGCGGAGGGCGGCACACTGCTCAACGCGCCCGACGTTTACATGGAGAAGATTGCGATCGGTCCCGGCTATCCGGAGGGCGTCGTCGATCTCGATGTGCCGGCCGACGAGAACATCCGCAACCTGGCGAAGGCGAAAGGCGTAAAGCCTGAGGAGATCACGGCGCTCGTGCTCGACCGCCCGCGCCATGCCGATCTTATAGCCGCGATCCGCAAGGTCGGCGCGTCCGTGCGCCTCATCACCGACGGGGACGTGGCGGGCGTCATTCACACAGCCGACGCCAAGAACACCGGAATCGACATCTATCTTGGCATTGGCGGCGCCCCGGAAGGCGTACTCGCCGCCGCCGCGCTCCGCTGCATCGGCGGCCAGATGCAGGGAAGGTTGATCCTCGACACCGACGAGAAACGCTCCCGCGCCGCTAAGATGGGCGTCAAGGACCCGAAGCAGAAATACGCGATCACCGACATGGTGCGGGGCGATTGCCTTGTGTCGGCGACCGGCGTCACCACGGGGTCCATGCTGCGTGGCGTCCGCTTCGAGAAAGAACGCATCTACACGCATACCGTGGTGATGCGGTCCGTCACCGGCACCGTGCGCTGGATTGACGCCGAGCATCGGCAGTTCGAGAAGTTTCATTTGGATTAGTCGTCGTCCCGGCCAAGCCGAGCGAAACGAGCGCGAGCCGCGTTTCCGGGACGACGATGAAGGGCAGGGACGGGCGAAACGATCCCTTTTCCCCGCTGCACCCGCTGTTCGCGATGGGGCTTGACCCCCGCAGGCCCGGTCGTTCCGCATAAACTTGCAGGTGATTCGCCGGGGGGTGACCCCCGGGCGGGAGATGCAATGGGAGCCTTGGCCCTCGCCGAGCCGCGCGCCTTTCTCGGCGTGCAGTCGTCCGTTACCGGTCGCGCCTGGCGCGACCGGCTCGATCCGCGCGCGAATGCAACGGCGCTTGCGATCGGTCAGCGCCATGGCCTGCCCGAGCTCCTTTGCCGCGTGCTGGCGGGGCGCGGCGTCAATCTCGACAAGGTGGAAAGTTATCTCGATCCCACCATCAAGCGCCTGATGCCGGACCCCGACACGCTCACCGACATGAAGGCGGCCGCGGCCCGGCTCGCCGATGCCGCCGAGCGCGGCGAGCAGGTGGCGATCATCGGCGACTACGACGTGGACGGCGCGACCTCGACCGCGCTCCTCGTGCGCCTGTTGCGCGCGGCGGGACTCGATCCGTTCTTCCACATTCCTGATCGCCAGTTCGAAGGCTACGGCCCGAACGTCGAAGCCGTCCGCAATATCGCCGGCCGCGGCGCCACGCTCCTCGTCACGCTCGATTGCGGCACCACGAGTGGCGAAGCCTTGGCCGAGGCGAGGAAGCTTGGCCTCGATACGATCGTCATTGATCACCACCAGGCGCCGGAGAAGCTCCCGCACGCGACGGCGCTCGTGAACCCCAACCGCGAGGACGACCTCTCCGGGCTCGGCCATCTGGCCGCCGTGGGCGTGACCTTCATGCTCGCGGTTGCGCTGGTACGGGAGTTGCGCAGGCGCGGCTTCTGGAACGACAGGCGGCCCGAGCCCGATCTCTTGAGACTCCTCGATCTCGTGGCGCTCGGCACCGTGGCCGACGTCGTGCCGCTTCTCGGCCTAAACCGTGCGTTCGTCGGCAAAGGGCTGCTCGCCATGCGCGCCCGCGAGAACATCGGCCTTCGCGCGCTGATGGATGTGTCGCGGTTGTCCGGCCCGCCAGCGCCGTTTCACTTGGGTTTCCTGCTCGGCCCGCGTATCAATGCCGGCGGTCGCATTGGTGACGCAACGCTTGGAACGAAGCTGCTTGTCACCGACGATCCCGCCGAAGCGGCGGCGATCGCCATGAAGCTCGACCGCCTGAACGAGGAACGCCGCGCGATCGAGAAGGTAACGCTTGAGCAGGCCGAAGCCGAGGCGCTCGCGTCCCTTGGTCACGATGAGAAAGGCGCGATCGTGCTCGCGAGCGGCGAGGGATGGCACCCCGGGGTCGTCGGCCTGGTTGCCGCGCGCCTGAAGGAGCGCTTCGGCCGGCCGGCCTTCGCGGTCGCCTTTCTCGGCAATACCGGAACCGGCTCCGGTCGATCCATTCCGGGGGTCGATCTCGGCCGCGCCGTCCGTCACGCGGTTGATGAAGGATTGCTCGAGAAAGGCGGCGGCCATCCCATGGCGGCGGGCCTTACCGTTATGCGCGATAAGCTTGGCGCCTTGCGCGCCTACCTCGAAGAGCACTTGCGCGAGCAGGTCGAGGCGGCGCGCGCGCTCGATCATCTGGAAATCGATGGCGCGATCACTGCGGGTGCCGCCACCGGCGAGCTCTGTGGCATGATTGAACGCGCGGGTCCGTTCGGCTCCGGCAACCCGGAGCCGGTGTTTGCGCTTGCCGCGCATACGGTTGCCTATGCTGACCCGGTCGGCGCGGCACATGTGCGGCTGAGGCTCCGCGCAGGCGATGGCTGGCAGATCGGCGCGGTCGCCTTCCGCGCCCTTGGCCGCCCGCTTGGCGACGCGTTACTTGCGGCGCGCGGCCAACCGCTGCATGTGGCGGGTACGCTCTCGCGCGACAACTGGAACGGGCAGGAGCGCATCGAATTGCGCGTGATCGACGCCGCACCGGCCGAACCGCTCGCCGCACGCTGACGGAACCCCGTTCTCGGAATATTGAACTCGGAACTTTTTTGGCCCTTCGCGGTTAATGCGCGGAGCGGCCGTCCTCGCTCGGCTCGCCGGACAATCCATCGTGCATGAACCGCCGTTGAAGAACGGAAGGAAGGAATCGTTATGCTGAAGTCTCTGCTCGCCGCATCCGCGATCACATTCGCAGCCGTCACCTCGGCCTCGGCCGGAGCGCTGGTGTCGCCCGCAGCCGCCTCGGCCGCTGTGAACGCCGACCGCGCACAGTCCTCCGTGATCGTTGATGCGCAATACATACACGGCCAACGCGACAGCCGCCGCGTACGGCAGCACCATCGCTCACAGCGCTATGTGCCCGGGAGGCGCTACAGCCGCGCGCCGCGCGGCTGGCGTCGCCATGCCGCACGTCCGTGGAATTGGCAAACGCGCGGCTGCATCGTTGTCGGCGCCGTCTGGTTCTGCCCGTAACCACAATACGAACTACGAATGCGAACGGCGGCGGATGCGAAAGCCTTTGCCGCCGCTCATTTTCTATGAGGGCTGTGATCAGCGCGGCACAGGGCGCAGCGTTTCCAGATAAGCCAGGATCGCGGTGATATCATCTGGCTCGAATACGAACTCCGGCATCGCCGGGTGTCCGGTCGACAACCCTTCGGCGAGCGCCTCCTCGAGCTGCTCGGGCTTATAGCGGCGCATCACTTCCGGAAAGGTCGGCGCTTCTGCAAGCGGACTCTTCCCCGCCGCGGCAACCTGATGGCAGCGGCCGCACTTATCAGTAAGCAACAACTTGCCGTGGCTGATTGCCTGTTGCTCGCTTGGCTGCGCGTGGACGCTGCCGGCTAGGACGGCGGAGAGGGCTACCACTGCGAGGTAGGAAACCACTGCGAGGTAGGAATATGGGTTCACGGACGTCCTGTGACCGGCCAGCCGGCGCGCCTGAGTCGAATCTTCCGGTAGTGACGCAGCATCGGGCACGAGCGGGAAAGAAGTCCAGCCTGACGCCGGATGCGCTGCGCCGTGAGGAGTTGGCGCACCCTACGGGACTCGAACCCGTGTTTCCGCCGTGAAAGGGCGGCGTCCTAGACCGCTAGACGAAGGGTGCTGGCGCGGGCCCATATAAAGAGCTTTGGCCGGGGCGGCAAGGAAGGATCGTCGCGAGATTTTCCACCGCCGTGTCCCCGCAGCCCTTGTTTTGCCGCGAGTCCGCGCTGAACTCCCGCAGTCTGTTGAGGGTAAACGGGGAGCACTTCCATGCAAAAAGCAGTACTTTCAGCCATGTTCGTCGTTGCGGCGGTTGCGGCACTTGCCGTCTCGTTGTCCACCGCGCCAGTAACGGCGGCGGACATGCGGCCGGCGCAGATGACGCCGGTGCCGGCAGGCCCGGGCTTCTGCACGGCCCATGTCAACGTGTTCAGGTGGGGCCACATGTACTGGCGTACGTCGGCAGGCGTCGTGCTGCCGACCTTGGCCATGTGCTACGAGCCGAACTGCCCGGCCGCGTGCTGATCGTCGCAGCCGCGTGCACTACATGCGGAGGGGAGCCACGCCCATGCGCGGCTCCCTCGTTTATTTCATGCAAACTGGTCAGACCAGCTGCGGGGACAAGATGATGTTGCCGGCCGGTGCCCGTTACCAGTGGCCGATGTTCGGCATCGACTGCCACGGCTCCTGCGGAGGCAGGGCTGTACCGCGCTGCAACAGCTCGACCGATTGATTGTCCGGGGAGCGGACGAAAGCCATCTGGCCGTCACGCGGGGGCCGGTTGATGGTGACGCCGGCCTTCATCAACCGGTCGCAGGTGGCATAGATGTCGTCCACCTCGAAGGCGAGGTGCCCGAAATAGCGCGCCTCGCCGAGGCTGTCCGGATCCCAGTTGTAGGTGAGTTCGAGCAGCGGCGCGGCGCGGCCTTTCTTCTGGCTCTCGGCAACCTCGGCATCGTCGTCGGGCGCCGACAGAAACACGAGCGTGAAGCGTCCCTTCTCGTTGTCGATCCGGCGGAATTCCTTGAGGCCGAGCTTGTTACAGTAGAAGTCGAGCGCCGCGTCCAGATTGCTCACCCGCAGCATGGTATGCAGATATCGCATTGATCCCTCATCAACCTCGAGTTCGGCTCGATCTTAAACGATACGGCAGCCCCGCCGCCACGGCGTGAAGCGCACGCAGAACACCCGCGAAACCTTGAAATTCGCGGATGGCCGGCTCATCTTTTTTTGCACCGCCAAGGCCGGTCAATTGCGGAAAAGGCGAGCATTCGCAATCCGATCTGAAAAAATGTTGAGATGAACCGAAGGATGGACGGCGTGACCGACGGAGGGCTGCATTGATGCTCGCCTTGAACCGCAACGCCGCGATCGAGGGCCTGGCCGAATTGCTGGCCGAAAGCCGCCGCGGCGTTGCCTTCACGGGTGCGGGCATATCCACCGAAAGCGGCATTCCCGACTTCCGCTCGCCCGGCGGCCTGTGGACCCAGAACCGGCCGATCCCGTTCGATGAATTTGTCGCGAGCCGCGACGCGCGCAACGAAGCCTGGCGGCGCAAGTTCGCGATGGAGGACAAGTTTCAGGCCGCAAGGCCCGGCCGCGGCCACCGCACACTGGCTCGTCTGATCGCTAACGGCAAGCTCTCGGCCGTGATCACGCAGAACATCGACAACCTTCACCAATCATCGGGCATTCCAGATGAAAAGGTGATCGAGTTGCACGGCAACGGCAGCTACGCGACCTGTCTCGACTGCGGAGCGCGTTACGAGATCGCATGGGTACGGGAGCGCTTCCATGCCGCTGGCGGCGCCGCTCCCGATTGCGGAGCGTGCAACGGGCCGGTGAAGTCGGCGACGGTTTCCTTCGGCCAGGCCATGCCCGAAGAAGCGATGCGGCGCGCACAAACGGAATCGCTAGCCGCCGATCTGTTTCTGGCGATCGGATCTTCATTGGTGGTTTGGCCTGCCGCGGGATTTCCCGCGCTCGCGAAGCGCAACGGTGCGCGTCTCGTGATCATCAATCGCGAGGCCACCGAGTTCGACGACATGGCCGATCTCGTCGTTCACGACGACATCGGCGATGTCCTGGCGCCGTTCGCTGAGTGAATGCCGCCGGCTTAGCTTCGCGCGCTTAGTCCTTGCGATATCCACGTTTTCCACGCCGAATGTTCTCGTCTGTCCACTGACGCCTACGATTTGTCTCAATTTGAACTTTGCGCGCCGGATTACGATGTTATCCTAATCCTCGAATCGGCATTCGGTTGTCGGGTGCCAAAAGCGGCGACTACAAAAGCGGCGTCCGTCGGGCGAGCAATTATGGGGTCGGAGCGGTTGGGGCCAAAGCTCGCGTTCGGCGAGTCCGAGGCAAGAATAGAGGACCTCACCGAGGAATCGCCGGTGGGGCTCGTCGAGGTCACTGGCTTCATCAAGTGGTTCGACGTTTCCAAGGGTTACGGTTTCATCGTTCCCGACAACGGAACGGCGGACGTACTGTTGCACGTGACGTGTCTCCGCCGCGACGGCTACCAGACCGCTTACGAAGGCGCGCGCGTCGTCTGCGAAGCGGTCGAGCGCCCGAAGGGACTGCAAGCCTTCCGCATCCTGTCGATGGACGAATCGACGGCCGTGCATCCGTCGCAGATGCCGCCGGCCCGCACGCATGTCGCGGTGACGCCGACGAGCGGGCTTGAGCGCGCCTGGGTGAAGTGGTTCAATCGGCTCCGCGGCTTCGGATTCCTGACGAGGGGTGAGGGCACCCCCGATATCTTCGTGCACATGGAAACCCTGCGGCGTTTCGGCCTCACGGAACTTCGTCCCGGTCAGGCTGTGCTCGTCCGTTACGGTCCCGGTCCGAAAGGGTTGATGGCGGCCGAAATCCGGCCCGACTCGGGCGGTCACATCCCCTCATCGCACTGAATCCCCGAAGTTCCGTTGTGGGTTCCGCGCGAATGCCTCGTTGCTGCATTGCGTGCAGTTGACTTAAATCCATATAAAGTAATGAAATTGGTTTGTTCGCACCCGCGCCGCGAACTGACGGGCGGGGCGCGGTGGACGGGGTCCAGATCGAAATTGAAGAACGTCTTTCGCCGTCACGGGATTGCTGTTGCCTGTAGCGTAGCGTTGGCCGCGTGGGCTCTTGCTGTGTCCGGCGTCGGCAATGCGGAGCAGCAATTCCTCCTGCTGAAGCTCGATGGCTCGTACGTGAAGTGGGGCGGCCCGCAACTCGGGACCGGCGCCAGGGTGCGGTACGCCTTTGTGCAGGACGAGATGAAATTCGCGGGAGCGCGCAATTGCAATACGATGGTCGCGCTCGCACCGTCGCTGCAGCGGCTCGGCATTGCGCCGGATCGACTGCGCGAGGAGACAAGCGCGGCCTTTGCCATGTGGGCGCAGGCGGCGGACATCAGCTTCGAGGAAACCGACGACGTCGCTCGCGCCAACATCCTGATCGGCGCGCAGGCGGTGCCACGCGGCCGCGCCTTCGCGAATGTCGAATACGACCACGACGCCAATGGCTCAACGCGTCAGATCGAGCAATCCCTTATCTGTCTGAACCCGGAGCAGCGCTGGAAGATTGGTTTCGGTGGCGATCGCACGGCTTACGATCTCCGCTACACGATCGCGCACGAGATCGGTCATGCGATCGGCCTCAACCATCCGGGGGCACACGGTCAGCTCATGGGCTTTCAGTACAATGAGACGTCGCGATCGCTGCAGGAGGGCGATGTCCAGGGAGCGATTGCACTCTACGGTAGCCGCGAGAAGACCGATCGAGCGGCAGTGCCCGCTTCTCCCAAGGGGAAGCCTGCGGAAATGGGCCTTCGCTAGTTTCCGCAGGAGCGGGTAAGCTTGATTCCGCCATGCTCAATCGACGAATCTTTCTCCTTGCAGCCCTTGCGCTGAGTCTATTCGCGGCTTCCGCGGACGCGGCGAACCTCGAACGCCTCGAGATCGTGACCCGTTCCGGCGTTCATGTTTTCGACGTCGAGCTCGCCACGACCTCCGAAGAGCGCAGCAAGGGATTGATGTTTCGTCGCGAGTTGCCGGCCGGGCAGGGCATGCTGTTCGATTTCAACGGCGAAGGTCCGGTCAGCATGTGGATGAAGAATACCTACGTGTCCCTAGACATGATCTTCATCCGCGCCGACGGCCGCATCGCTCGGATCGCCGAGAACACGGAGCCGTTGTCGGAACGGACAATTTCATCCGGCGCGCCGGTAAAGGCGGTACTCGAAGTGGTCGCCGGCACCGCAAAACGCCTTGGCATCGCGCCGGGCGACCGCGTCGCGCACAGGATTTTCCGCTCGCGATAGGGCAGGGGCGCGCACTCCGCATTGCACAGTCACAGTCGTCGAGTATGCTTTGGTGCGATCGAAGAAGCCGGGCGCAGGGCCGGGCAAAACTGCGGCAGCGAGTGGGGACATCATGAAGAAGTTTGCGGCGATTGCGTTGGCCGGGGGGCTTTTCCTGTCCACGCTCGGCACACAAGCATCTGCTCAGGGGTTTAGCGCGGTGAGCCTGATCTGGCATTCGTCCGTCGTCAGTTATTGCGAAGGCCGCGAGCTGACGCAGCAGGAGGCACAGGGAACGGCGATCGGCTTCAGCAGCATGTGGAAGGCCATGCGCGACTGCCAGGAGAACCGCGCCAAGCGGCAGGCGGCTCAGGCCACCCAGGCAGGCAAGAAGAAATAGCGATATCGCGCGAAAAGGCCGGCTGTGCCCGCCTGCGGCGGCGTCCATCGTGCGCTTGCCCGCCCAAATCGCGCATGGTAGCGAAATCGCAATCTCGGCCCGATATTTGGGGTCTTGGGGCGCGGCGGGGTGTAGCGCAGCCCGGTAGCGCATCTGCTTTGGGAGCAGAGGGTCGCAGGTTCGAATCCTGCCGCCCCGACCACCGCCCTCGAGGAAGACGGTACGCAAGCACATGGTTGCACGCATCTACAAACCGGCCCGCACGGCCATGCAGTCGGGCCAGGCGAAAACGAAGGAATGGCTGCTTGTCTACGAGCCCGAGGCGCCACGCCGGATCGAGCCGCTGATGGGCTGGACTTCGTCGAGCGATATGAAGCAGCAGCTTCGCCTCCGCTTTCCGACGAAGGAAGAGGCCGTGGCCTACTGCGAGCGTCACGGCATTCCCTATCGCGTGTACGAGCCAAAAGAGCCTGCCCGCCGCAAGATCGCCTATGCGGACAATTTCAGCTACAGACGCATGGGCCAATGGACGCACTAGCGCGTGATCCGAAACGGTCCGTCCGGGACCTGATCCGCATTGATCCGGCGGGCCGGACAGCGTGGCCCCGTAGCTCAGTTGGATAGAGCAGCTGCCTTCTAAGCAGCAGGTCAGAGGTTCGAATCCTCTCGGGGTCGCCAGCACTCAGCAGAGTCTCGGAAGTAAATCGCCGCTGCTCTTGCGCGATGACCGAGCGGACAATGCTTGCCAGGATGAAATTCGGCGGCTGTCGGAGATTGCTCTTGGTCTACGTCTAGCGCGCGCGTTCGGATAGTTGGTGCTTAACCGCTTTGCCGCTCGCGAGTGCGCGACACTGATCCGTCTGGCTTCTTGCCCGCTAAAAAACTGTGCCGGGAGAAACCGCCACAGATTTTGTTGTGGCAGACCACCATCATTCCGCATTGAGGCGATGAACGCGGACGACGGAGACGAAGAAACATTGCAGGGTTCCATAAAGAGCCGAGTTCCTTCTCTCTGGAACCGATGGAACAAGGAACAATTTGTCGAGTGTTGTGAGTCGCGTGGAGCGGTTCCATGCAATCGTTGCCGCCGAGTCACTGGAACCCAAAAACATCAGTGCAATGTGAAGTGACGGGTTGAATTCTTAACGTCTCCGCGTGGAAGGTGACAGCGCAAGAATCTCCGGGGTGGGGGGCAACCACTTTGGAGGTTGCCCAATGAATTCACGCATCGTGCTTGCGGCCGTGACGGCGGGCGTCCTGAGCTGCATCCCTGCTTTTGCGGCTGACATGCCGGCACCCGCCGTCAAGGCGCCGGTGATGGCCGCACCGATGTACAATTGGACCGGTTGGTACGTCGGCATCAACGGCGGCGGGGCCTGGGGCGATTCACGCTACAATTTCGGTGACGGCTTCACCACCGGCGATTTCGATGTTTCCGGCGGACTGATCGGTGGAACAATCGGGGTGAATTGGCAGAACGGCCCGTGGGTGTTCGGCCTCGAGGGAGACCTCGATTGGACAGACATCGACGGCAGCACGCTCTGTCCGAACCTGATCAACACTTGCATCACGGGAAACAGCTGGCTTGCCACGACGCGAGCCCGGATCGGCTATGCCTACGACACGTTCATGCCGTACATCACCGGCGGCCTCGCGTTCGGCAATATCAAAGCCGACATCCCCGGCTTCGGCTCGTCCGAGGGCACGGAAACCGGCTGGGCGGCGGGGGCCGGCATCGAGTTCGCGGGATGGCAGAATTGGACCGCGAAGATCGAATATCTCTATGTCGATCTCGGCGAGTTCCATTGCAATGCGGCCTGCAGCGCGATTCCAACGGGCACCGATGAATTTCGAACCAACATCGTTCGCGTCGGCCTGAACTACAAGTTCGCGCACTGAACCGCCCAAAGTGCATTCGGGCGACGCGGGGCTTATCGTCCGGCGGCTCCGATCGAAGGAGCGATAGACAGGCAGCTTCTGCACAGCCGGAGCTGTGAGTTTCGTTGCGTCCCGCTGGATGAAAGTTCCAGTGCGGGAACCCGTCTGCCTTCGCATTGCGCTTTGCAGCAGAGATGAACTGCCCTAGAAAATGCTCAGGTGGGCTTAGGGCTGGGGACACCCGTGATCGAATATGAACTGCGCCAGCGCGGCTGGTTGTACGTAACTCTCCTCTGCGCGCTGGCTCTGCTTACGTTCGTCTGGTTCAAATTCCATCCGCCGATCGGCGCGTACAGCAGCGGTCCTCGCTGTAGCGGCGCCGTGTGCCTTGTCTCGCTCGAAGACAATGCGGATGCTCACGCGTTTGGCTAGGCGGCTCCGGCCGTCTCGTCCGGCAACAGCCGGCCGTCATCGCGCAGCACGATATAGATCGCCGGGATAACGAGTACGGTGAGCAGCGTCGACGACGCGAGCCCGAACAGCAGCGAGATCGCGAGGCCCTGAAAGATCGGATCGAACAGGATGACGGCGGCGCCGATCATCGCGGCGATCGCCGTGAGCAGGATCGGCTTGAATCGCACGGCGCCCGCCTCGAGCAGAATCTCGCGCAGGCTGCGCCCTTCGTCCGCGCCGTGTCGGATGAAATCCACTAGCAGGATCGAGTTGCGCACGATGATGCCGGCGAGCGCAATGAAGCCGATCATCGACGTCGCGGTGAACGGCGCGCCGAACAGCCAGTGTCCGATCAGGATGCCGATCAGCGTGAGCGGAATCGGCGTGAGGATCACGAGCGGCAGCTTGAAGCTGCCGAACTGCGCGACCACGAGCACATAGATACCCAGGATCGCGACCATGAAGGCGGCACCCATGTCGCGGAAGGTGACGTACGTGATCTCCCATTCGCCGTCCCACAGGAGCGTTGGCTTCGACTCGTCGGTCGGCTGTCCATAGAACTTGATCGCGGGCTTCGGCAGGTCGCCCCAATCATGCGCGTCGATGCGGTTCGCGACTTCCAGCATGCCGTAGATCGGCGCTTCGAAGTCGCCCGCAAGCTCCGCCATCACCATGTCGGCGAACCGGCCGTCGCGCCGGAAGATCACTGGCGAACCGTCTTCTACCGTCGCCCGCACCACTTCGCCCAGTTCGACGACAGTCTTGCTGCCTGGGAGCGTGTTGGCAGGCACCGGCGTCGCCGCGAGCGCCTCCGACCAGGCAAGTCCGCTCTTTGGCAGCCGAACGGAGATTTCGATCGGGTTGCGATCCTCGCCGCGATGCGAATAGCCGACTGGGATGCCGCCCAACAGCATCTGGATCGTGTCATAGACGTCGCTCTGCTCGACGCCGAAGAACTCGAGCCGGTCCTGGTCGATGGAGAGCCGCAACCGCGGCCGCGGCGCGCCTACGGAATCGTCAACGTCGACGATGAACGGGACGGAAGCGAAAATCTTCTTCACTTCGGTCATGACCGCGCGCCGGATCGGCGTGTCAGGTCCGTAAATCTCGGCCAACAGCGTCGCGAGCACCGGCGGGCCGGGCGGCACCTCGACAACCTTGAGCACCGTGCCTTCCGGCAATTGCAGGACCTTCAGCCGGTCCCGCAGATCGAGTGCGATGTCGTGGCTCGCGCGGTCGCGCTCGCCCCGCGGCGCAAGATTGACCTGCAATTCGCCGAGCTCTGGCGCTTCGCGCGCATAATAGTGACGCACCAATCCGTTGAAATTGAAGGGCGCTGGAGTGCCGGCATAGGTCTGGATCGAGCGCACCTCGGGCATTTGCCGCGCGATCCTGCCGGCGGCAAACAGAAGCTGCTCCGTGTCCTCGAGCGTCGCGCCCTCCGGCAGGTCGGCGACGACCGCGATCTCGGATTTATTGTCAAAGGGGAGGAGCTTCACGGTCACGGATTTGGTGACGAAGAGCATCATCACCAGCATCGTCGTGATGCCGACGCCGATCAGGAAAATCCAAGCGGATTTGCGCGTGCGGATCACCGGCCGCGCAACGCGCCGATAGATGCGGCCAAGCCAGCCTTCCTGATGGTCCTGCGTACCTGCGGCGCTGCTGTCGCGCGGCATGAGCTTCAGCATCAGCCACGGGGCGATGATGACCGCGACGAAGAAGGAGAACAGCATGGCCGCCGACGCATTGGCCGGGATCGGTGCCATGTAGGGACCCATCAGCCCGGATACGAACAGCATCGGCAGGAGGGCGGCGATCACGGTGAGCGTCGCGACGATCGTCGGATTGCCGACCTCGGCGACCGCCTCCACGGCCGCCGCGAGGCGAGGGCGGCCATCGTTCATACCCCAGTGCCGCGCGATGTTCTCCACCACCACGATGGCATCATCAACTAGAATACCGATCGAGAAGATGAGCGCGAACAAGCTCACCCGGTTGATGGTGTAACCCATCAGGTTGGCGGCAAAGAGCGTGAGCAAGATTGTGGTGGGAATGACAATGAGCGTAACGATCGCCTCCCGCCAGCCGATCGCGAACGCAATCAGCACGACGATGGAGACGGTTGCGAGCCCGAGATGAAAGAGGAGCTCGTTTGCCTTCTCGTTTGCGGTCTCGCCGTAGTCACGCGTGACCGTGAGATCAATATCCGAAGGGATCAGCCGATCGTGTAAAGTCTCCAGCCGTTCGAGCAGATCTTCCGCCACGACCACGGCATTGGCGCCCGCACGCTTGGCGAGCGCGACACTGACGGCCGGTGTCGTCGCCCAGTTGCCGTCCGGCTGCGGTGTCATGTTCCAGACTCGGTGCTCCTGCGGGCTCGGGCCGATCACGACCTTAGCGACGTCGCGCACATACACCGGCCGGTTGTCCCGCGTCGTGACGAGCAGGAGGCCAATGTCGGGAATGCCGGAAAGCGTCTGCCCCGCCGCGACCGTGCGCATGGTTCCGGCGTCACGGACCTGGCCTGCCTGGAATGAACGATTGGCCTCGCGCACCTTGCCCACGAGCTGATGCAGCGTGACGCCGTAGAGCGCAAGCTTTTCCGGATCTGGCTCGACCCGGATCTGCTGTGGGTGGCCACCCGAGATATAGCTGAGACCGATATTGTCGACTTTGGTCAGCTCCGATCGTAGCTTGTCGGCAAGCTCATAAAGGTCTTTCTCGCTCCAGCGCTCTGCCGCTTCCGGCTTCGGCGAGAGCGTGACCACAACCACCGCAACGTCGTTGATGCCGCGTCCGACGATCAGGGGCTCGGGAATGCCGACCGGAATGCGGTCGAGGTTTGCGCGGATTTTCTCATGCACGCGCAGGATCGCGTCCTCGGCAGCGGTGCCGACAAGGAAGCGCGCCGTGACCATGACCCGGTCGTCCTGGCTCTGGCTGTAGACGTGCTCGACCCCGTCGATGCCCTTGACGATCGCCTCCAAAGGTTTCGTCACAAGCTCCACCGCGTCCGGCGCTTTCAGCCCATCGGCCCGCACCGAGATGTCCACCATCGGCACGCTAATCTGCGGCTCCTCCTCGCGCGGAATGCTGAGAAGCGCGACCAGCCCCATCGCCAGTGCTGCCAGCAGAAACAGCGGCGTGAGCGGCGAGCGGATCGTCGCCTGGGTCAGCCTGCCGGAGATTCCAAGGTTCACGGCTTCACCAGCCGGTCGCCGGATTTCAGACCGGAGAGAACTTCAATGCCGTCCGGCAAATCGGGACGGGGCAGGTCGCGGCCGCGCTGAATGGGGACCTCGGTCGTCCCCACGTCGTCCGCCACCGTGACGTAGTCGACGCCGAATCGGGTCGTGACGAAGCTCTCAGGGATGACGATCGCATCGCGCGTACCGGCGGAAACCCAGACCCGCACGCGTCTGTTGACGAAATAGTCGCCGAGCCCTTCCACCAAGGCGTCCGCCACGACCCGCCCATCCTCGATCCGCGGATAGACGAGCTCGATCTTGCCGAAGCGCGGCACGGATTCGCCGAGCTCAGCGGCATCGACGCGAATGGAGTCACCGGCCTCAAGGAATCCCGCATGCCGCTCCGGCACGCGCAGCCGCAGCACGAAATTCCGCTCGGCGATCTGCGCGACCGGTTCACCCGCGAGCACGACGGTGCCGACCGTCAGCGGCACCTGCAGCACACGCCCGGCCGCCGGCGCGAGCACGTTCCCTTCGGTGAGTTGTTGCTGAACGACCGAACGTTCGGCCACGCGCGAACGCATGGTATTGCTCGCGACATTGAAAGCCGTCCGCGCTTCGTCGAGCCGGGCGCGGGGCGCGATGCCGCGGTTGAACAGATCCTCGGCGCGTGTGAGATCCGTTTGCGCCTGTGCCATCTGCGCCTCGAGACCGGCGATCTGCGCATCGAGCGATTTCAGTTGCAGCAGGAGCTTCTCGTCGCCGATCGTCGCGACCACTTGCCCTTGTTCCACATGGTCGCCCTCCTTGACCGAAAGAGCCGCGACCGTGCCGCCGATCCGGGTTCGGGCGGGCACGGTGCGCTTGCTTTCGACCGTGGCGAAGACCGCCTTCTGGTCGGAAACCGGGGCAGGGCGGACGACAAAGGCATCCTCAGCCTGCGCCGGATGCAGCGCGGCAATTCCAAGCATAATCAAAACGATAGCTGGGATGCGCATATACCGCTTCGTCCTTTTGCCCTAAAGGTTCTCGCTTCCCGGCCTTGGCGCTTGCCTGCCGGACAAACTCGAAAGTTCGAAGTGCACCAACATTGATCCAGTTCAATTCCGCTGCTCGCGGCGTTGCTAGTTTCGCTTTCGCGTAGGCGCGCAGTACTCGCGATAGAGCGCTTCGACGACTGCGCGCGCGGCGGGGCTGTGAATGGAATACCAGATCGTCTGCCCATCCCGGCGGGCCGAAACGAGCCCATCGCGCCGCAGCACCGCGAGATGCTGCGACACCGTGGAGTCGCGAATACCGAGGAATTCCGCGAGTTCTCCGACCGAGCGCTCACGCTCGATGAGCTGGCAGAGGATCAGTAGCCGGTGACGGTTCGCAAGCGCGCGTAGGATTTCGCTCGCCTCGTCCGCAGCCTTATGCATGCGATCAGGATCAATTTTCATACTTGCGTATATACGAATATACGAATATATAGTCAATGCTCGGAACGGGCATGACCGCCCGAGACCGCAGCAGAACGCGGTCCGAACTCGGAGGAACAGGGACATGGCAAATGTTGTGGTGCTCGGAGCCGGCCTCAGTGGGACGCTGATGGCCTACGAGTTGGTGCCGGAACTGCGGAAAGAAGATCGGCTCACCCTGATCGGACAGGGGCCGCGCTATCATTTCGTGCCGTCCAACCCCTGGATCGCGATCGGATGGCGCAGGCAGGAAGAGATCGAAGTCGATCTGGAGGACGTCGCGCGGCGGCGGGACATCCGCTACCTGTCGCAGGGTGCAAAGCGCGTGTATCCGAACGAGAACCGCGTGGAGCTCGAAGACGGATCATCCGTCTCCTACGATTATCTGGTGATTGCGACTGGACCGGACCTTGCCTTCGACGAGGTTCCGGGGCTCGGCCCCGATGCGCACACCCAATCCGTGTGTCACGTAACGCACGCGGTGAAGGCCAGGGAAGCCTTCGAGGAATTTGTGAAATCGCCGGGTCCGATCGTGGTCGGAGCCGTGCAGGGCGCTTCCTGCTACGGGCCGGCTTACGAATTCGCCTTCATCCTCGACACTGAGCTGCGCAAGCGTCATCTCCGCGACCGCGTGCCGATGACCTTCGTTACGGCAGAGCCCTATATCGGCCATCTCGGCCTTGACGGAGTCGGCGACACCAAGGGCCTGCTCGAAAGCGAGATGCGCGACCGTCACATCAAGTGGATCACCAATGCGCGGGTGAAAGCGATCGAGCCCGAGAAGATGATCGTCGAGGAGATTAATGACGACGGCAGCATCCGAAAGACTCACGAACTGCCGTTCAAGTATTCGATGATGCTCCCGGCATTTCGTGGCGTTGCCGCGGTTCGCGGCATCGAGGGGCTGACCAACCCGCGCGGCTTCATCCTGGTCGACAATCATCAACGCAACAAGGCGTTCCCGAACATCTTCGGCATCGGCGTGGGTGTCGCGATCCCGCCGGTGGGCCCGTCGCCGGTCCCGACCGGCGTGCCGAAAACAGGTTTCATGATCGAATCGATGGTGACGGCGGTCGCCCGGAACATCGGCGCGCTGCTGCGGGGGCAGGAAGCGACGTCGGAGCCGACCTGGAACGCGGTCTGCCTCGCCGACTTCGGCGACGGCGGCGTCGCCTTCGTCGCCGAGCCGCAGATCCCGCCGCGCAATCTCAACTGGGCCTCCAAGGGAAGTTGGGTCCACTACGCGAAGATCGCGTTTGAAAAATACTTCCTGCGCAAGATCCGCCGTGGCGAGAGCGAGCCGTTCTACGAGCGCTTCGTCCTCGACCGGATGGGCCTGCGCAAGGTGAAGGAAACCGCTTGAGCAGAGAGATGAAACAAAATCAAGAAGCAGTGGAGACGAAAATGAATATCGATCGCATTGTGATGGCTTTCGCCGGCACCATGATCCTGCTCAGCCTGGCGCTCGCCTATTCCTTCAGCCCGTACTGGCTGTTGCTGGCCGCTTTCGTCGGCTTGAACATGCTGCAGGCAGCATTCACGGGCTTCTGCCCGGCCGCGATCATCCTCCGCAGGCTCGGCATGAAGCCCGGGTGTGCGTTCCAATAGCCAGTCCTCACCATAGCCGGCTGGTGCCCCGCGCCGCCGGCTGAATACCGCTGAAATCAAGGCCCTGAACGCATTCGGCGCGCTTGCCGCCTTGCCGTGGGGCGCGCTAAGACCGCGCCCGTCGGTCCTGGGGCGGCGGCAGCGCGCCGCGTGGTGAGGGTTCTGTGTCAAAGTCCGAGGGAAGCGGCGCCGGGCGGCCGGCCGTCTCGGTTGTTGTCCCGGTTCACAACGAAGCTGAAAACATCCCGGTCCTCGTCGACGAGATCGCCGCCGCACTTGCCGGCGACGAGCCGTTCGAAGCCGTATTCGTGAACGATGGATCGACCGATGACACCGAGAGGACGCTCCAGCGCCTCGGCGCGTCGCGGCCGTGGTTGCGGCAGATGAAGCACACACAAAGCTGCGGCCAGTCGGCGGCCATCCGCACAGGCGTGCGGGCGGCGCAGGGCGAGATCGTTGTTACGCTTGACGGCGACGGACAGAACGATCCCGCCTTCATTCCGAAGCTCCTCGAAGCCCTTCGTGCGGGCGGCGGACGCATCGGCCTCGCGCAAGGGCAGCGCCAGCTCCGCCGCGGCGCGTTCAAGCAGTTCCAGTCGCGTATTGCCAACGGGGTGCGCGCGGCGATCCTGCGCGACGGTACGCGCGACACCGGCTGCGGCCTGAAGGCGTTCCGCCGGGAAACCTACCTCGCGCTTCCCTATTTTGATGCGCTGCATCGCTTTACGCCGGCGTTGGTCCGGCGCGAGGGATTGGACGTGGTCTATGTCGACGTGCTCGACCGGCCGCGCCAGCACGGCAAGAGTCATTACGGCATGTGGAGCCGGCTCTGGATCGGCATCGCCGATCTTGCCGGCGTGTTCTGGTTAATCCGGCGGCGACGGCGCGTGCCGGAAGTCATGGAGGTTCGCGCAGATGCTCGTTGATCTGACCCGCCAGCTCGGCGACTACCTGCACGAGGTTTTCGTCGCTCAGCTCGACTGGTGGATCGCGCTCGGTTTTATGGCGCAGCTCCTGTTCACGGGGCGCTTCCTCGTGCAATGGATCGCCAGCGAACGGCAGAACCGCATGGTCATTCCGATCGCATTCTGGTTCTTCTCGATCGGCGGCGGCCTCCTGCTCTTGATCTACGCGATCCACCGCCGCGACCCGGTATTTATCGCGGGCCAGGCGTTCGGCGTGTTCGTTTATGCCCGCAATCTCTATTTCGAGTTGCGCGACCGGCGGCGGGCCGTCGCCACCTGATCAGGACGACAATCGCTGCAATCCCTGCTCGAGGTCGGCGATCAGATCGTCGGGATCTTCCAGTCCGATGTGGAGCCGTACCGTCGGGCCGCCCGGTTTCCATGGCGTCGCGGTACGCAGTTTCGTGCAGTCGAACGGAATGATGAGGCTCTCATAGCCGCCCCACGACGCACCGATGCCGAAGAGTTCCAGCGCGTCGATGAAGGCGTTCACCGCTGCTTGCGGCTTCGGCTTCAATACCACGCTGAACAGTCCGCACGCGCCGGTGAAGTCGCGCTTCCAGAGTGCGTGCTGCGGATGCGACGATAGCGCCGGATGCAGGACGCGCAACACCTCCGGCCGGCCTTCCAGCCAATGCGCGACCTTCAATCCGGATTCCATGTGCCGGTCGAGCCGCACCGAGAGGGTGCGCAGACCGCGCATCATCAGGAACGCGTCCTCCGGACCGGGGTTCAGCCCGAGCGAGCCGGTGGTTTCTTTCACCTGCGGCCAGTATTGCTCCGTCGCCGAGATGGTGCCGAGATTGGCGTCGGCATGGCCACCGAGATACTTCGTGCCGGCCTGAATGGAGAGATCCACGCCGAAATCGTGCGCGCGGAAGAAGAGGGGCGTGGCCCAGGTGTTATCCATGAGCACGGCCGCGCCGCGCGCCCGCGCGATTTCCGCGATCGCCGGAACATCCTGCATCTCGAAGCTGAGCGAGCCCGGCGACTCGAGGAACACCGCACGCGTGTTGGGCCGGAACAGATCCGCGATCTTCGCGCCGAGCAGCGGGTCATAGTAGGTGACCTCCGCGCCGAACCCCGAAAGCAGCGTATCGCAGAAATTTCGCGTGGGCCCATAGACAGCATCCGCGACGAGTACGTGGTCGCCGGAGCGCACGACCGACATCAACGCCGTCGTGATCGCCGATAGCCCGGAGGACACGAGCGCCGTGCCGGCACCGCCCTCAAGCCTCGTGATCGCCTGCGCGAGCGCCTCGGTCGTCGGCGTACCGCGCCGCCCGTAGAGGTAGCGGCCCTTCTTCCCGACGAAATCGGCGACGGTCGGCGAAAGCACCGTGGAGCCGCGGTAGATTGGCGTGTTCACAAAGCCGTGCTGCTCGGATGGATCGCGACCTGCCAGCACGACCTCGGTGGCTGTCCGCATGAGGTCCTTGTTCGTTCCGTCGTTGCGCTTAACCATCCGGTTCCTCCACAGGCGAGGGTCGCGCCGAATAGGCGCCCCAAAGCCCGTCCGTCAAGGCAAACTGCGTCTCCGCCTCTTGACCGGTCATCGGCTTTGGCTTGTGATGGCGCCCGGATTCTGAAGGCTGGTCGCGGGGACCGATCCCGTCATCGGAGATGCGTTGGTAGCTTCGCCCGCAGCGAGGTTGTCCGTGAGCCGGCCCAAATTTCTGCGGAAGAGGGGATTGGTTCGATGAAGCGGATGATCTGCGCGCTTTTCGTGCTTGCGGGATTTGGTGTGACCGCGGCGGGCGCCGGCGTGCTTGACGACGTGAAGAATCGCGGTGTTCTGAACTGCGGCGTCACTCAGGGACTCCCCGGGTTTTCCAGCCCCGACGACAAGGGCAACTGGACCGGTCTCGATGTGGAATTCTGCCGCGCCGTTGCCGCCGCCATCTTCGACGACCCGAACAAGGTGAAATTCGTCCCGCTCACTGCGAAGGACCGCTTCACCGCGCTGCAGTCCGGCGAGATCGACGTGTTGTCGCGCAACACCACCTGGACGCTCTCGCGCGACACATCGCTTGGCTTGAACTTCGTCGGCGTCAATTACTACGACGGCCAGGGCTTCATGATCCGCAAGGACAAGAAGGTCGCGTCCGCGCTCGAGCTGTCCGGCGCCTCGATCTGCACCCAGACCGGCACCACGACGGAGCTCAATGTCGCCGACTACTTCCGCGCCCGCAACATGAAGTACGAGCTCGTCTCCTTCACGACGGCCGACGAGACGATCAAGGCCTACGACGCAGGCCGCTGCGACGTCTTCACGAGCGACGTATCGCAGCTCTACGCGATGCGGTTGAAACTCGGCACGCCCACGGACCACGCCGTACTGCCCGAGGTGATCTCCAAGGAACCGCTTGGCCCCGTCGTTCGTCACGGCGACGACCAGTGGTTCGACGTGGTGAAATGGGTGCTCTTCGCTACGCTCAACGCCGAGGAAATGAACATCACGCAGAAGAATATCGACGAGGCGCTCAAATCCGCCAATCCGGAAATCAAACGCCTGCTCGGCACGGAAGGCAATTTCGGCGAACAGCTCGGCCTCACGCGCGATTGGGTGGTGCGGATCGTTCGCCACGTCGGTAATTACGGCGAATCCTTCGACCGCAATGTCGGCGCCAACTCCTCGCTCGGCATCGAGCGCGGATTGAACCGGTTGTGGAGCAAGGGCGGCATTCAGTACGCGCCGCCGATCCGCTGACGCGCCGCATGGGATAACCATATGAGTAGATCGGCGGCGGAGGCCAAGGCCGCCGCATCGCCGCGGCGCCGGAGATCGCTCATTACTGATCCGCGTTTCCGATCCGTCGTTATCCAGGCGGTCCTGCTGGCGGCGATCATCGGCATCGGCTGGCTGCTGTTCGACAACGCCCGGCAGAACCTCGCGGCGCAGAAGATCGTTTCCGGCTTCGGCTTCTTCGGCGAGACGGCCGGCTTCGGCATCAGCCAGACGCTGATCCCTTATACCGAAGCGTCCACCTTCGGCCGCGCCTTCTTCGTCGGGCTGGTGAATACGCTTGTTGTCGCGGCACTGGCCATCGTGCTCGCGACGATCATCGGGTTCGCCGTCGGCATCGCGCGCCTGTCGAGCAACGAGCTTCTCGCGCGACTGGCGGAGGCTTATGTCGAAATCCTCCGCAACCTGCCGCTCCTGTTCCAGATCCTGTTCTGGTATCTTGCCGTCCTCGGCACCCTTCCAGGCCCGCGCGAAAGCTCGCCGTTACTCGGCGTGATCTATCTCACGAACCGCGGCGTTCTTTTCCCCAGGATCGAGTTCGAGTCGGGAAGCGGCATCGTTCTCGCGGCACTCGGGCTCGGAATTCTGCTCGCGCTCTTTCTGCGGTTTATCGCGCGGAATCAATCGCTTGCGGGGAGCCGCCGGCGGCGCTTCCGCTGGCTGCCGCTCCTGCTGATCATCGGCTTGCCGGCGCTGGCGTTCGTCGCGGCGGGCGCGCCCGCTTCCGTCGAATGGCCGGAGTTGCGCGGCTTCAACTTCGTCGGCGGCGCACGCGTGAACCCCGAGTTGCTCGCGCTACTTTTTGCGCTATCGACCTACACCGCAAGCTTCATCGCTGAGATCGTGCGCGCGGGCGTGCTGGCCGTACCGCGCGGCCAGACCGAGGCGGCTTTCTCGCTCGGGTTGCCGCGCAGCGTCACCTTGCGCCGCGTGGTGGCGCCGCAGGCCATGCGCCTGATCGTGCCGCCGCTCACGAGCCAGTACCTCAACATCATCAAGAATTCCTCGCTTGCGGCCGCGATCGGCTATCCGGATTTCTTCTACGTGTTCGCGGGCACGACGCTCAATCAGACCGGGCAAGCGATCGAGATCATCGCGATCACCATGGCGGTTTATCTCGCAATCTCCCTCGTCACAGCGATCTTCATGAACTGGTACAACCGGGCGGTTGCCCTGAAGGGCGCGTGAGATGACGGCACGCACCTTCGTCCGCACCGCCTTTGCGCCAACCGAGCCGCCGCCGCCGGAGGCGGACAGTACGGCATTGCGCTTCGCGCGCAGCCTGCTCGCAACGCCCCTGAATTTCTCGCTCACGCTCCTGAGCATCGCCGTGATCGCGCTGGTGCTTCCGCCGCTGATCCGCTTTCTGTTTCTCGACGCCACCTGGTCGGGCACAGGCCGCGACGACTGCCTCGCCAATGCGGGCGCGTGCTGGCCGTTCGTTCGCGCAAAGTTCGGGCAGTTCATGTATGGATTTTACCCGGCGGGAGAGCGATGGCGGCCGAACCTCGTTTTTGCCTTCGGCGCGCTTCTGCTGGCCCCGCTCCTGATCCCGGCCGCGCCGTTCAAGCGTACGAACGCCTTGCTCTTCTTTGGCGTCTATCCGCTGGTCAGCTTCGTGCTGCTCACCGGCGGCGACTTTGATCTGCAGAAATTCCTGCTCGGCCGCTTCCTGCAATGGAATGCCGTCGCCGGGGTAGGATTCGCGGCAGGACTCCGCTGGGCATTCTGGACCGACTTTCTGTTTTCGGCGCTGGCAATTGTCGCGCTGGCAGCGCTGATCGCTGCGCTGCTTCGTGCGTCCGTGGTCGCGGCGGTCGCTGCGACCGGCATATTGCTCGCCGCCCTCGGCATTGTCTTCCTCGCGGTCGACCTCGACTTCGGCCTGACACCCGTCGAGACACGCTCTTGGGGCGGCTTTCTTGTGACCCTGATCGTCGCCGTCACGGGCATCGTCGTGTCGCTGCCGTTGGGCGTCCTGCTGGCGTTGGGGCGGCGCTCCCGTATGCCGGTCGTGCGTTACGCGTGCATTCTCTTCATTGAGTTCTGGCGCGGCGTGCCGTTGATCACGGTGCTGTTTTTCGCGACCTACATGCTGCCGCTGTTTCTGCCGCGGGACGTCACTTTCGATACCCTTCTCCGCGCACTGGTTGGCGTGGCGCTTTTTGCAGCGGCCTACATGGCGGAGGTAATCCGCGGCGGCCTGCAGGCAATTCCCCGTGGACAACACGAGGCGGCGGCCGCGTTGGGCCTTGGGTATTGGCGTACGATGGGCTTGGTTGTCCTGCCGCAGGCGCTGACACTCGTGATTCCAGGAATCGTCAATAATTTCATTGGCTTGTTCAAAGATACGACCCTCGTATTGATCGTTGCGATCTTCGATCTATTGGGCCAGATCCGTGCCTCGTTCGCCGATCCGAACTGGGCGACGCCGGTCACGCTATACACAGGGTTTGCATTCGCCGGCGCGATCTATTTCGTGTTCTGTTTCGGGATGTCGCGCTACGCGCTCTATATCGAACGCCGCGCATCGGCCTACGGACGCCGGTCATGAACGTCGAAGTGTCCAATACCGTCGATCACACGCTTGTCGCGGTCGAAATGACCGGCGTGCACAAGTGGTTCGGGCAGTTTCACGTTCTCAAGGACATCGACCTGACGGTAATGCGTAAGGAGCGGATCGTGATCTGCGGCCCCTCGGGCTCCGGCAAATCGACGCTCATCCGCTGCATCAATGGCCTCGAGCAGCACCAGCGCGGACGCATCGTCATCAACGGCACCGAGCTAACAGGCGACACGCGCAGTCTTGATGCCGCGCGCCGCGACGTCGGTATGGTGTTTCAGCAATTCAATCTTTTCCCCCATCTGACGGTACTCGAAAACTGCACGCTCGCGCCAATCTGGGTCAGCGGCCTTTCGCAGGCGGAAGCCGAAATGCGCGCGATGCACTATCTCGAGCGCGTGCGCATCCCCGAACAGGCTTACAAATACCCGCTGCAGCTCTCCGGCGGACAGCAGCAGAGAGTCGCCATCGCCCGCGCGCTCTGCATGAATCCGAAGATCATGCTGTTCGACGAGCCAACCTCGGCGCTCGATCCGGAAATGATCAAGGAAGTGCTCGACGTCATGATCGAGCTCGCCCAGGAAGGCATGACCATGATCGTCGTCAGCCACGAGATGGGCTTTGCCCGCGAAGTGGCCGACCGCATGGTGTTCATGGACGGCGGGCAGATCGTCGAGATCAACGAGCCCAATGAGTTCTTTGCGCGCCCGCGGCATGAACGCACGAAGCTGTTTCTCAGTCAGATATTGCGTTAACCCATTGAGGATGGGGAGAAGACCGGCATGCTCATCACACGTTTGGTCAAGGTGGCCTTCGTCGCTGCAATTGCCTTCTTCGCGACGCTGGTGTCCTTCGGCAATATCACCGACTACGGCACGAACTATGAATTCGTGAAGCACGTAATGTCGATGGACACCATCTTCCCGAACTCCACGATCCATTACCGCGCAATCACGGAGCCTGGCCTGCACACGGCGGCTTACTGGCTGATCATCGGGGCGGAGACGCTTACCGCACTGCTGTGCTGGATCGGCGCCTATGCGATGCTTTCAAAGCTGACCACGGGTGCAGCCATGTTCAACGGCTCCAAGGGCTGGGCCGTCGCAGGCCTCGCACTTGGATTCCTCATTTGGCAGGTCGGCTTCATGACGATCGGCGGCGAATGGTTCGGCATGTGGATGTCTCAGCAGTGGAACGGCATCGAAGACGCCTTCCATTTCATCATGATCATCATCGCGGTCCTGATCTTCATCGCCATGCCGGATGGCGAGCTGAACCCGACCTAGCGCTCGACCGGTCCTTGGGCGTTCTTCCATGCGCCCATGCCCCCTTCGAGATGTTTTGCTGACGCGATGCCTGCATCCTGCGCTGCCTGCACCGCCATCGCCGAGCGCTCGCCGAAGGCGCAATAGAACAGGAGGGTCCGCTCGCCCTTGGCCCCGAGCCGGTGCAAGAGGCCGCCGGGATGCACGTTTGCCGTGAGGTCGGGGTAGGGCGCATGCAGCGAGCCCGGGATCGTGCCGTGCTTCTGCCGCTCGTTCGTCTCCCGCAGATCGACGAACTCCACATCGTCGCGGCCGACGAGCTTCATTGCCTGGTCGGCGGTGACCGCCCATCCGCGCTTCGCCACTTCCTCCTGGTGCAGCCCCTGATGCAGGTTGGCCGGCACCGCCACGTCCATCATCTTCGGATTGGGAAGCTTCAGGTTGTTCATGAGATCGACGTACTCGTCGATCGACTTCACCTGCAGCCGCGGATTGAAGCGCTTTTCCTCGCCGATCGTGGAGACGGTGTCGCCCTTGTAGTCGTGCGCGGGGAAAAGGAACGTCTCCTCGGGCAGCTTCAGGAGCTTGTTGAAGAGCGAGTCGTATTGCGCGCGCGGATCGCCGTTCTGGAAGTCCGTGCGGCCGGTGCCGCGAATGAGCAGCGTGTCGCCGGAGAACACGCGGTCGCCCATCAGGAAGCTGTAGGAGTCATCGGTGTGACCCGGCGTATAGAGCACGTCGAGCGCGAGACCCTCGATCTTCAGCTTGTCGCCCTCCGCGACCCGCATCGAGACCACATCCACCTTGCTCATCTCGCCCATGACGGTGATGCAATGTGTGCGGTCGCGCAGCGCCCCGAGTCCGGTGACATGGTCGGCATGCACGTGCGTATCGACGGCCTTCACCAGCTTGAGGTCGAGCTCGTCGACGAGTTGCAGGTAGCGGTCGACCTTCTCGATCACCGGATCGATGATGAGCGCTTCGCCGCCACGCCGGCTTGCGAGCAGATACGTGTAGGTGCCGGACACCTGATCGAACAATTGGCGGAAGATCATCGGATCATCCTTCAGCGATTCACTTTGGCCCGGTTGCAACCGGCTTGTCGGCGCGCGAGCCCCAATCCGCCCACGAGCCATCATACAACGCTGGCGGCTTTCTGCCGATCGTCTCGAGCGCGAGCGAGAGGATTGCGGCTGAAACCCCCGACCCACAGCTCGTGATGACCGACTTTTCGGGATCGACGCCGCCCGCCTTAAGCGCTGCCTCGATCTGCGCCGGCGAGGCGAGGGAGCCATCCGCGACCACGCCGGTGAAAGGAACATTCAGGCTGCCGGGCATATGGCCCGAGCGCACGCCCGCGCGTGGCTCCGGCGCTTCTCCGCGGAAGCGTTCTGCCGGCCGCAGGTCGACGACCTGTGCATCGCCCGACGTCAGGGCTTTCTCGACGCGATCGATATCGGCGACCAGATCGGGGTTGAGCCGCGGCGTGAACGTTGCCGGCTTGCGGCTCACCATACCCGCTTCGACCGGCCTTCCTTCCGCACGCCATTTCGGAAAGCCGCCGTCGAGCACGAACACGTCGTTCACGCCGAACACGCGGAACGTCCACCACACCCGTGCCGCCGAGAATATCCCCGCGCCGTCATAGACGACGATCTTCATGCCGTCGCCGATGCCGAGCCGCCGCATGTGCAGCGCAAATGCATCCGGCGGCGGCAGCATGTGCGGCAAGCCCGCGCCGTGATCGGCGATCTCGTCGATGTCGAAATAGACCGCGCCCGGAATATGCGCCGCCTGATACTCCTTGAAGCCGTCCCGGTTCATCGCCGGCAGGTACCAGGAGCCGTCCACCACAACGAGGTCATCGTCGGTCAGGTGCTCAGCAAGCCACTCGGTCGAGACAAGCTGGCGCGAAGAGTTCCCGGGCATGTTCCTCTCATGCGGCTGTTTCCGCACAAGATCGGCCAGCGAAGGCCGGAGCGCAAGCGCCCCTAGTCGGTACAGAGCCGGCCGCGCAGCGCCCGGAACTTCTCAAGCTGGCCGGCGCGCAGTTCGCCGTTCTCGTCGCGGCCGACAAAGATCTTGAACATGATCCCGCCGCCGCTGTTGAGGAAGATCAAGAGGCAGGACGTGCGCCCCATGAAGGGCCGCTCCACGAAGGCAATGCCGTCGCACCGTTCGTGCCGCAGATGGCCGTGAAAGCCCGTGCGCCCCATCAGATTGAAATAGCCGCGCGCGACCTGGCCCTTCGGCACCGGCCCGCCAAACTCCATGATCCCGTCGTCGGTGTGCACGATCACCGTGACGTCGCCCCAGGTCGCGATGTCGTCCATGGCCGGAATGAACGCGGAGCCCGGCGCGAAACGGCGCATCGCGTCGGGCAGGGCGGCCACAACCGCGCGCGGCGTGACCTTGTGTTCGCGGGCCGCGTCCTCGAACACGACGCCCGGATTTTCGGAAAGCTGCTTGCGGAGATCGGCGGAATCTTCGGCCAGCATGACAAGCCCTCTCGATTGCGTTGAGGCTTGCTCGCGGACGGCCGCTGGCTGGCGGCGACCCTAGAATTGCCGCTGGCCTAGCGTCAATCGCTCACACGAGCGCGTTCGGCACATCGACCTTGCGTTCAAGCCATTCCGGCACCGGCAGATTCTTCGAGCGCAGGAAGGCCGGGTTGAACAGCTTCGACTGATAGCGTGAGCCGAAGTCGCAGAGAATGGTCACGATGGTCTTGCCGGGCCCGAGCTCCTTCGCGAGCCGGATCGCACCGGCGACATTAATTCCTGTCGAGCCGCCCAAGCACAAGCCCTCGTGTTCAAGGAGGTCGAACACAATCGGGATCGCTTCCTCATCGGGCACGATATACGGGAAATCGACCTTCAAATCGGCGACGATCGGCGTCGAGCGTCCGAGCCCGATTCCTTCCGTGATCGAATCGCCGGGCGACGGCTTCGCCTCGCCGTTCTTGAACAGGCTGTACATGCCGCCGCCCTGCGGGTCGGCGCAGCCGATCACGACGTCTTTCTTCTTCTCGCGCAGGAATTCAGCCGTGCCCGCGAGCGTCCCGCCGGTGCCGACCGCGCAGATGAACGCATCGACCTTGCCGCCAGTCTGTTCCCAGATCTCCGGCCCGGTGGATACGTAGTGAGCCTTTCGGTTATCGAGGTTGTTCCACTGGTCGGCAAAGAGAACGCCCTTTTTCTCGGTCTTGCGCAGAGCCTCCGCGAGCCGCCGGCCCACGTGCTGATAATTGTTGGGATTGCTGTAGGGCAGGGCCGGCACTTCCACGAGGTCGGCGCCGAACAGCCGCAGCGCGTCCTTCTTCTCCTGGCTCTGCGTTTCAGGAATTACGATCAGCGTGCGGTAGCCGCGTGCATTGGCAACAACCGCAATGCCAATGCCCGTATTGCCAGCAGTTGCTTCAACTACAAGGCCGCCGGGTTCAAGCTCGCCGCGCTTCTCGGCCTCGAGGATCATCTGCCGTCCGGCGCGGTCCTTTACCGACTGGCCGGGGTTCATGAACTCCGCCTTGCCCAGAATGGTGCAACCCGTGAGGTCGGAGGCGTGCCGGAGCTTGATCAGCGGCGTATTGCCGATGGCATGGATGACGTCGTTATTGATTTTCATGAATTTTACAGCCGCCAACTGCTGATTTGAAAAATCAACTTAATGGAGGCGTAGGTGAACCGCAACGCTGCACAGGGTTGCACCGCGCGCATCCGCGTCAACGCGGACCCTATCAGACAGCGTTCGTGTCGCGCACGAGAATGCAGCCGTCGCGTCGTGGCCGGAGTGGGATGCGCACCTTGCACGACTGCGCTGCCCGTCGGCTGAAGCGCTTATCTTCCGCGCCCGCATCTGGTATCGCATGAACTGGAAACGCCACCAGCAGAAAATCGGGTAAGCATGAACAAGCCAGAGTCGAGCATTGCCGGCGTCAGCGGTCAGTTCGAGCGCGCCTTGCGCGACGGCCGCTTCGTCATCACGGCGGAAGTCACGCCGCCGGTCTCCACCGACCGCAACGATCTCCTCGCCAAAGCGCTGCCGCTGCGCGGTTACGCCGATGCGGTGAACGTCACCGACGGCGCGGGTGCGCGGGCGCACATGAGCTCAGTCGCTTCCGCCTTCATCCTGCAGGAGAACGGCATCGAACCCATCATGCAGTTCACCTGCCGCGACCGGAACCGGATCGCGCTACAGAACGATCTTCTCGGCGCTTCGGCGCTCGGGCTCCGCAATCTCCTCGTGCTGCGCGGCGACGATCCGAAGCAGGGCGACCAGCCCGACGCGAAGCCGGTGTTCGATCTGGAGTCGCGAACCTTGATCGAGACGGTGGTCTCGATCCGCGATCGCTGCGAGCTTCCGCACGGACGCAAGGTTTCCGGCAAGGCGCAGTTTTTTATCGGCGCGGCCGAAGCGCCCATCGATCCCCCCGCCGATTGGCAGCCCAAGGGCCTCCTCGGAAAAATCCAGTCCGGCGCGCAATTCGCGCAGACCCAGTTCTGCATGGATGCCGACGTGGTGCGCCGCTACACGCAGCGCATCGCGGAAGCCGGCGTCCCCGACGATTTCTATCTCCTTATCGGCGTGGCGCCCCTGCGCTCCGCGAAGTCAGGACGCTGGATGAAGAACAATCTCTTCGGCACCATCATCCCGGAGTGGATGATCGAGCGCATGGAGAAGGCCGAAGATCCCATGAAGGAAGGACGCAAAATCTGCGTCGAGCTTCTGGAAGAACTCGTCGAGATTCCAGGCGTTGCCGGCGTGCACATCATGGCGCCGAACCACGAGGAGGCCATTCCCGAGGTGATTGCCGCTTTCGGCACGCGCCAGCGCAAACAGCGCAGCCCCGCATCCGCGGCGTCGCCGGGCGGCGGCGCGCCTCAAATCTATCTCGACTGACGCTTCATGGGTCGCCGAAAAACTGAAAACGAGAACAAAAAACAAGAACGAAGAACAAGCCAGAGGAAGGGGAATGCCTGGGGAGGAGAGATTCGAGACCATCGCTGGCTGCAAGATCCGTCTGTTGCGGGGCGGAAAGGGCGCGCCGCTTCTCTATCTCCACGGCGCCGGCGGCGGCGGTATCTGGTTTCCATTCATGGAGACGCTCGCCGAACACTTCGAGGTGTTCGCGCCCGAGCATCCGGGCTTCGGCGCGTCGGAGACGCCCGCATGGCTCGATAACGTCGGCGATCTCGCCTACTTCTATCTCGATTTCATCGAGAAGCTCGGCCTGAAGAACGTCACGCTGGTCGGTAGTTCGCTCGGCGGCTGGACCGCGGCGGAAATTGCCGTCCGCTCCTGCGCATCGCTCAAGGCGCTAGTGCTCTCGTGCGCGGCCGGCATTCACATCGAGGGCGTCGCCAAGGGCGACATCTTCCTCTGGTCGCCGGAAGAGACGATCCGCAACATGTATTTCGACCAGAAGATCGCGGATCACATTCTCGCGCAGCCGCTCGATGAAACGCAGCAGATGGCCGCGGCCAAGAACCGGCTCGCCACCGCCAAGCTCGCCTGGCAACCGCGACTCTACAACCCGCATCTTCATAAATGGCTGCACCGCATCTCGGTGCCGACACTGATCCTCTGGGGCGACGGCGACAGGATCATCCCGCCGGCTTATGGCCCCGCCTATCAGGCGCTTGTTCCAGGCTCGAAACTTGAGATCTTCAAGGATTGCGGCCACGTCCCGCAAGTCGAGAAAAAGGAAGCGTGGACCGATCGGATCATCCACTTCGCGGCGGAGGCAGGATGATGAAATTCTTCTTCTTTCATCTGATGCCCTATGCGGCGCTCGATCCCGACTACGACAAGCTGCACAACTCCGCTTGGGTCACGCTGCCGAACACTTACTACGACCCGAAAATCGGGCACGAGCTCTACAACCGCTATCTCGACGAGATGGAATACGCGGATGAGCTCGGCTGGGACGGCATCTGCGTCAACGAGCACCATCAGACCGCCTACGGCCTGATGCCAATCCCCGGCGTCATGGCGGGCGCGCTCGCACGCCGGACGAAGCAGGCGAAGATCGCGGTTTTGGGCCGCGCGCTGCCGCTTCTCAACAATCCGCTGACGGTCGCCGAAGAATTCGCGATGCTCGACAACATCACGGGCGGGCGGCTCATCGCCGGCTTTGTTCGCGGCATCGGCGCCGAATATCATGCGTGGGGCGCGAACCCGGCGGAGTCGCACGACCGCTTCCACGAGGCGCACGACCTGATCGTCCAGGCGTGGACGCAGCCCGGCCCCTCGAAATTCGAGGGCAAGCACTACCACTTCGAATACGTGAACTGCTGGCCGCGCCCCTATCAGCAGCCGCACCCGCCGATCTGGATTCCCTCGCAGGGCAGCCGCGAAACCATCGAGTGGGCCTCGCACCCGAGCCGCAAATACACGTACCTGCAGACCTTCAGTCCGGTCTCGGCGCTCGCGCGCTTCGTGAAGATGTACCACGAGGCCGCGAACAAGTACGGCTATCAGGCCACCAACGATCAGATCGGCTGGTCGATGCCTGCTTACGCGGCCGAGACAGACGAGATTGCCCGCCGCGAGGCGAGGCCGCACGTGGAGTTCTTCCTGAACAAGCTCTTGCGTATGCCGCAGGAGATGCTGCTCCCGCCCGGCTACCTTTCGCTCGCCTCGATGAAAGGCATTGTGGCCGCGAAGAAGGGGATTTCCGCCGGCCCCCGCACGATGGACGACGTCATCGAGCAGGGAATCTTCCTTTGCGGAAGCGCCAGGACGATCTGCGAACGGCTCGAAAAATATCAGCAGGAAATCGGCTTCGGCCACGTCCTGCCGCAGATGCAGTTCGGCACGCTGCCGCATGAGCTTGTGAAGAAGAGCACCGAAATCTTCGCAAGAGAAATCATTCCGTACTTCCGGCGCAAGCAGGAGGACACGGGCGCTTCGCCCGCTCGCGTCAGCGCCTAGCGATCAAAGGGGCCATGCGATGAAAGTCGGATTTATCGGTGTCGGCAATATGGGCTGGCCCATGGCTGCCAATCTCGCGGCCGGCGGTTTCGACGTGACGGCCTTCGATGCGAAGCCGGGGCAGGCCGCACGCTGGGCGAAGGAAACCGGGGCGAAATCCACGGCCGATCTCGCCGCCCTCGGCCGCAGTGTGGACGTCGTCATCACCATGCTCCCCTCTGGCCGCGAGGTTCGTGACGTGCTGACGCGCATGGACAATGGCGCGCTCGCCGCCAATCTCCGCAAGGGCACCATTGTCGTCGACATGAGCACAGCCGATCCGGTCGGCACGCGGGAGCTCGGCAAGGAGCTTGCCGAGCGTGGAATCACGCTGATTGACGCGCCCGTTTCCGGCGGCATTCGCGGCGCGAAAGACGCCACCCTTGCCATCATGATCGGAGGCGATCCCGCGGTTACGGCACCGATCCGCCCCATGCTCGAAAAGATGGGAAAGCGCCTCTTTGATGTCGGCGATCTCGGCTGCGGCCACGCCATGAAGGCGCTCAACAACTTCCTCGCCGCCACGAACTTTGCCGCAGCGAGCGAGGCGATGCGCGTCGGCAGCGTGTTCGGGCTCGATCCGGCAACGATGATCGACGTCATCAACAGCTCGAGCGGCCGCAACAGCTCAACCGAGGGCATCATCAAGAACGAGGTTTTGTCGGGCCGTTTCGCGTTCGGCTTCACGCTCGGTCTGCTGGTAAAGGACGTGTCGATTGCGGCGTCCATCGGCGAGCAGATTGGTGTCGACAATCCTTACGGGCGTCTCACGCGCGAGCGTTATACGGAGGCGCGCGACGCATTGGGCGCCGATGCGGATCATTCCCGCGCAGTGCGGGCGTGGGAGAATAAGTAAAAAAGTAGCGGCCGCCCGCCTTCTCTTGATTGTTCAGCGGCGCCGGAAGGCGATCTCCGGATTCAGCGTGCAATAGTCGCTCTGCCCTGTCTTCGAGGCGATGCACTGCGCCATCGTGGTGAAACGGCATAGCGGCGGATGCCGTCCGCCTCCGTCGCGCACTTCAAGGCAATAGGTCTGGTTTGCCGGAACCGGTGATTGCGCGAACGCGGCTGACGCAGTGATAACAAACGCGGACGCCGCAAACCATAGCCAGTTCATGACGTTCTCCTTATGCGGAACGATAGCAAGCGACAAAGATTGCGTTTCCTCCACCATCACAAACACTACGGCACCGAAATTATTCAACACGCCAAGCGCAAACGACAATGTAAAAAAGCGGTCGACATCTTCGCGCTGAAAGAATTTTTGATTTCAGAGTCACGACCGTTCGCGATATACTGTGATATTCCATTTCTATCGTGATGCAGTCGGAGGCGAACATGAAGCGCGCCGTCCAGAGACTCGTTGCGCTGATGAAGCGGCCGCGCACGGCGGCGGAAGAAATTCAACGTCGCCATCTGGAATGGGATCGCGACTGTCGCGCACGCGGCATGACGCCGCGCGAGCAGGCGAATGAATTGCAGATCCGTTGCGCTTGGGTGCGCCTTCGCAGGAAGGCGAGCGAGGCCGCATTACGCCGGCCTTCACGCTATCGGGAAATTCTCGATCGCATCGCCGCCGACGAAGCGCGCACATTGACGGCAATCGGCGGCGGCAAACTCGCCGCCGTGTTCCTACGTGCTTACGAAACGACGGAACCGCTCGAGATCCTCTCGTCCGAGGCGGCGGCCGCAGTGCGCATGCATTCGGGAGGCAATCTCAGGTCGATTGCTGCGCCTCCGCTCGTGCCGGACTTGCCGAAGGCAGAACGCCGACAGGCAGCAAAGGATCGTCGAGCGCAGCCGGGGCCGAGGACGGCGGTGTCCTGAGCCATTGAAACCGCAATCAGATGGAGTGCGTCGACTGAAGGAGAGGGGAGGATTTGGTCGCTGGCTCCCCGGGCAGGATTCGAACCTGCGACCATTCGATTAACAGTCGAATGCTCTACCGCTGAGCTACCGGGGAATGGGGCTGAGCCCTTAGCGAGGCCATATAGACGGGGCTGGCGGGCTTGCCAAGCATCTTCGGCCCGCACCCGCGCGATCAGCCCCGCCGGGCATCGAAGAATTTCCGAGTGGAGGCCACGCCCGGAATCGAACCGGGGTATACGGATTTGCAGTCCGCTGCGTAACCACTCCGCCACGTGGCCGTCTTACGGGCCCCATATAGGGGCTTCGCGAGCGCGCCGTGATAGCAAAGCCCCGCCGCGACAACAATGGCGCCTTGCCTTTTCGCCGCTGCTGCCTCATTTCTCGTCCCGCTTCAGGCACGACCTCCCGAGGTGGCGATGATCGACTTCAGCCGGCTGCGGCAGTCCATGGTGGACAGCCAGATCCGCCCCAATGACGTCACCGATTTGCGCCTGATCGCCGCGATGCTCGAACTACCGCGCGAAAAGTTCGTCCCGCCGGCGCGCGCCGAGCTCGCCTATCTGGATGACGACCTGCCTATCCGCGACGCCGGAGAAGGCCGTCCTCCGCGCTACCTCGTCGAACCGATGGTGTTCGCCCGGCTGGTCCAGGCGCTCGATCTGGGGGAGGGGGATCGCGTGCTCGATATCGGTTGCGCGACCGGCTACTCGACCGCTGTGCTCGCGCGCCTTGCCGGGTCCATCGTGGGCCTGGAGGAAGATGCCGAGCTCGCCGCTGCCGCCCGCAATAATCTTTCCGAGGCGGGAATCCGTAATGCTGAGATCGTCGTGGGGGCGCTCAATACGGGCGCGGCCGAGAAAGGACCTTTTGACGCAATCCTGATCAACGGGGCGGTAGAGGTCGTGCCGGAGATGCTGTTTGCCCAGCTCAAAGAGGGCGGGCGCCTCGCGGCTGTCGTCCGCACGAACCCGCCCGGCCGTGCCACAATTTACGTCCGTACCGCCGGTGTCGTAAGCGCTCGGCCATTGTTCGATGCAGCGGTTCCGCCATTGCCCGGTTTTGCGGCACCCCACGGCTTTGTCTTCTGATTGTTACAGAAAGCTGTGGCTTCCGCGCCGCGGTATCCAGAAATCGTAGGCTCTTGAGGGCTTGGGCGGTTTGCTGGCGCGGCGCCTGCCTTTATCTTGGAATCAAATAACAGGCAGGCGAGCCTTGAGGCGCACGGGGTGCCACGAGGTCGGAAATATCAATGATTGGACAGCGGGCGTATTGGTTGGCCGCCGCAGGGCTGGGGTTTGCGGCTGCCGTGTTGGCATTGCCGTCGGGTGTTGCCGCGCAAACGCTTGAGCAGGCTCTTTCGCAAGCGTATCAGGCCAATCCGACCCTCAACGCCCAGCGTGCGGCGACCAGAGTTACCGATGAGCAGGTGCCGCAGGCGCTCGCGGGCTTCCGCCCCAACGTGTCCGCCGGCGCCGCCGCGGGCATCGATTATTCGCGCACGCGTTCCTCGTTTGGCACGACGACGAGCGGCACCGTGCATCCCTATAACTACGGGGTGACAGTCACCCAAAACCTGTTCACTGGCTTTCGTACCGTCAACCAGACCCGCGCCGCCGAAACTCAGGTGCTCGGCGCCCGGGAAACATTGCGCAACACCGAACAGAACGTGCTGCTCAGTGCGGTAATTGCGTACATGGACGTCCTGTTGAACGATGCCGTTGTCGAACTGCAGCGGCAGAACCTCGAAGCGTTGAACGAGCAATTGCGCGCGACGCGCGATCGCTTCGATGTCGGCGAGCTCACGCGCACCGATGTCGCGCAGGCTGAGGCTCGCGTGGCGCAGGCCGAATCGCAGTTGAGCGCCGCACGGGCGCAGGCGAATGCCGCACGCGCCGCCTATCGCCGGGACATCGGTTCTGAGCCGCGCAGGCTTTCGCCGGCGCGGCCGGTTGAGCATCTGGTGCCGAAGTCACTCAATGCGGCGCTCGCCGCCGGCGACCAGCAACACCCCGCGATTGCCGCGGCCCGCCACGGCGTCGACGCGGCCCAGCTTCTGGTGAAGGTCGCGGAAGGTGCCCTGTTGCCGATCCTGGACCTCGAAGGCTCCGTTTCGAAGTCCCATGATCCGAGCCTGAGCGTCGACTCGGTCACCGACGCATCGGTGTTCGCCCGGTTGAGTGTGCCGATCTATCAGGGTGGCGCCGAATACTCCCAGATTCGCCAGTCGAAGGAGACGCTTGGGCAGCGCCGGCTGGAATCCGACGTGACGCGCGACGAGGTGCGGGCGGCGGTCATTCAATCGTTCGGCTTGCTCGCGGCCTCGCGCTTCCAGGTCGAGGCGGCACAGTCGCAGGTGAACGCGGCGCAGATTGCGTTGAACGGTGTGCAGGAGGAGTACAGGGTCGGCCAGCGCACGACGCTCGACGTGCTGAATGCGCAAGCCGAGCTTGTCAGCGCCCGCGTGGCGCTGGTGACGGCCCAGCGCGACCGCGTGGTGAACTCCTATTCGCTCCTGGCGGCGGTCGGCCGGCTGAACGTGGACGAACTCAGGCTCCGCGTTGAAGCCTATGCGCCTGAGGTGCACTACAATCAGGTGCGCGATAGCTGGTTCGGGGTTCGTACGCCCGACGGGCGCTAGTGTCCTTCGAATCCGAAGTTCGGTATCGAGGGGTGCTGCTAAATCAAGTGAACTTCGGATTCGAAGGGCACTAGCCGGTTTCCAATTGTTCCGTGCATAGCTGGCCGGGGCCGCATTGGCGGCTTGGCTTCCGAATGCCATAGTGATTCCATGTAGCGGCGGCGATTCTCTCCCGGTTGATCCCGGGAGGTTGAGTTGAATTAAAGTTGGAGCGGCAGAGGCAATGTCGAAAAGTGCCCGGGTCCCGGAGCCTTCGATGGAGGAAATCCTTGCCTCCATCCGTCGGATTATCGCCGACGATACGGGTCCGCAGACGAGGCCCTATGTACCGCCAAATCCTCCACAACAGGCTGCACCCGCAGCGGCGCCTGAACCACAGCCGCAAGCGGACACGAGCGACATATCCTCTGAGGCCGATATTCTGGAATTGACCCAGCCGGTCGAGACCGGACCGGCTTTCACGCCGGTTCGCGGGCCTGACGTCGTCTTCCGTGAGGAAGAGCCGCGGCCGGCCCGCCCGGCTGCGCAGGCGATGCCGCGCCCGGCGCCCGTTGCTCCTCCCGCGCCGCAGCCTGCTTCCGCGAACGCCCCGGAAGCCGAAGAGGAAGAACTGCTGTCGCCGGCTTCAACGGCCGCGGTCTCATCCGCGTTCAATTCGCTCGCAACGACCGTGATCGGCCATAACTCGCGCACGCTCGAGGACCTCGTGAAGGAGATGATGCGTCCGATGTTGCGTCAGTGGCTGGACGAAAATCTGCCAGCCATCGTCGAGCGCCTGGTTCGCAGCGAGATCGAGCGCGTATCGCGCGGCGGCCGCTGAACTAAATCTTCTTGATCGTGCTGCGGAAGCCGAATGCAATGATCGGAAACAGCATCGCGGCGGCAAAGAAGATCGGAATCCCGCCCCAGCGGTCATAGAGCAGGCTCGCCGCGCCAAAGCCAATCGTCTGCCCGAGAAAGATCATCGCCGCGAACAGCGACAAGGCGGCCCCACGCGCTTCGGGCGCCATCTGCGTCGCGTGCGCCTGAAAGGTGTTGTGCACCATCATCAGGCCAACACCGGCAAGGAACAGCGCCGGGACATAGAGCCGCCAGTCCGTGGCGATCACCAGCGAGAAGAAGCAGAGGCTGAACATGATGCCGCCAAGCGCGAGCGCGCCGCGCTCGCCGATGCGGGTGAGCACCAACGGCGCGGCGAAACTGTAGGCAAGTCCGCCCAGCGCATAGACACCGAGCACAAGCCCGATCGCCGCGAGCGAGAACCCGAACTCGTCATGCAGGTGCGCGCCGACGAAGGCCGCGACGGTAAACGACACCATGCCCTGCGCGCATACAGCGAACAGCACATGGCGCACCACCGGCCGCTTGAACAGCGCGAACATCTCCGCATAGCCGTTCCGACCGTTTGCGGGCTTCCTCGCGCTGCCTGCGCGCAATTCCGGCGAGGCAAGGAGGCCGAGGCCCGCCACCGCGAACACGCCTGCGATGAAATAGAACACCGCGCGCCAGCCCATGAGATCGGCAATCAGCCCGCCGAGCGCCTGACCGCAGATTAGTCCGAGCATCACGGTCGCCGTGTAACGTGCGAGCGCGGCATGCCGCTGCGCATAGGTCGTCGTGTCGCCCACGAAGGCGAGGGAGAGGGGCACAACCGCGGCCGTCGCGAACCCCGAAAGCAGCCGCAGCACCGCAAGCGTGCCGAGCGAACTGGCGAACGAGGATGCGACGGAGATGATCGCCGAAGCGATCGCGGCGAATGCGATGATGGGTAGCTTGCCGATCCGATCGCCGAGCGGACCATAGACGATCTGAAGCGCACCGTGTGCGACGGCAAACAGCGTAGCGACGATCGCCGCTGCGCCGACCGTCGTTTCAAACTCAAGGGCGAAGGTCGGCAGCAGCGGGTCCGTGATGCGGATATTGGCGCCGATCCCGAACCCGCCCACGCCGAGCAGGACAAACGTGCTGCTCGATCCCGTGCGGGGACCGGCGGCTTGCTTTGGTTCGACGGGTCCAGCGTCCACTTGCTTCATCTAGCATGGAGTTCGGCGCACAAAACGCACGGCCGTTGCATACCTTGGTTGGATGCCATGCCAATGACTGTTCCGTCCACTGACGAATAATCAATCGGCCCGGCCTGGCGCTTCCAGGTAGCGGAGCAAGAGAATGACGACGCAGGCAAACAGCACGGCGCCGGTGGCGAATACGGCAGAACCGCCGATCCGGTCATAGACCACGCCCCAGACCGCGACCCCGCCGAGCTGGCCCAGAAAAAAGGCAGCCGCGAACGCCGACACGGCCGCACCACGGGCTTCCGGCGCCATCTGCGTCGCGCGCACCTGTAGCGTGTTGTGCAGCATGATCAGCGACACGCCGCAGACGAACAGCAGCAGCGGGATGGGTTGCCAGACAGGCATGAGTGCGACGGCCAGAAAGAAGACACAGAACAAGGTGCCGCCCACGGCGATCAACCCGCGTTCTCCGAGCCGCACGATCAGGCGCGGCGCGGCGACCGTGTAGGCGATCCCGCCCGCGCCAAATAGTGCCAACACAAGGCCGATCTGCGAGAAGGAAAGTCCGAACCGGTCGTGGAGATAGGCGCCAAGAAAGGTCGTGGCGCCAAGGCCAAGGAAGCCTTCCGCCGCCGAGGCGCCGATCACGAGCCGCACCTGCGGCCGCCGTAACAAAAGGAAGGGTGAGAGCAGATCGTTGAGGATGCTGGGATTGCCTTCTCGCGCGACCTTCGTCTCGCGGAATCCGTGGACCCACGTAAGCCCTGCCGCAGCCACGGCGAACATGGCTCCCACAACCAGAAAGACCGCACGCCAGCCGACGAAGTCCGCAATCACGCCGGATACCGCTTGTCCAAGCATGGTGCCGAGCATCGCCGCGCCCAACATGCGGGCAATCGTGGCCTGGCGGTTCTCGTAGGGAACGTTGTCGCCGATATAGGCGAGCGCGAGGGGGAACGCGATCGCCGCCGTCGCACCGGAAAGGAACCGAAAGGCACTCAGGGTCGCAATGGACGTCGCGAGCGCACCCGCACTCGTCGCAATCGCGGCAGCGCCGGCCGCGAGCGTCAGTACCCGCAGCTTGCCCATGCGGTCGCCGAGCGGCCCGCCGGCGAATTGCATCGCGCCGTGCGCCGTCGCGTAAAAGACGGAAATGATCGCCACCTTGCCGGACGTGGATTGAAACTCGGCAGCGAGCGAAGGCAGGAGCGGGTCGGTGATGCGGATATTGAGCGCGACCGCGAACCCCACGATCATCAGGAAAACAAGAATGCGCTCGAGTTCCCGCTGTCCGGCAGCGCGGTTTTGTCCGTTCGGATCGGAGGGGTCAGGAGAGGTCACGGCCGCTCGATAGCAGAATCAATTAAATCTCGTCGCGTACCTTCCACATATTCGCTATGCGGCCGAAAAGCCCGGCGGAAATCATGCCCGCAGAGCGAACATTGACAGCACTTCGAGGGTCCGCTTTCTAGCCATGATACGGACGTCATCCCGAGGAGCGCAGCGGCGAAGCGATCCAGCATGCGGATGCCGGTCCTGGATTGCTCCGCTTCGCTCGCAATGACGTTTTAAGGCTTGTCCGGAACTGACATGTTGGAAAAGACCTACCAGCCCTCTGAAGTCGAGGATCGCATCTACCAGGCGTGGGAGGCAGCGCGCGCCTTCGCAGCCGGTCGCCCGGAGCGAAAGGGGGCCGACCCATACTGCGTCGTGATCCCGCCGCCCAACGTGACGGGCTCGCTCCATATGGGCCACGCCCTCAACAACACCCTGCAGGACGTGCTCTGCCGGTTCGAGCGCATGCGCGGCAAGGATGTGCTATGGCAGCCGGGTACCGATCATGCCGGCATCGCGACGCAGATGGTCGTCGAGCGCCAGCTTGAGCAATCCGGTGTCAAACGGCGCGACCTCTCGCGCGAGGAATTCATCCGTCGCGTCTGGAGCTGGAAAGAGCAGTCCGGCGGCATGATCATCAACCAGCTCAAGCGCCTCGGCGCATCGTGCGACTGGTCGCGCGAGCGCTTTACCATGGACGAGGGACTGTCACGCGCCGTCCTCAAGGTCTTCGTCACGCTCTACAATGAAGGACTCATCTACCGCGACAAGCGGCTGGTGAACTGGGACCCGAAGCTGCTCACCGCGATCTCCGACCTCGAGGTGCAGCAGGTCGAGACCAAGGGCAATCTCTGGCACTTCAAGTATCCCATTGAAGGCAGCAGCGAATACATCATCGTCGCCACCACGCGGCCGGAGACCATGCTCGGCGACACGGCGGTCGCCGTGCACCCGGAAAACGAACGCTGGAAGCACCTCATTGGTGCGTACGCGATCCTGCCGCTCGTCGGCCGCCGCATCCGGATCGTAGACGACGACTATGCCGACCCCGAGAAGGGTACCGGCGCAGTAAAAATCACGCCCGCGCACGACTTTAACGACTTCGACGTCGGCCGCCGGCACAATCTCCCGCTCGTCAACGTGTTCGACAACGAGGCACGGCTTTCGCTGCAGGAAAACGACGCCTTCCTCGACGGCGCGGAGACAGGGGCCGACCTCGATGCAGTGCTCGCGCTGCACGGCAAGGATCGCTTTGTTGCTCGTAAAGTGATTGTCGAACTGATGGAGTCGCGCGGTCTGCTCGACAAGATCGAGCCGAACGTCCACATGGTCCCGCACGGCGACCGCTCGGGCGCGGTGATCGAGCCGTATCTTACCGACCAGTGGTACGTGGACGCGAAGACGTTGGCGAAACAGGCGCTCGCCGCCGTCCACGATGGCCGCACCAAGTTCGTTCCGAAGAACTGGGAGAAGACTTACTTCGATTGGCTCGAAAACATCGAGCCTTGGTGCATCTCGCGTCAGCTCTGGTGGGGTCATCAGATTCCGGCCTGGTACGGCCCGGACGGAAAGGTCTTTGTCGCCGAAACAGAGGAAGAAGCGGTCTCGCACGCGCTCGCCTATTACGCGGAGACCGAAGCCATCACGCCGATGCAGGGGCACGACATGGCACTCGACCCGAATGAGCGTGAGCCGTTCCTGCTGCGCGACGAGGATGTGCTCGACACTTGGTTCTCGTCCGCGCTGTGGCCGTTCTCAACGCTCGGCTGGCCCGACGAGACACCCGAGCTCAAGCGCTTCTACCCCACGACCACGCTCGTCACGGGCTTCGACATCATCTTCTTCTGGGTCGCGCGCATGATGATGATGGGGCTGCACTTCATGAAGGAAGTGCCGTTCCGCGATGTCTATATCCACGCCCTCGTTCGCGACGAGAAGGGCGCCAAGATGTCGAAGTCGAAAGGGAATGTGATCGATCCCCTCGACCTCATCACGAAATACGGCGCCGACGCGCTGCGTTTCACCTTGACCGCGATGGCCGCCCAGGGTCGCGACATCAAGCTTTCGACAAGCCGGGTCGAGGGCTACCGCAATTTCGCAACCAAGCTCTGGAATGCGGCGCGCTTCGCCGAGTTCAATGGGGCGAAGCGTGTTGCCGGATTCGACCCGAAATCGGCAAGAGAGACGCTGAACCGCTGGATCCTCAGCGAGATGGAGAAGGCGACCGTCGAAATCACGGCGGGCATCGAAGCCTATAAGTTCAACGACGCCGCGGGCGCCGCCTATCGCTTCGTCTGGAATATTTACTGCGACTGGTATCTCGAGTTGTGCAAGCCGGTCCTCACCGGCCCCGACGGTTCCGCCAAGGACGAGACACGCGCGACCGTCACCTTCGTGCTCGACGAAATCCTGAAAATTCTGCACCCCTTCATGCCCTTCGTCACCGAAGAGCTCTGGCGCGTCACCGGCGAAGAAGGGCCTGCGCGCGAAACCATGCTCGTGCTCGCGCCGTGGCCCGCGCATGAGGGGCTCGCCGACGAAACGGCCGAAGCGGAGATCGGCTGGATCGTCGATCTCGTGTCGGCCGTGCGCTCGGTGCGCTCGGAAATGAACGTGCCGGCCGGCGCGCAAATTCCGCTCGCGCTCGTCGCGGGCGAGGAGACCCGCGAGCGGGCAGGGCGCTGGAATGAGGCGTTGAAGCGCCTCGCCCGCCTTTCCGAGATCACGTTCGTGGATGCGCCCCCTTCGGGCTCTGTGCAGTTGGTGGTGCGCGGAGAGATCGCAGCCTTGCCGCTCGCCGGCGTGATCGATCTCGCCGCCGAACGCGCGCGGCTGGAAAAAGAGCTCGGCAAGATCGCCGACGACATCTCCCGCATCGATAAGAAGCTCGGTAATACCGACTTCATGGCGCGCGCACCGGAAGAGGTGGTCGACGAACAGCGAGAGCGCCGCGAGGAGGCAGAAGGCAGAAAGGCAAAAATCGTCCAGGCGTTGTCGCAATTAGCGGCGGCGCGTTGAACGACTTGTCTGAAATGCCCAAGCCGACGTTGGTCTACATCTTTTCAGCGGGGCATAGCGGTTCGACCCTGCTGTCGTCGATGATCGGCCGGCACGAACTGGCGTTCAATGCCGGCGAAATTGGATATCTTCCCCGTTTTATGGCCTTTCGGGACGGCGAGCGGACGCTGTGCTCGTGCGGTGCGATTGGCGTCCTGAAATGCCCGTTCTGGAGCCGCGTCGACGCGAAGCTCCGCGAAGACAGTGGCCGCAGCCTGCACGACCTACAGGTCGGTCTGAGCGAGGGAAACACCGCCGACGATCGGCTGCTCTTTCAGACGATCGCCGAGGTGGCAGGCGTCTCGGTGATCGTCGATACCTCGAAAAACTACCGTCGACTGCAGCGACTGATGAAAGACCCTGCCATCCGCATCCTGCTGGTGATCCTCATCGCCGACCCACGCAAGATCGTTCATTCCATGCACGGCAGGATCAGTGCCGTAAAATATGCGCTCCGCCTCAATCGTCTGGGCCTGCGCATGCGCAAGGCTCATCGCCTTGCACGCGGCAGGGGGCTCGAACCGGTCGTGGTGCGGTATGACGAGTTTGCGGAGAACCCCGCTCGATCGCTCGAAAAAATTCTCGGTCGCGTGGGGCTAAACTCCCACGAAGGAATGCTGGATTGGGGAGGGGACGGGCGGCACGATCTCGGCGGCAACCCCATGAAGTTTGGCAGGACGAGCGAGATCCGGAAAGACGAGCGTTGGCGCACCGCGATGAGTGCGCCCGTTCAGGCAACCGTGCTCGCGCTCTCGCCGATCTTCCAACTTGTCTCGAAGTGGCTGGCGTGGCGCGAGCAGGCGCTTGATCGGCGGGAGAGCGCCAAGTTGCAGCGGTTGAAAGACGCGGCCTGAAGGAAATGGATACGCGCCGGCTCTGGCTCACGATCGGGCTGCTTTGGCTTGCCGGCGCCGGCCTGCGTCTGACCGTGCTCGCCGTGCCGCCCGTGCTGCCCCTCATTGAGGCGGACCTTGGCCTCACCGGCACGCAGATCGGCATTCTCAACGGACTGCCCGTTGTGCTCTTCGCATTGGCGGCGATCCCCGGCTCGCTATTGATCGCGCGCTATGGCGCTTTGTCCGCGCTGATCACGGGGCTTCTCCTGGCGGGTGTCGCTTCCGCCTTGCGCGGCGCAATGCCGAACCTCCTCTGGCTTTACGCAATGACGATCGCGATGGGCACCGGCATCGCCGTGATGCAGCCGGCTATGCCCGCCCTCGTCCGCGAATGGGTACCCCAGCGCATCGGCTTCGCCACGGCCGTCTATACGAACGGTTTGCTTGTCGGTGAGGTGCTCCCGGTCGCTCTCACGCTGCCGCTCGTGCTTCCGCTTGTGGATGGAAGCTGGCGCGGAGGGCTCGCCTTCTGGGGCCTGCCGATGATCGTGATTGCCGCGCTCATGGTGTTTGCTCCCCGGAGCAGCCGTCCCGGCAATGCGGCGACCAAGATGCGTACCCGCTGGTGGCCCAACTGGCGCGATCCAAAGGTCTGGCAGCTTGGCTTCATTCTGAGCAGCGTCAACAGCGCGTATTTCAACGCGAACGCGTTCATTCCGGGCCATCTGACCTACGCGGGCAGGGCGGACCTCATCAGCGCCGCGCTGACAGCGCTCAATCTCGCGCAGCTGCCGGCATCGTTCCTGCTGCTGACGATCGCGCGTCGGGTCGAGCGCCGCGCTTGGCCGTTGATCGTAACGGGCTTGCTCATCATCGTTTCGCTTGTCGGGATCGTATCGACCGCGAGCTTCTGGACCGTTGTCTTCGCCGCACTGCTCGGCTTCGTCGGCGCGATCACGCTAGCGCTCGGGTTCACGCTCCCAGCGATCGTTGCCGATTCCGAGGACGTCGCCCGCACCTCGGCGGCGATGTTCACCGTGAGTTACGCGACGGCCATGCTGTTTTCGGTCGCGAGCGGCGCGGCTTGGGACTTGGCTGGCGATCCGCGCTGGGCATTTCTGCCGATCATCATCGGCGTGCTGCCGCAGATCCTGCTGATCCGCACAATTCGACTTCGATAGGAATTCTGGAAAATAGGCGCTCGCCGCCACCTCGCACGCCCATCCCCGTCGCCGCGAGCCGGCGTCCGGTGGGGCATGTTCGCCCCTGCAATGCCAAAAAAATCGTTTCGTTGACAACAAAACGATAATCTGAAAAATTCGATACAGCAAAAACGATCATAATAAGCGGAGGAAACGATGAAGCTGGCATCCAGCATTCGTGTTTTTATGTTCGCCGGCGGCGCGCTCCTTGCCGGCAACGCCGTTGCCCAGCAGCCAATCGAACTCAAACTCGGGACGTTCACGGGTCCGCAGCATCCGGTCACCGCTGTACTACGAGAAACGGCCGCGACCGCGGAGAAGGTCACGAATGGCCGCGTGAAGGTGCGCGTCTTCGATTCCGGCACGCTCGGCACTGGCCCCGGCACGCTCGACGCCGTACAGCGGGGCGTGATGGATCTCGGCAACTACGTATGGACCTACGCATCGATGAAGCGGTTGCCGTTCCTCGCGATTGGTGGGCTGCCCTACGTGTACCGCGATGGCAAAGGCTATGCGGATGCTTGGGAAAAAGACCCATACCTGCTGAAAACGGCAAACGAACACGTTGTGGAGAAAGGCTATGACAACGTGTTCTTTGCGGCGCCGTACTATTCGGGGTTTGCACGCATTGGGTTTAAGACTGCCGAACCAAAAGTGCCGAATGACATTAAGAATCTAAAGATCCGCGGCACCGGAACATACAACGAAATTGTCGAATCTTACGGCGCGGTAGTCGTTACTATCGCAACCCCCGAGGTTTATGGCGCGCTCGAGCGTGGCATCATTGACGGAGCCGTCGGTCTCGACACCAACTGGACCAACTGGCGCTGGATGGAGCAGGCCAAGTACCTACTCGATTTTGCGATTGCGCCGGTCGGCGGTTCCATCGCGGTCAACAAGGCTGCGTGGAGTAAAATCTCGCCCGAGGATCAGAAAAAGTTGGAGGCGTACTTCCAGGACGTCCAGGCCGGTCTGAACAAGTACTACCAAACTCTCGACGAGACCGAGAACAGACAACTTGCAACCCGCATGAAGATCTATCGGCCGACCGCTGAAGAACGGAAGCTTTGGGGGGCACCGAAGAACCGCATCGTCGGCGACTGGCTCGCTGCGGTCGATCCGGAGCAAGGTAAGGCCGCCATGGCGGTCATCGAAAAGTTCAATCAATAGTTCGACGGATCGTGTGAAGGAAACGCAATATGGTTTCAATCAAGGACCTATTTTCCGGTTACGCCACGAGCCTGCATGAGGAGCCCCCGCACCTTACGCTCAACAAGAAGCTGATCATCAATGTTGCGCCGACCGGATCCTTCACGTCGCGTCAGCAAAATCCTTATCAGCCCTACACGATGGAAGAGAACATACGAGCAGCGGTCGAGTCCTATCGTGCCGGCGCGGCGGTCTGGCACGTCCATGCACGCGACGATGACGGTATGCCGAGCAAGGACCCGGCAGTCATGCGCGAGACTATCGACCGGGTGCGCGCGGAATGCCCGGACATTGTCACGTCGGTGATCCCGTATGTGGACTACAACGCCCCCGGTGTCAGCCAGGTGAGCCGATGCGTCGACTACATGGTGAAAGCCGGTCCTCACTACATGGAGACGGCGGTGCTGATCTGCACGACCGGCTCGTTCTCGGAGAAGTTCACGTACACAGTGACCTCTTCGATCCTCACCGACATTGTCAATTATCTTGAAGAGCGCGGCGTAAAGCCGGAATTTCAGGGCCACAGCTATCAGGCGCTGAAGGATACCTACGACTGGATCCTCGCGCGTGATCTTGCCTCAGCGCCAGCCTTGCTGAATGTCATGTTGGGCTTTCACGGCTACAGCCATGCCAGCCCCGTTGGTCCCGATCCCTGGAACTACATCTACCTGATGGCAATGCAGGGCACGTTACCCTCCGGCGCCGTGCATGGCATCTGCGCAGGCGGGCGCAATTGGCTGCCTTTCGCTAACATGGCAATCCTGCTCGGCTTCGATATGGTGCGCGTCGGCATGGAGGATTCCGTCTATCTGCATCCGCATCGCGATGACAAAATTCGCAGGTGCGCGGAGACGGTGGAGCGGGTCGTTGCAATTGCTAAGGCGCTCGGCCGAGAAATCGCCACGCCCGAAGAGGCGCGGCAGATCATGGGCCTGAAGCCGATGCATGCACAGGTGCCCGCCTAGCCCGTCATGAACGCCTCCGAGTCCGTTCCCCCCGCTGCACCCAATATCTACGATCGTCTCGTCGGAGCGATTGGAAAGGCAGGCGGTTATGCATGCGTGATTGCGTCAGTCGCGCTGCTTACCTACGAGGTGATCGCGCGCAATTTGTTCAACTCGCCGACGAAGTTTACGCTTGAGTTCGGCCTCATGTGCCAAGTGCTCTTGACCGCTCTGGCGAGCGCTTATGTCTTGCGTGAGCGAGGCCACATTGGCAGCGAACTGCTCACCGAGCGCGTGTCGTTGCGTTCACGGCTCTGGCTTGAAATTTTTGGCCACCTGATCGGCATTGCTCTCTGCGCCTTCATTGCCTGGGCGGTCCTGCGCTCTGCACTATGGGCGCTAAAGGTGAACATCCTAACCGACACGCTGGAACTGCCGCTAGCGCCGCTGCTATTCGTATTTGTGGGCGGCATATCGCTGCTGATGGGCCAGTTCGCGAACGAAATCCTAAAGAACGTGCGCCGGCTGCACCTGCACCAAGCTGGCAAGCAGAGCAGCTGACGATGTCAACCTTCGAGGCGACGCTGATTGCGGGTGCCGTGTTCGCCGTCACTCTGCTGTCCGGCATGCCCATTTTCGCGTGCCTTGGCATGACGGGTTTGCTCGGCAGCCTCCTCTTCGTGAGTTGGGACAGCCTGAGCAATAGTGGCGACCTCCTTTATGAGAGCCTCTGGCAAGTGAGTCTGCTTGCCACGCCTGGCTTCATTCTGATGGGCAGCATTTTCTTTCGTTGCAATTTCGGAAAGGACATTTTCGATGCAGCCGAAGCGATCCTCGGGCGGCTGCCGGGCGGTTTAATCATTTCGACGATTTGGCTTGGCGCTGGCTTCGGCTTCATTTGCGGATCCAACATGGCGAGCGTCGCCACCATTGGACAGATCGCAATTCCCGAGGTCGAGCGCCGTGGGTACAATCGAAGCCTTAGCCTTGGCGCATTCGCGATAGCCGGCACGCTCGCGGCGCTGATTCCGCCAAGTCTCCTGATGATCATTTACGCTGTGCTCGCCGAGGTATCGCTCGGTCAACTGTTTTTCGCGGGAATCGTGCCCGGAATTCTGCTTACATTGCTTCTGTCAGCCTATGTTGTGATCCGGGCGGTTAGGAATCCGAGACTCTGCCCTCCCATGCGCGAACAAGTGCCGCGGCCATGGCGGACGGCTTTCCACGGGATATTTCCGCTCGCGGTGACCTTTGTTGTCGTTTTTGGTGGAATCTATTTCGGAATCTGGTCGGTAGTGGAAGCGTCTGCCGCCGGCGCGGTCATGGCTTTGGTGCTCGCAAGCGCTTATGGCCGCTTGAATCGAAAGAACTTCCTGGCGGCGCTCGATTCAACCCTTCAGATCCAATGCCTCGTTTACATGATCGTCGTCGCTGCGGTGTTGTTCAATCACTTTGTGTTTGTCAGCGGCCTCTCGACCAGCTTGCAGGGCTTAGTTTCGGGCACCGGCCTGCCGGGCTGGGCGGTGATGGTGCTTGTTCTTATCATCCTCACGGTCATGGGCATGGCGCTTGATCTCTACGCACTTCTGCTTGTCTCAATTCCAGTGTTCCTGCCCATCGCCGTACAGGCCGGGTATGACGGCGTCTGGTTCGGCATTATCTTGATCGTTGCCTGCGAGCTCGCGCTGGTCACGCCGCCCGTCGGCCTCAATCTGTTCATCATCCGGCGCATGGCCCCGGCTGGCACGACCACTGCCGAGATCGATTACGGTGCCCTGCCGTATATTCTGGTCGTATGGGTCTTGTTTGCGCTTCTGATCGCATTTCCGGGGCTGGCCCTGTGGTTGCCGGGTTATTTGCTAGGATAGTCGCTGGAGATTCGTCATGAAGAAGAAGGAGCAACCGAAGCCGAACATCGAGGCACAGAAGATCGCTGCGCAACATTTGGCGGACGGCATTCCCTACAAAATGTACCGTATTGCGATCAAAGGTACGCTGGCAAAATCGTCCAGCATCAAGCGGCACGTGGGGCTCGGAATTGCAGAATGGAAAGTGTTACTCATTATAGGGACGTATGCGCCGCTTTCAACCAATGCGGTGGCAGCCCGATCGAGCCTCGACAAGCCGACCATCAGTCGAACGACGGACCGCCTCGTCGCACGCGGTCTGGTCGATCGGACAAGAGATCGCAACGATCAAAGGAAACTTGTACTCCGGCTGACCCAAAAAGGAGCGAAAAAGTACGAAGAGCTTGTGTCCGTTCTAACGAAATGGGACGCGTCACTCTTGAGCCGGCTGGGCGAAGGCCAACTCCGCCAGTTCAATCGGATACTTGATCTGCTCGATGACGGTATCGATGAGGTCGATGAAGAGTTCAACACAGATCACAGCAAAAGGTCAAAATTGCAGAAGACCGTCAATGGCAGCCAACTGACTGTTAGATAATGCTCATCTAGTTGCTACCGGTTTTTCGTCAGCCGGAAAACGCCGGCTCAGAAACTCCGAATTCGCCAGCCCGTAGCGCCACGGAAGTTCCGCCGCTTTCGTAATTCCGATCCGCGTCCCTGAAGCGATTTCCGGCGCGTCTGCGCGGCTCCACAACTCGAACGGCGGCCGATCAAGTGCAAGCCCGTTGTGGGCGCCTGTGATGCCGAGCGCCTCACAGAGCTTGCCCGGGCCAGAACAAAGCCGCCGCACATCCTTCACGCCGCGCCGTCGCCGCATAGAGGCGATACTCTCTGTCGGCTCGATCGCGCGGATCAGGATCGCGCTCGCGCTTCCTTCCGCCTCGCATACGAAGTTCACGCACCAGTGGATGCCATAGGAGCGATAAACATAGGCAAAGCCCGGCGGCCCGAACATCACCGCGGTACGCTGCGTCCGCCCGTTATAGGAATGTGCCGCCGGGTCCGTGTGATGATATGCTTCAACCTCGACGATGATACCACCCGAGCCTTTGAAGAGCAGCGTCGCACCGATCAGCTCCGGCGCGACCGCATGCACGCTGCGGGCGAAGAAATCGCGGCGAAGCTTCCGCACACGCTCCATGCTTAGCCCTGAAGCTTTCGTGCACGCGCGAAGAATTCGTCGAGCACATTGATTTCGTCCTTCTCGCCCGCGAAATCGGCCCCAAGCCGTTCGAAGAACTCGGCCATGCCGTCATAGATGTCGGCTTCGACGCTGCGCTCGACATAGTCCGCGATCTCGCGCATTTCCGGGGCCCAGCGTGCGGCCTTGGAGAACATGTCGGGTACCCCGCGCGAGAACTGGGCGAGGAGCGGGCGCTGGCTTTCGGAAAGCGCCTGGAGAAGATCGTCCTCGACGCCCGCGCGCCTCGCCACGAGCACCATCGCCGCGCCGAGCGCGATCGTGCCTTTGTTGATCCCGGCATAGGCAAGCTTCAGCGCCGAGGCCGCGCCGATTCCACCTTCGACCACTCGAATGACGAGCCCGTACTGATTGAACTCCGTGACGCGCTCGGCGTCGGGGCCCGAAACATAGAATTTCGGCCCTGCATAACCCTCGCGCGGCGGACCGCCGATGATGCCGCCGTCGACGAACAGCGTGCCGGTGGCCTCGACTACCTCCGCGATCCGGCGCACCGTCGCCGGGCTCACCGCATTGCAGTCCACGTAGACCGGCTTTCGCGCCGCAGCCCGCAGGGCAGGGGCCAACCGCTCGGCGATGGCCACGGCATCCTTCGGCGGCAGGATCGAGAGCAGGAAATCAGCCTCCACGAGTCGCTCATCCGTCGCTGCCGTCAGTCCCGCCGCCTCCGCCCGTGCCCGGCTGGCCGCTCCCCGTCCTTGGAGGGAGGTCAGAACCCGCAGACGGTTTGCAGTTAACCTCGCCCCGACAGCGGCTCCCATATTGCCCGGCGAAGTGATCCCGATCACAGGTTTCATTGGATTTTTCTGCATAACTTGCATTGTGCACTGAGGTGGGGATACCCATAAGGTGTGGTAAACGCGACACACCGTTACAAGATTGCAACCTTAAGGCCAGTTAGGGGCTCTCAACGCCGCCGTCCCGCCATAAACCGGATTGAGATGGGCTTTTGAGGCCGAGGATAGAGCGCAACGGGCATAAGAACCCGGATGCGGCATGAGCGGAAGATGGACGCCAAGACCTTCAACAAGAGTAGACTGCCCAGCCGGCACGTGACGGAGGGGCCTGAGCGCGCACCGCATCGTTCCTACTACTACGCGATGGGGCTGACGCGCGAGCAGATCCACCAGCCGTTTGTCGGTGTCGCCACCTGTTGGAACGAAGCCGCCCCTTGCAACATTGCGCTTATGCGCCAGGCGCAAGCCGTGAAGAAAGGCGTCGCCGCGGCGAACGGCACCCCCCGCGAGTTCTGCACCATCACCGTGACGGATGGCATCGCCATGGGTCACGAGGGCATGAAGTCGTCGTTGCCGTCCCGCGAGGTGATCGCCGATTCCGTCGAACTCACGATCCGCGGCCATTCCTACGATGCACTGGTCGGGCTTGCAGGCTGTGACAAATCCCTGCCGGGCATGATGATGGCCATGTGTCGCCTAAATGTGCCCTCGATCTTCATCTATGGAGGATCGATCCTGCCTGGTTCCTTCCGCGGTCGCCCCGTAACCGTCCAAGACGTGTTCGAGGCGGTGGGGCAGCATTCTGTCGGAAAGTTCTCCGACGAAGACCTGGAGGAACTGGAGCAGATCGCCTGTCCGTCGGCGGGTGCCTGCGGTGCGCAATTCACCGCGAATACCATGGCAACCGTCTCGGAAGGCATCGGGCTCGCATTGCCTTACTCGGCAGGCGCGCCGGCCCCGTACGAGATCCGCGACGCGTTCTGCGCGACCGCGGGTGAGAAGGTCATGGAACTGATCGCACGCAACATCCGCCCGCGCGACATCGTCACCCGCAAGGCACTGGAGAATGCCGCGGCGGTGGTCGCCGCGACCGGCGGTTCCACGAACGCGGCGCTGCATCTGCCCGCGATCGCGCACGAGTGCGGCATCAAGTTCGATCTGTTCGATGTCGCCGAGATCTTCAAGCGCACGCCCTATGTCGCCGACCTCAAGCCCGGCGGAAAATACGTCGCCAAGGACATGTTCGAGGCGGGCGGCATTCCGCTCCTGATGAAGACGCTGCTCGACCACGGCTATCTGCACGGTGACTGCATGACCGTAACGGGCCGGACCATCGCCGAGAACCTGAAGTCCGTGAGATGGAATCCGGATCAGGACGTCGTGCACCCGGCCGACAAGCCATTGCTGAAGACCGGCGGCGTCGTCGGCCTGCGTGGCAACCTCGCGCCGGACGGCGCGATCGTGAAGGTTGCCGGCATGAAGAACCTGAAGTTCTCCGGCCCCGCGCGCTGCTTCGACGGCGAGGAAGCCTGCTTCGAGGCCGTGAAGAACCGCCAATACAAGGAAGGCGAAGTGCTCGTCATCCGCTACGAGGGCCCCAAGGGCGGCCCCGGCATGCGCGAGATGCTCGCGACCACCGCCGCCCTCTATGGCCAGGGCATGGGCGAGAAGGTTGCGCTCATCACCGACGGACGCTTCTCCGGCGCCACACGCGGCTTCTGCATCGGCCACGTCGGACCGGAAGCGGCGGTCGGCGGCCCGATCGCCCTCCTGCAGGACGGGGATATGCTCGATCTCGACGCCGATGCCGGCACGCTCAATGTGCGCCTCGACGACAAGGAGTTGGAGCGCCGTCGCGCGAGCTGGAAGCCGCGCGAGGAGGCGTTCGGTTCTGGCTATCTCTGGAAATATGCCCAAGGCGTGGGCCCCGCCGTCAACGGCGCCGTGACCCATCCCGGTGGCAAGGCGGAGCGGACGACTTATGCGGATGTCTGACCTTTCGCGTGCAGGTGTTTTGCTCGCGATCGCGATCGCGGGCCCCGCACCCTTGCTCGCCCTCGACGCCAAGCAGGCGCCGACGGCGGCGCCGGCCGCGGCCGTCGTGACGCCGACGCCCTTGCAGGCGTTCCGCTCCGGCACCGAGCTCCTGCGCGCCGGCGACATGGAAAAGGGCTTGACCGAGCTCCGCTATGCCGCCGAGCAGGGTCATCCGCTCGCGCAATGGAAACTCGGGCGCATGTACGCCGAAGGCGACGGCGTGAAGCGCGACGATCTGCAGGCATTCAAGTATTTCAGCCAGATCGCTTCCGATCATGCGGAAGTGGGGCCGTGGACGCAGGAAGCGCGCTTTGTCGCGAACGCCTATGTGTCGCTTGGCAGCTATTACCTGACGGGCATTCCGAATACGACGGTGGACACGGACATCAATCGTGCCCGCCGGCTGTTCTTCTATGCGGCGTCCTATTTCGGCGATGCCGACGCGCAGTATCAGCTCGCGCGCCTGTCGCTCGGCGCCCACGGCGCACAGAAGGACATTCGCCAGGCCGTGCGCTGGCTCGGGCTCGCCGCGCCCAAAGGACAATACCAGGCCCAGGCGCTGCTCGGCCGCATGATGTTCCGCGGCGAAGGCATCCCGCGCGACCGCGCCCGTGGACTGATGTGGCTCACGCTCGGCCGCGACGCGGCGGCAGGCCCCGACGACGGCTGGATCGTGCAGGCATACGAAGAAGCATTCGCCCGCGCGACCGAAGTCGAGCGCTCGGCCGCGTATGCCTACCTTCAGGAATGGCTGAAGACGCAGCGCTGATCCGCTGCCAGCGGGTGATCCCAAGAACCGGGGACCGGTTTTCGGAAAAGATCACGCGCAAAACAAACAGCTAAAAATCCAGATCCACCCAGACCGGCACGTGATCCGACGGCTTCTCGCCGCCGCGCATCCCGCGATCGATTCCAGTGCCGGAGAGACGGTCCGCCGCTTGCGGTGAGAGCAGCATATGATCGATGCGGATGCCGTTGTTCTTCTGGAACGCGCCGCCCTGATGATCCCAGAACGTGTAAAGCCCCGCGTCGTCGCTCGTCGCCCGGATCGCATCGACGAGCCCGAGATGCGTCAGCGCATGGAACTGCGCCCGCGTCTGCGGCAGGAACAGCGCGTCTTCCTTCCATAGTTCGGGATCGTGCACATCCGCGGCGGCCGGAATCGCGTTGTAATCGCCCGCCAGCACGAGCGGCTCCTCAAAGAAAAGCCGCTCGCGCGCGTGCGCGTGCAGACGCTCCATCCACGCGAGCTTGTAGTTGTATTTGTCGCCCGGCGCCGGATTGCCGTTCGGCAGATAGATGGAGGCGACCCTGAGCGCGCCGCCTTCGAGCGAAATCACCCCTTCGATGTAGCGCGCCTGCTCGTCGCCATCGTCGCCCGGCAGGCCGCGGGTGACCTCATCGAACGGTTTCTTTGAAAGCAGCGCCACGCCGTTGTAGCTCTTTTGCCCGTGCGTCGCGACGTTGTAGCCGAGCTCTTCGAACGGCTCATGCGGGAAGGCGTCGTCCGTGCACTTGATCTCCTGCAGGCAGACCACATCGGGCTCGCGCTCCTTGAGCCAGCGCTGTACCGTCTCGATGCGCGCCTTCACCGAATTCACGTTCCAGGTCGCGATGATCATGACACCATTCTATCGTCATCCCGGCCGAGTGCGAAGGCAAGAGATTGACGCTTTACTATCCCCTGATGGCCGGGCTTGACCCGGCCATCCAGAGAAAAAAGGCACAGTCGTCTGGATGCGTGGGTCAAGTCCGCGCATGAGGAGAAAAACTTAAAAGCGAAGGGAGGCGACTACAGCGCAAAGCTCGTCCCGCACCCGCAGGACGCGGTGGCGTTCGGATTGTCGACGCGGAAGGACGCTCCGATCAGTTCATCGACGAAGTCGATCTGCGAGCCCGTGAGGTATTGGAGGGAGACCGGATCGATGACCACCTTGGCGCCGGCCTTCTCGATCACGAGGTCCTCGGGCGCGCCGCCGCGCTCGATATCGAAGCGGTACTGGAAGCCGGAGCACCCGCCGCCTTCGACGGCGACCCGCAGCACCGAATCCGCCGTCTCCCGCTGCAGGATCTGGGCGATCCGCTGGGCGGCACGGTCGGTCACGACGACGGTTTGCGCTTCCATGACTGGTCCCGATAGGCCGTTGAACGATGGTACAAAGGATAGTTAGGTGGTCCTGCCGGAGTGTCAATTCGGGTGCACCCATGGCTATTGCCGCCGCCCGCCCGCGAGCGCCGCATGCGGCGGACCCCGCTTTTTCGCGCGGCCGGCTCATCGACGAGGAGCCAAGCCCGCGGCGGAACGATTTCCGGCGCGATGGCGACCGCATCATCCATTCGGCGGCGTTCCGGCGACTCAAGCACAAGACGCAGGTGTTCCTCTCCCACGAGGGCGACCACTTCCGCACGCGTCTGACCCATACCCTCGAAGTCACCCAGATCGCCCGCGCGCTTGCCCGCTCCCTCGGCCTCGACGAGGACCTCGCCGAAGCACTCGCCCTCGCGCATGATCTCGGCCATCCGCCGTTCGGCCACGCCGGCGAGCGGGCGCTCAACGAATGCATGGCGACCCACGGCGGCTTCGATCACAACGCGCAGTCGCTCCGCATCGTGACCCAGCTCGAGCGCCGATACGCCGAATTTGACGGGCTGAACCTCACCTGGGAGACCCTCGAAGGGATCGCCAAGCACAACGGGCCGGTCATGGACCGCGAAGGACGCGGGCTCGGCCGCTATGCCGAGCGGACCGTCCCGGAGACGTTCGTCGCGTACGCGAAGATTCACGACCTCGAACTGTGGACCCATGCCGGTCCCGAGGCGCAGGCTGCCGCGATCGCCGACGACATCGCCTATGACGCGCACGACCTCGACGACGCCCTGCGCGCCGACATGTTTCCGATCGACGATCTCTCGGAACTGCCGCTGATCGGCGATCTCATGCGCGAACTGCGTGCGCGCTATCCGAAGACCGAGCGTTCCCGCCTTGTGAACGAAATGACCCGCCGCCTGATCTCCGCGATGGTGGGCGACGTCGTCGCCGAAAGCGAACGCCGAATCACGGCGCTCAATCCCTGGACCTCGGCGGACATCCGGGCGGCCGGGGAGCCGACGATCCGCTTCTCCGATGCGATGGCCGACACCGACAAGGCGATCAAGGCGTTCCTGACCCCGCGCATGTACCGCCACGAGCGGGTGATGGAAATTATGAACAACGCGCAGCGCGTGGTCCGCGAGTTGTTCGAGCACTACATGCGCCGGCCCGAGGATCTGCCGCCGGAATGGCGGCGGGGGCTCGGCAGCGGCAGCACGGCCGCACGCGCCCGCCGGGTCAGCGATTTCATCGCCGGCATGACCGATAACTATGCGCTGGAAGAACACGCCCGTTTCTTTGACTCGACCCCCGATCTGCGTTAGGCGGCCCTGCCTTGGAGCCGACTAACCGCATGAATCTCTTTGCACTCTTTGCCGACCACGTGCGCGCTGCCGTGACCGCGCTGGCCGCCGAAAGCGGCATCGAAGGCGCGCTCGACCTCTCGCGGATCGTGGTCGAGCCGCCGCGGGAGGAAGGGCACGGCGACCTCGCGGTGAACGCGGCGATGGTGCTCGCCAGGGACTTCAAGGCGAAGCCGCGCGATCTCGCCCAACGCCTTGCCAAGAAGCTCGGCGAACTGCCCGATGTGAGGAAGGTCGAGGTTGCCGGGCCCGGCTTCATCAATATCTCGCTCGACCCCGCGTTCTGGCTGCACGTGCTTGGCGCAATCATCGATGCCGGGACAGACTTCGGCCGCGCCGCAATCGGGAAGGGCGAGCGCGTGAACGTGGAGTACGTCTCCGCCAATCCGACAGGCCCGATGCATGTTGGTCACGGCCGCGGCGCCGTCTTCGGTGATGCGCTCGCGAACCTGCTCGCCTTCACCGGCTACGACGTGACGCGCGAGTATTACGTGAACGACGCCGGCGCGCAGGTCGATGTGCTCGCGCGCTCTGCGTTTCTTCGTTACCGGGAAGCGCTCGGCGACGACATCGGTGAAATTCCGGAAGGGCTTTATCCCGGCGACTATCTCGTTCCCGTCGGCAAGGCGCTCGCGGAAGAATATGGCCGCGACCTGCTGCAGAAGCCCGACGATGCCTGGCTTCCGATTGTGCGTTCGGCCGCGATCGACGCCATGATGGACATGATCCGCGAGGATCTCGAAAGCCTCGCGATCCGTCACGAGGTCTTCTTTTCCGAGCGCTCGTTATCGGCGGGCGCGGTCGACAAGGTCGCCGCTACGATCGACGACTTGCGTAAAGACGGCCACGTCTATGAAGGACGGCTGCCGCCGCCCAAGGGCGCGCCGGTGGACGATTGGGAAGACCGCGAGCAGACCCTGTTCCGCGCTACCGCCTTCGGCGACGATGTCGACCGCCCGTTGATGAAATCCGACGGCAGCTACACCTACTTCGCCGCCGATATCGCCTATCATCGCGACAAGATCGAACGCGGCTTCACGACGCTGATCGACGTCTGGGGCGCCGACCACGGCGGCTATGTGAAGCGCATGGCGGCGGCGGTAGCCGCGCTCGGCGGCGGCAAGGTCGCGCTCGACGTGAAGCTCTGCCAGCTCGTGCGGCTTCTGCGCGCAGGCGAGCCCGTGAAGATGTCAAAACGGGCAGGGGACTTCGTGACCCTGCGAGAAGTTGTGGATGAAGTGGGGAAAGACCCCGTCCGCTTCATGATGTTGTTCCGCAAGAACGACGCGACCCTCGATTTCGACCTGGCCAAGGTCATCGAGCAATCCCGCGAGAACCCGGTCTTCTATGTTCAGTATGCGCACGCCCGGGCCAAATCGGTCCTCCGCAACATGGCGGAAGCCTTGCCGGCGCTGGATTTGAGCCCATCCGGGCTGCGGTCGGCCCCGCTGGAGCGCCTCACCGATGAGGGCGAGCTGCGGATGGTCAAGCGCCTCGCCCAGTGGCCCCGACTCGTGGAGCAGGCGGCCGTCGCCCACGAGCCGCACCGGATCGCCTTCTTCCTGCACGACCTGGCAAGCGAGCTCCATGCGCACTGGAACCGAGGTAACGACTTGCCATATTTACGCTTTATTATGCCGGATGATTCAAATTTAACATTGGCTCGCGCCGCTCTGGTCCATGGGGTTGCGGTGGTGTTAGCCTCCGGCCTTGCAATCCTCGGTGTGCGGGCGCCCGAGGAGATGCGGTGACGCCGATAGTGTTGTTGATGGTGCGGCGCGCATCGGGGATTTGTCCAAATTCATGACTGACGATCAAAGGTTCAGGGCTCAGCGGGTCCACGGAAATTCACAGCCGCATCCGCAGGCGGGAAGCGCGCGCGTTCGCCGCACCGAAGACCCCCTGGCGGAGCTCGCCCGCCTCATTGGGCAGGAGGATCCGTTCGCCGATTTCGCCGCGACCCGGCCGGTCGACAATCGCGCGCCTGTCGCGAATGCCGCCCTTGCCCCGCGTCGCGCCGTGCGTCCCCAGGATGCACGCGCTCTCGATAACCGGCCCGCAGAGCACCGCCGCCCAGCTGCTCCCGCTCCCACGCCGCACGAATCCTTCGAAGACGATAGCGATCGTGGCGTGGCCGAAGCCCCGCGTGGCAACGGCCGTACCGCCTATGCCTATGGTCGCAGTCGTTCGGCGCCGCCGCCGTTTCGCAGCCTCCGCGAAGATCGTACCGAGCCTTCCCTCGGCGAGACCGCGCGCCGCGCGCCGCTCTCGAACGGTCTGGATGCCGACGACGGCCATGCGTACGAGCGTCCAGCGGCGGACGCACGCTCAACGCGCCGCACCCCGGTGCAACAGCCGCATCACGACGATGAATACGACTACGTCGGCTCCGAGTACGATCCCGACTACGTCGACGACGGCTATCTCCCGGCCCACGGCGATGAATTCTACGAAGAGGTGCCGCGCCGCCGCCTGAAGGGCTTGCTGCTCGCCGGCGTCGCCGCTGCGGCGATCGTCATCGTGGGGGTGAGCGGCCTCTTTGCCTATCGCGCGATCTTCAACGTCGACAGCGCGGGCGGACCGCCCGTCACGATCCGTCCGGAGGCCGGTCCCACCAAGATGGTGCCGGGGTCGGGAACGAAAGCCGCCGACGGAAACAAGCAGATTTACGACCGTGTGGGCGGCGAGCCCGCAGCGAACGGCGAGCGAATCGTTTCCCGCGAGGAGGCCCCGGTTACGCCCGATCGTATCCCGCAGGGCGCGCCAAGCCAGCCGCCGGCCGGCGTTGTCACCGCCGCGCCCCCGTTCAGCAACGCGGCGCCCGCACAAGCTGCGCCCATGTCGCCCCCGCCGGCGATGTCCACCGAACCGCGCCGCGTCCGCACCGTCACGGTGCGCGCCGACGGCACCGTCGTGCAGAACGCCGATCCCGCACCCGCTAGCACGGCGCGGACCGGACCGGCGCCGGCGTCGAACGGACCGATGGCGCTGCAAGGAGGCGCTCAGCCGCCGGCGCTGCCGCCCTCACGTCCAGGCGCGGCGAGCGCACTCGATAATCCCTGGGCCAGCCTGTCTTCCCAAGGACAATATGCGGCTCCGCCGGCACAGACCCAGGCGGCGCTGCCGCCGCAGCAGCCGGCACCTCCACCGGCGCCCGCCATCGCCGTCAGCTCGCCGCCGCCCGCCGGCAGCTATGTCGTGCAGGTCGCCGCCCAGAAAACGGAAGCTGACGCGCAAACGACTTGGCAGTCGTTGCAGCAACGCTACCCCACGATCCTCGCCGGTCAGCAGGCGCAGATCCGCCGCGTCGATCTCGGCGAGCGCGGCGTCTTCTACCGCGCGCAGGTCGGCCCGTTCTCCTCGCGTGTGCAGGCAAGCGAAGTCTGCCAGAGCCTCAAGGCGGCTGGCGGCGAATGCGTGATCCAGCGCAACTGATCTGATCTCGGTTATCGACGGATTACTGGCGGCGCGGCCTTGACGCTGCGGACGGCCGCACCTACGCGCGTGCGATGAATTCTCCGTTCCATGCCCGTGCCTGCATTCTCGGCTGCGCCGGCCCGCGCCTAGAGCCGGAGGAGCGCGAGCTGTTCGAGAGCGCGCAGCCTTTCGGCTTCATCCTGTTCGCACGCAACATCGAAACGCCCCAACAGGTGCGCGCGCTCGTCGGCGAGTTTCGCACGATCGTCGGCCGCAAGGATGCGCCGGTCCTGATCGATCAGGAAGGTGGCCGCGTACAACGTTTGAAGCCGCCACGCTGGCCGGACTTCCCCTCGGCGGCGACCTACGGCGCCATCTATCTGCGTGACCGCGCGGCGGGAATGGCGGCGGCCCGGCTCGGCGCGCGTCTCATCGCCGCCGAACTCGCCGCGCTCGAAATCAACGTCGATTGCCTGCCGGTTGCCGACCTTCTGCATCCCGACGCCCATAGCATCATCGGCGACCGCGCCTATGGCAGCGATCCGGAGTCCGTTTCAGAGCTCGCCCGCGCCGTCGCCGAGGGACTGCTCGCAGGCGGCATGCTCCCCGTGCTGAAACACATCCCCGGTCACGGCCGCGCGCGCGCCGACAGCCACGAGGAACTGCCGGTTGTCGGAACGCCGCTCGCGGAACTCGACCGCACCGACTTCGAGCCGTTCCGGCGTCTGGCGGATTTGCCCATCGCCATGACCGCGCATGTGGTTTATTCGGCCATTGATCCCGAGCAGCCCGCCACCACCTCTTTCAAGGTGATCGACGAGGTGATCCGCGAGCGGATCGGCTTCCGCGGCCTTCTCCTCAGCGACGACCTTTCCATGAAGGCCCTGCAGGGAACCTTAGGCGCGCGGGCCGAGGCCGCGCTCAGGGCGGGCTGCGACATCGCCCTTCATTGCAATGGCCGCCTCGACGAGGCACGGGAGGTGGTCGCGGCCGCTCCGTGGCTCGCGGATGAGGGGGCGGCGAGGGCGAAAGCTGCCCTGGAACGCCTGAAACGGCCCGTGGAAGCCCTCAATGTAGCCGAGGCGCGGGACCGCTTTTCCGCTATGATTACCGCCTGATGAACGAATCAGTGGCTGAAACCAACGACTTCGAGCTACCGGAAGGCGAGCGCGCTGCCGAAGGGCCCGCGCTTGTCGTGGATGTCGGCGGGTTCGAGGGCCCCCTCGACCTGCTGCTCGCGCTCGCGCGCTCCCAGCAGGTGGATCTCTCGAAGATCTCCATCCTGGCGCTCGCGGATCAGTACCTCGCCTTCATCCAGCAGGCGCGCGACCTGAAGATCGAGATCGCCGCCGATTATCTCGTGATGGCGGCGTGGCTTGCCTACCTGAAGTCGCGGCTGCTCCTGCCCGAGCCGCCCGCCGACGAGGAGCCCTCGGCCGCCGATCTCGCCGCCGACCTCGCGCAACGCCTGCAGCACCTCGAGGCGATCCGTCAGGCCGGCGCGCGCCTGATGACGCGCCACCGGCTGACGCACGATTTCTTTGCGCGCGGCATGCCCGAAGCGATGCGCGAAGGTCCGCCGAGCGGCTACACCGCGACGCTCTACGATCTCCTGCACGCCTACTCGTTCCAGCGCCAGCGCGCGGCGCTGTCGAGCGTGACGCTGCCCAAGCGCAATGTCTGGACGCTCGCCGAAGCGCGCGAAACGCTCGAGCGGCTCATCGGCGGCGCGAGCGACTGGAGCAGGCTCGACATGTTCCTGATCCAGTACGTCGTCGAGCCTTCGATGCGCACGACCGTCTTTGCCTCGAGCTTCAGCGCGACACTCGAGCTCGTGCGCGAAGGTCAAATCGAGATTCAACAGGAAACGGCGTTCGCTCCGATCTGGCTGCGCCGTCGGGAACAGCAGTCAATGTCAAATGGGGAGAGTAACTCGTGAATGCCGCTCCGGCTCATAACCTGAAGCTTGCGCACCCGCTGCCGGAAGACGAAGCGCCCGTTGCGGAGAGCAGCGAGATGACTGCGCCGAAGGCCGACAACAGCGAAGCGCTGCGCATGCTCGAGGCGCTGCTGTTCGCGACCGCCGAGCCGCTCGACGAGAAGTCGCTTGCCGCGCGTCTGCCGGAAGACACGGACGTGCGCGCATTGCTGGAAGAGTTGCAGGAGCAATACGCGACGCGCGGCGTGAACGTGGTCAAGGTCGCCGGCAAGTGGGCGATCCGGACCGCCACCGATCTCGGCTATCTGATGACCAAGGAGGCCACCGAGCCGAAGAAGCTCTCGCGCGCCGCCATCGAGACGCTCGCGATCATCGCCTATCACCAGCCGGTGACGCGCGCCGAGATCGAGGCGATCCGGGGCGTCACGATCTCCAAGGGCACGCTCGACGTATTGATGGAGACAGGCTGGGTGCGCCTGCGCGGCCGCCGCCGCGCGCCGGGCCGGCCGGTGACCTATGGAACGAGCGAGGAATTCCTCAATCACTTCGGCCTCGGGTCGATCGACGATCTTCCGGGCCTGGAAGAACTGAAAGGCGCCGGCTTCCTCGAAGGACGTCTGCCGTCCGGCTTCAGCGTGCCCATGCCGAGCGACGATCCGGCGCTGCGCGAAGATGAAGATCCGCTCGAAGAGGGCGATCTCGACTTGGCGCTCGCGCCCGCCGTCGAACCGGAGGAAGAGGCCGCGGATTCCGATCAGGAGCCGCCGCGCCAAGAGGAGTAGTTGTGACCGAAGTCCCGGTCGTATCGCGTATGCCGCGGACGCGCACTCCCGCATCGATCGCCGCCAGTCTCGCGTTCGAGGACGTGCATCATTCCTATGGTGGCGACATGGAATCGGTGCGTGGCGTCACGCTGCAGATCGCGCCGGGCGAAGTCGTCGCGCTCATCGGCCATTCTGGTTGCGGCAAGACCACGCTCCTGCGCCTCGCGGCCGGACTCGAGCGGCCGACCTCGGGTCGCGTTCTGCTCGATGGATTGGAAATCGCCGGCCCCCAGACGTTCGTGCCGCCGGAGAAGCGCGGCGTCGGCCTGATGTTTCAGGACTACGCGCTCTTTCCGCACCTGACCAATCTGGAAAACGTGATGTTCGGTCTGCGCGGCCTTCCTCGCGCCGACGCCGAACGGCAGGCGCGGCAGTCGCTCGACCGCGTCAGCCTTGGCCCGCTCGCCAACGAATATCCACATATGCTCTCGGGCGGCGAACAGCAGCGTGTGGCGCTCGCCCGCGCGATTGCGCCGCGCCCGGCGGTGCTCCTGATGGACGAGCCGTTTTCCGGCCTCGATCGCCGCCTGCGGGACACCATCCGCGCCGATACCCTCGCAATTTTGCGTGAGGCCCGGGCAACCTGCCTCATCGTTACGCACGATCCGGAAGAGGCAATGCGCATGGCCGACCGCATCGCGCTGATGCGCGCGGGCAAGCTGCTCGAAGTGGGCCTGCCGGCGGAGCTTTACCAGCATCCGAAGAGCCTCTTTGCCGCGCGGTTCTTCTCGGAGATGAACGAGCTCACGGGAACGGTCCGGGAAGGGCGCGTGGAAACGCCGCTCGGGCTGTTCGACGCCCCCGGACTGGCCGAGGGAACCGCGGCGGTGGTCTGCATCCGCCTGCCCGGAATCCGCCTGCGGCCGTCGGGTGATTGCATTCCCGGCCGTATCGTTGCCCGCCGCAGTCTGGGCGTCGTGGACCTCTTTGAAATCGTGGTGAACGGCCTCGAAGCGCCAATTCTCGCCCGCGTGCGGGAAGGCGGTGATCGTGCCCCCGGCGATGACGTGGGCGTGGATGTGGACCCGGCCGAAGTTCTTGTTTTTGCGGCTTCAGAGCCCTAGGTTGCGGGGGATATTGCGGGGCAACGTGGATAACGGCCGATCGCGCCTGCGCGTTGCCTTCCGGAGGATCGAATGGGTGGTTTGAGTATCTGGCATTGGATCGTCGTTCTGGTTGTCGTGCTGCTGCTGTTCGGCCGCGGCAAGATTTCGGAAATCATGGGCGACGCCGCCAAGGGCATCAAAGCCTTCAAGAAAGGGATGTCCGAGGACGACGAGACCGCCGCGAAGAGCGAGCCGAAGACCATCGACCATCAGGGGTCGAGCCAGGTTCGCACCGAGACCGAAAAGAAGGTCGGCTGAACTAGGGCGCGGTCGGCATGCACGGCGCACAGCCGGCGGCACCCACGGCGGCCGTTTAGGCCATGTTCGACATTGGATGGAGTGAACTCGTCGTCATTGGCGTCGTGGCGCTGATCGTGATCGGCCCGCGCGAGCTGCCGGCGACATTGCGAACGATTGGGCAGGCCATGACCAAGCTCCGGCGCATGGCGTCGGAGTTTCAGGGCCAGCTCAACGACGCGCTGCGCGAGGCCGAGCTCGACGAGTTGCGCAAGCAGGCCGAAAAGCTCTCGAGCGAAGTCACGTCCACGATCAACAATCCGGTCGAGAAAGCGACCGGCGAATTGCAGAAGATGGTCGATCAGCCGGCGCCGTCGCAGCCATCGACGCCGGCAACGCCAGAACCCGCCACAACCGACACGGCATCCATACCTGAGAAGACGGAAACGCCGTCCACGGAACCCGCGACCGATTCCGCAAGCGGCGGAGGGCGGTCGGGATGAAGGCGATTCATTTTTCCGCTCATTCCTGCGCAGGCGGGAATCCAGGACAGCTTGCGCACGCGTGTATGGCCCGGGGTCCCCGCTTTCGCGGGGACGAGCGGTGTGCTGACGTCGCGACGAAGGTGCGCGCGCGATGCGGGGCCGCCGCATGAACGCCCCGGACAAAAAGCCCGATGGCGAGGACGAGATCGACGCATCGCGCGCGCCGCTGATGGATCATCTCATCGAGCTGCGCTCGCGACTCATCAAGTCGGCGATCGCGTTCGTGGTGATGATGGTCATCTGCTTTGCCGGCGCGCGCTATATCTACAACGTCCTGCTCTGGCCTTATGCGCTTGCCGCCGGTGACAGTGTAGAGCTGAAGCTCATCTTCACCGCGCCGCAGGAATTCCTCATCACGCAGATCAAGCTCGCACTGTTCGGTGCGGCATTCTTCTCGTTCCCGGTGGTCGCCGGGCAGATTTACGCCTTCGTCGCGCCCGGTCTTTACAGACACGAGCGCCGGGCGTTCGCGCCTTATCTTGTCGCTACCTGGTTCTGTTTTCTGCTCGGCGCGGCGTTCGTCTATTTCGTCGCCATGCCCATGGCGATGCGTTTCTTCCTCAGCATGCAGCAGATGGGCGGGGAGGGCGTCGCGGAGATTTCGCTGCTGCCGCGCGTCTCCGAATATCTCTCGCTGATCATGGCCCTGATCTTCGCCTTCGGCATCTGCTTCCAGTTGCCGGTGATCCTGACCCTGCTCGCCAAGGTCGGCATCATCGGCTCGCAGGGCCTGAAGGATAAACGCCGCTATGCCATCGTCGGCGTGTTCGTGCTCGCCGCCGTCCTGACCCCGCCCGACGTCATCAGCCAGTTCGCCCTTGCCGTGCCCACGCTGGCGCTCTACGAGCTTTCCATCTATCTCGTGCGCATGATCGAGAAGCAGCGTCAGGCGGACGAGGCGGCCAGCACGGGGACCTCCGGAGGCTCGGCGGCGGATTCCTCCGCCGGGTAACCCTCCGTTCGCAGCGCCGCCTTATGCTGCCCGCCGCTGCGGCGCGATTCTCGGTTTGCCAATCTTGGCAATGACTTAGGACCGTTTTTCCATGTTCGATCCCAGATGGGTGCGGGAACACGCGGAAGAGTTCGACCGGGGGCTTGCCCGCCGCGGGCTGCCGCCGGAATCGCCGCGCATCCTCGCGCTCGACGACAAGCGCCGCGCGGTGATCGCCAAGGCCCAGGCGCTGCAGGAGCGCCGCAATGCCGTCTCCAAGGAGATCGGCGAGGCCAAGAAGGCCAAGGACGAAGCGCGCGCTTCGGCGCTCATGGCGGAGGTGGCGAAGCTCAAGGACGAATTGCCGGCGCTCGAAGCCGAGCAGGCGGCGGCGGAGAAGGAGTTGAGCGAGGCACTCGCCTGGATTCCGAATACGCCGGCCGACGATGTGCCGGACGGCAAGGACGAGCACGACAACAAGGAATACCGCCGGCACGGAAGCGCTCCGGACATCAAGGGCGCGAAGCAGCATTTCGAGTTGGGCGAAGCGCTCGGGCTGATGGACTTTGAGGCCGCGGCCAAACTCTCCGGCTCGCGCTTTGTCGTCTTGAAGGGCGCGCTTGCGCGCATGGAGCGCGCGATCTCGCAATTCTTCCTCGACACGCATACGACCGAGTTCGGCTACACCGAAGTCGCGCCGCCTGTGCTGGTGCGTGATGAAGTGATGTTCGGAACGGCACAGCTGCCGAAGTTTTCCGAAGATCAATTCCGCACGAGCGGAGATTTCTGGCTCATCCCCACCGCCGAAGTCCCGCTCACCAATCTCGTCCGCGAGTCGATTGTCGCCGAAGAAGAATTGCCGATGCGGCTCACCGCGTGCACGCCGTGCTTCCGCGCGGAGGCGGGGGCGGCCGGCAAAGACACGCGCGGCATGCTGCGCCAGCACCAGTTCACCAAGGTCGAGCTCGTCTCCATCACGACGCCCGAGCAGAGCAAGGACGAACACGAGCGCATGCTGTCCTGCGCCGAGGAAGTGCTGAAGCGCCTCGACCTGCATTTCCGTGTCGTCACACTCTGCACCGGCGACATGGGCTTCGCCTCGCAGAAGACCTACGACATCGAAGTCTGGCTGCCGGGGCAGGGCGCCTATCGCGAGATTTCATCGTGCTCCAACTGCGGCGAGTTCCAGGCCCGCCGCATGGAAGCGCGCTGGCGCAGCAAAGACGGCAAGGTGAAGGGGCCGGTGCATACGCTGAACGGCTCCGGCGTCGCCGTCGGCCGCGCGCTGATCGCGGTCATGGAAAACTATCAGGACGAGAACGGCGCTATCGCCGTGCCTGACGTGTTGCAGCCCTACATGGGCGGGATGAAGAAGATCGAGAAGAAGAACTAGAATGCGCATCCTGGTCACCAACGACGACGGCATCAATTCGCCCGGCCTCGAATCCTGCGTGCGCATCGCGCAGTCGCTGTCCGACGATGTCTGGGTGGTCGCGCCGGAGTTCGATCAGTCCGGCGTCGCGCACTCGCTCTCGCTGAACGATCCGTTGCGCATGCGCCGCATCGACGAGCGCCGCTTCGCGGTCAAGGGCACGCCGACCGATTGCGTCATCATGGCCGTCCGCCACGTGCTGAAGGAAAAGCGACCGGAGCTCGTCCTCTCCGGTGTCAATCGCGGCCAGAACCTTGCGGAGGATGTCACCTATTCCGGCACGGTCGCCGGCGCGATGGAGGGGACGATCCTCGGCATCCCGTCGTTTGCGCTGTCGCAGGTGTTCGGCGCCGCGACGCGCGAGAAGCCGAGCTATGAGACAGCCGAAGCGCACGCGCCCGATCTCATCCGCCGGCTGCTGAAGGAAGGAATCCCGCCCGGCGTGCTCGTGAACGTCAATTTCCCCGACTGCCGCCCGCAGGAAGTCGTCGGTTTCGGCGCGAGCGTGCAGGGCCGCCGCGATCCCGGCCTCATGCACATCGACGAGCGCAAGGACGGCCGCGGCAACCCGTATTATTGGCTCGCCTTCAACCGGCAGAAGCGTCCGCCGGCGAACGGCAGCGACATCTGGGCGATCGAGAACAGGCGCATCTCCGTGACGCCGCTGCGGCTCGACATGACGGACGAGCCGTTCCTGACACGGCTCGGCGCGATGTTCGACGAGAGCCCATTGACCGACTGAGATGAGCAACCGGGGCCCGCACGACGGTCACGATCCTTTTGCCGAAGCGCGCATGGAATTTCTGCTCACCATGCGCCGGCGCGGCATTCAGGATATCCGGGTGTTGCGCGCGCTGGAGCTCGTCCCGCGCGAGCTGTTCGTGGAGCCGGGGCAGGAGGCGCACGCCTACGAGGATCAGGCGCTGCCGATCGAGTGCGGCCAGACCATCAGCCAGCCCTACGTCGTGGCGGCCATGACCGAGGCGCTGCAACTCGAGACAAACCACAAGGTGCTCGAGATCGGCACCGGCTCCGGCTATCAGGCCGCCGTGCTGTCGCATCTCGCGCAGGAGGTCGTGACCGTCGAGCGCTACCGCACGCTCGCCGAAGTGGCCGAGCGGCGCTTCGCCGACCTCGGCCTCGACAACATCACCGTGATCGTCGGGGACGGCACCCTCGGCGCGCCCGACCGTGCGCCGTTCGACCGCATCATCGTCACGGCGGCCGCTCCCGAAATCCCGCAGAAGCTGCTCGATCAGTTGCGCGACGGGGGGATCATGGTGGTTCCAGTTGGGCCGGTCAGCGGCGTGCAGTCGCTCTTGCGCGTCCGCAAGCGGCCGAAAGGTGAGGGGATCGAGCAGGAAACTTTGATGCACGTCCGTTTCGTCCCGCTCGTGGCCGGCAAGGCATCGGCGCTCTGAGACCCCGTCGAAAATTTTTGCGCGCAATCCGCAACCGCTTCCCAACAAAGTCGAGATTTCCGTTGGCGCGAGCGGGTTGGCCTTCCGGTTTCACCACGCTAGACGAAAGAAAAATGCCCGGAGGTCTGATCATGATGCAGGGTGCTCTCCGCACCGCGTGCGTCGTTATCTTGACGACTTTTCTCGCAGCCGCCGCTGGCGCCGCGGCAGCCCAGCCGAATGAACCGCCAGCACCTCCCGCCACACCGGCTTCCGAACCCCTGACAGTCGGCCTCTACGTCAGCCCGCCATTCGTGATGAAGGAGGGCGGCCGTTTCACCGGCATGGCAATCGACTTGTGGGAGATGCTAGCGAGCAACCTCGGTTGGCGCAGCAGATATGTGGAGATCGGAACCATCAGCGAGCTTGTCGATGCCGCGGCTGCGGGCAAAATCGATGTAGCCATCACCAATCTCACCATCACAAAGGAGCGCGCCGAACACATCGACTTCACGCATTCCTGGTTCGACGCGGGCCTGCGCATCATGGTGAACGACCAACAGGGCACAGGATTCGGGGAGATATTCAGAGGCCTGCGGGATGCAGGCCACTTGCGAGCCTATGCCTGGATCGCTTTCGTCATCCTGGTTGCCACGGTTCTGCTCACCTTGTTCGACCGCTATTTCGACAGGGACTTCCCCCGTCGCTGGCGCGATGGCGTGGCCGAGAGTTTCTACACCGTCATGTCCGTTGCTACTTCCGGAAGGCCGCCAGCGCGCAAGAATTTGTTCGGCTGGGTCGGGCGCATCTGGCAGGGCTTGTGGCTTGTCTGCGGCGTCGCGGTGCTGGCCTACGCCACCTCTTCCGTCACAAGCGTGATGACGACGCTGTCGCTTACTAACCAGATCAACAGCGTGGCCGATCTTCCCGGCCGCCCCGTCGGCGTCTTCACCGGCAGCATAGCCGAGCAATACGTGCGGCAATCGCACCTCGACGGGCGCCCCTTCGATCATATCGACGAAGCCGCGCAAGCGCTGATTGACGGCCGCATCTCGGCAATCGTGGGCGATGCGCCGGTTCTCGAATATTTTGCGCATACCAATCCGCGATTGCCCGTCAAGGTGGTGGGCGCAATCTTCCAGCCCGACAAATACGGATTGGCGCTGCCCCGTCACAGCACACTGACGCGGCCGCTCACCATCGAACTGATCGGCGCACGCCAAAGCGGCCAGATCCAGCAAATCAGGAGGAAGTATTTCGGCGAGTCGCCGTAGGAACAGCTGGCCAATGAGAGGGGGCGGCATGCCTCGCTCCTCGCCATTATTTCCGCGAGCGGAGGGGATAAGGTTTGCCGGGACAACGAAAAATCGCGTCCAACCTCTATTTCCTTAAGCCCCCGTTTACCCATTGATCGTCTACTCACGGCACACAGTGTTGCGTCCGAGTGAGTAGCGATGCGTTCAGAACATCTTCGTTCGCGGCCTTATCAGTTCGCGTTGGCCTTGGGGCTTGTGAGTGCGGCCGTGGCGGGCTGCAGCCAGGATACGAGCCGGTTCAACGACGACCCCTTCACCAACCCATTCGGCTCGCGCAATGACGTGACGAACTCGACCGGCTCGCGTCCCGCGGCCATCGAGTCGCAGCCGCTCGCCGGCCCGACGTCGCAGCCGGGTTATTCGCAGCCGTCTTACGCATCCGCGCCGAGATCGGTCCCGGCTACGCCAGCGCCCACCTACACACCGGCACCGCAAGCCTCCTACGGACCCGCGACCACGGGCTCGTCCGCGCCGCGCCAGGGCGAGGGCAACTGGCGCTGGGACGGCGGCACCGCCGTCACGGTTCAGCATGGCGAAAACGTCGACACGATCGCGCGCCGCTATGGCGTTCCCAATTGGGCGATCATGCGCGCCAACAATCTCGCCGATGCCTCGCGCGTTCAGCCCGGCACCCGCCTGGTGATCCCCCGCTATGAGGGCGGCTCCGCGCCCATGGCCACGGCCGCGGTCTCCAGATCAGCCAGCAAGCCGACGTATTCATCGACGCCTGCACGCGTATCCACGCCCGCAGCAACACCCGCTCGCGGCGGCCAGATGCATGTCGTCAACGCCGGCGAAACGCTCTATTCGCTCGGCCGCCGCTATGGCACCACCCATGCCGCGATCGCACAAGCCAATGGGATTCCCGCCAACGCAAGCCTGCGTGTCGGACAGCGGCTGACCATCCCCGGCGGCTCGACGGCCACAGCTGCCACAAAAACCACGCCGTTTTCGTCGCCGCCGAGCTACCGGGCGGAAGCGCCTGCGGCAGCACCTGCACCCACGCCAGAGCCGCAACAGACCGCCAGCGTGACACCGCAACCGCAGAAGGTCGCCGCCGTGTCGCCGGCGGCACAGGATGAGCCGCGTTCGCTCGGCGCCTCGCCGCAATTCCGCTGGCCCGTCCGCGGTCGCGTAATTTCAGGTTTCGGCCCGAAGACCGGCGGTCAGCATAACGACGGCATCAATCTCGCCGTGCCCGAGGGTACGGACGTGAAGGCCGCCGAAGACGGCGTCGTCGCCTATGCCGGCAACGAGCTAAAGGGCTACGGCAATCTCGTGCTCATCCGTCACGCCGACGGCTGGATGACGGCCTACGCGCACAACAGCCAGCTCATGGTGAAGCGTGGCGATCAGGTTCGCCGCGGCCAGAGCATCGCGCGCGCCGGCCAGACCGGTGGGGTGTCGTCGCCGCAACTGCACTTCGAGATCCGCAAGGGCTCATCGCCGGTCGATCCGACGAAGTACCTCGCTGAGCTCTGAGACACCCATCAGCGTTTGGCAGGGGCGGAAGCGGGAGCCGGTATCTGTGAAGGCGCCGGCTGTGGCGCAGATGGCGCCATCACCGCCGGTACGCCGCCGATCTCGCATACGAACACGACATCCGTATTGGGTAGCCCGGCGCCATACGTGATCCGCGCGGCGCTCTTCCACTTCGCACAGTGCGCGTCGGCCAACGCCTGCGGGTTGCCGCCCGCTTGCAGCATCTCCGCCGGAATGATGCCTCCAGTGTTGTTCCCCTCGATCTCTTTGCGCGTAACCTTGCCCCAGCCGCCGCCGCTGCACGCCGCAACCGAGAGGGCAATCGCAATGAGGATAACTGGCTGCAAAAAGCGCATCGTTGCCTCTAGTCCTTGAGCGGAACCCCAAGCCGCCCGGCGAGGTCCTGGATGAACTGCCACGCGACGCGGCCGGAACGCGAGCCACGCGTGGTCGCCCATTCGAGCGCCTCACGCCGTAGCGTTTCCGCATCGATTGGCAGCTTGTAATGAGCCACGTAGCCCTCGACCATCGCAAGGAATTCGTCCTGGCTGCAGCGATGGAAGCCGAGCCACAGACCGAAGCGGTCCGAAAGCGAAACCTTCTCCTCCACGGCTTCGCCGGGATTGATGGCCGTCGCCCGTTCGTTTTCGACCATCTCCCGAGCCATCAGGTGCCGGCGGTTCGAGGTGGCGTACAGGATCACGTTGTCGGGCCGTCCTTCGATGCCGCCTTCGAGCACCGCCTTGAGCGACTTGTACGACGTATCTTCGTGCTCGAAGGAGAGGTCGTCGCAGAACACGATGAAACGGTGCGGCGCCTCCCGCAGAATCGTCATCAGTGCCGGGAGCGACTCGATTTCCTCCCGATGAATCTCGATGAGCTTGAAGCCGGCCTTGCCCTTCAATTCGGCGCACACCTGTGCGTGCACGGCCTTCACAAGCGATGACTTGCCCATGCCCCGCGCGCCCCAGAGCAGCGCATTGTTGGCAGGCAGACCCTTGGCAAAACGCTCCGTGTTTTCGAGCAGCGTGTCCCGCATCCGGTCGATGCCCTTGAGGAGCCGCATGTCCACGCGGTTCACGTGCTTCACCGGCTCAAGGCGCTTGCTCGCCGCCTGCCAGATGAATGCGTCGGCAGCCCCGAAATCCGCCCGCACCTCGGCGGGCGGCGCCATGCGGTCGAGCGCTCCGGATATGCGGTCGAGAGCCTGCGCAAGCAGAGCCAGTACCGAATCTGCGGGGGAGGGCTTGTTCATGGTTTCCTCTTCCGCCCGCGGAATAGCCGCCCCGCCGGTCCATCGCAAGTCGTTGATCCGGAACGGCCTTGGGGCGATTGCAATTGGAGGCTCCGCCGCTATAGTCCCGCGGCCTTTGGACAATTCGCACGACGAACGGCGAGCGAGGGGATACCCACCGTATGTTTATCACTCCGGCTTATGCGCAGGGCGCTGGCGGCGGCAGCGAAATGCTGATCTCCCTGCTGCCGTTCCTGCTGATTTTCGTCATCATGTATTTCCTCATCCTGCGCCCACAGCAGCAGCGCGTGAAGCAGCATCGGGAAATGGTGAATTCCCTTCGCCGGGGCGATACCGTGGTCACGTCCGGCGGACTGATCGGCAAGATCACCAAGGTTGTCGACGACAACGAGGTGGAGCTGCAACTCGCCGACGGCGTACGCGTACGTCAGATGCGGCAAATGGTGTCCGAGGTCCGCGCCAAGGGCGAACCCGTCAAAGACGAATGAAGCAGGTCCCGCGATGGGGCGGGGCCACGGGATGCGCATATCGGATCCGCGCGCCCATGGAAACGTGATCGATGCTGCATTTCTCGCGCTGGAAGACATTGGCGATCATGCTGTTCACGGGCATCCTGTGCCTGCTCGTGCTGCCAAACGTGCTGCCGGCCAACGTGGTCGACTCGCTGCCGGGCTTCTTGCAGCGCAAACTTGTCCTCGGCCTCGACCTCCAGGGCGGATCGCATATCCTCCTGGAAGTGGATTCGCGCGCGATTCAACGCGAGAAGACGGAAACGCTGCGTGACGACGTACGGCGCATTATGCGAGAGGCGCGGATCGGCTACACCGGGCTTTCCGCTCAAGGCATGACGGTACAGCTTCGCGTCCGCGAAGCGGGGGATATGCCCGAAGCGCTGCGGCGGCTGCGCGAGCTGTCCACTCCAATCGGCGGCGTATTCGCCACGACAAACGTGAGCGATGTTGAAGTCGCGGACGCCGGCGACAACGTGATACGGCTGACCGTAACGGAAGCCGGCCTCAATGCCCGGGTACGCCAGGCCGTCGACCAGTCGATCGAGATCGTACGCCGCCGCGTCGACGAGTTGGGCACGGTCGAACCGCTCATTCAGCGCCAGGGGGCCGACCGCGTGCTCGTGCAGGTTCCCGGCCTCGACGATCCTTCGCGCCTGAAGGAGCTCCTCGGCCGCACGGCGAGGCTCACCTTCCGGATGGTCGACATGTCGATGTCGGCGCAGCAGGCGATCGAAACACGGCCGCCTCCGGAATCCGAAGTGCTGATGTCGAGCGACCAACCGCCCGTGCCCTATCTGATCGAGCGTCGTGTCGTCGTATCGGGTGAAGACCTCGTCGACTCCCAACCCGGATTCGACCAGCGAACCAACGAGCCGATCGTCACCTTCCGCTTCAACAACAATGGTGCGCGCCGGTTCGCACAAGCGACCCAGCAAAACGTGGGACGTCCCTTCGCGATCGTGCTCGACAACGAGGTGATTTCCGCACCCGTGATCCGCGAACCGATCCTCGGCGGAACCGGCCAGATCAGCGGCAGCTTCACCGTCCAGCAGGCAAACGATCTTGCGATTTTGTTGCGTGCGGGCGCGCTGCCGGCGCCGCTGAATGTCATCGAGGAGCGAACGGTCGGCGCCGGCCTCGGCGCGGATTCGATCGAAGCGGGCAAGATCGCGGCCTATGTCGGCTCAGCGCTTGTCATTCTCTTCATGTTCGCGACCTACGGATTGTTCGGCCTGTTCGCCAACATCGCGCTGTTGTTCAACGTCGCGATGATCTTCGGCATTCTTTCTCTGCTGCAGGCGACGCTGACGCTGCCGGGCATCGCCGGCATCGTGCTGACGGTCGGCATGGCGGTCGACTCCAACGTGTTGATTTATGAGCGAATCCGCGAGGAGATCCGGGCAGGGCGCTCCGCCATTGCGGCGCTCGATACCGGCTTCCGCGAAGCGCTCCGCACGATTCTCGACGCCAACATCACGACCCTGATCGCCGCGTTGGTTCTTTTCTATATCGGCACCGGACCGGTGCGCGGGTTCGGATTGACGCTCGCCATCGGCATCGGCACCACCATGTTCACCGCTTACACCCTGACCCGTCTGATCGTCGCGACCTGGGTGCGCTGGGCGCGGCCGTCACACGTTCCAATGTGACCGCGCGAGCCGGAGGGAGAAATCGTCAGTGGCCTTTCTGCTGCGCCTGATACCGGACGACACGAAGTATCCGTTCATGCGCTTGCGGCGCGTGAGCTTTCCGTTTTCGGCGCTGCTGTCGATCCTGGCGGTCGTCCTTTTCTTCGGTGCCGGCCTGAACTTCGGCATCGATTTCCGGGGCGGCACCGTGATCGAAGTGCAATCGAAAACAGGGCCGGCGGACCTTGCGGCGATGCGCACGACGCTGAGTGGGCTCGGCCTCGAAGACGTTCAACTGCAGGAATTCGGCAGCCCCTCCGATGTCATGATCCGCGTTGAGCAACAGCCGGGCGGCGATGCCGCGCAGGTGGCCGTTGTCGACAAGATCAAGTCGGCGCTTGGCGACGACTACGAGTATCGCCGTGTCGAAGTGGTCGGACCGCGCGTATCCGGCGAGCTTGTGCAGGCCGGCATTATCGGAGTGAGCCTCTCGTTTCTGGCGATCTGGCTGTATCTCTGGTTTCGTTTCGAATGGCAATTCGCCGTCGGCGCGATGATCGCGACGATGCACGATGTCGCCATGACGATCGCCTTTTACTGCTCCGCGCAGCTGATCTTCGACCTGTCGTCGATTGCCGCGATCCTGACGATCACCGGCTACTCGCTGAACGACACGGTCGTCGTCTATGACCGCATTCGCGAGCTGTTGCGCAAATACAAGCGGATTCCGATCTCGGAACTCCTCGACCTCGCCATCAATCAGACCCTGCCGCGGACCGTGACCACGAGCGTCACAACCTTGCTCGCGTTGCTCGGCCTCACGTTCTTTGGCGGCGAGGTGATCCAGAGCTTCACCCAGGCGATGATCTTCGGCGTGCTGATCGGCACCTATTCCTCGATCTTCATCGCGGCGCCGATCCTCATCTATCTCGGCGTCCGCACGCAGACGGTCGAAGGCAAGGCTCCGACCGCAGCCGAGGGCAAGGCCAAGGCCGAGGCGACGTGAACGGCCGGCCGCAGGACCCGCATTTTCCGGGCCGCGCGGCGATCGACGGATATGGCAGCGGCGGGTTCCGCTTCGCGGGCATGTCGCATCGCGGCTCCATCCTGATCCTGCCGAGCGGCATCTGGGCATGGCCGCCGCGTTCCGCCGCTGAAATCGATGAAGCGAGCCTTGCCCGGGCCTTCGCGGAGCAGCAGGATATCGATCTCTTCATTCTGGGCGTGGGCGCCGATTTCCAGCCGCTGCCCGAGCCGTTGCGCCGACGTGTGCGCGATGCGGGGCTGCGGCTTGAACTTCTTCCGACGCCGGCAGCCGCGAGCGCCTATAATGTTCTGTTCGCCGAAGGGCGGCGCGTGGCGGCCGCGCTGATCGCAGTCGATTGACTGAGATAGTATCAACGCATGCAGGACGCTTACGCGCATTGCCAGGCGCTGGTGCGGGAGCTGGATCGGGACCGCTACCTCGCGGGACTCTTCGTGCCGGCGGACGAACGCCCGCATCTCTTCGCGCTCTACGCCTTCAATGCCGAAATCACGGCGGTCCCGGAGCGCGTCCGCGAGCCCATGGCCGGCGAGGTCCGCTTGCAATGGTGGCGCGACGTGCTGGCTGGAACGGCGGCCGGCGAAATCAGCGGTAGTCCCGTCGCGGCCGCGCTGCTGGATACGATCGAACGGCGCGAACTCCCGCGCGCAGGCATCGAGGGGCTGATCGAGGCGCATGCCTTCGATCTCTACAGCGACCCAATGCCGAACCGGGCGGCCTTCGATGGCTACATTCATTCGACGTCCTCGCTCGTATTTGAACTGGCCGGCCGTCTCGTCGGCGGGCCGAACGAACTGGCAAACGAGGCGGCCGAGCACGCGGGCCAGGCCTACGGAATCGCCGGTCTTTTGCGCGCTTTTCCCCTGCACGCGTCCCGCGGCCGGATCTTCCTGCCGCAGGATCTGCTGGAGGAGTTCAAGGTCAGTACGGCCGATCTACTTGCAGGTCGGCCAAGTCCGGCGCTCGCCACGGCGCTGCGTGCCTTACGGCAGGACGCTCGTTCGCATCTCCAGGCAGCCCACCAACGATTGGCCGCGTTGCCGCCGACCGCTCGCGTTGCCTTCCTGCCGCTTGCGCTTGTCGACGCCTATCTGGCGCGCATGGACGCGGCCGACTACGACCCCTTCCGCACGCCGATCGACGTGCCGCAATGGCGCCGACAATGGACGCTTTGGCGGGCCGCGCGCCGGCTGCGCGTGTAATCACGACTGGCGAAGCCGCCGGTCGGTCCGGTTCAGACGCGTATCGATGAGCTCGTCGGCGGCGGCCTTCGCGGATGCATCGAGCGACAAGCGGTCGATCAGGTCCACCTGGTTCTGCGCGATGAGACGCAGCACATCGTCTCGCAGGTCGCCTTCGGGACGACGCGGCAACAATCGCGCGATCTGGATCAGCGTAGGCTCGGGCAATGGTTCCGATGCGGTCGCGATATGCTTGCGCACTTCGGTCTCCGTGAGCGGACGCGCCGCCTCAACGAACGCATAAAGCCGCGCGCCGCGCGGCGTGGGATAGGCCACGACGACCGCGCCGGTGACCCCCGAGAGCTGCTTGATCCGCCCGGCGATCTTGGGACCATCGAGCGTCGCGTCCGCACCGCTCCCTTCGCGGTCCATGTAGCCAAGAATCTGCCGCGTGATGAAAATGTAGAGCTGCTTGCCCGTCGCCATCCAGATACGGGCGGGCAGGCTCTTGGTTGCCAGAACCCGGCGCTCGATCGGCGTCAGCGCATCAGGGCAGTATTTGCGCTTATGCTTGAGCAGATGCCGCAGGTCTTCGTGCGCGGCGATTCGGAAGAGCCGCCCGCGCGTCTCCACGGTGTGCGCAAGCTGGAAATCGGTCATCTGCGGCAGCCCGTGACTGTCGCGCAGCCAGTTCTGCTCTTTCGCAAGGTCGTTGTGCACCACGCCGGCGCGATGCATGGCGAACATCATGCGCTTGGCCGCGCGGAAGTAACGGGTGTCGCCTTCCGGCTTTGCAATGTGCATGGGCAGACCGTCGATCCAGGTCCGCACCAGGAAACCGTCGCCACTCGCGATAAGCCGTGGTCCTGCAATGCCATCGAGCCGCGCGAGCGCGCGCGTTTCACGGCGGCCGAAATGATAGGCGATCGGGCGAACCCAGCGGGGAACGTTATCAAAGCGGCGAAGAACGGCTTCGACTTCGCTTCCGTCCGTACGCCAGAAACCTCGCTCGACGGTGCTGAAATGGTCGGATTTCAGCACGGCGGCCCGGCGCCAATGCGAACGGTCTGGTTGCGAAGGCGTCGGCGGTTTCATGCGGCGGCGTCCGAAGTCGAATGGCCGGCAAGCCAGACCTCCAGGTCGGCCTTGGCGCGCGCCGTCAGCGCGCGCTTCTTGTCCCGCGCCCTGTCGGGGCCGCGGAAGCGTTCGGCGAGCGGCGGAAACAAGCCGAAGTTCACGTTCATCGGTTGATAGGAGCGGGCACCCCCGCCTTCGCTCGACAGGTGACCGCCCGTGATGTGCGCAAGCAGCGCGCCCAGCGCGGTCGTCTCGGGAGGCCGCGCGATCGCCTCGCCGCGCCGTCCGGCCGCAGCGAAACGCCCCGCAAGCAAGCCAACGCTTGCGCTCTCCACATAACCTTCGCACCCTGTGATCTGGCCGGCGAAGCGCAGACGCGGCTCCGCCTTCAACCGCAGCTCGGAATCGAGAAGCCGCGGGCCGTCGATATAGGTGTTGCGATGCAGGCCGCCGAGCCGTGCGAACTCGGCCTTCTCGAGGCCGGGGATCATCCGGAAGATGCGCGTCTGTTCGCCGTAGCGGAGCTTGGTCTGGAAGCCCACCATATTGAACAGCGTGCCGTGCTTGTTGTCCTGCCGGAGCTGCACGACCGCATAGGGTTTCTGATCGGGCCGGTGCGGATTGGAGAGACCGATCGGCTTCATGGGACCGAAGCGCAGCGTGTCACGCCCGCGCTCGGCCATGACTTCGATCGGCAAACAGCCGTCGAAATAGGGGGTGTCCTCCCACTCGTGAAACTCGACCTTCTCAGCGGCAAGCAGCGCTTCGAGGAACGCTTCATATTGTGCGCGGTCGAGCGGGCAATTGATGTAGTCCGCGCCGGAGCCGCCCGGCCCGCTTTTGTCGTAACGCGACTGAAACCACGCGATCGACATGTCGATGGAGTCACGATGCACGATCGGCGCAATCGCATCGAAAAAGGCCAGCGCGTCGGAGCCGCTTCGCTGCCGGATATGGTCGGCGAGCGACGCCGAGGTGAGGGGGCCTGTTGCGACAATCACACTGTCCCAATCGGCTGGCGGAACGCTCACCTCTTCCCGCCGAATTTCGATCAGCGGATGCCGCTCAAGCGCGTCGGTGACGGCCGCCGAGAAACCCTCCCGGTCGACCGCAAGCGCGCCCCCGGCCGGGACCTGGTTCGCGTCGGCCGACCGCATGATGAGCGACCCAAGTTGCCGCAACTCGTAGTGAAGCAGGCCCACGGCGTTCGTATCGCTGTCATCGGCGCGGAAACTGTTGGAGCACACGAGCTCGGCGAGCGCGTCCGTACGGTGCGCGGCTGTCCCGCGCACCGGCCGCATCTCGTGGAGAACGACCGAAACGCCCGCCTGAGCCGCCTGCCAGGCAGCCTCGGAGCCGGCCAAACCGCCGCCAACGATGTGAACAGGGAGCTTCATTGCCGAGGGTGTGTCGCCCGGTCGGCTGGAACCGTCAAGGCGGTTCCCAGCCGCGCCAGGCGTTCAGAATGGCCTGTCAGGCCGCCGAGCGCTGGGTATGCTTCCCTTCCGCAATCTCTTCCATCAGCTTGGCGGAAAAGGCTTCCAGGTCGCCCGGATACCGGGAGGTGACGAGGCCTTGGTCGGTGACGACTTCCTGATCCTCCCATTTTGCTCCGGCGTTGATGAGGTCGCTCTTGAGCGAGCGCCAGGACGTGACCTTCCGGCCTTTCGCGATTGAGGTATCGATGAGGAGCCACGGAGCGTGGCAGATCGCGCCGACCACTTTCTTGGCGTCGAAGAATCCCCGGATCAGCTTCAGCGCCTTTTCGTTAAGGCGCAGGGTATCCGGGTTCATTTGCCCACCAGGCAGCACAAGGGCGTCATAATCCTCGACCTTGACCTCATCGAGCGTGAGGTCGACGGGGACCGGCTTTCCCCAGTCCTTCTTGTCCCAGCCCCGGATTTCGCCGGCTTCCGGCGAAGCGATATGAACCTCTGCGCCATGTTCCTTCAGGCGATTGCGCGGCACCTCCAGTTCCGACTGCTCGAAGCCGTGCGTGGCGAGGATCAGGATTTTCTTGCCTGTCAGGTGCATGAGGCGCTCCTTACTGAAAATCACGCGCCCCCTTTGGCCGTAACCGCCGACCGGCATTGAAGTTCCTGAGCCTTCTGGAGAAACTGGCCAAACGCGCTACCGCGTCACTCATTGGGGATATTGAGGAGCGTACCGCACGCCTTGCAGTGCACGGCATCATAGTCATGCCGCTGGAGTCCGCACGTGGGGCAGGTGAAGCGGACCTTGTCCGGCCGCAGCACCGCGCGGGCTAGCCGGAAAAAGAGGGTGACGCCGAAAATCATGATGGCGACCGACAGAAAACGTCCGAGCGTTCCCGACAGCACAATGTCGCCATAGCCCGTCGTCGTCAGCGACGAGACCGTGAAGTAGAGCGCGTCGATATAGTTATCGATCTCTTCATTTCGGGCGTGCTGCGTCTCGTACACGATCCCCGTCATGATGAAGAGGAACACGCCGAGGTGAACGACCCCCAGAATCACCTCCTCGTTGCGGCGGAAGAAAGTGCTGTCGCGGCGCAGTCGCGCGAGCAGCTGATAGGTGTGCAACATGCGGACCGTGCGCAGAATTCGCAGGAAGCCGGCGGCCTCGCCCGTGAGCGGAGCGAGGAATGAGACAATCGCAACGGCGTCGGCCCAGGTAACGGGATGCAGGAGTTCACGCAGCCGGTTCCGGCTGATGATCAGGCGCGCTGAAAAGTCCGCGAGGATGACAAGGCCGAACAGGACGTCCAGAATTTCCATGACCGGGGCGCGCGGAACAAACGACGACCCGACGATGAACAACACGGTGAGGATATCGAAGACGAGCAACCCATAGCGAAATCGAACCGCCCTGGGCGTGCCCGCCTCATAGAGCTCCCGCAATTGTGCGGGATAGCTCTGCGGGCTTACGGCGATCTGGGATCCCGCAGCCTTGCTCGGTTTCGATGTGCGTCGCGTCGCGGCCATGCGAGATAAAGCTCCGCAAAGCCGACGGCCGAGTCAAATGGTTGGTCGAAGCCCTTTTTCAGTGGCCTTCATCTTCAGAAGGAGGGCGGGGGCATGAACGAGACGAACACGCCGATCGCGATGGCAACGATCACGACTGCAAGAACAAGCGTGGAAACGGTGGGAAACCTGGCAATCAGATTCACGGCGTTCCTCCTGCACAGCATCGCGCGGCCTGCTCGACTGCGCGGGCATGCAGATTAGGAACGGCGCCTGAATTGCAATTTGATCCAACGCAAAACTGCGACCGAATGCGCGGCACTGACCGAATGGGAAAAAGCAAGCGCGCCGGGAGGGGCGAGTGCGGGCCTTGCCTGACTGATGCGGCCCATGAGGCCGCTCCCGACGCGGCGTTCGTGGGTAAACCGCTACGCCTTGGCCCGAACGAATGCCGCGGCGATTATCGCGGTCGTCTGGTCCGGTGGTGTCATGCACACCTCCTGGCGAGGTTTCGCCGACCGCTCCCGAAGGAGTGGACGTTCATAAGTTTGATTTGAGCGCCGCGGTTGTCAAGCAGGAACAGGCGTCGCAGTCCACACTCCGTTCGGCTAGGTTCCGACGCGCAAGAATGGGAGGAATCCAATGAATGCCGTATCTCCGACCGCGATGCTGCCTACCGAAATGAAGGAGTTGCGCTGGCGGCCACTGTTTGCGTTCCAGATCGATGTGGCGCCGCCAAGCATCGTCGGCATGACGCCGGGATACGACCGCCGCATCGGGGAGATCACCGGCGGCACGTTCGAGGGGGAGCGCCTCCGCGGCAAGTTCCGCACCGGTGGCAGCGACTGGCAATCGTTGCGATCGGACGGGGCGATCACCATCAACGTGCGCACCGTCATGGAAACCGACGACGGCGCGCTCATCGCGATGCGCTATCGCGGTGTGCGCCACGGCCCGAAGACGGTGATCGACCGGCTCGCTAAGGGTGAAGAGGTGAATCCGAATGAATACTATTTTCGCGTGGCGCCGTGGTTCGAAACGGCTTCCGAGAAATACGATTGGCTCAACCGCGTGGTTGCGGTCGCGATCGGCCATCGGTTGCCGAGCGGGCCGATCTATAACGTGTTCGAGATCGTGTGATCGTTGGCGGACCGCATGCGTCAGGCCCGGCACACATTGACGATCGCGACCCGCGGCAAAGGCCTCTTCGAGTTCACCGACGAAGTGCGCGAGTGGGTGCGCAGGCAGGAGATCGCGGAAGGGCTGCTCACGATCTTCTGCCGCCACACCTCGGCGTCACTCCTCATTCAGGAGAATGCCGACCCCGATGTGCAGACGGATATCGCGGATTACTTCGAGGACATTGCACCCGAAACGCGCGAATACGTCCACGCTGCCGAAGGCCCGGACGACATGCCCGCACACATCCGAACCGCGTTGACCGGCGTGCAGCTCTCGATTCCGGTCGCGGACGGAAAGCTGATGCTCGGCACCTGGCAGGGGATCTATCTCTTCGAGCACCGCCGCGCGCCGCATCACCGGCAGGTCGTGCTGCACTTGCTGGGCGAGTAGCTCCGTGGGGAGAGGGGCGGAGAATTACGCCCGCAGATCATCGTACTCGGGATGCCGCGTCATGTAGGCGTTCACGAACGGGCAGCGCGGGATCACCTTCCACCCCTGCGCCCGCGCGTGGTCGAGCACGCCGCGCGCGAGCTGCGAGCCGACGCCCCGGCCCTCGAGTTCTTTCGGCACCTCGGTGTGGCGCACGGTGAGCACGCCGTCGGTGAGCACGTATTCCGAGAACGCAACGCGCCCGTCGACCGGCAGCTCGAAGCGGTGGAGGGAAGGGTTGTCGATGACTTCCGGCATTGAACGAATGTAAGCCCGCTACCGCGAGATTCAAATCGCGATGTCACGCATCCTCCCGGCTGAGCCGCGAAACGGCGAGCCGGGATGGTTTGCAACGCGCGGAGGGCGGTCCCGGGTCCGCGCTTCGCGCTCGCCCGGGACGATGACTAGATGCGCCCCTCGGCGAACTTCCAGCCGCCCTTGATAGTGGCGGCGGCGAGCAGCGTCTTGAGCACCGTCGCAAGATAGAATGGTGCAACCCCGAGCGCCCAAACTTTTTCATAGCCGATGAGTGTGCCGAGATATGCCGTGCCGAACACGAAGATCACCACGTGGCCGATAAACATCGCAGCAGTGAGCGAGAGAAACGAGCGGTCCCAACCCCGCTCGCAGAGCCAACCCGTAACCGCCGCGCCGGCAGCGAAACCGACGAGATAGCCGCCCGTGGGGCCCATCAAATAGGCGAGGCCGATGCCTTTCTCGGGCGTGCCGGCGAATACCGGCAGGCCCGCCGCACCCTCGGCGAGATAAAGCAGGACTGTCACCCCACCCAGCCGCCAGCCATAAGCCGCGCCGATCGCAACCACCACGAAGGTCTGCATGCTGAGCGGCACCGGATAGAACGGCACGTTGATCTTGGCGGAGAGGGTCAGCAGCAGCGTACCGGCGAGCATCAGGATCACGTTGCGGAAAAGGGCGTCGGTGGCGGACGCCGGCCACAGGGCCTGGGCGAGGGTGGTGGTACGGGCGGCGGCGGACTGCATGGGCTTCCCCTATGTCGATTCAATTCGATGCATTTCTGATGTATCGGGCCACTGTGGCATGGGCAAGGAATTGTCATGCAAGGCCGACCTGCCATTTTGCGATGGCCTCGGCCCGCCGTAAAATCAGTGGGGGTGGATAAAGGAGAAAGACCGTGGCCGGTTTGTATGAAATTGTCGCCAATGCCCAGAACGGCGAGGCGATCGACCGCCTCGCGCGCCAGTTCGGCCTGAGCCCCGAAGAAGCCGAGAGCGCGGTCGCCGCGCTTCTGCCCGCGATCTCGCGCGGCCTGAAGCAGTCCACCGCCACGCCGGAAGGTCTCGGCGGGCTCCTCGCGCAGATGGCGCAGCAGCAGGACCTCTATGACGACGACACGGTGTTCGGCGAGCGCGGCCGCGTCGCCGGCAACGACGCGCTCGGCCAGATCTTCGGCTCCAAGGACGTGAGCCGCGCCGTCGCCGATCAGGCGCAATACGCGACCGGCATCGGCTCCTCGATCCTGAAGCAGATGCTGCCCGTGATCATCGGCATGATCCTGAGCGGCTTCCTGAAGAACCTCGGCGGCGGCAGCGCGCAGGGCCAGCCGATGCCGCGCATTCCGATGCCCGGCGGGCCGGGAAGCGGGCAGGGCGGCGGAACGGGCGGAGGACTTGGCGACATCCTCGGGGAAATCCTCGGCGGCCGCGTGCCGGGTGGCGGACAAGTGCCCGGCGGCGGGCAATCGCCCTTTCCTTTCCCGATTCCGGATGGGCGCGGCAGACCCGCGCCGCAACCCTCTCCGTCGCCGGGCGGAGGCCAGATGCCGGGCGGGCTCGGCGACATCCTGCGCGACATCCTCGGCGGCGGCATGGGCGGCGCGACGCGCGGCGGCGACGCACCCGCGCGCGACCTCAAGGATCTTTCGGACCTCAGCAAGCAACTTCCGTTCGCCGGCAACGGCATCGGCGAGCAGATGTTCGGCGACCTGTTCGAGCCCGGCCACGACGTCGACCGCACGCACGAAGAGAACATCGCACAACTGTTCGACCAGCTGTTCGGCGGGCGGCGCTGAGCGCCGCCGCCGATCACGGCCGGAGCGCTCCGTTCAAGCTTATCGATGTCAAACAGCCGGCCGCGTTCTCGCGGCGGGATTTACCGCCCGAGGCATCGACAGTTTCCCTCGCTCCGACGTGCGAGGGGATGGAGCGCCGAGAGGCGCTCTATTTTCTTCACGCCTTTCGGCGCCGCGCGCCTTGCGATCAGCGCGCTCGCCTTCCGGCGCTCCATCACGGCGTCTTCAACTGCGGGCCGCGCTTTTCCCGAGGCCGGTCGGACTTCCGTCCAGTCGGCCCGCTCTCAGCCAGCTCCTGGCAGGCGGTCGTAATGCCGCCGGGCGGAGCCCCGCAGCTCCCGGTGCCGCGCTTGCGAGACGCAGCAGCAGGCGCCGTACCCGATCCGCACCACAGGTCGCACCGGTAGCGCCCCTCGCGTGGATCGGGATGACAACAGTTTAAGGATGGTTGGAAAGGGCGGGCGTAACTTTTTTGATCGCCGCAAAATGCTGCACGCGTTCAATTGCTTACGCGGGAAAAGACGGGAATAAACGATTCAATCCTTGTCATTCCGGGACGCGCGCAAGCCAAGGGCGGGCGCGACGCGGTCGAGCAAAGTCATCGTTACCGCTGTTTCAGATCGGCTGGAGTGAGTTGTAGAGGCTTGCTTACACGCGCCGGTTGTCGGATCATGCCAACCGGGGGAATGGGGGATGAGAATCGTAGCGACGCTGTGTCTTGGACTCGCGCTCGCGGGTTGCGCGCGATCAGCAACTTTGCCGATCACTCAAGACACCGTGCAGATCACGGCAACTGCTGCACCTGTATGCGGCCAGACCGGCGCTCAGAACGTTGCCCTTCGTCAAGCTGCCGTCGAAACACTCCGGCGCGGCTATGATCGGTTCGTAATCGTCGGCGGGCAATATAGCGACAACGTGCGCGTGGTCGGCCACACGCCCGTTGTGGCTCACACGACTGGCACAGCGACCGCCACCGGACACGGCGGATTTGTAACCGCTCACGGTACCTCACAAACAACATTTACCGGCGGACAACCGATTGTCGGCGGCTCGCACAATCAAGGTCTCCTCGTAAAAATGTTCAGAGCTGACGATCCGGCGGGAGCAAACGCAGTCTCGGCGCGCGATACGCTTGGACCGAAATGGGAGGAGGCGGTCAAATCTGACGCGATTAGCTGCCTACCGACCTAAATGGCTGTTATCCCGCGCCGCGAAAAGTGCCCCGCTTGCGCGGATGTCCTATGAGTAAGACAGCGCCGCTGCGATTTTCACCGGAGCAAGCGCGCCTCCGCAGGCTGTTGAGCGCGGGCTATTTTCCAGCGGAATTGCCGCCGCCCTTCACAACTGCAGCATTTGCAAGAGAGGCAGTATCGCTGGCGACCAAATGGGACGAGAGTAGAATTCGTAAGTTCCGGACGTCTCCCGAGCATTTTAGTTGGCCGCGCCACGGTCACGTCCCGAGCGGTGGTGTAACTGGGCGGAGCAAGCCGCGAGCGAACGCGCCCCCCTAGCGCCGTAGCGAGCGAGCGGCTTGCGGTCGGCCATCGATGATTCGCCGGTAAGGTCGGGTTGCGACACACAACCTGATTCGGAGAACCACCGATGACCGACGAGATCATGAACCTTCGCACGCTTCTGGAAAAGAGTTCCGACG
>Ga0180222_1000099_pt1 | contig 154105 bp, 147 predicted proteins | sample eDN5th37CKraftOP_FD_151336 | JGI IMG/M metagenome (GOLD analysis project Ga0180222, IMG submission 151336) | Enriched Organic Plus compost microbial communities from Emeryville, California, USA - eDNA 5th pass 37_C Kraft OP (version 2) (version 2) ... | reverse complement strand
CAAACCCAACGGCCTCCATAGGGCGCTCACGATGGACTCCCAATGACACCTCCCGTGCAAATCTCCACGTGGAGCCGCATCGCAGCTTACGGATTCAGCAGGAAGGTGGGGAGAGGACACCGCTTACCATGAGAGCCCTCTGGACAGGCATCGTGAGACATCCCTGTTGCTGGCCTCCTGCTTGTCCGATCCCCCAAGACTGGCGGGAAAATGCCTATGGGTCAGAGAGCGATTGTCGGGTCTCCGCCGACTACCGGCAGAGGGGTTGGTGGCGGCGCCGAGAGGTGCAACCCTTCCCTTGCTCCGGGCCTTCTTGCCCGTTGACGCATTGAGGAGACACGATCATGGCCACCACGATCCATGGAACAGACGGGAACGACCGCCTGACCGTCGCAGGCGACGACGACGCCTATAGAATCAACATGCTGAACGGCAGGGATTTTGTGGATGTGACGCAGATCTCCGCCCGCTATGTGGCAGTCAACTTCTCGGACGGGAACGATACGGTGCAAGGTGGCGATACGAGCCATTCCATCAGTTTCTTCGGCGGTGGAAATGCCTTCACCACGGGGGCCGGGGACGATACGTTCTACAACAACAATGTCGGCGCCGGGAACGTGATCGCGGCCGGGGCGGGCGTGGACATGTTCTCGGTCTACGGCGACGGGGCTTTCGCGAATCTGGAAGAGGGGCGGGTCTCCGTCCGGTCGCCGCATACCGGCATCATCTATGATTACGAGGTGTCGGGCGTCGAGAATCTCTCGGGAACCCCCTACGCTGACATACTGGTCGGCAGCGAAGGCGAGAACAGCCTCAGGGGAGGCGTGGGGAACGACCTGTTATCCGGCAGGGGCGGCAACGATACTCTGGACGGCTGGGAGGAAATGCCTGGAGGGAGCGGGAACGATACCTTTGTGGGAGGCTACGGGGCCGACCACATCACCACGGGTAACGGTCACGACAAGATCAGGATAGACCGCCTTGCGGAAAGCCGGCCGGGCCATGAAGACATCATCACCGACCTCAGCACCAGCGACCGTATCGACCTGTCGCGGATAGACGCGGATCAGACCATGGACGGCAATCAGAGTTTCGAGTTTATCGGGCAGGAGGCATTCTCCGGGAACGCGGGAGAGCTGAGATATGAGGTCAGCGGGTCCGATCTGGTCGTGCTCGCCGATGCCGATGGCGACGGGGCAGCCGACCTGTCGGTCATTCTGAGCGACCTGCGCACATTGACCGAGGACAGTTTCATCCTCTAGCAGCCCCCATAGCCTGGTCACGTCAGGATGCGCGGACGTTCGGAGATCACCCGCATCAAGCGGGTCCAGCATGGGGCAAGCTGTGCGGGGTGCCAATCGCATCCCCCTGCAATTCCCGCACCTGCCCTGTCCCGCCCCTGCGATCTCCGTGAATGATGCGCTACGGTCCCCGAGGATACCTCGCGTTCGTTGCGCACCGGCTGCGATCCGTCGGGATCGATCCTCCTGGCTCCTGCGCCGCATTCCGGAACCGGCCGTGACGGAAATGGCGCCGCGCGCCTGACGGCACGTTGAAGACCCTTAGCGGATGTGGCTGAGCGAATGGTTCTTTCGCTATCGATTCTCGCCAGGTGCGAGCGACATCCGAAGAGCTGGCCGGATGTGATGGAACAATACCCTTGAGGTTTCGTTTTCCCCGCTCAACATCGATCCGAGCTTGCAACTGATGGGAGGTTGCCATGAAAGTCAGCGACTGCATGACGGCGGAAGTGAGAATCGCCAATCCTGAACAGACCATTCGCGAGATAGCGCAGATGATGGGGCAGATCGACGCCGGGGCGATGCCCGTGGGCGACGATGACCGGCTGGTCGGCATGATCACGGATCGCGATATCGTAATCCGCGGCGTCGCGATGGGAAAAGGGCCTGACACAAAGGTGCGCGAGGTCATGAGCTCGGAGGTCAGATATTGCTTCGAGGATGAAGAAGTCGAGCAAGTCCTGGAGAATATGGGAGACTTGCAGGTGCGGCGCCTGCCCGTTCTCAATCGTGACAAGCGGCTGGTCGGGATCATCTCTCTGGGCGACCTCGCGAGGAACGGCGAGGTGGCGGAAGCCGGCGAGGCTTTGAGCGACATCTCGGAGCCGGGCGGCGAGCATTCGCAAACCGCGCAATAGCACACATTCAGGGCGGACCCTTGCGGCCTCGGCCTCTTGTCGGTCAGCGACCCTCCCGCAAGCTCCCGGCGAGTGGCCCCGCAATGCAGGCGCAGGCTGGCCCCGTGCTTGCCTCCAAGGCCAAAGTCGGCCTTGCACCGGCCGGCCGGTCGCAGCCGCGTGACAATCAGCCGGTCGCTCACAGGTGCAAGCCAGGGGAACAGCCAAGGAAACCTCGCGGCCAAGGGCCAGCCGCTGTTCAGCCCCCGAAGCCGTAGAGGATCGCGACGCCGCCGAGAAAGACCGCAAGCATCGCGGCCGAATCGTAACCCATGCCGAGGACGGTCTTGTCTCTCCGTTCCAGCAGGCCGAGCAGCAGGATTCCCGTCATGACGATCGCCAGCAGGCTGGCGACGATCTCAAACCGCCCTACCTGATTCAACACCGGCTCGCCGACATAAAGGACATCGGTGAGAAAGACGAGAAGCAGGTTGAAGACATTGGAGCCCAGGATGTCGCCGACCGCCATTTCATGGCGCTTCATGCGCAGCGCGGCGGTGATGGTGCTCAGCTCCGGCAGCGAGGTCGAGATGCCGACCAGCAGGAATCCCACGAAACTGGCGCCGAGGCCGGTCTGCTCGGCCAGCGCGTCCCCGGTCAGGGAAAGAAACAGGCCGGCGAGAAGGATGACCCCCGCCAGGGCCGTCAGCTTGAGGCAGAGAGGCCCGAGGCTTTCCTGGCGATGCTTGTCGCGATCCGGCCCACCGTCGTCCCCGGATTCGTCGCCCGGTTTTTCGGTCTGGTCCTGGACGGTCCAGACCTTGCGATGCTCGTAGCGGGCGGACATCCACAACGCCCCCAGGCAGAGCAGGAAAAGCGCCGACGACCAAAGGCCGACCCCGAAGATCAGGACGTCGCCGACGGCCATGGCCAAGGCCGTGAAGGCCAGAAGAACGATGCCCATCGTTCCCTGGAACAGCATCGCGGGCTTGGCGATGAAGGAGGTCAGCGCCTCGCGGCCGGTCAACGGATCGACGGCGGCAAGCAGAAAGAGATTGATCGACTCGCTGCCGAGAAGGTTGTTGAGCGCCAGCAGCGGGCTTCCGGTGAAGGCGGCTGTCGAGACGGTGGATATCTCTGTCAGCGACACGATGCCGCCAAGCAGAAGCATTCCCGCAAAGCCCTTTCCCATTCCGGTCCGGTCGGCCAGGCGATCGACCAGCCGGACCATGCGGGTTCCGGCGATCCAGACGATCGCGGCCGCCGCGGCGAACAGCGTGACATTGAACCAGACGGAGCGGCCGCCGAAATCGAGCAGTTCAGACAATTGCCCGGTCCCAACCGCCGTAATGCTCGTCGCTGCGCGCGCCGCGCGGCAGGCTCAGCCCGATCAAGGCGATGCCCATCGCGATCTCGGCTGCGGTCGCGGCGCCCGACCCGCCGCCCAGCAGGAACGGCGAGGCGCAGATCCAGACGCCGAGCGCAACATTGAGGAAACGCACCGCGCGCACCACTTCGGCCATGGCCGTGACAGCCACCATGATGACGAGGCAGCCGACGACATGGTCGCTGAAATAGAGCGGGGGCTGCGTTCCGAAGATCAGGGGCGTCGCCATCAGCACGACGCCGAGCGCCGCGCTGGCGGTGAGCGTCCAGGGAAAGGTCACGCCGCCGAACACGAAATCCTTCAGGAACGCGCCTGCGGAACGGTTCAGATCGGGCTCGGGCGTCTGGTTCTCGGACAGAGCCGGGCCCCCCTTCCAGAAAGTGCGCCAGAACGGCTCGCCCGCCCGCTTGGCACGCCAGAGATACTGGGCTGTCGCCAGCACCTCGTCGACCGAGTAGGGAATGAGGACGACCGTGACGGCCGCCTGGATGATGCAGAGCGTGCAAAGCGCGCCGATCAGCGGCGGCTGGATGATGATGAAGGACACGCTGACCACGCCGAGCGGGATGATCAGCAGGCCGAACAGGAAGACCATCCACGGCATGGTGCGCCAGCGGCGCCGGTCGCCGATGGCCCCGGCCAGGATGTCGACGGCGTAGGCGAAGGCGCCGAGCCCGGCGTCGGCGATGGGAAATCCTTTCGACACCCAGGAGGTCACGACCGCCTCGCTGCCGTTGCGGGCCGGGGCCTCTGCCGGGCCGAAGAACGGATCCCACAGCCCGTCTATATGGCCCATCTGGTAGGCGGCGAGATAGCGGGAGACGAAAAGCCCGACCAAGGCCAGCGCCACGATGGGAATGCGCTGCGTGAAGGATGAGGGCGAATAGCTCCAGCCCAGCGGCCGGTCGTCATCGGCCGCCAGCGCCCGGCGGCTGATGCCGGGCGTCGGCGGGATCATCACCGCGAAGGCCACCACCAGCATGCCGACCAGCGTGTCGAGACCATAGGCGGCCGCGCTGGTGGTCCAGAACACCAGCGGCGCGAACATCACCCATAGCCCGACGGCGGCGGTGGCCCATTGCATCCAGCGGCGGCGGCGCGCCATGCCCGCCAGCGCCAGAACCGCGATGAGCAGGCCGGACAGGATTTCGCTGATGCCGAGCCGCATGTTCCGGACCTGCGGTTCGGCGATCTCGTGGCCGAGCGCGGGCGGCAACGTCGCCGAGACCGGATCGAAGAGCCCGAGCGTCATCGGCGCGGCCATCAGCCACAGGCCCAGCGCCGCATTCGCCATCGGCGCCCAGAGTGTCCAGAACCGATGCCGCTCGACGGCCTCCTCGACCTGATCAAGGCTGCGTTCTAGCGGCTGCCGAAGGCGTTCCTTGGCCTGATCCAGTTCCGGCTGCGACGCGGCGACCGCGGACGGGTCGAGCTTGTTCTTTTCATACCAGTCGGTGGGGTCCTGCTTGAGCCTGCGGATCATCTCGGGCAGCGTTCCGGTCAGGCTGTGCCTGGGCGCCCATCCAAGCAGCGAGCGGGCGCGCGAGATGTCGATCTCGTAGTGATCGTCGGAGTTTTCGATCATCCACGGCTTGATGTCGGTTTCCTCGTCCAGAACCTCGGTCTGGACCCAGGCGCCGGCCTTGGTCATGCCCTTGGGCAGGCTGAGCGTGCGCCACTCCTCGTTATGGATCAGCCGGCCTATGCGCTTCTGCATCTCCTCGTAGGACGGCGTCTCCTCCTCGCCGATCAGCATGACCGTTTCTTCGGGAAGCGCGGCGCGACGATCCACGGTGCGCATGATCGCGTCGACCAGGTCGTCCTTGTGAAGATAGGGCTGGCCCGCAGTCAGATCGCCGGTGAAAAGATAGGCCGTCGGCAACCGCTCGAAGATGCGGGCGATCTGCTGGGCGACGAAAGCGGCCCGGCAGTCCTCGTCGTAGACGCCCGCGAGCCGCAGGATCACCGTCCTGACGTCGCCGCGCTCGCAGGCGATCAGCTCTTCGGTATCGGCCTTCGACTGGGGATAGGCCCAGGGCGGATCCAGCGGGGAATCCTCGTCGATGCGCACGCCCTTGCCGGGGCTCGGCGCATGCACCAGCAGGGTGCTGGAAAAGACGAACTGCTCGGCGCCCACCGCCTTCAGCGCCTGAAGCAGCCGGCGCGTGCCCTGCACCGTCACGGCGTCGTATTTGGGATTGTCCTCGCCGGTCGTGTCGTAATAGGCGGCCAGATGGATGACCGAGGCGATGGGCCCCCCGGCTTTGCTGGCCGCCTGCCGCACCGCGCCCTCGACGCTTTCGTCGGAAGTGAGGTCGATCTCGACCGTCTCCACGCCCTGGATCGGGTGCTTCGGTTGCGCGACGTCAAGGCCGATGACGCGATAGCAGTCGCGCAGGCCCCTGGCGATGGCCTCTCCCAGAAACCCCGAGCTTCCGGTGATCAGGACCGTCGGGCGGTTCGATTCGTCATTTGGCATCGTCATCCTCCCGAAAAGGACGCTCAGCGCAACGCATCCCCCGAGCTGGCTTGTTCCAGCGCCCATAGCAGGCGCCTGCAGATCATCTCCCGAAAGCCGTTCGCCCTGCCAAGCTGCATCCGGGCGAGTTCTTCCCTGCGATCCGTGCGCCGTGCGCCTGCGGCCATCGCCGAGAGGGCGGCCGAGGCCGTCCCCCGCCGCGTGGCGGTCCTCTCCTTCAGGAACGAAAGCGCCGGGAGCAGTTTTCGTTCCCCGGGCGTGAAATCCGTCCCGAAGGGGAACGGCCTGCCGCCGCCGCGGTTGCGCGCCTCGCGCAGGCGGCCGGGACCCGCGTCCGGGCCGTTCGGCCGCGGACGTTCCGGCAGCCGCCAGGCGCGTTCGATCTTTCCTGCATCGCGTGCCTGCCGCCTCGCCGCGCATTCTGTCGGCTGCACAGCCATTATTCCGCGGCCTCGTGCAGCTTCTTGCCCCGACGATGCTGACTCGCCAGCGGCGAGATGTCCTCCATCGCAAAGGCATCGACGGCGATCACGCGCGCGGTCGCGGCCTCGGCGGCCCGGATATGGGCAAGCTCGTCGTCGCTGATCAGGCCGCGGCGGTGCGCCTGTTCGGGATCGCGGAGCTTTGCCTCGCGCATCTTCTTCTCGATCGGGGCGCTGGCGGCGACCAGGTGGAAGGCTTCCTCCAGATCCCGGACCGGATGACCGTCCCGGCCTTCGCCCAGATAGAGGTTCGGCGTCAGCCGCTCGCGTTGGGCCGTCGGCTCCAGCAGGATCGCGGCCACCTGATCGGCCAGCCTGTCGGGCGGATGGGCACGAGGAACGCCCAAGGGGAATGCGAGAAAGCGCACGAGCCACGCCGCCCAGCGTGCAGGCAGGTTGGCCAGCACGCCGTCGAAGGCGGCGGCGATGCGGTCGGTCCCCGTCAGCATGACGTAATCCACGATCGGCAGGTCCTCCTCCTGCCGGCCCTCGTCCTCGTATCGCTTCAGCACCGCGCCGAGCAGATAAAGCTCGGCCAGGATGTCGCCCATGCGCGCCGACAGCATCTCCTTGCGCTTGAGCGCCCCGCCCAGCGTCAGCAGCGCCATGTCGGAAAGCAGCGCGAAAGCGGCGGACAGCCGGGACAGCTGGCGCCAGTGATGCGGCAGCGCGGCGCCCTCGGGCGCAGGTGCGATGCGGCCGCCGGTCCAGCCCCGCCCCCAGGTGCGGAAGACGGTGCGGACGGCATGGCCGGCATGGGCCCAGAAGCTGCGGTCGAAGGCGTCGAGGCCGGCGGCCTTGTCGGCCTCCGACAGCGCCGTCATCTCGTCGAGCATGTAGGGATGCGACCGGATCGCGCCCTGGCCGAAGATCATCAGGTTGCGGGTCAGGATATTCGCCCCCTCGACGGTGATGCCGATCGGCGCCGAGCGGTGCTGCCCGCCGAGATAGTTCCTCGGCCCGTCGATGATCGTCTTGCCGCCATGGATATCCATGGCCTTCTCGACCGATTGCCGCATGCGCTCGGTCGCGTGATATTTCATGATCGCCGAGATCACGGAGGGCCGATGGCCTTCATCAAGCGCCGCGACCGTCAGACGGCGCGCGGCGTCGATCAGGTAGGCATTGGCGGCAAGGTCGGCAAGATGTTCGCGCACGCCCTCGAAATCGCCGATGGGAAGGTTGAACTGCCGCCGGATGCGGGCATAGGCGCCGGTGACGCGCGCGCATATCGCCGCCGATCCCGCCGATTGCGACGGCAGCGAGATGCCGCGGCCGGCGGCAAGCGCCGTCATCAGCATCTTCCACCCCTGGCCGATCTGCTTCCTGCCGCCAAGGATCCAGTCCAGCGGAATGAAGACGTCCTTGCCGTGAAGCGGCCCGTTCTGGAAATGCGTGAACTGGGGCATATGGCGTTCGCCGTGGCTGACGCCCGGGGTCGCGGTCGGGATCAGCGCCACGGTAATGCCGCGCTCCACCCCCTCGCCCAGCAGGTTGTCGGGGTCCCGAAGCTTGAAGGCGAGACCCATCACCGTCGCCACCGGGCCGAGCGTGATATAGCGCTTGTGGAAGTTGAGCCTGATGCCCAGCGTCCGCTCGCCGTCGATATCCCCATGCTCGACGACGCCGGTATCCGTCATCGCCGCCGCGTCGGAGCCCGCATCCTCGGATGTAAGGCCGAAACAGGGGATTTCGCGGCCGTCGGCCAGTCGCGGCAGCCAGTAATCCTTCTGCTCCTCGGTGCCGAAATGCAAAAGCAACTCGCCCGGGCCGAGCGAGTTGGGCACCATGACCGTGACGCCGGCCACCACGCTTGCGGTGGACACCGTCCGAACCACCTCGGAATGCATCGCGTTCGAAAAGCCGAGCCCGCCATATTTCTCGGGGATGATCATCCCGAAGAATTTCTGCTCGCGCATGAAGCGCCAGACCTCGGGCGGCAAGTCGCGATCCTGCCAGGCGATCTTCCAGTCGTCGACCATCGCGCAGAGTTCGCGCACGGGCCCGTCCATGAAGGCCTGGTCGCGCTCTGTCAGCCTCGCCGGAGGCATCGCCAGAAGCGCCTTCCAGTCCGGATTGCCCGAAAACAGCGCGCCGTCCCACCAGACGGTGCCGGCATCGATCGCTTCGCGTTCCGTCTCCGAAATGGGCGGCATGGCGGCGCTGGCCCATCGGAAGACAGGCTTGGTCAGGTAATCCTTTCGAAGCTTGCGTAAACCCATGATGCGCTCGGATGCCTTTCCGGGTAATGCGCCTTCGCCCGGATTGGTTCCTTGAGCGTCGTCACAGCTTGGTGTGCCGGCCCGGACGTCAGGCCCAGGACCTGCGGGCCCGCGATGATCGGGGTCGAAGGGTCGGCGCCTGGCGCGGGCCGCCTGCGGATCCGGCTCGAATGCGGTTGCAACTGCCGCAAAGGCGAAATCTTGCCCCCTTTGTCCGACCGCCTCTTGCGGCGACCTCGGGGGCTGGGCGCGGATCGCTCTTCCCTGCCTAGCCGCAGGTCGTCAGGCCCAGAACCGGAAACAGCGTTAGCAGGATGGCCAGGAAACCGATCCAGCCGCCCGCGCGGGCGATCCTGCCGCCTGCGTCCCCGGCTTTCGGCATCCGCCAGAGGATCAGCGCCCCGCCCATGAGCGATGCCAACCACAGCGAGATCAGGGCGAAGCGGTGCAGGTCGCCAACCGGGGCGGGACGGGCGGGCCAGTCCAGCGCACAGCCCAGCCCGTGAACGGCATAGATCGCCGAAAACGCCGCCGCCCAGAGCATCGGACCCAGCAAGGCGCGCAGGGGCCAGGTCATGACAGCACCTCCTGCGCGGCAACCAGGCCCGTCAGGACGGCGGTGGTCGCCAGGGTGTAATCCTGCCAGATGCGCCAGACGGGCCAGGCGGAAACCCGGCCCGGCGCGATCCGGCCGTCCCGGCGCTGCACGAGGCACAGCAAGGCAAGCATCAGCGCGATCCCGACATGAAGCACGACATAGCCCAGCCCCGCCGCCCGCAGGGCATCCCGGGCATGGCGGGTCGGATCGTCCAGCCCGGCCGCAAGCAGCCCGGCGGCAGCCAGCGCCGCCCCCAGAGCCAACAGGGCAGCTGACGCCCCCCGCGCCAGCGACAGCCGCGCCAGGGCCGAGGCGGCGAGCAGCGACAGAAGCAGCAGCCCCGCCGGGATCGCCGCCCGCGCCGTGCCCGGGCCGCTTTCCGGCGCGGGCCAGTTCGGCGCGATCACCGACAGGAACCCCACCGCGAAAAGAAAGCAGGCAAACAGCGTGCCGTTGGCGATCAGAAGGCAAACCAGCCCGGTCCGGGCCAGACCGTCCTCTACCGCCCAGTTCGGCGGCAGGCGCAGTCCGGGAGAGACCTCGACCGGGCCGGCGTCGCGGCGGCAGCCCATGAACCCCTGCCACTGCCAGGCGGTCAGCGCGATGGCGGCCAACGCGACCGCGGCGGGACGGTAGAAGCCAAACAGCATCAGCAGCACGAAGCCCCCGATCACTGCCGCCGTGACCACCGGCAGGAGGGTGTTCTCCGGCAGCACCGCCACATGTCGCGGCGCGCCGCCCAGGGCCTCGACCACCAGCGTTTCGCGGCGGTCCCGCGGCGCGCCGGGCAGCATCCCTTCGCCGCGCGCCAGGTCCAGCGCGGTCTGCCCGGGCAAGGGCAGCGAGGCGATGTTGTAGCTGGGCGCCGGCATCGGCATGGCCCATTCCAGCGTGCCCGCTTCCCAGGGATCGCGGCGCGCGCGCGACCCGAAAACGACCTGAAGCAGCAGGTCCAGCAGGAACAGGGCAAAGCCCATCGCCATGACGAAGCCGAACAGCGAGCTGACGAGGTTGGGAAGGATCCATTCGGGATTGTCGGGATAGGCGTCGATCCGGCGCGGCATGCCCAGAAGGCCGGTCAGGTGCATGATCAGGAAGGTGCCGTGAAAGCCGGTCAGGATCAGCCAGAAGGCGGCCTCGCCCACCCCCTTCACCCGCGCGCAGCCGCTGAACAGCGGCAGCCAGTAGACCGCGGCCGCCATCATCGGAAAGACGAAGCCGCCGATCAGCACGTAATGCAGATGCGCGGTGACGAAGGCCGTATCATGCGCCTGCCAGTTGAAGGGCACGATGGCCAGCATCACCCCGGTCAGCCCGCCCATGACGAAGGTCGAGAAGAAACCCATCAGGTGCAGCATCGGCAGCCGCATCTGCGGCCGCCCCTGCCACATCGTCCCGATCCAGGCGAAGATCTGCACCGCGGTCGGCACCGCGACCAGCGCCGATGCGGCCGAGAAGAAGGCCAGCGCCATATGCGGGATGCCCACGGCGAACATGTGATGCACCCACAGGCCGAAGGACAGGAACACCAGCCCCAGGACGGCCGCGACGATGGCGCCGTAGCCCATGATCCGCGTGCGGCACATCACCGGCAGGATGGTGGAAATCGCCCCCGCCGCCGGCAGGAAGATGATATAGACCTCGGGATGGCCGAACAGCCAGAACAGGTGCTGCCACAGCAGCGGATCGCCGCCGCGCGCCACGTCGAAGAACGGCCAGCCGAAGGCGCGCTCGATCTCCAGCAGCACCGAGCCGAGGATCAGCGGCGGAAAGCCCACCAGCATCATCGCCGCCGTGCCCAGCATGTACCAGGCCATCAGCGGCATGTCGGTCAGCCGCATGCCCGGCGCGCGCATCCGCAGGACCGTCACGATGATCTCGACCGCCGCCGCCACCGCCGAGACTTCGACGAAGGTGATGCCCAGCAGCCAGACATCGGCATTGATGCCGGGGCTGTAGGTCTTCGACGACAGCGGCGTATACATGAACCAGCCGCCATCCGGCGCCACCCCGGCCAGCAGCGCCAGCAGGATGATCGCGCCCCCGAAGAGATAGCACCACCAGCCAAAGGCCGACAGGCGCGGAAAGGCCAGATCGCGCGCGCCCAGCATCTTGGGCAGCAGATACATCCCCAGCCCCTCCAGCATGGGAATGGCAAAGAGGAACATCATGATGCTGCCATGCATGGTGAAGATCTGGTTGTAATGCGCGGTATCGAGGAACGCGCCGCCCGGCGTCGCAAGCTGGGTGCGGATCAGCATCGCCAGCATCCCGGCGACGGCGAAGAACACGAAGGCGGCGATCATGAACCGCAGCCCCAGCTCGCTGTGGTTCACCGAGGACAGGAAGCCCCGCAACCCCGGCGGCCGGCCCCAGACCCGGTCCAGTTCGCGATGAAGGCGCAGCGCGTTCTGCGGCGGATTGGGGCGCGGCGGGATCATTCGGCCTCCTCCGCGGTCAGATCGGGCGGATCGTCCGGCGGCCAGACCAGCACCTCGAAGCGCATCCCGGCATAGCCGGTCCCGGAAAACTCGGCCGAGGTGCCGTGATAGAGGCCCGGCGCATCCGCCTGGATCCGCAGCAGGTTGTCCCGTCCGGGCAGCGCATCCATCTTGCCGGCAAGGCGCGGCACCCAGAAGCTGTGGATCACGTCCTCGGACCGGATCACCACATCGACCGGACGCCCGGCGGGGATATGCAGCCGGCCCCGCGTTTCGACCATGCGCCCGTCCGGCCCCGGCTGGCGGAAGCGCCAGTCCCATTGCCGGGCGATGGCCTCGACCCGGATCGCCTCGGGGTCCGGCCGGGCCTGCAGCCTTTCGCCCACCCAGATGCCGGCGCCCACCACCGCCGCCAGCACCGCCAGCGAAAAGCCCAGCCCCATGCCGTGGATCCAGAAGCTTTCGCCGGGCCGAGGATGCGGCGGCGCGGCGAAACCGCGCCAGACAAGCGCCAGCACCATCAGCGTGATCAGCACCGCCCCGGCCAGCATCGCCCACCACAGAACCGCGATCTGCGCCGCTGCCGGCCCGGCGGGCGCAAGGCTGGACAAGGGGCCCTCGCAACCCGCCAGAAAAGGAACCATCAGCGCCGCCGCCGGTTGCGGGACAGGGGATGCGGGCGCCGCCCGGTCCCGGCAGGCAGCAGGGAAGGTCCGGGCATGGCGAGACGCAGGCGGCCCCGCCGCAGGTTCAGGGATCCGATTCACGAACACCGCAGCTTCCACCTGACGGAATCCCGCATCGCCATCGCCGGGCATCCGATCCATGCCATGCTGGTGACCTTTCCGATCGCGCTGTGCATCTGCACGCTGGGCGCCGATGCGCTCTATTGGTGGACAGGCGACCCGTTCTGGCCACGCACCGCGCTCTGGGCGTCGGGCGTGGGTTTCCTCATGGGGTTGCTTGCCGGGATCGCGGGCACGGCCGAGCTGCTGCTGGTGCCCGGCATCCGCATCCGCGCGGCAAGCTGGACCCATTTCGTCCTGGCGGTCATGCTGCTGTCGGTTCTGGGCGCCAACTGGGCGATCCGGCTGGACGATCCGGTCGCGGCGGTCCTGCCCTGGGGCGTGCTGACCTCGCTTCTCGCTGCGGGCATGACCGGCATGACGGGCTGGCACGGCGGCAAGCTGGTCTTCGATTACGGGCTGGGCACACAGGGAGGACCGGAACAGGATCATGGGGCCGCTCCGCGGGGAACGAGGAACTGATCCGGGATCAGGGCCGTCAGCGCCGAAAGGTCGGGCTTGGTCAGAACCAGCGCCAGCACCACGCCGATCAGCGGCAGCGCCAGCGCCAGCCCGACCAGCGGATGGGCCGGCCGCGCGCGGCCCGGCTGCTCGCCCGAGCGCTGGATCAGATGGCCAAGCCAGACATGGACCAGCACCATGGCCGCGACGACGGCCAGCTTCGCCAGAAGCCAGGGCTCGAAGACCCGGGCAAGGAAGACCAGCGCGGTTCCCGCCGCGATGGCGATCAGCGCGGCGGGCGTGGCGAAGGCGATGTAGCTGACATGGGTCACCAGGCGGAACCGCGCGAACTGCCGCTGGTCGCGCATCCCGCCATGGGCATGCATCAGCAGGGGAAGCGCGATCAGCGCCGCGCACCAGCAGGCAAGCCCGACGAAATGGATGAATTTCACCGCCGCGATCATGCCGCCGCGCCCTGCCGCCAGACCCGCCGCAGCATCAGCGCCGCGACCAGCGCCAGCGGCACCAGACCCGGCACCCACATGACCAGCCCCGCCGCCTGCTGATCGGCAAGGGCCTCCACCCCCCAAGCCCAGCTGCCGGCGAGATGCTGGGGATAGAGAACGCGGTCCGAAAAGGCCAGCACCGCGCCGATCAGCCCCATCGTCCCGGCCAGCGCCCCCACCAGCAAGGCATGGACAAGCAGAGCCTCGGCGCTTCGGTCCCCGGGAAGGAACACCGCGGACCAGAAGGCCCAGGCCGGAACGAACAGCGCGGCCTGCATCAGCCAGTAGACGGCCGCGCTGTTCCACGCCGCCGAATAGGCGGCCGGCACATGCCAGATGACCAGGGCGAGGCCCGTGGCGGCAAAACCTGCCGCGGCCGGAACCCGGCGAAGCGGCAGGCCGGCGGCCAACGCAGGCGCGGCCAGCCCGACCAGCAGCAGGTGATGAACCGCCCGCGCGGAGAAAAGCGCCGTGGTCAGGGCGCAGAGCGGCGAAACGAAGGCAAGAACCAGACCCGTCCAGCCGGCTAGGAAAAGAGTCCTTGCCTCCGCGTGCCGCAGCCCCCAGACCAGCGACAACAACAATGCCGCGATCAGGACCGGATCGAGGTTCCAGCTGCTCCAGAGCCCTCCGGGTTCGGGCGGGGGCCCGCAATAGGAGGTACCGATCCGCGCCTGCTCGCTGTCCATGGGCGCCCTCCTCGCGGCGATCTCTGTCCGGTTGCGGTGAAGCATCTGTCCAGTGACAACCGGCAAAGGGGGCTGCGGTTTCATCCGCCCCGCATGCGCATCAGCCGAATCGGCCCTCGGCCTCCTCGCGCTTCCGCGGCCGTCAGCTCCGGTCGCGGAAGCGCATGAGGTATACATCAGGCCGGCGGCCCGATCGCACCGGCCCTGCCCGACAGCTTCCCGGCCCGGACGCAGCGGGCGTCACGCCCCGATCACCCCCGCGATCAGCGTGACCGAGACTGCCGCCAGCCAGGCCGAGGCCAGGCGCTGCACCACGCGCAGCCGGCCGAGACCGCGGTCCCCGATCCGGGTCAGCGTCCCCGCCGAACCCCAGAGCAGCGCCGCCGCGACCACCATGGCGCAGAACAGCGCCAGCCTTGGCGCAAAGCCCGGATCCGCTGGCGCCGGCAGCAGCACCAGGCCGAAGATCAGCGCCTTGGGGTTCAGCACCGTGGTCAGCCAGACCCGCCGCGCCGTCACCTCGTCGCCCGCGCCATCCTCGCCGCCCCGCCCCCACAGCCGGACGGCCAGCAGCATGACCCAGAGCGCCGCCACGAGCTTCAGCCCCACCGCCGCCGCCGGCCAGCGTTCCAGCAGCCCGGCGCCGAGCCAGGCCAGCGGCAGGATGGCGGCCAGATAGCCCAGCAGCTCTGCCGGCATCAGGCGCAGCACGGCGCGCAGCCCCTTCTGCGCCCCGGCAAGGCCCATCAGCGTATTCGTCGGCCCGGGCGCGATCAGCAGCGCCAGGACGGCGGAAAGGAAGGCCATGACGCTCATCGCGCGAATCCCCGGCAGGTCTGTCCAGCCCCGGCGGTTTACGCCGGATCGGGCGGCCCTGAAATTGACATGGATCATCGGCGCGCGGCTTTTCCGGCGGGGCGGGGGTGCTGGACAGCCGGTCCGCCGGCAAGCTAGACACGGGATCGGGGGAACGCATCCCGGGCAGGCGCAGGACGGGAACCGCAACCGATGTCGAACCAGGGCCGGAAACTGGAACAGGCAGCCAAGGCGGCATGGCTTTCCTATGTCGCGGGCAAGACCCAGGACGAGATCGCCGGCATCATGGGCGTCTCGCGCCAGACCGCGCAGCGCCTGGTCGCGCAGGCCATGGCCGAGGGCATCGTCAAGATCCGCATCGACCATCCCTTCGCCCATTGCATGGACCTCGCCGTCGAATTGCAGCGGAAATACGGGCTGGAATTCTGCCAGATCGCGCCCTCGGACGCGCCCGAGGTCGGGGTGGCGCTGATGCTGGCCGATGTGATCGAGCAATGGCTGCGGCGGCCCGATCCGATGACCATGGCGATCGGCACCGGCCGCACGCTGCGCAGCGCCATCGCGCAATTGCCGCATATCGACTGCCCGCAGCACCGCATCGTCTCGCTGACCGGCAATATCGCGCCGGACGGCTCGACCGCCTATTACAACGTGCTGTTCACGCTCTCCGACCTGGTCAGCGCCCGCAGCTTTCCCCTGCCCCTGCCCGTCATCGCCCCCAGCATGCGCGAACGGCAGGCGGTCAACAGCCAGCCCAGCATCGAGCGGCTGATCCGCATGTCGGCCGAGGCGGCGGTGGCCTTCGTCGGCATCGGCACGCTGGGCGAAGGCGCGCCGCTGATGCTGGACGGGTTCCTGTCCCAGCCCGATCTGGACGCGCTGGTCGCGGCCGGCGCGGTGGGCGAGATCACCGGCTGGGCCTATGACGCCCGGGGCGCGCTGGTGGCCGGGCTCAGCAACGACCGGGTGGCCTCGGCCCCGATCCCGCCGCGCGAGACGACGCTGGTGATCGGCGCCGCCCATGGCGCGGAAAAGGTGCCGGCGATCCGCGGCGCGCTGCAGGGCGGGCTGATCAGCGGGCTGATCACCGATGCCGCGACCGGCGCGGCGCTGCTAGAGGGCTGACATCGCGGCGATTTCGGCGCGCTGCTCTTGCATGCGCAGGAAGATGCGCCAGTCCCGCTCGCGCCGCGCCCGGGCCTGCGGATCGGGGCGGGTGATCTCGACCGGTCTTGCGAAACGGGCGCGCGCCGCGCGGATCCCGCCCATGAGCGGCGCGGCGGCGGCGATGGCGGTGCCGCGCAGCACCGCGTCCTCGGGCTGCCAGTGGATCTCGGCCCCGGTCGCATCGGCATAAAGCTGGCGCAGCAGGGCCGAGCGCGCCTGCCCGCCGGCCATGGCCAGCGCCGCGGGCGCCAGCCCCATATGCGCGATGACCTGCCGCGTTCCCAGCGCGATGCCCACCGCCGCGCGCCAGTATAGCGCATCCAGCGCCTGCGCGCTGCGTTCCAGCGTCAGGCCGTGGATCGCGCCGCGCATCAGCGGATCGGCGAAGGGCGTGCGGCTGCCCTTGATGTCGGGCAGGACATGCAGGCCGGGCTCCGGCTCGGGATCGGCGGCGATGCGGGCCAGGATCGCGTCGTGGCTGACCGGCTGCGGATAGAGCCCGCGCACCCGCTCCAGCAGCGCGCCGGTCGCGGACTGGCCGCCTTCGCTGACGCTTTCGCCGGGCAGGATGGCGCCGGGATAGGGGCCCCAAAGCGCGGGGCGCGGCGCCAGCCCGGTCGCCATCACGCAGTTCGAGGTGCCGGCGATCAGCGCCGGCATGTCCGGCGCCGCGCCGAGCGCCCCGGCAAAGGCGTCGATCAGCCCGGCAGCGACCAGCGTCTGGGGCTCCAGCCCCAGCTCGGCCGCGCCCTGCAAGGAAAGCGGGCCGATGCGCGCGCCGGGCGGCAGGACCGGCCCCGGGCGCGGGAAATCGGCGATCCCGGCCTGTTCCAGCAGGTCCGCCTGCCAGCCGCCGCGATCCGGCAGCCAGGGCCATTTCGCCGCCGTCGCGCAAAGCGAGCGCGCCTCGATGCCGGTGGCGCGAAAGGCCAGCTGGTCGCAAAGGTCGCGCACCCCGGCCAGAACCGCCCAGACCTCGGGCCGATGGCGCTTGAGCCACATCAGCTTCGGCGTCTGCATCTCGGGCGAGACCGAGCCGCCGGCCCGCGCGACGATCTCATGCGGGATGCGGCTGAGTTCGCCCGCCTCGGCCACGGCGCGATGGTCGTGCCAGGCGATCACGTCCGGGGCAAAGCCCGGCGCCTCGACCGCCAGCGAGCAGGTGGCATCGAAGGCCAGCGCCCCGACCTGCGCGGGGCTGGCGCCGGCCTGACGCCGCGCCTCGGCCAGGGCCTCGGCCACGGCCCGCCAGATCTCGGCAAAATCGTGCATGGCCTGCCGGTCGGGCCCCGCGATGGTGGCGAAACCCCGGCTCGCGCGGGCGATCAGCCGGCCGTCGAGGGTGAAAAGCCCCGCTCGCGCCCGGGCCGAGCCCACATCCACGGCCCCGATCAGCACGCCGATTCCCCTTCCCTAGCCCAGCTCGGCCAAAGTCTTGGGCAAATCCCGGGCGTGGTCAATCAGCGCGTCGGGGGCCAGCGCCGCCAGCTTTTCGGCCAGCCGGGCGGGTGCGGCATGGCTGCCGCCCAGAAAGCCGATCACCCGCATGCCTGCCGCGCGGGCGGCGCGCAGGCCGGCCGGGCTGTCCTCGATCACCACGCAATCGGCCGGTGCGATGCCCAGATGCCGGGCGGCGAACAGGAACAGGTCGGGTTCGGGCTTGCCGCGCGCCACCTGGGTCGCGGAATAGACATGCGGCCCGAAGAGCGGCGCCAGCCCGGTCAGCGACAGGGACAGCCGCAGCCGGTCCGGCGCGCTGGATGAGGCCACGGCGCGCGGCCCGGAAAGCCCCGCGACCGCCTCGGCCATGCCCGGCACCGGGCGCAGCTCGCGGCGAAAGCGCAGGGCCAGCGCCTCGGCATAGCCGGGCAGCGCCGGGCCCAGATCGACGCCCTGCCCCCGCGCCGCCTCGACGATGGTCGAGAAGGAGCGGCCCAGGAATTCGTCATAGATGCGGGCGCGGGTGATCGGCGCGCCCAGCCTTTGCAGCAGCGCCTCGATCTCGACTGCGGCGAGGGGCTCGGAATCGACCAGCACCCCGTCGCAATCGAAGATCAGCCCGCGCACCACCGCCTAGCCCTTGAGATAGGCGTCGAGCGTCGCGCGCGTGCCCCTGTCCCACAGCATGGCCAGCCAGCGCGCGAAGGGTTCGGCAAAGCGCGGATCGCGGCCGGTCGCGCCATAGATCTCGGCCATGTCCAGCCAGGCCGAGGGATCGGTCCGGGCCGCCTGCGCCACCTCCGTCAGGTGGTTCCAGTTCGGATCGTTCGGCTCGATGGCCGCGCCGCTGTCCGTAGTCCCGGCGCAATAGCGGCACCACAGCGCCGATTCCAGCGCCAGCCCGTCCACGGGCAGGTCGCGCTCCAGCCGGTGGGCGATGGTCGGCACGATGAATTTCGGCTGCCGGTTCGAGCCGTCGAGGCAAAGCCTGCGCACCGTGTCGCCGATCTTGGGATTGGCGCAGCGTTCGGCCACCTTGGCGAAATAGGCGCCAAGGTCGGTGCCGGGCACCGGCGGCACGGCGGGGATGATCTCGTCCGCCTCGACCTTTTCCAGGAAGGCGCGGACCTGAGCGTCGGCCATCGCCTCATGCACGAAATGGATGTCCAGCAGCCCCGCCGGATAGGCGATCACCGCATGGCCGCCGTTGAGGATGCGGATCTTCATCAGTTCCCAGGGCGTCACGTCGGCGACGAATTCGACGCCGGCCTTCTCAAGCGGCGGGCGGCCGGCGGGGAAATTGTCCTCGAGCACCCATTGGATGAAATCCTCGCAGAAGACCGGGGCGTCGTCGGCGATGCCGAAATCCTCGCGCACCATGCGGCGTTCGCGGTCGCTGGTGGCGGGGGTGATGCGGTCCACCATGGCGTTCGGGAAGGCGACATTCGCCGTGATCCACCGGGCCAGCTCCGGGTCCGAGAGCCGCGCGGTTTCGGCCACCGCCTCGCAGGTGACCTTGCCGTTATGCGGGATGTTGTCGCAGCACATGACGGTGAAGGGCGCATGGCCCGCCGCCCGCCGCGCCTTCAGCCCCGCGACGATCAGCCCGAACACGGTCCGCGGCGCGTCGGGATTTTGCGCATCCGCCGCGATGGCGGGATGGGCCGGGTCGAAATGCCCGGTGGCGGCATCGATGAAATAGCCGCCCTCGGTGATGGTCAGCGCCACGATGCGGATCGCCGGATCGGCCAGCGCGGCGATGACCCGCGCGGGATCGCCCGGCGCGATATAGTCCACGATCGGCCCCAGCACCCGGGCATCCGAGCGTTCGGCCGATTGCTCGACCAGCGTGTAAAGATAGTCCTGCGCCGCCAGCGTGTCGCGCATCCGCACGTCGCCCGGCATGACGCCGGCGCCGATGATGGCGAAGTCCTGCGCCAGCCCCATGTTCATCAGCCGGTCCAGATAGGCGGCCTGATGGGCGCGGAAGAAATTCCCGACGCCGAAATGCAGGATGCCGGGGCGCAGGGCGGCGCGGTCATAGCCCGGCACCGGCTGGCCGAGGCGGTCTAGGGTCTGGTTGGAAAGCCTGTCCATCCGAATTCATCCCGGTTCTGTCATGCAGGAACGAAGCCGCGGGCGCGGCCCCGATAGGGGCGGCGCGCTTACAGCGCCAGCCCCTGCTGGTCGAAGCGATAGACCCGGCCGTCCTGCGGGGTCAGCCAGATGCGGTCGCCGTGATCCACCGGGAACTCGCCCGCCGCCCGCGCGACGATGGGGGTGCCGCCGTCCAGCTCGATATGCAGGAAGGTGTCCGAGCCCAGATGCTCGGCCACGCCCACGGTGCCGGCGAACTGGCCGCCGGTGGTGGACATGGTGAAATGCTCGGGGCGCACGCCGATGGCATGGGCCCCCATGGCAGCGGCGGCCTCGCCCTCGATGAAATTCATGTTCGGGCTGCCGATGAAGCCCGCCACGAAGCGGTTCGCGGGCTGGCGGTAAAGTTCGAGCGGCGAACCCACCTGCTCGACCCGGCCGGCGCGCAGCACGACGATCTTGTCGGCCATGGTCATCGCCTCGACCTGGTCATGGGTGACATAGATCATCGTCGTCGCCAGCTTCTTGTGCAGTTCGGAAATCTCGACCCGCATGTTCACCCGCAAGGCCGCGTCGAGGTTCGACAAGGGCTCGTCGAACAGGAAGGCCGAGGGCTCGCGCACGATGGCGCGGCCGATCGCGACGCGCTGGCGCTGGCCGCCGGACAGCTGGCCCGGACGGCGGTCCAGATAGTCGGTCAGGTTCAGGATGCCGGCCGCATGCTGGACGCGCCGCTCCTGCTCGTCCGCCGCCATGCCCGCCATCTTCAGCGGAAAGGCGATGTTCTTCCTGACCGACATATGCGGGTAAAGCGCATAGGACTGGAACACCATGGCCAGCTTGCGCTTGGCCGGCGCCGCCTGGGTCACGTCCTGCCCGTCGATGACGATCCGGCCCGAGGTCACATCCTCAAGCCCGGCGATCAGCCGCAGAAGCGTGGACTTGCCGCAGCCCGAAGGGCCGACGAAGACCACGAATTCGCCGTCGCTGATCTCCAGATCGACGCCCGGAATGACCTCGACCTCGCCGAAGGTCTTGCGGACCTGTTGAAGCGTGATGCTACCCATCATTCCCCCCTTTTCATTTCACCGCGCCGAAGGTCAGGCCGCGCACGAGTTGCTTCTGGCTGAACCAGCCCAGGATCAGGATCGGGGCGATGGCCATGGTGCTCGCCGCCGAGAGTTTCGCGTAGAAGAGCCCCTCGGGGCTGGAATAGCTGGCGATGAAGGTCGTCAGCGGCGCCGCCTTGGAGGTGGTCAGGTTCAGCGTCCAGAACGCCTCGTTCCAGGCCAGGATCACGTTCAGAAGCAGCGTCGAGGCGATGCCGGGCACCGCCATCGGCGTCAGCACGTGCAGGATCTCGTTCCTGAGGCTGGCGCCGTCCATCCGCGCGGCTTCCAGGATTTCCGAAGGAATCTCGCGGAAATAGGTGTAGAGCATCCAGGTGATGATCGGCAGGTTGATCAGCATCAGGACGACGGTGATCCCGGCGCGGGTGTCCAGAAGCCCCCAGCCGCGGAACAGCAGATACATCGGGATCAGCACCCCGGCCGCCGGCATCATCTTGGTGGACAGCATCCACATCAGCAGGTCCTTGGTGCGCTTGGCCGGCTGGAAGGCCATCGACCAGGCGGCCGGAATGGCGATCAGCAGGCCAAGAAGCGTCGAGCCGACCGAGATGATGACCGAGTTCATGAAATGCCGGAAATAGGGCGAGCGCGACTGCACCTCGGCATAGTTCTGGGTCGTCCAGTCGAAGAACAGGAACTTGGGCGGGCTGGCGATGGCGTCGGCCTCGGACTTGAAGCTGGTCAGGATCGTCCACAGGATCGGGAAGAAGATCAGGAACGCCACGCCCCAGGCCAGGATGGTGAAGCCCCAGCGGCGGGTATCGGAAGTCTTGCGGGCCATGGTTCTTACTCCAGCGTCTTGCCGATCATCCGCATCAGGAAGATCGCGACGATGTTGGCAAGGATGACGGCGATGATGCCCCCGGCGGATGCGCCGCCCACGTCGAACTGCAGCAGCGCCTGCGAAAAGACCAGATAGGTCAGGTTGGTGGACTGGTAGCCCGGCCCGCCATTGGTGGTGACCAGGATCTCGGCGAAGACCGAAAGCAGGAAGATGGTCTCGATCAGGATCACCACGGTGATGGCGCGCGACAGGTGCGGCAGGATCAGGTGGGTGAACTTGGCCCAGGTCCCGGCGCCGTCCATCTCGGCCGCCTCCATCTGCTCGCTGTCGAGCGATTGCAGCGCGGTCAGCAGGATCAGCGTGGCGAAGGGCAGCCATTGCCAGGCGACGATCAGGATGATCGACATCAGCGGATATTGCGCCAGGAAATCGATGGGCTGCGCGCCCACCGCCTTGGCGAGCCAGGCGAAAAGCCCGTTCACCGGGTTCATGAACATGTTCTTCCACACCAGCGCCGAGACGGTCGGCATGATGAAGAAGGGCGCGATCACCAGGATGCGCACGATGCCCTGCCCGAACATCGGCTGGTCCAGCAGCAAGGCCAGCAGGATGCCGCCGCCCACGGTGATGACCAGCACGCCCCCGACCAGCAGCAGCGTGTTCTGCATCGCGGTCCAGAAGGCGGGATCGGACAGGAAATACTGGTAATTGGCCCAGCCGATGAAGCGTTCCATGCCGGGCGAGAGCAGGTTGTAGCTCTGGAAGCTGAACCACAGCGTCATGGCCAGCGGCACGATCATCCAGCCCAGAAGCAGCAGGACCGAGGGCGCGACCATCAGGCGCGCGAGTGTTTTCTGATGTCTGGTAGCCATCGGCGCGCCTCCCACGCGAGCGATGAAGGTTCGGGTTGGGTGGCAGGGGCCGGGCTTGCCGCCCCCTGCCCCGGCTCAGGTCCGGGTTGACTCAGCAACGCCTGTCACTTGGGATAGCCGGCCCGGGCCATTTCGCGCTCGGCGATCTGCTGGGCCATCTGCAGGGCCTGATCGACGCTGGCCTGTCCCGCCAGAGCGGCCGAGAATTGCTGGCCGACCGCGGTGCCAAGCGCCTGGAACTCGGGGATGCCCACCCATTGCGTGCCGATATAGGGCACTTCCACGGTGGTCGGGTTCGCGAGATCGGCCGACATGATGCTGTCGAGCGTCGGCTTGGCGAAGGGCGCGGCCTGCTGGTATTCCGGATTCTCGTAAAGCGAGGTCCGGGTGCCCGGCGGCACGTTCGCCCAGCCCTCTTCCGCCGCGACCTGCTCGGTATAGGCTTTCGAGGTCGCCCAGGCGACGAACTTCTTGGCCGCATCCGGCGCATCGGTCGAGGACGGGATCGCCAGCGTCCAAGCCCAGAGCCACATCTGCGGCTTCTCGCCCTCGGGCGCCAGCGCATAGCCGACCTTGTCGGCCACGGTGGAATCCTTGGGGTTCGACACGAAGCTGGCCGCCACGGTGGCGTCGATCCACATGCCGCACTTGCCGGTCTGGAACAGCGCCAGGTTCTCGTTGAAGCCGTTCGACGAGGCGCCGGGCGGGCCGGCCTCGTTCATGATGGTGACGTAATCGGTCAGCGCCTTCTTCCAGGCCTCGCCCGAGAATTGCGGCTTCCAGTCCATGTCGAACCAGGGCGCGCCGTAGCTTGCGCCCATCGAGGTCAGGAAGGCCATGTTCTCGCCCCAGCCGGCCTTGCCGCGCAGGCAGATGCCATAGACCTCGTTGGCCTTGTCGGTCATCTTGCGCGCCGCGTCATAGACGAAATCCCAGGTCGGGCGCTCGGGCATTTCCAGCCCGGCCTTTTCCATCAGGTCGGTGCGATACATGATCATCGCGGATTCGCCGTAGAAGGGCGCGGCATAAAGCTTGCCGTCCAGCGACAGCCCCTCGGCGATGGGCGGCAGGATGTCGGCGGCGTCGTAATCCTCGCCCATGTCCTCGAGCGGCGTCAGCCAGCCCTGCTTGGCCCAGATCGGCACCTCGTAATTGCCGACCGTCACGATGTCGTATTGCCCGCCCTTGGTGGCGATGTCGGTGGTGACGCGCTGGCGCAGCACGTTCTCCTCCAGCGTGACCCATTCCAGCTGAATGTCCGGGTTCGCATCGGTGAACGGCTTGGTCATCTTCTGCATGCGGATCATGTCGCCGTTGTTCACGGTGGCGATGGTCAGCGTCTCGGCCAAGGCGGGCGCCGCCAGCGCCGTCATGGCGCAAGCCCCCATCAGGCCGCGCAGCATCATGCTCATTCGATTGTCCTCCCCTACGGATCGGCATTTGCTAATGCGATGGGCAAATGCTCACATACTCGCGAGGGGACTGTCAAGAAAAATCGGCGCGGCCCGATACTCGGGACCGCGCCGACTGATAGGTTCTTGCCGGGGCAGGTTCAGCCGCGGCCGCGATAGGGCGGAACGCCTTGGTCGGGGATCCAGACCCCCTCGGGCATGGGTCCGGTCTGCCAGAAGACATCGATGGGCATGCCGCCGCGCGGATACCAATAGCCGCCGATGCGCAGCCAGCGCGGCGCAAGGAACCCGGCCAGCCGCCGGCCGATCGAGACGGTGCAATCCTCGTGGAAAGCACCATGATTGCGGAAGCTTCCGAGATATAGCTTCAGCGATTTCGACTCGACCAGCCAGTCTCCGGGCACATAGTCGATGACCAGATGCGCGAAATCCGGCTGCCCGGTCATCGGGCAGAGCGAGGTGAACTCGGGCGCGGTAAAGCGCACGTTATAGGACACGTCGGCCTGCGGGTTCTGCACCCGCTCCAGCTCGGCCTTGTCGGGGCTTTCGGGCAGCAAGGTGGCGCCGCCCAGCTGCTTGAGGCCGCTGTAGATCGTCTCGGTCATGGTTCTCTCCGAATGTCAGACGCCACGCCGGTTGCCCCAGATCAGGACATGCAGCTGCGGCAGGATGCGCGGTTTCAGCCAGCCGCGGCCGACCGTGTTCTCGACCAGCCACAGCAGCCGGTCGGCCAGGGCCTGCGGATCGACCGGCAGGGCGGGATCGGTCTCGGGGTTGCCGGGTTGCAGGTAAAGCGGCAGCTGGGGATGGCGAGCGGCCACCTCGCGCGCCCAGTCCAGGTCGCGCTGGTCGAAGATCACGATCTTCAGCACTCGCTGGCCCGCGCCCTCGCCCGCCCGCAAGCAGCGGTCGAAGGCGTCCCAATCGACCAGCTGCCCGCTCGACGGCGGTTTCGGCGACAGCACCAGCATGGACAGGTCCGCGAACCAGGGCTGCGCGACCGAGCCCTGCGTCTCGCAGGCGAAACGGTAGCCCGCGGCGCGTCCCAGCGCGATCAGCGGGGCGAAATCCTGGATCGCGGGATTGCCGCCGGACAGCGAGACGGTCAGCGGCTGGTCGCCGGACAGGCGCCGCACCTCGGCCCAGATCGCCTCGGCGCTCATCGGCCGCCATTCGTGGCGGTGGCTGCTGTCCACGGCGTGCAGGCTGTCGCACCAGAGGCAGCGATAATCGCAGCCGCCGGCACGGACAAAGACCGTGGGCTCGCCGATCAGCGCGCCCTCGCCCTGGATGGTCGGGCCGAAGATTTCCGCGATACGCAGCGTCATGGCCGATACTCGGCCCAGGTCTTGGGCGTCTCGGACACCCGGACCGCCACCGTCTCGGGCCAGCGCGCCTTGCACCAGTCATGGAAATGCCGCGCCATGTTCTCGGCGGTCGAAGGACCGTCCAGCACGTCGTTCAGGTGGCGATGGTCGAAATGCGTGTCGATATAATGCTTCAGCGCCGCAAGCTCGTGATAGTCGCGCACGAAGCCGTCGGCGTTCAGCTCGGCCGCCGCCAGCTCGACCACGACGATGTAATTGTGCCCGTGCAGCCGGGCGCATTGGTGATCCGGCGGCAGATGCGCCAGCTGGTGCGAGGCCGAGAAATGGAACTCCTTGGCGATGCGGAACATCAGGCCCGCCCCCGTTCCGCGATGGCCTGCCGCCAGAAATCCGCGTCCTCATAGGCGGTCGGGTCGGGGATGCCGGCCAGGTGGAACGCCTCGCGCCGCTCGACGCAGGTGCCGCAGCGCCCGCAATGCAGGGCGCCGCCCTTGTAGCAGGACCAGGTCTCGGCAAAGGGCGTGCCGTGGCGGGCGCCCTCGGTGACGATGTCGGCCTTGGTGCGATGCACGAAAGGGGTCAGCAGCCGCAGCCGCGCATAGCCGTCCAGCGCCGCATCCTGCATCTGCTGGAACGCCTCGGTGAAGGCGGGGCGGCAATCGGGATAGATGAAATGATCGCCGCCATGCACGGCGGCCGCTACCGCCTGATCGCCCATCGCCGCCGCCATGCCGAAGGTGATGGTCAGCATGATGGCGTTGCGGTTCGGGACCACGGTGATGCGCATGGTCTCCTCGGCGTAATGGCCGTCCGGCACCTCGGCCCCGCCGGTCAGGGCCGAGCCGGTCAGCACCGCCCCCACCCCGCGCATGTCGATGACGTGATGCGGCACGTCCAGCCGCCGGGCGGCGCTGGCCGCGAAATCCAGCTCCTTGCGGTGGCGCTGGCCGTAGTCGAAGGAGATCAGGCGCGAAAGCCCGCCCCGCGCGGCGATCATATGCGCCAGCGACACGGAATCGAGTCCGCCCGAGCAGACAACTGTCGTCTTCATGATGTGACCCTTGTTTTGATGACCGGGTAGGCTGCGACCGGTATGGGCGCCCGACATAGCGGGCTTTGGCCGGCGGCGCAACCACCCCGGCCCGCCGGGGCGCCGCGGGCGGGGGCGAACCCAAACCGCCCGTCCGGCGTTGCCCCGCAGGCAGAAGAGGAGCCATCCATGCCCGAACGGATCGAAGGCGTCGCGATCTCGCATCCCGAGCGGGTGATCTTTGCCGATGCCGGCCCGGGCAAGGCCGGGCTGACCAAGGCCGGGCTTGCCCGCTATTACCAGCAGGTCGCGCCGCTGATGCTGCAGGAGGCCGCCGACCGGCCGCTGTCGATGCTGCGCCTGCCCGAGGGCATGGCGGGCGAGCGGTTCTTCCAGAAGCATCCAGGCAAGGGGTTTCCCAAGCCGGTGAAGCAGATGCAGATCACCGAAAGCGATGGCGAGGCGACGCCCTATGCCTATGTCACCGATGCGGCCGGGCTGGTGGCGGCGGTGCAGATGGGCACGGTCGAATTCCACATCTGGGCCGCGCGCCGCGACCGGCTGGAGCGGCCGGACCGGCTGGTCTTCGACCTCGACCCCGACGAGGGGTTGGGTTTCGCCGCCGTGCGCGCCGCCGCCCTGGCGCTGCGCGGCAGGCTGCGGGACCTGGGCCTGGACCCCTGGGCGATGCTGACCGGCGGCAAGGGCGTGCACCTGGTGGTGAACCTGCGCCGCAACCTGGGCTGGGACCAACTCAAGCATTTCGCCCGCGGCTTCGCCACGCTCTGCGCCCGGGACGAGCCGGACCGCTATACGGTGGCGCTGTCCAAGGCCAGCCGCAAGGGGCGGATCTTCATCGACTGGCTCCGGAACGAACGCGGCGCCACGGCGGTCGCACCCTTCTCGGTCCGCGCGCGGCCCGGCGCTCCGGTGGCGGCACCGCTCGGCTGGGACGAGCTGACCGAAACCGAGACCGCCCGCGCCATCGACATCGACGCGGCGCTTGAGCGCGGCTGGGCCGGCATCGACCGCAGGCCGCAGACCCTGACCCGGCCGATGGTCGAGGCGCTGGACAAGGCGCTGACCGAATAGGTGCCCGGCTATGCTGCCTTGCTTGCCACGGGACAGGCAGGCCCGTCATCTCGCAGGACCCGCTCTCTTGGCAGCCTGCCGGTCGGGGCGCGGCAATGGCAGGGCCGGCCCGACGCTGCCGGATACCGCGCAGGCCCTGGCGGCGAAGTCCGGGAACGGTGCCCGCAGCATCCCCTCCGGGCGGCCGGCTTGCGGCCGCCGCGGCCCGCCTTTCGCGCTGGCTGATCGCCCCCTCAACCCTCGACGCGGCGGCCGCTGCCGGGGTCGAAGAAATGCAGATGCGCCGGATCGGGCACCGCCGCGATGCGGTCGCCACGCTCGGCCCGGCTGGTGCCGGGCAGGCGCAGCACCATCGGCACCTCCGAGCCCTCGATCATGCCATAGCCGAAGGCGTCCGCGCCCAGCCGCTCGACCGAGCGCAGCAGGACCGGGATCGCCGCCTCGCCCGGCTGCGCCAGCCGCAGATGTTCGGGGCGCAGCCCAAGGCGCAGGTCGCCGCCGCGCGGCACGCCGGGCAGCGGCAGGACCGCGCCGCCCGGCAGGGTGACGCCGCCCTCGCCCGTCCCGACGGTGAAGATGTTCATCGCCGGCGAGCCGATGAAGCCCGCCACGAATTCGCTGGCCGGGCGCTCATAGACCTCCAGCGGCGTGGCGATCTGCTCGGCCACGCCCTTGTTCATCACGATCAGCCGGTCGGCGAGCGTCATCGCCTCGACCTGGTCATGGGTGACATAAAGCGTGGTCTGGCCGGTGCGCAGGTGCATCTCCTTGATCTGCAGGCGCATCTGCACCCGCAGCTTGGCGTCAAGGTTCGACAGCGGCTCGTCCAGCAGCAGCGCGGCGGGCTCGCGCACCAGCGCCCGGCCCATGGCGACGCGCTGGCGCTGGCCGCCCGACAGCGCGCGCGGCTTGCGGTCCAGATAGGGCTCCAGCTCCAGCATGGTCGCGGCCTTGGCGACGCGGGCCTCGATCTCGGCCTTCGACATCCGGGCGATCTTGAGCCCGTAGGCCATGTTCTCGCGCACCGACATATGCGGATAAAGCGCGTAGTTCTGGAACACCATGGCGATGTCGCGCTGGCGCGGTTCCAGGTCGTTGACCACCTTGCCGCCGATCTCGATGGTGCCGGCGCTGATCGCCTCCAGCCCGGCCACCATGCGCAGAAGCGTGGACTTGCCGCAGCCCGAAGGTCCGACGATCACCACGAATTCGCCGTCGGCGATCTCGATGCTGATGCCATGGATCACCTGATTTCCCGCATAGCTCTTGCGGACGTCGTTGAGCAGGATGCGGGCCATCTATTTCTCCGTCTCGACCAAGCCCTTGACGAACCAGCGCTGCATCAGCACCACCACCAGGATCGGCGGCAGGATGGCCAGCACGCTTGTGACCATCACGAGGTTCCAGGGCGTATCGGCATCGGCGAATGAGATCATCTTCTTCAGCGCGATGACGATGGTGTTCATTTCGTTGGAATTGGTGACCAGCAGCGGCCACAGGTATTGCGTCCAGCCATAGATGAACTGGATCACGAAGATCGCCGCCACATTGGTCAGCGACAGCGGCCACAGGATGTCCCTGAAGAACCGCCAGGGCCCGGCGCCGTCGACCCGCGCCGCCTCCAGCAATTCATCGGGAATGGTCATGAAGAACTGCCGGAACAGAAGCGTCGCCGTGGCCGAGGCGATCAGGGGCAGGATCAGCCCCGGATAGGTGTCGATCAGCCCCAGATCGACCATGACCTTGTAGGTGGGCTGGATGCGCACCTCGACCGGCAGCATCAGGGTGATGAAGATCAGCCAGAAGCAGGCCATGCGCAGCGGAAAGCGGAAAAAGACGATGGCATAGGCCGAGGCCATCGAGATCGCGATCTTCCCCAGCGCGATGCCCATGGCGACGATGGTGGTATTGGCCAGAAGCCGCCACAGGCTGACCCCGCCGATGCGGCTGATCCCGCCCGAGAAGGCATCGGAATAGTTCCGCGCCGCCTCGGGTCCGGGCAGCAGGGGCAGCGGCGGGCGCAGGATGGTCTGCACCGAATGGGTCGAGGCGACGAAGACGTAATAGACCGGAAAGGCCACCACGATCACGCCCAGCACCATCCAGAAATGCGCCAGCAATCGCCCGGCGCCGCGCGCGGCCAGCGGAGAGGATTCAGCCATAATGCACCCTCCGCTCGATGAAGCGGAACTGGAAGGCGGTCAGCGCGATCACGATGATCATCAGGATCACCGATTGCGCGGCGGAATCGCCCATGATCAGGTTCACGAAACCGTCGTTATAGACCTTGTAGACCAGCGTCTCGGTCGCCTTGCCGGGGCCGCCGCCGGTCACGGCATGGATGATGCCGAAGGTGTCGAACAGCGCATAGACGGTGTTCACCACCAGCAGGAAGAAGGTCGTCGGCGCCAGCAGCGGAAAGGCGATGGTCCAGAAGGCATGCCGGCGCGAGGCGCCGTCGATGGCCGCCGCCTCCAGCAGCGAGCGGGGAATCGCCTGCAAGCCCGCGACGAAGAACAGGAAGTTGTAGCTGATCTGCTTCCATGTCGCGGCGGCGACCACCAGCGCCATCGCCTGCTCGCCGTCCAGCAGCGGGTTCCAGTAGATGCCCATCCGCCGCAGCGGCCAGGCCAGCGTGCCGAAGCTGGGATTGAACATGAACAGCCACAGCATGCCGGCGATGGCGGGCGCCACCGCATAGGGCCAGATCATCAGCGTGCGATAGAAGCCCTTGCCGCGGATGATCTTTTCCGCCTGCACCGCCAGGAACAGCGCGATCGCCATGGCGCAGAAGGCGACGAGCACCGAGAACACCACCGTCACCCGGACCGAGTTCAGATAGTTCGGATCGCTCAGCACCTTGCGGAAATTCGCCAGCCCCACGAAGGTCGTCTTCAGGCCGAAGGCGTCCTCGCGCAGCACGGACTGGCGAAAGGCCTGCGCCGCCGGCCAGTAGAAGAAGATCAGCGTGATCGCCAGTTGCGGCGCCAGCAGCAGCCAGGGCAGCAGCTTGTGCGGAAAGACCGTGCGTCTCATCCGTCCCCCTTGTCGGATCGGGCGGGCGCCGCAACGCCCGCCCCTGGTTTCAGCCGCCCGCGGCCTCGCGGATCGCGGCATTGCCGCGCTCGACGGCGTTCTTCAGCGCCGTGGCCGCGTCCTGCTGGCCGGCCAGCATCTTTTCGTATTCCTCGTTCTGGATGTCGCGCAGCTGCGGCAGGTTCGGCGCCCGCACGCCCTTGGAGTTCTCGGTCGGCTCCTTGCCCATCATCTGCAGGATCGGCGTCTCGCGGCCCGGGTTCTGCTGGTAGAAGTCCGAGCCCTTGGTCGCCTCGTAAGCCGCCATGGTCACCGGCAGATAGCCCGATTGTTCGTGCAGGTATTGCTGCACCTCGGTCTGCGACAGGTAGTTGAAGAAGGCGGCGACGCCCTTGTAGGTCTCGTCCGACTTGCCGCCCATCACCCAAAGCGAGGCGCCGCCCGGCGTGGTGTTCTGCGGCGCGCCCTCGGCGGTCTCGTCATAGGGCAGCTGGCCGATGCCGTAGTTCATGCCCGATTTCACGATGTCGCCCAGCCCGCCCGAGCTTTCGGTCAGGATGCCGCATTCGCCCGAGGTGAAATTCTGCTTGGCCTCGCTGGTGCGGCCGCCATAGACGAAGACGCCCTCTTTCGCCAGGTCCGCAAGTTCCTGGAAATGCTTGACGAACAGCGGGCCGTCGATCTTCAGCTCGGGCGTGCCGGCCAGGCCGTTCTCGTTCGTGCCCCAGCTGACATTGTTCCAGGCGGCGAAGTTCTCGGTATGGATCCAGGTCAGCCAGGTCGAGGTATAGCCGCAGGTCGCGGCCCCCGATTCCTTGATCTGGCGCGCGGCGGCCCAGACCTCGGCCCAGGTCTTGGGCGGGTTGTCCACGTCCAGCCCCGCCTTCTCGAAGATGTCCTTGTTGTAATACAGGATCGGCGAGGAGGAGTTGTAGGGGAAGGACAGCATGTCCCCCTCGGGCGTCGAGTAATAGCCGACGATGCCGGGCAGATACTGGCTCTTGTCGAAGTCGTAGCCGCCTTCCTGCAGCACCTCGGCCACCGGCTTGATGGCGCCCTGCGCGCCCATCATCACCCCGGTGCCGACGTCGAAGACCTGGATGATGTCCGGGGCCTGGCCGGCGCGGAAGGCGGCAATGCCGGCGTTCAGCGTTTCGGGATAGGTGCCCTTGAAGACGGGCTTGACCTCGTAATCCTCCTGGCTGGCGTTGAAATCATTGGCGATCTTGGTCACCACCTCGGCATTGGCGCCGGTCATCGCGTGCCACCAGGAAATTTCGGTCCTGGCCTCGGCCGCGACGGGCAGCACCATCAGCCCGGCAAGCCAGAATACGGTTCGTTGCATGTTTCCCTCCGAGTCGTGCCTTGCGGCGTCATCGTTCCCGAACGGCCTTGCCAGGGCCTCGGCCCTTGGGGGCCGCCCGCCTCCCTGTCCGGATTTGTCACCTGCCAGGGGCCGGGGTGTCAATTCGCAACTGGACTGTCTGGTATGGCAGGCGGCAGGCAGAGGCCGCGCCGGTCACGCCCCTCCAGTCGCACCGATTTGTAAATTTCCCATGACTGCAAGGGGTAAAAGGCGATTCCTGCAGCCGCTCCCTGCGCCGTGCGGGGGATGGCGGCCAGTCGTTCCGTCACGTCCGGACTTGGCTGTGTCAGTCGCGCGTGACGGATCGGGCCAGCCGCGCGCCGCCCGACCGTCCCCCGGCGTCGGACGAAACCGCATGACCGGGGTCGGGAACGCGGGCGGGCGGGGAAAATTCACGCCGCGATCACAGGCTTGCGCTAGGAACAGGGAAACCTGCTGCCAAGGACCCCTGCGCCGATGGAGAAACCCGGCCGAAGCGCCCATGACCTGACCGCAAGCTGGCAACGGCACGACTGGCGCGAAAGCTTCTTCGCGCCGGGGCTTGTCATCCTGCAGGCGCTGACCGCCGACGGCCGCACCGCCAGCGGCGCCGGCCAGAGCCGCGACGAGGCCTTCGACCGCTGCATCGGCGAGACGGCCGAGATCCTGGCGCTGGCCGCCTTCCGGGCGGGCGGCGGCGGTTTCGAGCCCTGGCGCGACGGGCTGGCCGCGCATCCCGATGCCGGGCAGGCACGCCTGGCCGCCCTGGACGAAGCCTGCGAGCGGCGGGCGGTCGCGGATTGGTGGCTGGGCCGGCGCCCCGCCCTGCCGGTGGCCGCGGACTGGATCCGGCTGGCCGGGCTGGCCGGGCGGCTGGATCGGGCCCGGGGCGGCGCGGCGCTGCGGCGGCGCACCGACTGGTGGCAGATCCAGACCCCGCGCGGCCCCTGCGCCATGATCTGCCGCAGCATGAGCCTGGAGGGTCAGGACCCGGTGCTGGGCTATGGCGTGCATCGCGACCCGGCACTGGCGGCGGACAAGGCCCTGCGCGAGCTTCTGCTGATGGAGCTGAACCTGATGGAGTTGCTGGCCGCCCGCTCTCTGGGCGGCGCGGACGCGCTGCAGCCGGTGCGCAACCGCATCCGCGGCTATGCCCGCCGCGCCGCCCTGCTGTTTCCCGAAGCCGCCGCCATCCACCCCGCCCCGCCCGGCGACCCGGATGCCGCGGGCTGCTTCGACACCCCGCCTGCCTGCCGCGAGATCTCGGTGCCCGAAGGGCCGCTCAGCGTCTGGGTCTGCCGGCCCGACGCCCCCCCTCCGCCTTTCACCGAAGAGACCGGCCTGCCCTATTTGTGAGGACCACATGCGTGATGACGGCCTGGCCATGACGGCGCCACGAGAGGAACCCCGACCGGGCGCCTGTCCCACGGGATGCGCGCCGATGCGCGGGGCGCTGCGCGACATGGGGGCGCTGGCCTCGCCCCTTTCCGCGCCGGACGACCGCGCCGGGATCGGCCAGCGCCTGCCCGAGATCCTGATGCGCACCACCCCGGACTGGCGCATCGCCTGCCTCGAACGGACGGCGCATATTCCCTCGGGCTATACCTATCTGGCCCAGCTCATGGGCCATGACATGGGCAGCAGCGTGCCGGCCGACAGCGTGCCCTATGCCCGCAGCGGCGGCGACGGGGACGCCGCGCCCGTGCGGCGCTACAACCTGATCGACAATCCGCTGACGCTGGAAACCGTCTACGGCCCCGGCCCGGCCATGCTGACCCATGTCTATGATCCCGAGACCTGCCTGTTCCGCCTGACCCCGGGCGCAAGGCTGGCGCGGCTTTATGCGCGGGCGGCCGGCGCCATCTCGGACCCCGACCCGCGGCCGATCCGCGCGCTTTATGACGAGCGCAACCGCGACTCGCTGATGCTGCACGAGCTGACCGTGGCCTGGATGCAGTTCCACAACCGGCTGGCCCGCAGGCTGATGGCTAGGGGGGAGGAGCCGTTCCGCGCCTATGCGCTGTCCCGCGTCCACGCCGTGCGCTGCTGGCACGCCATCCTGACCGGCGACCTGCTGCCGCGCTTCCTGCATCCCGAGATCGCCGGGCTGGACGGCGACGCCCTGCCCGGCTGCTGGGCGCTGGACGAAACCACGCTGCTGCACGGGCTGTGCCGGGCCTTTCACGCCCTGCCGCTGGCGGCCTATCATCTGGGCCGCTCGGGATTGCACAATCTGGGCACGCTGCTCAAGCGCGGCTATGCCTCCAGCGAGGCCGAGACCGACTGGCGCATCGACTGGCCGCTGTTCTTCGGCGCAAGCCCAGGCGCGCCACTGACCGGCATCTCGGCCAGCGTGGCGCCGGAATTGCGCGCCCCGGTGACGGCGGCGGCGGTCATCGCGATGGACAATGCCTCGGCCGCCATCGCCCTGCCGCTGCGGCCCGGCAACAAGGCGCTTCGCGCCGCCGTCGCCGCCCTGCCCGGCGACTGGCCCGCCCGCACCGCCCCCGCCCGCCTGGCCGCGGATTTCGCCGCCGCCCATCCCGAGGCGCCGATCCGCATCGACGCCGAGATGCTGGAATGGGGCCCGCTCTACCAGTTCCTGATGGTCGAGGCGCAGCTGCACGGCCAGCGGGGCGGCTTCGGTCCCTTGGGCAGCGCGCTGCTGCGCGGCTCGGTGCTGGGCTCGATCCGCCGGGTGGTGCTGGCCGGCGAGGACGAGGCGGCGGCCGGGCTGCCAAGGCCCGCGACCATGCTGGAACTGATCGCCCTCGCCAGAGAATGACGGAGACAAGACCATGACCGGGACGAAACGCAAATACATCATCGTCGGGGCCGAGGTGGACCAGCCCGAGGCCTGGCTGCACAAGGACGGCAGCATCAGCCCCCGCAAGGGCAGCGACGGCGAGCCGCTGAACGTCGAATATATCGGCCGGCTGATGGTCGAGCTGTCGCAGCGCGGCAAGGCCGGCGTGCCCAAGGCCGAGCTCGACGCGCTGGAGGAACGCGTCAAGCGCGCGCTGGTGGTGCAGGATTTCTCGGTGCATGACGGCGGCGCGGCACTGAGCGACGCCGAACGCGAGGCGATCCTGAACAGCACCACCGTCCGCATCGAGTTCGAAAGCCGCCGCCGCGGCAGCAAGAAGCCGGACCGCAACACCCGCATCCTGGTGGTGCCCTCGGACGAGACGCTGGGCATCGCCGATGCCATGCTGCGCGCCCAGGGCGAGGCCGAGGGCTTTCGCCCGCCCCTGTCCTACGAGCTGGACCGGGCGCTGATGCTGGCCGGCATGCAGACCGAGATCCTTGAAATGGTGCGCGAATTCGCCGGCAAGGCCGCGCCGGGCTGGACCCCCGCGCTGCAGGCCGCGCTGGAGGCGCATATGGAAGAGGCGATCCGCGAGCGCAGCCGGTTCAAGGACGGCAACGGCCGCCCGGCCAAGGACGTCAAGAACGAGATCATGTCGAGCCCGCTGCGCGCCTTCCACCGCTCGGTCGGGATCTACGCCACCAACATGTGCCGCTAGACATGGAAGCGGCTGCGGGCCGCGGCGGCCTGTTCCAGCGTCTCGCGCAGCTCCTGCCGCCAGGCTTCGTCGCGCAGCGGAAAGACCGACAGGAACCAGTCCAGCAGCTGCGCATCCGTCGGCGCCGGCGGGCCGCGCCATTGTCCGCGCAGCTCGGCCAGATAGGCGTCGAGCCGGCGCGCCGCCGCCTCGGCCTCGCCCAGCCGCCACAGCGCGGCGCTGTGCCAGCCGCCCACCGTCGGCATCAGCCCGGCGCCGCTTTCGCATTGCCGCGCCGCCGCCGCGAAATCGCCGCAGAGGTAATCCGCCGCCGCCAGATAGATCTGGTGAAACGGCTCCATCACCGCGGCATGGCGCTTGGTCTCGGCGACCAGCCCGGCGGCCTTTCGCAGATCGCCCGAAAAGGCGAAGCCGAGCGCGCAGGAGGCCAGGGTCAGCGGGTTGTTGCGGTTCAAGACCAGCGCCTGGTCGAAATGGAACTCGGCCAGGTCGAAATAGCCCAGATGGCAGAAGCACCAGGCCAGCACGCGATGCGCGCGGGTGTCCAGCGGGTCCGCAGTCACCGCGACGATGGCGTGATGCATGGCGTCGCGCTTGAGCTCCTCGGTCTGGTAGGTGCCGGGCAGAAGCACATGGCGCACGTTCAGCGCGCCCGCCAGCTCGGCATGGGCGGGGCCGAAGGGCGGCGAGCGCGCGGCGATCTCGCGCAGGATGGCCAGCGCCTCGGCCTCGGTTTCGGGCGACCAGCTGTCCAGGAGCGCCTGCGCCCGAAGCCAGTCGTCATAGATGCCCGAGCCGGAATCCGACAGCGAGCGGTCCGAGACCACCACGGAAAGCGCATTGGCGATGTTGGACAGCAGCAGGCGGACCTTGGCTTCCCAATCGGTCTGCGGCTCCTCGATCCATTCCGACCAGACCAGATGACCGCCGGCGCCGCGCTGCACCTCGGCAAACAGCCGCAAGCCGCCCTGCAGATAGAACGGCTTCAGCGTGATGCGCACCTGCGCCGGTTCGGGCGTGCCCTCCTCGACGATCCACCATTCGCGGAATCGGCCCATGCGCATGCGCAGGTCGGCGAAAAGCACGTTGGTCAGGCTTTCCAGCTCGTGCCCGTCGCCCTCGGCGCGCCGCAGCGAGACCGACAGGCTGACCTGGGGCAGCCGGTCGCGCTGCGGGCCGTGGCGCCCGCCGCCGCCGGGGTCCAGCTTTATCGCCGCCAGCAGCTCGACGGTCTCGGCCTCGGGTTCCTGGTCGAAAAGCTCGTCGAGATGGGCGTAAAGCGTGTTGTAGCGCTCGATGGCGCGGGTCGGCCGGCCCGCCTGCCAGTCGAGCCGCATCAGGAGCCGCGTGGCATTCTCGTTCGAAGGCTCCAGCGCGATGGCGAACTCGGCCAGCGCGCGCTGGGTGTCGGGGTCGGAACCGGCCAGCCCGGCCAGCCGGCGGTCCAGCACCTGCCGCAGCCCGGCCAGCAGGCTGGCGCGGGTGATCGCGAGCCAGCTGTCGAACGAGGCGCTGATCCCTTCAAGCTGCACGGTCTGGTCGATCAGCAGGCGCAGGCGGCCCGCCTCTTCGGGGTCCCAGCCCGGCCCGGCCAGCCGCGCGGCCAGTTCCTGCTGCAGCACGAATCCGTCCGGCAGGCGCAACGCGATCTCGCCGGCATTGGTCTCAAGCGCCCAGCCGGGGGTGCCCTCCATGGCGCGGCGGATATGCTTGACCGCCTGCCGATACGAGGCCGAGGCCTTGTGTTCGTCCGAATTCTGCCAGAACAGGTCGGTGACCTTTTCCGTGCGATGCACCGGGGCCTGGTCGGCCAGCAGGAAATACAACAGCGCCCGCGCCTTGCGCAGGCGCAACGCATCGAGAACCTGCAAGACGGCGTCCAGCTGCATCCGAATCCCTTGCCGCGAGTCGCCCCAGCCCAACGACAGCCCGCAATCCATGAGGTTCCTTAGGATTCGCCATAACGCGGCCGTGATCAACGGTCCATCGCCGCCGCCCGGGGGTTTTTGCCGCCGGCGGATCAGGAACGGGCCATGCCGGGGGCGCGCGCCCGCGCCGCAGGCAGGCGCTTGACCATCGCCGCCGCATTGCCCGGAAGCGCCGGCGTTACTCCTCGACCACCTCCAGCACCCCCGGCAGCACGCGCAACGCCTGGCGGGCGGGGGTGGTCAGGGGCGCGTCCTCGGCGATCTCGATATCGACCAGATCGCCGCCATCCTTCAGCCGCAGCGCGATGGGGCCACGGGCGCGGGCGGGCGCGTTGAGCTCGGCCTGAATGCGGGCCAGCGCCTCGGCGATGCCGGGCACGGCATCCAGCCCGGCGATCTCGACCGCCAGGCGGTTCGCCCCGGCATCCGCCACCGCCTGATCCAGCGGCGTGACCGAGCGCGCCAGCAGCTTGACCTGATCGCCCGACGGCTCGACCTGCACCTGCAGGACGACGTTCTCGCCCGGCTCCAGATGCTGGCGATGCGCGTCGAGCGTGTCGGAAAACACCGTGACTTCGTAAAGCCCGGTCGGATCGGACAGGCCGACAAAGGCGAAGCGGGTGCCGCGCGCGGATTTCTTTTCCTGCCGATGCGCGACGGTGCCGGCCAGCTGCGCCACCAGCGCCCCGTCGGCCGCCGCCTGCGTCACCTCGGCCAGCGTCTGCACCCCCTTGCGGCGCAGCGCCGGCTGATAGTCGTCCAGCGGATGGCCGGACAGATAGAAGCCCACCGCCGCATGTTCCTCGGCCAGCTTCTCGGCCGGCATCCAGACCGGTGCGGCGACCGGGCGCGGCGGCGGCAGATCCTCGCCCCCGCCGAACAGCGAGGACTGGCTGGAGGCCGCCGCCTCCTGCACCGCCGCCGACCAGGCGACCAGCCCGTCCAGCGATTTCAGCACCCGCGCCCGGTTCGGCTCCAGCGCGTCGAAGGCGCCGGCGCGGGCCAGCATCTCCAGCGGCCGCTTGCCGACCCGGCGCATGTCCACCCGACGGGCGAAGTCGTGCAGGTCGGCAAAGGGCCGGTCGCCGCGCGCCTGCACGATCAGGTTCATCGCCTCGACGCCGACGCCCTTCAGCGCCCCGAGCGCATAGAGGATCTTGCCGTCCCGGACGCTGAACATGGCCTCCGAACGGTTCACGCAGGGCGGCATGGTCTCGATCCCCATCCGGTCGGCCTCGCGCTTGTAGACGGCGAGCTTGTCGGTCAGGTGGATATCGCAGTTCATCACCGCGGCCATGAACTCCACCGGGTGGTTGGCCTTCAGCCAGGCGGTCTGGTAGCTGACCACGGCATAGGCGGCGGCGTGGGACTTGTTGAAGCCGTAATTGGCGAATTTCTCAAGCAGGTCAAAGACCTCTCCGGCCTTCTTCTTGTCGATTCCCTGTGCCGCGCAACCATCGACGAATTTCGGCCGCTCCTTGGCCATTTCCTCGGCGATCTTCTTGCCCATGGCGCGGCGCAGCAGGTCGGCGCCGCCGAGGCTGTAGCCGGCCATGACCTGGGCGATCTGCATCACCTGTTCCTGATAGACGATGATGCCCTGGGTCTCGGCCAGGATATGGTCGATGGAAGGGTGAATGGATTCAAGCGGCCGCAGGCCGTTCTTGACCTCGCAATAGGTCGGGATGTTCTCCATCGGGCCGGGGCGGTAGAGGGCGACCAGCGCCACGATATCCTCGATGCAGGTGGGTTTCATGCGCCGCAGCGCGTCCATCATGCCCGAGCTTTCGACCTGGAACACCGCCACGGTGCGGGCGCTGGCGAACAGGTCATAGCTGGGCTTGTCGTCCAGCGGGATGGCGTTGATCTGGTTCTCGGCCCCCCTGGCGGGCTCGTAGAGCACCCGGCCGTCGGCCGCGACATGCAGCGGCCGCCCGCCGGCATTGATCAGGTCCACCGCGTTCTGGATCACCGTCAGGGTCTTGAGGCCGAGGAAGTCGAACTTGACCAGCCCGGCCTGCTCGACCCATTTCATGTTGAACTGCGTCGCCGGCATGTCCGAGGCCGGGTCGCGATAAAGCGGCACCAGCCGGTGCAGCGGCCGGTCACCGATCACCACGCCCGCGGCATGGGTCGAGGCGTTGCGCAGCAGCCCCTCGATCTTGGCGGCATAGTCCAGCAGGCGGGCGACGACCTCCTCCTTGGCGGCCTCGCGCAGGCGCGGCTCGTCGGCCAGCGCCTTGGTGACGCTGACGGGCTTGACACCCTCGACCGGGATCATCTTGGACAGCCGGTCCACCTGGCCGAAGGGCAGTTGCAGCACCCGGCCGACGTCGCGGACTGCCGCCTTGGAGAGAAGCGCGCCGAAGGTGATGATCTGGCCGACCTTGTCGCGGCCGTATTTCTCCTGCACGTATTGGATCACCTCCTCGCGGCGATCCATGCAGAAGTCGATATCGAAGTCGGGCATCGACACCCGCTCGGGGTTCAGGAACCGCTCGAAGAGCAGGCTGTAACGGATTGGATCCAGGTCGGTAATCGTCAGCGCATAGGCGACCAGAGACCCCGCACCCGAGCCGCGGCCGGGGCCCACAGGGATGCCGTGTTCCTTGGCCCATTTGATGAAGTCGGCGACGATCAGGAAATAGCCGGGAAAGCCCATCTGCTCGATGATGCCCAGCTCGAAGCGCAGGCGTTCCTCGTATTCCTCGACCGTGGCGGAATGCGGGATCACCGCCAGCCGGGCGCGCAGGCCGTCCCAGGCCTGGCGGCGCAGCTCCTCGACCTCGTCATCGGCGAAGCGCGGCAGGATCGGCTTGTGCTTCTTGACCGCGAAGGCGCAGCGGCGGGCGATCTCGACGGTGTTCTGGATCGCCTCGGGCAGGTCGGCGAACAGCGTCGCCATTTCGGCGGCGGTCTTGAAGTAATGCTGCGGGGTCAGCCGGCGGCGCGGCGCGGTCTGGTCGACATAGGCGCGGTCCGAGATGCAGATCAGCGCGTCATGGGCGTCGAAAAGCTCGGCTTTCGGGAAATACACGTCGTTGGTGGCGACAAGCGGCAGGTCGAGCGCATAGGCGAGGTCGATCATGCCGCCTTCCGAGCCCGCCTCCTCGGGGACCGGCTGGCCCTCGGCATCGTGGTGGCGCTGCAGCTCGACATAAAGCCGGGTCGGGAAGGCGACCGCCAGCCGCTCGGCCAGGGCGCGGGCCTCGGGCACGCGACCCTGCAGCACCAGCTGGCCCAGCGGCCCGCCGGCGCCGCCGGTCAGGCAGATCAGCCCCTCGGCATGGGCTTCCAGTTCGGCCAGCGTCACATGCGGCAGCGCATTGTCGTCGCGCAGGTAAAGGCAGGTCGACAGCTCCATCAGGTTCAGCCAGCCGGCCTCGTTCTGCGCCAGCAGCACGACGGGGCCGGTCACTTCGGCCTGCAGCGTCACCTGGCAGCCGATGATCGGCTGCACGCCGGCATCCTGCGCCTTGACCGAGAATTCCAGCGCCGCAAACAGCGCATTGGTATCGGTCAGCGCCACGGCGGGCATGCCGTTCTGCGCCGCAAGATCGGCAAGCTTCTTGACCGGCACCGCGCCTTCCAGCAGCGAATGTTCGGAATGGGTGCGCAGGTGGATGAATCGGGGTGAATTTTCCGGCATGGCGCAATCTAGGTCCGACCTGACGGATTGTGCAATTGCCCCTCGGCGGAAAACCGCTAATCTTTGCGCAAAAGACAGCGAGGCGCGCGACAGTGACCGATGTTTTCCGGGCCGAGGGCCTGGGCAAGAGCTATCCCGGCGTGCGCGCCAATGACGACGTGTCCTTCGCGGTCGCGGGGGGCGAGATCCATGCCCTGCTGGGCGAGAACGGCGCCGGCAAATCCACGCTGGTCAAGATGATCTACGGCCTGGTGCGGCCGGACGAGGGGCGGATGGCGCTGCTGGGCGCGCCCTACGCGCCGCACGACCCGCGCGCCGCCCGCGCCGCCGGCGTCGCCATGGTGTTCCAGCATTTCAGCCTGTTCGATGCGATGACGGTCGCGGAAAACATCGCGCTGGGGATGGAGAACCCGCCGCCGCGCCCCGAACTCGCGCGCCGCATCGCGGAACTGTCGCAGGGCTACGGGCTGCCGCTGAACCCCGCACGCCGCATCGCCAGCCTGTCGGCGGGCGAGCGGCAGCGGGTCGAGATCCTGCGCTGCCTGCTGCAAGGCCCGCGGCTGCTGATCATGGACGAGCCGACCTCGGTCCTGACCCCGCAGGAGGCCGAGATCCTGTTCGCCACCCTGCGCCAACTGGCCGAGGCCGGGACGGCGATCCTGTATATCAGCCACAAGCTGGAGGAAATCCGCAGCCATTGCGACCGCGCGACCATCCTGCGCCAGGGCAGGCTGGTCGGCACGGTCGATCCGCGCGCCCATTCCGCCCGCGAACTGGCGGCGATGATGGTCGGGGCCGAGATGCGGCTGGTGGACCGTTCCGGCCGCAAGCCCGGCGCCTCCGTGCTGGAGGTCCGGGGCCTGTCCACCCCAGGCGGCGAGGGCGTGGCACTGAAGGAGATCGCGCTGAGCCTGCGCGCGGGCGAGATCCTGGGCATCGGCGGCGTCGCCGGCAACGGGCAGGAGGAACTGCTTTCGGCCCTGTCGGGCGAGACCGCAAGCGCCGCCGGCACCGTGGTGCTGGAGGGGCGCGACCTCTCAGCCGCCGGCCCCGAGGCGCGGCGTCGCGCCGGGCTGCTCGCCGCGCCCGAGGACCGGCTGGGCCATGCCGCCGTGCCCGAATTCAGCCTGGCGGAGAACACGCTGCTGACCGCCGGGGCGCGGCAGAACCTGATCCGCAAGGGCCTGATCGACCGCAAGGCGGCCACGGCTTTCGCGCAACAGGTGATCCGCGCCTTCGACGTGCGCACCCCCGGCCCCGGCACGGCGGCGGGCGCGCTGTCGGGTGGCAACCTGCAGAAATTCGTCATCGGCCGCGAGGTGCTGGGCCGGCCGCGGGTGCTGGTCGTCAACCAGCCGACCTGGGGCGTCGATGCCGGCGCCGCCGCCGCCATCCGCCAGGCGCTGCTGGACCTGGCCGCGCAGGGCGCCGGGCTGATCGTCATCAGCCAGGACCTCGACGAGCTCTTGGAGCTGTCGGACCGCTTCTGTGCCCTGAACCAGGGCAGGCTGTTCGCCCCCCGCCCGACCGAGGGGCTGACGGTCGAGGAGATCGGGCTGATGCTGGGCGGCGCCCATGGCATGGAGGTGGCGCATGTTCCGGCTTGAACCGCGCGCCAGCGCCCCGCTGCTTTGGCAGGTCGCGACCCCGGTGCTTGCCGTCCTGGCCACCATGATCGTCGGCGGCGCGCTGTTCGCCGCCATGGGCTTCGACCCGCTGGCGGCGATCCGCACCATCTTCTGGGATCCGCTCTTCGGCCCCGCGAGCGGCTATTCGCGGCCGCAGCTTCTGGTCAAGGCCGGGCCGCTGATCCTGATCGCCTGCGGCCTGGCGTTGGGGTTCCGCGCCGGGATCTGGAACATCGGCGCCGAGGGGCAATACATCATCGGCGCCATCTGCGGCGCCGCGGTGGCGCTGGCCGCCTATCCGCTGGATGCGTTCTGGATCTTCCCGGCGATGATCCTGGCCGGCGCGGCGGGCGGCTGGGCCTGGGGCATGGTCCCGGCGCTGCTGAGGAACTGGTTCGGCGCGTCCGAAATCCTCGTCTCGCTGATGCTGGTCTATGTGGCGCAGAAGGTCGCCGCCTGGATGGCCTTCGGGCCGATGAAGAACCCCGAGGGCTTCAACTTTCCCGGCTCGCGCAACCTGCAGCAATACGAACCCGCCGCGAATCCCGAGCTGATCGCGGGCTCCGGCCTGCATTGGGGCGGGGTGGCGGCGGTGCTGGCGCTGGCGGCGACCTGGTTCGTCATGTCGCGCCACGTGCTCGGTTTCCACATCCGCACCGCCGGGGCCGCGCCCCGCGCCGCGCGCTTCGCCGGCGTGCGCCCCGAGCGGCTGGTGGCGCTGTGCCTGGGCGTCTCGGGCGCGCTGGCGGGGCTGGCAGGGCTTTTCGAGGTCGCGGGGCCTGCCGGGCAGATCACCGAAAGCTTCGGCTCGGGCTACGGCTTCACCGCGATCATCGTGGCCTTTCTGGGCCGGCTGCATCCCTTGGGCATCCTGCTGGCCGGCCTGCTCATGGCGCTGACCTATATCGGTGGGGAACTGGCGCAGATGATGCTGAACCTGCCCGCGGCGTCGGTCCAGGTCTTCCAGGGGATGCTGCTGTTCTTCCTCTTGGGCTTCGACATCCTGACCCGCTATCGCATCCGGAGGCGCGCATGATGATCGACCCGCTTTCCGTCTTCATCCTGCTGCTGGGCGCCGCCACGCCGATCCTGTTCGCGGCCCTGGGCGAGCTGGTCGTCGAACGCGCCGGCGTGCTGAACCTGGGCGTCGAGGGCATGATGATCGGCGGCGCGCTGGCGGGCTTTGCCGCAGCCCATGCCAGCGGCAGCCCGGCGCTGGGTTTCGTCGCCGCCGCCGTCGCCGGGGCGGCGCTGTCGATGATCTTCGCGGTGCTGACGCAATTCCTGCTGTCGAACCAGGTCGCCACGGGCCTTGCGCTGACGCTGTTCGGCCTGGGCCTGACCGCGATGTTCGGCAAGCCTTACGAAGGCGTCAAGGCGCCGCCGATGCTGGCCGGGCCGTTGCGGCTGAACCTGATGATCTGGCTGGGCCTCGCCCTTGTGCCCGCGGTCTGGTGGTTCCTGATGCGCTCGCGCCCCGGCCTCATCCTGCGCGCGGTGGGCGAGAACCACGACGCCGCCCATGCCCTCGGCTATCCGGTGCGTGCCCTGCGCATGGCCGCCATCGGCTTCGGCGGCGCGCTGGCCGGGATGGGCGGCGCCTATATCTCGATCGCCACGGTGCTGCAATGGACCGAGGGCATGACCGCCGGCGCCGGCTGGATCGCGCTGGCCATCGTGGTCTTTGCGCAATGGAACCCCTGGGGGGTGCTGGCCGGCGCCTGGCTCTTCGGCGGCGTCACCGTGCTGCAGCTGCGCCTGCAGGCGGCAGGGGTCGCGGTGCCGGTGCAGCTGCTCAGCATGGCGCCCTATCTGGCCACCATCGCCGTGCTGGTGCTGATCTCGGCCCGGCAGAAATTCGGCCGCTCGGGCGGGGCTGCTGCCCCCGGATCGCTGGGCAGGCCCTTCCACGCGCTGCGCTAGCGCAACCAACAGGAGACCATGATGAACCGCAGAACCCTTCTCGGCAGCGCCGCCGCCCTTGTGGCCGCTTCGGCCCTGCCCGCCTTTGCGCAGGATGAAAAGCTCAAGGTGGGCTTCATCTATGTCGGGCCGGTGGGCGACGGCGGCTGGACCTATCAGCACGACCTGGCCCGTCAGGCGGTCGAAAAGGAATATGGCGACCGCGTCGAGACCACCTATATCGAATCCGTGCCCGAGGGCGCCGATGCCGAACGCGCCATCACCCAGCTGGCGCTCTCCGGCCACAAGCTGATCTTCACCACCAGCTTCGGCTTCATGGATGCCACGATCAACGTCGCCAAGAAGTTCCCCGACGTGAAGTTCGAGCACGCCACCGGCTACAAGACCGCCGAGAACGTCGCCACCTACGACGCCCGCTTCTACGAGGGCCGCGCCGTCATGGGCACCATCGCCGGGCGCATGACCAAGTCGAACAAGATCGGCTATATCGGCTCCTTCCCGATCCCCGAGGTGGTCCAGGGCATCAACAGCTCGTATATCCACGCCAAGAAGGTGAACCCGGATGTCGAGATGAAGGTGGTCTGGGCCTATAGCTGGTTCGACCCCGCGAAAGAGGCCGACGCCGCCGCCGCGCTGATCGCCGAGGGCGTGGACGTGATCTTGCAGCACACCGATTCCACGGCGCCGCTGGCCAAGGCGCAGGAGGCCGGCGCCATCGGCTTCGGCCAGGCCAGCGACATGGCGGCCTTCAAGCCCACGCCGCGGGTCTCGTCGATCATCGACAACTGGGCGCCCTACTACGTCAAGCGCGTGGGCGAGGTGCTGGACGGCAGCTGGACCTCGCATTCGGTCTGGCTGGGCATCGGCGACGGCGAGGTCGAGATCGGCGAGATCACCGAGGCCGTGCCGCCCGAGGTCAAGGAGGAGGCGCTGGCGCTGAAGGACAGGATCGCCTCGGGCGAATACCACCCCTTCACCGGGCCGCTGAAGAAGCAGGATGGCAGCGACTGGCTGGCCGAGGGGCAAGTGGCCAGCGACCAGGACCTGTCCTCGATGAATTTCTATGTCGAGGGCATCACCGCGCCGATGCCGAAATAAGCGGCGCAGAAAGCAAGACCGGGGCCAAGGCCCCGGTTCGTCACTCTGGCAGGCCCCTCACTCCAGATGGCTTTCCAGGAACCACAGATCCTTGTCGGCGGTGCGCGAGGCAGCAGTGAACAGGTCGGCGGTATCGGCATCGCCCGCCTCGTCGGTGGCGTCGATGGCGGCGCGTACCTTCTCACCGTAATCGCGCATCCGCTCGCAAACCGCCTTGATATGATCCTCGGCCTTGGTCAGGTCGGTCGGGTATTCCTTCAGCGTGCTGGCCTTGGCCACCTTCTCGACCGTGCCGACGGCCACCCCGTCCAGCACCTGCACGCGCTCGGCCATCATGTCCACATGCTCGTCCAGCCGCGCCTTGACCGTGTCGAACAACTCGTGCACCGCGATGAAGTTGCGGCCCTTGACGTTCCAATGCGCTTGCTTGATCGCCGCCGACAGCGCCAGGGCATCGGCCAGGCGGGCATTCAGCTCGGCGATCGCGGTCTTGCGGGCATTGTCGCTGAGCCCTTTGACATTTACGGCCATGAAACTCTCCTTCGTCAGGTTCGCCCTGAAAACGAAGGCGGGGACGCGGCGGTTCCGCGCGACGTCGGGTCAAACCGCCGCAGGCAAAGAAAAAGGGCGGCGCTTCCCCGGGAAAGCACCGCCCTTCACGTCTCTCAGAGCAGGATCAGACCGCGCCCTGGATGAACTTCACCGCATCGCCGAAGGTCTGGATCGTCTCGGCGGCGTCGTCCGGGATCTCGATGCCGAACTCTTCCTCGAACGCCATGACCAGTTCCACGGTATCCAGCGAATCGGCGCCGAGATCGTCGATGAACGAGGCGGTTTCCGTCACCTTGTCCTCATCGACACCCAGGTGCTCGACGACAATTTTCTTCACGCGATCAGCGATATCGCTCATGTCTCTTCCTCGTTTTCGCGGGCAATCCGCCCAGATGTTCCAGCGATTGCCGGTCACAGCCCAGGGCGGTTCCCCTGCAGCCTTGCTTGCGGGATATAGCACGGAGACGTGATCTTGCAACCCGCATAAACCATCATCAGATCATCGCCATGCCGCCGTTGACATGCAGCGTGGCGCCGGTGACATAGCCCGCCTCGGGGCTGGCCAGATACAGCACCGCAGCGGCGATTTCCTGCGCCGAACCCATGCGGCCGGCGGGGATCTGCGTCAGGATCCGGCCCTTCTGCTCGTCGTTCAGCTTGTCGGTCATCGCGGTCTCGATGAAGCCGGGGGCGACACAGTTCACCGTGATCCCGCGCGAGGCGACCTCATAGGCCAGGCTCTTCGACATGCCGACCAGGCCCGCCTTGGCTGCGGCATAGTTGCCCTGCCCCGGATTGCCGGTGGCGCCGACGACCGAGCCGATGTTCACGATCCGCCCCCAGCGCGCCTTCATCATGCCGCGCAAGACCCCCCGGCACAGCCGGAAGCTCGAGGTCAGGTTGACCTCGATCACCTGCGCCCATTCCTCGTCCGACATGCGCATGAACAGGTTGTCGCGGGTGATCCCTGCATTGTTGACCAGAATATCGACCGATCCCATGGCCTCGGCCGCCGCCTTGGGCAGCGTCTCGACCGCGGCCGCATCGGCCAGGTTCGCGGTCACGACATGCGCCCGCGCCCCCAGCTTCTCGGCCAGTTCCCGCAGCGGCGCCTCGCGCGTGCCCGACAGCGCCACCGTGGCCCCGGTGGCATGCAGCGCCTCGGCCACCGCGCCGCCGATCCCGCCCGAGGCCCCGGTCACCAGCGCATTCCTGCCCGTCAGATCAAACATCAAGCTCTTCTCCGTTTTCCAAATACCCCGGGGGAATCCCGCAGGGATGGGGGCGGAGCCCCCTTTACCCCTTCAGCGCCGCGATATCCGCCGGAGCGCCGATATTCTTCACCGCCGCCTCCCTGGCGATGCGCTTGATCATGCCCGACAGCGCCTTGCCGGCGCCGATCTCCCAGAACTCCGTCACGCCCGCGCCGGCCAGGAACTCGACCGACTCGCGCCAGCGCACGGCGCCGGTCACCTGCTCGACCAGAAGCCGGCGGATGGCACCCGGCTCGCTCACCGGCTCGGCGCGGACATTGGCGACCAGCGGCACGGCCGGGGCCGCGATCTCGACCGCGGCCAGCGCCTCGGCCATCACCGCCGCCGCCGGCTGCATCAGCGCCGAATGGAACGGTGCCGAGACCGGCAGCATCAGCGCCCGCTTGGCGCCCCGCTCCTTGGCCAGCGCCGCCGCGCGCTCCACCGCCGCCTTGTGACCCGAGATCACCACCTGCGCCGGGTCGTTGTCGTTCGCGGCCTGGCAGACCTCGCCCTCGGCCGCGTCGCGCGCGATCTGGTCCACCGCAGCGAAATCCAGCCCCAGGATCGCCGCCATGGCGCCCTGCCCGACCGGCACCGCCTCCTGCATGGCCTGGCCGCGCAGGCGCAGAAGCCGCGCGGTATCGGCCAGGCTCAGCGCGCCGGCCGCGCAAAGCGCCGAATATTCGCCCAGGGAATGGCCGGCGACGAAATCCGCGTCCGCGATGCCGAAACCCTCGGCCTCCAGCGCCCGGAAGGCGGCCAGCGAGGTGGCCATCAGCGCCGGCTGGGCGTTCTGGGTCAGGGTCAGCGTCTCGATATCGCCGTTCCAGATCAGGTCGGAGAGGCTCTCTCCCAGCGCCTCGTCCACTTCGGCAAAGACTGCGCGCGCCGCCGGATAGGCCTCGGCCAGCTCGCGCCCCATGCCCACGACCTGGGCGCCCTGTCCCGGAAATACGAATGCCCGCATCGCGGAATCCCTTCTGTCTTATGTCCTTGTGACAGCCTTAGCCCGCCGGGGGGCGTCCCGCAACCGCGCCGCTCAGCGCGGAATCACGATCTCGGCCCGCAAGCCGCCCAGGCGCTCGCCCTCGCCCAGCCGCAGCTGACCGCCATGGGCGCGGGCGATGTCGGCGGCGATGGACAGGCCCAGCCCCACCCCCTGCCCGCGGTTCTGGTTGCGCGAGGGGTCGAGCCGGGTGAAGGGCTTCAGCGCCTCCTCGCGCTTCTCTGGCGGGATGCCGGGCCCGTCATCCTCGACCGAGATGCGGAAATAGCTCGGCCCCAGCGCCGCATCGACCTCGGCGCGGTCGCCATAGCGCACGGCATTGCCGATCAGGTTCTCGACAGCGCGGCGCAGGCTGTCGCGGCTGAAGGTGGCGCGGCCCGCCTCTTCGCCCGCGACCGAATGCAGCACCACCCGCTGCCCGCCGCGCTGCGCGTCGGCGACGATGCCGCGCAGGAAATCCAGCGCCGGCACCGGCTCGGGCGGGGCGTCCTGCGCCGCGTCGCGGGCATGGTCCAGGAAGGCGTCGACCATCCGGCCCATCGCCGCCACGTCGCCTTCCAGCGCCGCGATCTCGTCCGGGTCGGGCGGATAGTCCGGGCTCAGCATCGACAGGCCCAGCCGCAGCCGGGTCAGCGGCGTGCGCAGGTCGTGGCTCACGCCCGAGAGCATCTGCTTGCGCTGCTCGTTCTGGCGCTCGATGCGGGCGCGCATCTCCAGGAAGGCGGTGCCGGCGCTGCGGATCTCGCTGGCGCCGCCGGGGCGATAGGGGATGATCCGGCCCTTGCCGTATTCCTCGGCGGCGCGCGCCAGGCGCTTGATCGGCCGCAGCTGGTTGCGCAGGAAGATCGTGGCGATGGCGGTCATCAACAGCGAGGTGCCGATCATCAGCACCAGCAGCTGATGCGGATTCGAGGCGCTGACCCGGCCGCGCGGAAACACCAGCTGATAGTCGCCCCAGCGCCCCTGCAGCGTCACCCGCACCTCGCGGCGCTGGCTCAGATCGACGGCGCGCACCGCCGGGACGCGCTCGTGCAGCTCGGCGATGACGATGCGGCCGGAAAGATCGTAAAAGCCACGCCAGTCCGCGCCGGGCTCGGCCGGCAGGACCAGCTCCAGCCCCAGCGGGTCAGCCACCTCGCCGGCCGAGACGCGCGCCGACTCGATATCCGGCGCCGACTCGATCCGCGCGGCGACCAGTGCGACCTCATGGGCCATGCCCGAGGTCATCTGCCGGGTCACGTCCTCGAAATGCCGCTGCAGGAACATGACGGTGACCACGACGGTCACCACCACGACCGGCAGGAACAGAATCAGCGCCGCCCGCCCGTAGAGGCCGCGCGGCATGACCCGTTTCAGCCAGTCGAAATTCATCGCCCTTCGCCTCATTGCGGCCTTGGAAAACCGGCCCGTCCCTGGCTAGGTTAGCCGCATGACAAGCGCCGAGAAAGCCCTGCGGATCATCACCGCCGACAATCCCTCGCCTCTGACCGGGCCGGGCACCAACACCTTCCTTTTGGGGCGCGAGCGGGTCGCCGTGATCGATCCCGGCCCCGACCTTGCCGCGCATCGCCAGGCGATCCTGGCCGCCGGGGCAGGCCGCATCAGCCATATCTTCGTCACCCATGCGCATCTGGACCATTCCGGCGGCGCCCGCGCGCTCGCGCAGGCCACCGGCGCGCCGATCCTGGGCTTCGGCCCCGCCGAGGCGGGCCGCTCGGCGGTGATGGAGCGGCTGGCACGCGAAGGGGCCATCGAAGGCGGCGAAGGTCTTGACCGCGATTTCGCCCCCGACATCGCCCTGGGCGACGGCGCGGTGATCGAGACCGACGAATGGCGACTGACCGCACTGCACACACCCGGCCATTTCGCCGGCCACCTGGCCTTTCGCCAGGACGAGACGATCTTTTGCGGCGATGTGGTGATGGGCTGGTCCTCGACGATCATCTCGCCGCCGGATGGGGATCTGGCGGATTATTTCCGCTCGCTGGAGCGGCTCGATTCGGCGGGCGCGCGGCTGCTGCTGCCGGCGCATGGCGCGGCGGTGCACGATCCTTCGGCGCGTCTGGCCGAGCTTGCGGCGCATCGCCGCGCGCGCACGGTGCAGATCCTTTCGGCGCTGCGCGCCGGCCCCGCCACGGCCGAGTCGCTTGCGCGGCAAATCTACCAGGTGCCGCCCATGCTGATTCCCGCGGCGACGCGCAATGTGCTGGCGCATCTGATTGCCCTGTCCGAGCTCGGCGCGGTCTCGACCGGCGGTCCGATCACCTCGGGATCGGTGTTTTCCGCCCATTGAACACCCAGCAGCGGGAATTTCCGAGATCGAGGAAAAAAATCCGCAAACCCCTCTGGACGCCCCCAAAGAGCGAAGCTATACACCGCCCCGTGTTCCGGCGTAGCTCAGCGGTAGAGCAGTTGACTGTTAATCAATTGGTCGTAGGTTCGATCCCTACCGCCGGAGCCATTGAACTTCTCATAATCGCTTGAAGTCATTGGCAAACACAAATCCTCAACCGGATATGTCCCAAGTTGTGCCCCCTTTCTGCTACGGGGTTTGATTTCCCTCGTTTCCTGCGCGAATCGTCCGGCCCCTAACCACCACTGGACGATCAGAAACGAGGTTGTGATAGGCTACACAGAGCTTGAGAGAGGATACGGTCAGCATCGCTGGCGGTGGCATCTCTACGACCAGCCCAAAGACGCTTCGTCTGACAAATGGTTATACGGATCGACACTTGAGGAAGCCTTGAACATGGCCGCGACCACATCGAGTCTAAGCCGACAGGACCGGTCAGCAAGGCCTGGTCACCAGGAACTGTAGTTTCATATCCTTGACCCTGATGATTTTGGAGGGACGATATGGTTGGTCGAGTGGCGGACGAGGTGGTTCTGAGTACCGATGAGCGCGACTTTCTCGAGGTGCATGTCCGGCGTCGCAAGGCCGCGCGGGCGCTGTCGGACCAGTGCCGGACGATACTGCTCTGTGCGGAAGGGCTGCAAAGCAAGGAGGTCGGCGCGGCTCGGAGTGCATGAGCATACGGTCGGCAAATGGCGCAGGCGGTTCGTCAGGGACCGGATCGAGGAGCTGACCGACGAATATCGTCCTGGTCGGCCCCGCGGGGCGTCTGACGATCAGAGAGCCGAGGAGATCGAGCGGACACTGAACACCACGCCGAGAGATGCCACCCATTGGTCGATCCGCTCGATCGCTGCCGCGACGGGCCTGTCGCACACCACCATCCGCCGGATCTGGACTGCGTTCGGCCTGCAGCCGCATCGCAGTGAGACCTTCAAACTTTCCACCGATCCGCTGTTCGTCGACAAGGTGCGGGATATCGTCGACCTTTACATGGCCCCGCCGAACCGGGTCATCGTCCTGTGTGTGGACGAAAAATCCCAGATCCAGGCGTTGGACCGGGAACAGCCGATGACACCGGGTATCGCCGAGCTTCGAGTCCACAGCTATAATCCTGCTGACCATCAAGCCAACGATCCGGGCGGGCAGGAAGAGGACGAACCGGAAAGCTATGAGGCGCTTTTGGCTGGCCTAACGCTGCCCTCGCCTTCGGCAATCCCTCGGGCATCTGACGATATTCCGGTGAGAGTGAGGAGAAGGCCGCCACCTCCGCAGGACTGAACCGCTTCAGGCACTCTCCCCGAGCTACCAACCAAGCCCAAATCAAGCGTTTTGCGCATGGCGGGAACAATGGCGGGTGCATCTGGGTGGGAAAGTTTTTTCAATTAAATCAATTGTATATGGCGGAGGGAACGGGACCGGAATCCAACGTTCTCTGGCTCGATGGCAGGTTCGGCAGCGTGCTAAGGTGAAGGATAAGCTATTCATATAAAATGCAAAAACGCTTCTTCCCTATGCGGGGCAGCCTCCGATCGATCGTCAAGCGACAGGCAATCGAGGACTAGTTGTCGAAGGGCATCCCTATGGTCTCGCTGTTTGCCGGCGAGGTCTTGAGTGGCCACGATCAGCGTTTCGTCCGCCCCCCTTGTCCCGATCGAATATCGGCGCCGGATCGGATCTGGCGGCAGGTCACCATGATGGGGGTACAGCAGTACGACGTTCGGGCATTCATATAGCCTTCCGTAGGCCATGAGCTGGTAGACGTCCGCTTGGCTGACACCTTGCTTCGGATCATCGATCCGCGGGGTCATGCGCTTCCATTTGGTGTCGATGATCAGCGCGATCCTTTCGCCCCGCCGGACGATGAGGTCCGGCCTTGTGCGGAAGCGCCCGGTCTCGCCTTCATAGAGACAGTTCCGATGGCCGCCTTGCGACGACACACGAAAGCCCGTGCCGGCCAACGCACGCGACAGGATCCGTTCGACATATGCTTCGAACAAGACGTTCATCTCGAAGAGCAGCGCGTGACCGTCGATAGTCCCCGCGCTCGTCTGCTGGTGGCGGTCCGATAGAAAGAGGCGCGCGAAAGACAGGAGATCCCGCCAACGACGATTGGTGCGGTCCAGGACGATGCGGTCCCAGCGGAGGGCGTTTGGGGGAACTTCGGCTACGTCGGCGTAAACGAAGCTCAGTTCGCGCAGCGCGCGCTGATTGTCCGGTGCGCCAGATAGGCGCGATAGCTTGCTGACCGTCGCCCTCATCACCTGGTTCAGCGCTATGTCCGGCGACAGTGCATCGAAACGACAAGCGAGCTTCTGTGGCGAGACCGCGAGCGTCGTGAACTGCCGTGTCACATCCAGGCGTCCCCGAAGCGCACGCAAGTCATCTTCGTGTTCGAGGTAGTGACGCGGCATCCCCTGCCGGACCGCGTCGGTCAGCTTCGCACAGAACAGACGGATCAGGAGTTCGAGCACGGTCTCGCGCTGCCAGCCGAGCTGAGTCATCGCGCCGGCTTCGATTGGCAGATCGTATGTCACCGCAAGCATGTGGATGAGGCGCTGCCTGAGCACAGCATCCGACACCCCGCTTTCGCCGCCCCCCTCGATCTTTGGGAGAATCTCCAGTTGGCAGCCGGGGATGGCAATGACGCCGACGACGCCGCGTGCGCGGAGCCCCTTCCGCCCGTGCTCCAGCACGCCCTCACCCCCGCGGCCGGAGAAGGTCGAGGCCCGCGCAACCGCGGCAATCCGGTCTGCTTGCGTCTCCGCGATCTCGGTGTCGCCGGATCCGTAGGCGATGCGCTCCCACTCGCGGATAGTGCGGCGGATCATGTCCCGACCAACTTGCTGTAGTCGAAGCCCTCATCGACGGATCGGACCTGCCAGCGAAACCGGGCGACAGCATCGCCATCCTCGAGACCCGGAGGCGGGTTCAGGATCGCACGCTTGAGGAAGCCACCCGAGATCGAACCTTCGCCTGGTTCCAGGTCGCCGAGCACCGCCGCGATCTTGGCCCAGTCTTCGAAAAAGTATTCCGCGAGGAGCGGGATGACCTTGTGGCGCATGACCTCGTCGACATCGGCTTGCGAACGGCACGCGGTGAAGTAGGCGTGACCGATTTGATGCTCCCGGTCGTAAAGGTACTCGATCCGCTCGTTGATCTTGGTGAGCAGTTGCGGCAGGTCGATCCCGCATTTCTCGGCAGCGTCTTTGAGGATTGACGCGTCGGGCATCATCTCACGGAAGGTGAACCGGCGCCGGAGTGCAGTGTCGAGAAGCGCGATCGATCGGTCGGCGGTGTTCATCGTGCCGAGGATGTGCAGGTTGGACGGGACGCCGAATTCGTCCCCGGAATAGGGCAAGCGGACCCGCACCGCATTCGGCTGATTGAGCCGCTTGTCGGCCTCGAGAAGGGTGATCAGTTCTCCGAAGACCTTGGAGATGTTTGCCCGGTTGATCTCGTCGATAATCAGGACGAACTGATCGGGCTCGCCACCCCCGTCGCTCCTCTGGCTGTTCATGTAGCGCTCAAGAGCAGGAATATTGAGCTCGTTGTCGTAGAGCAGATAAATCGACTGCTGCATGAAGCCGCGGCTGTAGATCTCGCTGACCGGTACCCCTTCACGATCCACCCAAAGCCATCGCACCGCGCGCCGGTGCGCGTAGCCCCCTTCCGGCCGTGGCTTGAACTCGTAGTCGCCGACGAATTCCCCGATTGCACGGAACTGCTGGTTTCCCTTCGACACGATCACGATGTCGCCTTGCCGGACCCAGTTCCGGAATCGGAAGGGCATCTGGACCCATCCGGATCTTGCATCTATGTCGCCGCCGCCGTCTCGATGGTTCTTGCATGCCTCGAAGATCGCCTCACGGCTGGCGTACTTCTCATCGCTCCAGTCGATGTCGTCAAAGCCGAGGAGTGTGTAGCCGCCCTCTATCGCTTCCTCGAACAAGTGTGCGTCCTCGGGGTTGTTCGCTTCGCCGATCGACATCTTAAAGACCTGCCGGCCCTCCAGCCTGATCATGTCATCGCCAGATGAGCGCCCCCGACTGGTCTCCGCGCGCTTCGCGATCCGCCTGAATACCCCATGGACCGTTTCGAGCCGGAAGCCGGCAGACTCTGCGTCGCCGTCTCCATCCACCCCGGTCATGGGCTGCCGACCTTCGACGAAATCCTCGTAGGACATCGACTGGTGGAACGTGACGAACTCGATACGCCCGGCCGCCACGAGCCTCTGGTAGACCGCCATGAGCTCGGTCCGATCCTGTGGGACTGGCTCACCACAGAGCCGCACCGCCTCCGCCGCCGAGGTAAAGGTCTTCCCGGTCCCTGGAGGCCCATAAAGGATGAGGTTGGTTGCGGACGCCAATATCGTCGTGCTCGCTTGGTCCATTGTGTCCGCTTCCGATTTAGATCCAAGTTGATAGGTAAATGTTGTTGAGCTGCTAGGATTTGGCTCTGAAATCGCGGGCGGCGGCACCTTCGCAAGCTGCTGAAGCCTCTCGCCACCGAGAGTTTGGCAGATATTTGGGAAAGCGTTCTTCAGCCCCATTGCGCTGGCCAGGTCTCCAGCACGTATCGTCACAGTCTTCAGGCGTTTCTCCCGAGCCGGCTCGATAAAGTAATTGAGTGCGCATAGCCTGATGCGATCAGCGCCTGAAATTAGGTGCTCGTATCGTTCGGGCGCCTGGACAGGCTCATCCGCCTGATCAACGATTATGAATCCCGAGTTGTGAAGCCTGGCTGCCGCGTCAGCTTTTTGGCCCCAACCCCCATTCAGCTCAGTCTTCTTCAGGAGGTATCCCACGAGCGGTTTGCTGGGGTAGACGCGATTCTCTCGGTCGCGGCTGGATCGCACCCAGTAGTCGCGCGGATCGCCGAAGTGGCGGAATATTTCGCTTTCCTCGCCGTTCTTACTGTAGCGATCAAAGGCATCCATCGCCTCTTCGATCTCTCGCCTCGTGAAAAGGCCTCGCGTTTCGACCTGTGTGGGAAGGCTCATCGTTGCAGGTTGCCAATGACTACCATTGCTATTTCCGTCGATAACCACTCCCGCCGCACGGCTCTGACTGTTGAACACATGATCGACGCTGAAACGAAAGAGTGCCGGATTCTCATCGGGGACGAGAATACCCTGTTCAACCAAACGGTCTCGTTCGGGCCTGTCGCGTTTCTTGTTTGGGGATCCTTCCCGCATCGCGGTTGACCCCTGGCGAACAACGAAGCCAGATGGTACTGGCTTACCGAAGGCGAGAGCCTGCTCTTTCCTTATTTGAAGCCAACCTTCTTCAACTTCTGACATCAGTCTCGTTCAACTCTGAAATCCAGCATTTCCAACTCACAAAGCCCGCTCGTCAGCCGCATCTACCCGACCGCATCGCATTTCGCCTCGCTCAGACGCATTGCGCCGAAGTACAGCGCCAGGCCATAATCAATCTCTTAACATTTCACTTCATCCTGCTCTTTCGGGGAGTAAGCAAAGGAGCGGCACCGCATGAGGCCGACGAAATGGCATGGTGACGGAAGGCAGGACTTCGCGCAGTAAATCGAGCAGTTCCTGCGTCTCGGCACGTTCTGCGTGCGTCAGCGAAGCGGCCTGATCTTCTCCGGCTAGACATGCATTGATGCGGTCAAGCGCTTGCCAATCGGCGAGTGGCTGCCGCGCGTCGGTGCAGGGTCCCTCCACCGCCAGGACCACGCGGTGCACGGTGCCACCCGTTCCGGTAACCTCGTCTTCTACAGCAGCAAGAAGCATGGGTTGGGCAAGATTGCGAACTCGGGCGATCAGCACGGGGCGCCCTGCCGCCTCGGCGAGAGCATGGTCCAGAAGCGGGTGTCCGACGCCTATAAGGCGGTTCATCCGCTCGTTTCCCGGAAGATTCCGATCAAAGACGAGCCCATCGTAACGCGACTGCAGGTCGAGACTGCGCTTCCATTCCTCCGGGGTCGCGACGGAGAGCCCCTCTTCGCCCCGCGTGACACGTCGGCCCATGAGCACCATGGCGTTGCGGAAGAAGGACTCGAGCGCCGGAAGATCGATCCGGGGAATGCTGCCTCCGATTGCGCCGAAGTCGAACCGGGCGACCTGACCTAGCATCGCGCGGACGGTCTCGAGAGCACCGCGTCCACCGAATGTGGCTGTACGCGCGTCGAACCAGTCGGCAAGCCGTTCACGCTTGCTATCCGGGACGGCGGTAGCCCCTTCAGCGAAGAGTTCGTCGAAGAACCGCCCGCCCTGCATGCCTATCACGAGTTGAGCGATATCTTCGGCCTCTTCCATGGATGCTGAGAGCGCGGCCTGAATGCGCGCGAGCTTCGTCTCTAGAAGCGCCCAGATACGAGCCTCGACAGTGGCAGGGTTGCGGAGCAGGAACACCCGCACCGCCCGCTTCTGTCCGTAGCGATTGAGCCGGCCAACACGCTGGTGCAGGCGCATCGGGTTCCAAGGAAGGTCTACATGCACGAGGGTCGCACAGCGGTCTTGCAGATCGATCCCCTCGCCCCCCGCCTCAGTCGAAACAAGAAAACGGGTGCGGCCAGCATTGAAATCATCCGCGGCTGCGTCGCGAGAAAGGCTTCGAACCCGGATGGCGCCATCCGGTTCCCGCACCGCCAGCCGTTCGTCTCCGTTGATGAAACCTGCGCAGCCCTTGCCGAAGCGCGCCTCAAGCGCGGCAATAACGAGGGCTTGAGTGGCCTTGTATTCGGTGAAGAGGAGAAGTGGCTCTCCCGAGGGTAGCTGTTCGTCGATCAGCGCGACCAGACGGCCGATCTTCGCCTCCGCTGTGATCCCTCGGGCCAACGCGATGAGGTCGTCGAGCCGCTCGATTTCGCCCTGCATCAAGAATAGGGCCACTTGGTCGGGCAGCGCCTCGTCTTGCTCGGCGGCTTCGTCGAGCGTCTCAGCTTCCTCGGGCAAATCTGCTGTCGCCCGCTGCACCTCCTCAGCCAGCATCGCGCGCCGGCGTTCGAGTGCGCTGCGGATCGCCGCGATCGAGCTCGCGGCCAGCTTCTGCAATGCGATGAGCAACAGCATCCGGGCCGACTGCTCGCGGCCCGTTAGGCTCAACGCGTAGGCCCGACCATCGAGGATAAAGGCGCTCATGGTCTGGTAGAACGCAGCCTCGTCTGGTGTGTAGTCATAGTCTACGGTTTCGGTGCTCACAGGCTGAAAGAGCCGCTTGCCCTCCAAATCGGTCACCAGCGCCTTGTTGTTGCGGATCATTGCTTCGCGGAGCTTCGGAAGCTGATCGCCCACTGGTTGCCGAGGATCGAAGAGATCGGGCCGGATGAGCCGCATAAGCGCGAGGAAGCCGAAATCCTTGCCGCGGTGCGGCGTTCCCGTAAACAAGACGAGTGACTCTATCCGGCCCCTGTCTTGAAGCTCGCGGAGCAGATCGTACGTCTGTGTCGAAAGACGTTCCTGCGATTGGAAGTGGTGCGCTTCGTCAACCATCACCATGTCCCAGGGCTCGGCAGCAAGAAGACGGTCCCGAGCCGCCGGCTGACGCAGCGTGTGGAACGAGGCAACGACCTGCGAGGCCGTGTCCCAGAAGCTGATCTTCCCGCGGTCCTGCTCGCGTGTGTATTCGCTGAGCCGGATGTCGAACATCGACTTCAGCCGTGCGCGCCACTGCGGTACGAGGCGCGCAGGGGCGAGGATCAGAACCCGCTGGATACGCCCCCCTGCCATCAGAGGCGTCAGGATCAGCCCAGCCTCGATCGTCTTTCCAAGGCCCACGTCATCCGCCACCAGCCAACGCGCGGGCCAATGCTGCGTGACCTGGCGACACACCCAAAGCTGATGCGGCAGAAGCTGTACCCTCGAACGTGAAAACACCCCCCACTGGTCGTTGATCGAATGGATCAGCAGGGCCTGTGCGCGGGCGAGCACGGCGAGGGGATCATCGAGCTTGCCCTCGGTCAGAGCATCGGCGAGCGACCGGACCACCTCGACCTCGCCGCGCTCGACCTGTTCGAGTGCCGCGCCGAAACGGACGATAATCGTATCGCCCAGATCGTGGACAACACGGCCATCGCCGTGTCGCGGATGTCGAACTGGACAGTCAGGTGCGAGTGCGGTCATTCTTCGGTCTCATCGTCATATTCCGTTGCATCGGCCTGTTCTTGACTGTCGCCATTCCAGAGCTGAAGCGGAAGGTCCAGATCGCCGAGGAAAGCGGCGTCCTGGCCAAGATGGTCGGCGACAAAGCCGTGGATTTCCGGTGAAAGATCCATGTGACCACGCTCGCCAAGGGGATATGCAAGCCGTTCCGCAAACAGTCGGCGCAGACGACCGGTGGCAGCCCAAGCGTAAGGTTGCATGCAGATCGCCTCATCGTCGAGCCAGAGGCCGTGCCGGATCGCCTCGCGTATCATCCAGTTGGCCCCGAGCCCGAGGCTTTGCGAAAGCGGCGCGCCCTCGAGCCCGCGTCGCTGCCAAATCGGCTCGTAGGAGATGCGCCAGAGCTTGCTCAACGACACCAGACCTTCTCGGTCGACCACCACCGGCAGTAGACGGAAGGCGTCGGCGTAGTCCGGCAACCAGCGCGCGAGTGCATAAAGGTCGGAGATCGTTCGTCGCCATTGCGGGAATTCGATCTGCCAAACGTCGGGGCGGGCGAAATCTTCGAGGCGTTTCAGCCAAGGAATGGCAGCCTCGCTCAACTCTCCTACAGTGACCGAGTTGTTCGGAAACCTTGCCTCAGCCATTTCTTGCCACCAGCCCTCTCGGACCGCGGCCTCGACAAAGCTTTTGTGGGCACCCTGATTGTTCCAGCCCAACGTGCGGAAGATGCCAAGAGCAAAGAAAGTGAACCAGCCTAGCCGGTCATCTGTGGCCTCGCAGTCGCGAAGGCGTCCCGGAATGAACCCGTCGGGCCAGACGCGGGTGTCGTAGTTGCGCCGCTGATCGGTGTGCTCCCGCCGCCACCAATCGCGGATCCGGGCGAGTTCTTCGGTCGGATCAGGCGGCGCGTCCCAAGGCTCTGCGGAGCCCGGGTCGAACGGCGACCACCGGCCCGAACCGATGCTACGAGCAAGCGATGGATAGAGAATGGTCATGAGCCGACCGCGCGTGTCGTCATCAAGGCCCTCCACCAATGAGCTTTGGCGGAGCTCGTCCGGATCGTCGGGTAGCCAGTGCGGTCGCGCGCGCGCCAGAAGCGCGCCCAGGCGCTCGCCTTGGCCGCCCTCTGCAACGTACGATAGAAGCGCACATCGGGCAGCTTGGTCGACCGTCTCGTGCGCCCAGCGCTCAAAGGTCTCGGCGGTTCTCTGAAAACCGCTCTGTCGTGCGGCCAGACGGTAGAACGAAAGCGCCGCGTTAGTGTAGGAGCCGTCGGCAACGTCCGTATCGGGCGCGAAGGCGAGAATGCGGCGTTCCTCCTCATCCGCATCAACGGCATTGCGCGGCGCCATACGGGCCTCGCGCCAACTGCCATCGGCCATTTGGAACCTCGCAGCGGCCGCAGCCTTCAGCAGTTCCTGCTGCTCCGTCCAAGCTAGGGCATTTACGAAGTCCTCATCGAGAACTGCACCCAGCTTTGCGGCGGTTTCGGGATCAACCTGCTTGTTCTCACCCAGTTCTGCCTTGACAAGCTTTGCCGCATCGAAGGTTTGCGGGGCTTGGAACCCGAGCCGCTGGAGCAACTCCGCTGCCTTTAGGCTCACCGCCGAGTGCGCGATGTCCGCGATCCCCCGCCAGCCCGTGAGCCGCCTGAGCCGGCTCTGCTCAGCAAGCGGCCCGGCGATCTGCCAGCGCACCTGATCCACGCGCAAGAAAGGTGCGAAGGGTGCCGGCAGCCCGGTTGGCAGTGCCTCACGCTCGCGGAAGAGGTGCGCTAGGCCACCTTCGCGGTGGAGGTGTGTCTCGAGCCGTTCGTCTTCGGCGTCGCGGGACACATCCGCTGTCAAGAGACGTGTGAGGCGTTCAAGGAACACTGCGCGCCCCGAGGCGGCGTTCCGGTCGGCAAGCCCAGAACCTTCCGCAAAGCCCGCCCAGTCGCGTTCGATGAGGTCGTAGAGTTCGATCAATCTCTCCCCCAGCGCCCGACCCAGACGACCGAAGAGCGCCGCGCGCTCATCGACGCTGCCCGCAAGCCGCCCGCGCCCCGGATCGACGCGAAAGCCATAGGAGTTGAGAAGCCAGCCGGCCCGGCACTCCTCTTCAAGTGGCGCAAGCAACCACAGCCGAGCTAGGGTTTCGGGCAGCGCTTGAGGGCCGTCGGATCCGAGGAGCAAGAACAACCTTGTATTGCTGTCCAGGATAAGAGCGAGCGCCTGGCCGGGTTCTGCGCCTTCGAAGACGACATGCTTGATCCCCGTCGTGCCCGTCTCGCCGAAGTGGGCCTTAAACCGGCGGCCATTAAACTCGATCTCCCGGATCGCCCGCGCCGTGGCTGGTAGCCACCGAACGCTACTTTCGAAGGCCGCTCGCGCCTCTTCAGCCTTAGCATGGAGTTCAGGGTCGATCTCCAGATCGATAAGCGTTGCGCTCCTCCCATCTCGCTTCTCGTCCATCGAGAGTGTCCGTCCGCCCTCCCAAACCTCAGGCAGCATGCCTCCCTTAACTCGGCAAGATGCCTCGAAACCGGAGGCAATTCCCACTTCGCGGGCAATGAGATGCACGCTCTTGAACCCCAGTCCGAACCGCCCCGTAACATCCTCGCGCTTTTCGGAAAGGTTCATAAGAAGCATGTTGAAGAGGTCTCGCTGCCAGCCCTCGCGTTCGCCGTCGGCCGGACGCCCGGGACGATTGATGAGACGTCCCCAGTGCTGCAGGCGCAAACGCTCGGTCTGGAACACAACACGGCACAACGATGCCCCCTCGGGCGGGTGTTGAAGCGTCGCGTCGTCAGCATTCTGGAAGAGTTCAAAAACCACGCGCGCAGGTCCATAGCCGTAGCTCCCGATGCCCTGGCGGATCAGCGCGAGCAGTTCGGTAGCCGTCTCTGGCGATGAAACCTCCTCCCAGAGCGAATGCTTGGCCGCGGGCAATTGGTCTGCACGCCGGTTCGGCGGGATGGACTGCTCCTTTGTCTCATACCGGTTCAGAGCGTCCCGTAGCTTCGACCCCCGAACTGGCTTTAACTCTGCCAGGATCTGCGGCAGACGATCTTCGAGACGAGCGCGCGTATCCTCGACCGTCGCTTGTTCAGCCAGGAATGCTTGCCGGAATTCCTCAAGGACAGCTTCCTCGCAATGACGGAAATGCCACAGAGCGAGCCGTCCGACGGTTACGATCAACTCCTCCAGGGTGGCCCGCGCAATCGGGCCATCACTGTCAGCGAGCGTAATCTCATGGGCCATAGTGCCGCGTCCGGCAGTGGCACCTTCCGTTTTCAGCCTGCGTTGCTGCTGATGTCCCGCACCAAGAACCTGGAATGGTGTAGTTATTGCGCTGGGCGTGTTTCTAGAACTTCCGTCAAGAGCAATTATCGGGACCGGTCCGCCGGTAGTAAGTTTGAAGTGCAGGCGAACGTCTTTGCGGATCGACGAGAGATCGTACGTTCTTCCGGTCTGATTGGGGGTGAGTTCGCCAACGACTTCGCTCAGCCTATTCTGAATGGCAAGAATTCGTGCTTCCGGCAGCGCCAGATAATCGCGCGCCAGCCTCACGAACAGATCGCGATCAGCAACTAGCACGGCGAATAATGCGAGTGCCTGCTCCGGCACCTGCGCCCGAAGTCGCGTCAGAACCGCGGCCAAGCTTTGCGAACAGTCTTCGTCTGACAAAACTGACTGCTCGACATCCGTGTTTTCATATGCGGCACCATCCTCGGCAGCGGTCGGATCTTCATGTGCCGGCAAAAGCGCAGCGAGTTCCGAGTGAAGCAGGACATCCGGCGCAACCCCCGTGCATCGGACAGTGACCTCGCAACCCGGCTTCCAGGTGTCTGCCGCGGTGGGCACCAATACTCTGCCCATAATCGCTTGGAAACTCGAAAGGTGCCATGCAGTCATCGCCCGGAAGCTCGCCTCGTAGGCGATGCGCGCAGAACTCTTCGCAGCGCGGGCCGAACTTTTCCCCTCCTGCGCCATCCTCGCCAAGGCGTTGAGCCAGCCGTCAACGTCCGAGGACGAGTGGCTGTCAGCGGTCCCAAACTGTGTGAGGACCTCGCACGCCCGCCTTGCGTTCCTCTCTTTGTCCTTGGCAAGCGCTCGTAGCAGCGTGGCGAGAAGGGGCCAGCCAGTGAGCGGGAGGACGGCGCCGGCAGCAGCGAGGTCGGTAAGCGCCCCTGCCAACTCCTCGTTGACCTCGCCCATGTAGGCGACAGGTCTCGAAGCCTCGACTATGAGGAGAAGCCCGTCGAGAGAACCTGGCTCGTCGAAAAGCACGCCCCGGTCTCGCAAGGCGACGAAGCCTGGGTGATCGCGAAGGGTCGGGGCAATGGCGCTCACCGGCAGGAAAGGCAGATCTTCACCAAGCGCCTGCTGCGCGGCCGTTAGAATTTCGTCGGAGAGGTCGAGCACATCCTCGGGCTTCCAGGCGCTGCCGCGACGGTCAAGGAGCCAAGGGACCCGGCCGATCTGGTCCAGGTCAGGCCGGTCGACCCGTGCGAGTGCCTCGATAATCTCGGCGGCGAAGCGCGAGGGTTCGGGTTGACCGAGGCAGAGCGCGATCTGCGCCTCGGGCGACCAGGGCGGGACCAGCGCCTTGGCCTGCTGCTGTGCCTTCGGATCTTCGAGAGCGCTCAGCATCGGCACGAGGGTCTGTAGAGCGTGCGGCACCGGCCAGTCGGGTGTGCGCCGATAGAGGGTATCGGCGCTGGCCCAGCCGCCGTCGACACGTGGCAGGATCGGCAGCCTGCGCAGCGCCTCCACTGGGATGCCGGCGCACAGGATCGCCTCGGCCACCTCCCGGTCGAGGCCATGGCCCGAAAGCTCATGGGCATGACGGAGAAGCAGTTCCCCGAGCTCCTGCCCCGCGATCTCGGCAATTCCGAGATGCCGCTGCCGGGCGCGGTCGAGTTTGTCGACGATGGCGCCCGGCACAGGAATCTCCTGAGCGGACTGCGCAAGCAGACGGGCAAGGAAGTGGTCGAGCGCCGGCGCGATCTCTGCAAGCGCCACGAGACGGATGCCATCCTCGGACGCGCGCCGATCGCCGGCCGCGAGGGCCTGGAGGGCGCCGCGCCTCTCCGCGTCGGTCGTGAAGATCTCTGCCAGAAGGTCGGCCCGAGCCGCAGGCGGGCCGAAAGCGGTGGCTTCGCGTACGAGCGCGCCGGCTGCCGCTGGATCGAGATCGACGGCCTGGAACGGCGCCGCCCGGCCCGCACCAGGATCCTCAAGTGATTTAAACACGACATCCGGCAAGATGAACGCTTGCACCTGAGGCAGTGCGGCAGCCAGGAGGTTGAGGCGCTTCCTCGCGGCGGGCGTGTCCTTGAACAGGCGCGCCTCGCGCGCGGCGACATAGAGTTCTCCGAGGCTGAGCTGCGTCGGCACCGCACCACTTGATGCGCGCAACACCTTGAGGGAGCTCAGCTCGGGATCGGCGAGCGCATGGTCCATCCGCTCGAGCCGTCTGACGATTGCCAGGGCGGCAGCCGCCGCGGCATCGGCCTGCCGGTCGGACTGGAGCAGCGGCTCAAGCGCGGCCAGAAGCGGGCGCGCCTCGTGCCGATCAAGGGCGATGTCAGCACCGGTGCTCAGGGACAGCCAGTCCCGCGGCAGGCAGATCACGGCCTCGGATGCCTGCGCGAGCGCGCGCAGGACGAAGCGCTCTGAAGCGGTTTTGGGCAGCGGCACCACGCCTGCGCCATCCACTTTCGCCAGCACGTCCGCGATCGCCTCGTGAAGGGCAAGTGTCCGCTCCGAGGCCAGCGCTTGCCGAAGAGAGCTCAGCACCGGACCAGCCGCGGCCGCGCGCAGGCCGGGATCGGTGCAGGCGACGGCAAGCAAGCCGCCCAGAGCGCGCGCCCGGGCTTCGGCATGGAAGACCGAGGGGTCCAGATCCCGAAGGAGCGCTGCGAGCTCTTCGCCCTCCCAGGCCGGGGGCTCGGGGGCCAGCACGGCCTCGGTTCCGCAGACGAGGGTGAGCCCCCGTGCCTCGGCCCGATCGGCGAGCCTCGGCAGGATGGCGGCAAGGCCGACCCGGCCGCGTTCGTCCGGCGCCGGCAGCGGACGCAGCCGCGCATCCGCAGGTAGAAGGCGCCAGCGGGCCACCAGCACGCTGCCCGCCCGCTCAACGACGCGCGCCAGCGCATGCTTGCCGCAGATGGCCGCACGGTGCGCGCGACCGAAGTCGCTGCCTGCAAGCGCCGTGATGGCAGCGGCAAGCGCTTCGCTGGAAAGCATCTGCTCTGTCAGGGTGTCGTGCAGGACGGCGGGGATCAGCGGCAGCACCAACCCGTCGCGTAGGCTTCGGTTCCAGGCGGCGCGGATGCCCGCCTCGTCGCTCGGGTGCGCATCCCCGGGGCGCGCGCTGATCTCATCGAGCCCGATCACGGCCTTGCGTCCGCTGTCCACGAAGAAGCAGCCGTGCAGGATCAGCCGGAGGCGCCCCTTGCCCTCTTGCGGGACGCGGGGAAAGGCCGCTGCGACCGGCAGAAGCACCGCCCAGTCCCCGGCAAGTTCGGCCGTGGCCTCGGCGTCGTTTACAAGAATCACAGCGCCATGAGGGGTGGCCTTCTGCGGCTCCTCCTCGTCGGTGTCGCGGTTGCGTGTCCGCGGCCAGGAGGCTGATTCCCTCAGATCGCGGCAAAAGTCGTCGGTCGCGCGCCGCTCGCGCCCGAGGCTGGCAAGGCCCACGCCCAGAGGCCCGCCGAAGCGGCGATCGCCCGGTTCCAGGGTGTAGCCGACCATACCCGGGGCATCTCGACGGTCCAGGTCGACCTTCGCCGCGCCGATGACAACGGAAACGCGCTTAACATGACGCAAGGCGGCCAAGAGTTCGGCCAGCTTTTGCCGGTCGGCAAGCGGAGAGAGGCTTGCCGGCGCGATGTCGCTGGCGACGATGCCGTTGCTCATCGGCTTCGGGCGAAGGTCCGAACGGCGCAGCGGGAACCACAGGTTCAGGCGCCGCTTTGCGGGCAGGCTGGTCGCACCCGCCGCCCTGAGGCGCGCGGCATCGGCATCCGCCACGGAGGTCCAGAGCAGGCAGGGATCGCCCGGCCGCCCGAGCGTCTCGAACGGGTTGACGACGAAGGGCGCGTGCTCGCCGTAGCCCTCGGGCACCACGACGAAGGCATCGCAGAGGTGAAAGACCGACTTCTGTCCCAGACCGAAGCGCCCAACGGCGGCCTCGTCCAGCGCCTTGACGCTGCCGCCGAAGGTCTGCATGCCCTGCGCCGAGCGTGCATCGAACTCGCCATCGTTGACTATGAGCAGGCCCGGCCCCTGGAAGAGCGGGTTCTCCGCCTCGGGCCACCCCTCGAGCAGATGCACCGCCACAGCCCCGGCGCGCGCGTCATCGGCATTCTGCAGAAGCTCGCGAAGAACAGGAAACCCGTCAGCATAGGGATAACGCTCAAGGTTGTGGCGCAGATGCTCGACGATGTCCTTTGGGTCGAATCTCATGGCGCCCCTTTGATTTCAGCGAGTGCCGTCACAGCACAGAGCGTGTTTACCAGCCGCATCTGTTCGACCGTCTCACACTTCGCCTCGCGCAGACGCGGCGCGCCGAAGACCAGCGCAAGGCCTTTTGCGCGCGAGACAGCCACGTTGATCCGGTTGAGTGAGAACAGGAAGTCCATCCCGCGCGGCGTTTCCTCGGCTGATGAGGCCGTCATGGAGACGAGGCAGACCGGCGCCTCCTGTCCCTGGAACTTATCGACCGTGCCGACGCGGATGCCGGGCGGCAGCGCATCGCGAAGGGCGTTCACCTGCGCGTTGTAGGGGGCGACGACGATGATGTCTGTCTCGCGCATGGGGCGGCGCGTGCCCTCCTTCTCCGTCCATTCGCCTTGCAGAAGGTCGGCGATCGCGGCCTGGATCGCGGCGACCTCCTCGGTCGAGACCTGCGCATTGCCCTCATGCGCGACCGGCACCCAGAAGGCCCCCGCCTCGGGGAAATGTGTGCCGGTTACGGCCTGGCGCGCAGTATCCGGGTGGCTGGTCAGCCGACCCTCATAGACCTGGTCCGAAATGAAGCGGCAGACCTCAGGATGCATGCGCCGCGAGACAGGAAGGAAGATGCCGCGGTCCGGCGGGATCGTCGCGTGATCGCCCAGCATCCAGTCGAGGCATGAGAGGTTCGCAGGCTCGGGGTGCGCGCCCTGGATCACCTGCGGTAGCTGCCGCGGGTCACCGACGAGCACGATGTTGCGCGCAGCGCGCCCCATGGCGACCATATTCGCGAGGCCGACTTGTCCAGCCTCGTCCACGAAGAGCCAGTCCAGAGACTGTTCGAGTTCCGGGCGCGAGAAGAAGAACGCAGTTCCGCCGACGACATGGGCCTCTGTCAGCGCAGGGTCATCGTTGGACGTGGCGCGGGTGACGCCGGCGAAGCCCTCAGGATAGCCGTCGTCTTCACCACTCACCTTGTGAGCGAGCTCGGCGTTCTCCAATGTGATGTCCGGGTCGTCGTCTTCCAGCGTAAGAAGACACCCCATCAGCACATTGCGAATGGCCTCGTGGCTGTTCGAGGCCACGCCGACGCGGTGACCTTTCCGTACGAGAGACAGGATCGCCCGCGCCGTGACATAAGTCTTGCCGGTGCCTGGTGGCCCCTGGATCGGTAGCACGGTGCCGTCCATCGCGCCCACCGCCGCGATCGTCCCGGTCACGGGATCGGCTCCCTCCAGCAGGTCGGGTTTCGGGCCGGTTGTTAGGCGCGGGGCTGCGCGAGACAGGAGGTCGTCGATGGCGGTGAACCGACGTGGCCCGCATTGATCCGCGATGACGTCACGCAGTGCCGCGGCGATGACGCCTGTATTGAGCGGCCAGTCCGGGTGCAGCGTGAGGCGCTCGCCCAGCAGGTGCGCTTTCTTTAATCCCGCCTTGAGAGTGATTTCTCGCCTCGTCGGGTCGAGAGCCGCAATGTCAATGGTGGTTGGCGGACCGTCGACGACTGGAACGGTCGCCTTCTTGCCGCCCCGCAGCTTCGTCTCCTGGGGCGGGAACCGATAGGTGCGCGCGATGGATCGCTTCTCCGGTTCCGCCGGCCCGAGAGCCTCGAGCCCGGCAAGCGCGTCGAGGTCGTCGATCAACTCGTCCTCGTCCTTACCAGCGCTGTCGAACACGGCCCATTGTCCGGGTTTCGCCTCCCGCTTGTGGAACAGACCGAGGTTGAAAAGCATCTGCTGGCGCTCGTCGGGCAGCCCGGACGCGGCGAGCATTGCGCGCAACTCTGAGGCGTCGGCATCCTCCGCCTCTTCCTTGTCGCCCGCATCGTCGGCCAGACGCGGCCAGGGGCCTTCCGGCCGGACCCGAACCAGCCAATCCCTGAGTTCCTCGGTGGAGATGCAGTCAATGCGGTTGTACTCCTCGATCTCGTCGAGGATCTGCTGCTCGCCTGTCTCGCGCCAGCGTTCGTAGGCGACCACTGACCCGCCTGCCGTCTTCACTTCGCCTTCGCGCTTTCGGTCATAGAAGGCTTCCATCGACTTGATGGAATAGTTCGCCTCCGAGCAGATCAGTCCGCCGCGCACGACGGCGTAGAGATCGACGAACCGACGCTCGCGCAGGAGGCGGTCAAGAAAGGCCTCGCCGATCCCGTATTTCGTGGTCAGCCGACGCAGCGCGGTGATCTCGTAGGGCGCGTAATGGTAGATCCGCGCATCCGGATGCGCATCGAGCCGCGCCCGAAAGAACGCCAGCAGCTCCGACAGGGCTTGTGCCTCGGCCTTATGGTCATGTGCCCAGAACGCGTGGAAGTCTCCGTCGCACCAGACGCCGTGCAGGTATTCGAGGCCGCCCTCGTAGTGCGGATCGCCCTCGATGTCGTAGAAGATGTCGCCGGGCGTTGGCTCGGGCAGCAAATCAAAGCCCTTGCCCGGCTCGGGCATGCGCAGTTCGTGAGTCGGCTCCCCGGTCTTGCGGGCATGTTGAAGCCGGGCCTGAGCCACGAGCTTCGCGCGCGTGGTCTCGGCCATGCCGCGGATCGGTTGGTCGAGGCGGGCCAGCGCCTCCATCTTCGTGATCCCCGCGGCCTCGAGCTTCTTCACCTGTCCACGGCTAATGCCCGCCACCTTGAAGAGGCTGTCCTCGGCGGCCCAGACGCTTTCGCAATGATCGGCCCAGCGGCACAGCGCGCAGTCGGCGCAGGGGACGGGGCGCGTGGGCGACGGGTTCGCCACGAAGGCCTCGAGCCGCGCCCGCGCGCCGCGCGCGTAATGGGCGTAGTCTGCGAGCCGCAGCGTCGCGCGCTCGCCGGAGCCGAGCTCGACATGGGCGAATTCAGGCGCCGCGCCCTGAACCTCGGCGAGAAGGTCGGAATAGAGCACGAGTTGGAGGACGTGTTTCGGATGAGGCCGACGCTTCAGCTTGGTGTCGGCGACCTCGTAGCTGAAAGACCCGAGCGCGGAGGGGCGCTCCACGCGCTCCAGGAAGTCAGACCAGCCGCCCCAGTTGCCCGACAGGAACGCCCCTTGAAAGACGACCTCGGCACCCTCGGTTAACGCCACACGCGTGGCCTCCGCATCGCGCTCCAGATCACTGCGCGGGATCTCGACCACGGACCTGCCAGAAACCTTCAAACGCTCCAGATGCGCGGCCTCATGCGCGTCGCCCTGCTTCTGTAGAAGCGCAGCATCCTCGCTGTGCTCGCCCGGCTCCGGCCCTTCGCCGCGCAGGCGCATGAGATCGAGCGTCGTGGCATGGGCGCAGCCCATGAACCGCATCAGGTCGCTCGCCGAGAAGAGGATGTTGCCGCCGATTTCCCGCATGGGCTCCTTTAATCGTCAATGAGCGCAACCCGAACCGCGGAAAACGTCTCCTGATTGCAGCTTCTTAAATCATCCCGGTGGGTGTCAATAACTGTCAGAGAAGCAATGGAGATTTGAGAGTCTGGACACCTTCATATTGAGCACCCCCCACGCATGTCTCCGCTCGTCTGCCTCGCATCGGTGCGCCTGTCGGGCCCCACTACCTTTTACTTTCGAACACTTCAGAGAATCGGCTCGACAGGACGCAACGACCTTTCTAGCCTCTGGGGGTGTCAAAAATTGGCAGGCTGCGAGGCGCGCGTGTCCTTTTCCAAGGCTCAGGACCTGATCCGGCTCGCACAGTTGGCTGCCGCAAGACGCAGTGGGATCAGCCTCGAGGAGATCGCGCGGGAGTTCGAGGTGTCGCATCGGACAGCGCAGCGGATGACCGACGCGCTGGAGGAAACTTTTGGAAACGTCTTGGTAGAGGATGGCGAGGACCGCAAACGACGTTGGCGCCTGATCGATCCTGGCCTCGACCGCCTGCAACTTCGCCATGAAACAGGTGTGGAAGCCTTGGAGATCGCTGTTCGCGGGGCGGAGGCCGAGGGTCGGCTACGACATGCACGAGCTTTGGCTGATCTGCGCGAGGGGCTACTGGCTCAGGCGCCCTCCCGGGCCCGTATCGAGACCGACGCAGAGGCGGTCCTGGCCGCAATGGGACAGGTCACGCGCCCGGGCCCGAAAGTCAGCGTCGAGACGGACGTGCTCGATGCCATCATCGAGGCCCTGCGCGGCCCGTTTCGCCTGAGTGTCCGCTACAACCAGGACGACGCAAGCCGCATCCTGGAACCACATGGCGTGTTGCTGGGCCACCGGACGTACCTCGCTGCACGCGACCCCGCCAAAGCAGACGAGGTACGCAATTTCCGCATCGACCTGATCCGCGCGGCGGAAGTCCTCGACGAGAGCTTTCGGCTTCAGGAGGGTTTCAGCATCGTGGATTACGCCGCACGGTCCTTCGGGGTCTGGCAGGATCCCGAACAATACGGCGAGGTGATCTGGCGCTTCACGCCCGAGGCAGCCGAACGCGCCGCTGGCTTTCGCTTTCATCCCCGGCAAGTGCTTGAGCCGCAGGACGACGGCAGCCTCGTCGTGCGTTTCGAGGCGTCGGGCTGGCTGGAGATGACCTGGCACCTCTACCAGTGGGGAAACAAGGTCGAGGTCATTGCCCCGGAGCCGCTCCGCGCGATGGTCGACGGATACCGCCGGTCCGATTTCGGCGCGATGCCGTGAACGAATATTTCAAACGAAGGAATTCGATGACGGACAGCCTGACGTTCAGCGCTTTGAAGGAGAAGCAACGCGCTATCCGTGCGGGCTTTCCCGAGACAATGGGGCTACGCGTGCACCGCTCCATCAGCTGGATCGGCCGAGCAGAGGCGTGCGGCGACGATCACGATGCACGCTTCATCTTCCTCTGGATTGCCTTCAACGCAGCCTATGCGGACGAGCGCGAATTCCAATGGGTTGCACCCGGGGAAAGGGCTGCGATCGTCGATTACTTTGGCAAGCTGGTGTCGCGGGATGAAGAGCGACGCGTTTACAAGGCGCTATGGCAACGGTTCTCAGGCCCAGTTCGGATGCTCATGGAGAACCGCTTCGTCTTCAACCCATTCTGGCAGCATCAGAACGGCATAGATGGGTTCGAGGATTGGGAGGAAAGGTTCCGGACCTCCTCGCGCAGCTTTGCACAGGCGTTCCAGGCCGGCGATAGCGTTCGCGTTCTCAGCTTCGTCTTCGACCGGCTCTACGTGCTGCGCAATCAGCTGGTGCATGGCGGATCGACGTGGAACAGCGGCGTGAACCGAGCACAGGTCCGTGACGGCGCCGCGATACTCGGCTTCCTCCTCCCCGTCTTCGTGGACCTGATGATGGACAACCCGAAGGAGGATTGGGGCCGTCCCTTCTACCCGGTGGTCGAGTAGCCAGACTGTCCACAGCTCATAAGCTCAATAGTTCAATCAGCGGCGACTCTAGTTCTGCGTGAGCTCCGCACACCCGGCTGCAATCAGAGCGTCGGCACAGGCGTCCATCTCATCCGGGGAACGGGTCGGATCATCAGCCTCGCCCCGCGGCACGTAGAGCACGAGACCAGCCCGGGCCCGGGTAAGCAGCACACGATAGCCATTCAGCCGAAAACGCTGTTTCTCGGGGTCCCGTGCAATCTGCCATCGAGGCGCACGCATCATCCTGGGCAGCCAACCCTGATCAGTCCAGATCAAATCGCCCCCCCAACACAGGCAGGCGTAATCCAACTCGAGTCCCTGGCACCCAAACTCGCTCATAGGGGTCTCAAGCGCGCCGGCGCTGCGGAAGTCCGTAAAGGGCTTCAAGAACCAGTGGCCGATGGGGTTCAACTCATTTGATCTCGGTGAAGGCGGCACTCCTTCGCCGACGAGGCGGACAGCACCCGAGCTGGCAAGCAGACCGACAGTCCGACCGCCCCGTCGTCGTTGACGGAGCCATTGCTTCGCGACGGCGAGGTCACGCGTCATCAGGGCTGGCGGGGCGTCCATTCTGGTGGCCAGGGCCTTTGCCTCCGCGATGTCGCCATCCAGAAGGCGCGCCACCCACTGAGCATGAAGGGGGTTCCGATACGCCCGGATGGCGTTTGACAGGTGCAGAGATGGCTCCCGTCGAACCTCGACACCGCCGAGCCCGCCCTCGGCGAACATGCCGGAACCCGGAACGTCCGGCCCACCGTCAAGCGCTTGGGGCGCGGCGACCACACGCCATCGACTGCCCGCGCCCTGAGCCAAGCGCAGCGCCTCCCCCCAGAGAGCGAGGCCGCCTTCGCCGCGATTGATCTCTTGGCCAGGACCAACCAGGCAGACGAGACAGGCCCAGTCCAAGCGATCGAGGATCTCGAGAAAGAGTTCGGGCTCGGAGCTCGGCCGTCCCATAAGCTCCTTGCCAACTTCGGCATCCCAGGCACGCTGCGCCTCATCGAAGACGATCACATGCTCAGGTGGCGGAGCGCCATCCGTGTGCTCCTTCAAATAGCCAAGGAGGTTCTGGATGGCTGCGTCAGCGAAACGTCGCGCCTCGGTCTTCGTCATCGCGCCACGCGCAGCGCTGTCTTCTGCCAGGGCTTCGGTCAGCACATGGACCAATGGGCGGTTGCCCGAGAGAAGCGCCGCGGGACGGGTCCCCGATCGGCTCTTTAGTGCGAGGTCCAATCCGAGCAGCGTCTTGCCAGCGCCAGGTGCGCCGGTCACGAAGCACACGACTTTGGCACGGGACGCCTCTGCATTGGCAGCGATTTCCTGCAGCGCTGCTGCCGCAGCCTGCAACTCGGCATCGGCTGCGTCACCGCGCCCAATGTCTGCGATCTCGTGCCCGGCATAGAGCGCCTGCGCAGCATCGACGATGTTGGGAGTTGGTCTGTACGGCGAGTAGTCGAACCCGTGCGCGTCAATCGCGGCAGCATTCGGATCGACATGGCTTTGCAGAACCAGAAACGCGTCTGCGAGCGTCGTCGCATTGGCTTCCATCAATGTGCCGACACCTTCGACCAAGGTCGTTGCCGGCGGCCTCGCCCGAGCCCGCTCTGCGCATAGGATCGGCAGGATCAGCCGCTGCTGTGAGGCCTCGTGGAAATCGCTGAGGGATTGAGCATAGCGTTCCGTCTGGACTCGGTCGGCGCTCTGAAACGCCGTCGCGTTGATCTTGAATTCGATCACGCCGACGACGCCGGGCGCGAGCACAACCGCATCGATCCGCTTTCCGAGCCGCAGCAGCGGGATTTCGAGGAGGAGCTGCCAATCGTCGCAGAGCGAGCCTAGCTTTGCGAAGCTTTCCTTCAGGATCTCGATTTCGCGCTCCCAGGCGCGAAGTTGCTCGGCCTCCGCGGCGGCGTGGAAGGCAACGTGGCGAGATGACAGCCTGCCGATGATCGCGTCATCGTCGGTGATGCGAAACTCTGAAACAGGTGCAGCGTAGAATGAGCGGCCCGTGCGACGGCCGGAGGTTTGCGGCTGGTCAGCCTCGTCGAGGTCAGGGGATAAACTCATTGTGCGCCAAACCGCGTCCTAAAAACCCATGAAGTCATAGGACTTAGCATAGGTCGCAAGTGGATGGACTCACAAGAGCAGCGATCTACAGAAGGCTACCGCCGCGCCTGCTCTCGCATCACCACGTAGTCCGCCAGCATCACTGCAATTGCCGACCCTTCCGGCAGCAGGGTCAGTTCCTCGGCCGCCTGCGCCTGGAACTCCCGGCTGTATTCGACGACCGGCGGGCACACCCCGAGGCCAGTGAGGTCAGAAGCGCCCGTCGCGCAGCCGCTCAGCCAGATCGTCGCGAGAGCGAGGGCGACGCGCCGCCGCCTCGAGCATCCGTCGTTGTGCGTCATGGGTTTTCTCCATGGTTTCGAGCTGCTCTGCCAGTCGGCCGGCGCGCTCGCCGGAGCGGCGCAGGGACAGCAGGAACAGAAGGATCGCAAGGGCGGTGACGCTGTAGCGGAGCGCCTTGCGCGCCCATGCCGATCCGGCGATCGTGGCGAGGAGACCGCCAATCACCGCCGCCCCCGGCGCCAGTCATCGAGGCGCGCGTAGATCGTGACGGCGATGCCGCTGAGCGCGACCGCGATGAACACCCACCGCAGGGTATCGAGGTATGGGACCAGCGGCAGCATCGCGGTCTGGGTCTCGGTGAGCACCTGCTGCGCCACCTCGACACCGGCCGCTCCGAGCGTCGCGACGCCCGCCGCGCCACCGCCCTTCATGGTCCGACTCCGCGCCAAGACCTCGCGCGCCGGCGGGGCCTCGGCCGCGAAGGGAACAGCACGTGCCGGGAACCGCTCGCCCCACTGGCGTGCGGGGCCGAGGTCGACATGGATAAACCCCGAGCGCGGATAGAAGCCGAAGCCGAGGAACCCGACCTCCCGCGCCGCGGCCTCGAAGGCCACCGGGTCATGGTTCGCCATGGCGATGTCGAAGGCGGCGCCGTCGAGGTGTTTCGACCGGGTCGCGCCGCCGACAGCACGGTTGTGCTCGGGGCTGCGATAGGCGGAACGGACGATCAGCGGCTTGCCCAGCCGGTCGCGGAGCGCCTGCAGCTTGTCGAGCGCGGGCTCGTTGATGAGCAGCTTACCGGTGCCTCGGCAGGCGATCTCAGCAGGGCTGAAATTCGGCCAGCGCCAGGTGTTCTCTAGCACGTCGCGCCAGTTGCGGTGGAAGGTCGTCGTCATGGGGTCCTCCGAAACGAAAAGCCCGTCTCGTGGGCGGGTGCTGGTGGGCTGATGGATGGGATGGTGACGTGCTACGGACTACCGCCGAAGATCTTGAGCTTGATGGCGATGCCGGCGAGCAACGCCAGCATGACGCCGGTGGTGATCACACGAACGGCGGTTTGTATCGCCGTGCGGCGCACGATCCGGATGCAGTCCACCAGGGAGCGCAGGTCGCGGATGTCGAGCGCGGCCTCGTCGCCTTCCAGCCCGACATCGGCCAGCGCACGCTTCGCACCTACTTCCGCGGCGCGCGCCAAGATCGCCTCGAACTCGTGCTCCGGCATGCGGACGAAACCGTCCTCGGGTCTTTGGGGTGCCATGGCGCGCCTCCCTCAGCCGATCTTGCAGCCCCAGAAGGACGTGTGGTCGGCGGCGAAATAGCCGTCCGCGACCCGGAAATACCCCTGCAACTCGACGGTATCGCCGGCAGTCAGCAGGACCATCGTCTGCAGCCAGATGGCGGTGGCGAGCGAGACATGGGTGGCGGAGATCTCCCCGAGGGAGCCTCGGATTTCCGTGGTTCCGTTCAGCACCAGCCGCCCGCGCATGCGCGCCGTGGCGCTTGCGTTGATCTTGTAGAGCAGCGTCGCGCCGAAGAGATAGGTGCCGTCGACCGGGGCCACGAAGTGGTTGTTCGCGGTGTCGAACGCCCCCTGGTCGTTGTAGTCGGTGTTGTTGAGGCCGATCTTCGTCCAGGTCCCGACGCCAACGTAGTTGTCGTAGTTGGTGTACGCCTTGAACCGCGGCAGCCGGGGCTGATCGACGATGCCGGTCGCGTTGTCGACACTCAGCCCGTCGAAGAAGGTGCTGCCGTCGGCCGAGACCGCGAGCCGGAAGCGGTCCGAGCCGAAGAGGCCGACCAGCGCCTTGGTCACGAATCCGGTCTGGAGCGTCAGCCCGAGATCGTCGCCGGCCGCCTCCTTGTTCATGGTGTAGAACAGATCGCCCGTGCCGCCCTCGGCCACGGTTTTCGCCGTCCAGAGCGCGGCGTTCAGCTTGGCCGAGAACGGGTTCGAGGCGTCCGCCGTCGTGCCCAGCCCCATTAGCGCCAAGTTCTGCAGCGACGCGGGCGTCGTGCCGATCCAGGTCGCGCCGTCATAGACCAGCAGCAGGCCCTCGTCCTCGACCCACGCGCGCCAGCCAGTCCGTGGCGGCAGGCGCAGCCAGGCTCCGTCGGTCCAGAGCGCGACGTTCAGGTCCCACCCCGCCCAGTCGCCTGTCGCGCCCGAGCCGACAATGTAGCGATCGCCATCGGCGGGGCTACCGGGCGGCGCTGTCAGATCGCGGTCGAGCACGGAGAGCTGGACAAGCCCGTCGAGGATCCGCAGCGCCTCGTTGTGGGTGACGTGCTTCTGGGCCTGCGCCGCCAGGATGTAAGGCAGCAGGAGATGGGTCGTGGCGTCGGACATGGCGGTCTCCAGAACGAAGAACGCCGCCTGCATGGCAGGCGGCGGATGAAGGCGCGGCGGTGGTGCTGACGAGCTACCCGCGCTCGGGCGTCTCCGCCGGAATGGCCGACAGAACCGGGTCGGGCTTCGGCGCGTCCCACTGCGCGGTCATCGCGGCCCAGCGATCGATCTCGGCCCGGAAAGCCGGATCGTCGATCCGCAAATGAAAGGTGTAGAGGCGATCCACGATCTCGCGCATCAACGCGCGCATCTCATCGTCATTGATCCGCGAGACCTCGGACCAGGGTATGCGTCGGCCCGCGGCGTCCTCCACGATGACGTCGCTGCCATCACCCGTGTGCGACACGGGCGTGAGGCCGGCATGCAGGGTCTCGAGCTGCGTGTTTCGCACGCAGGCCACGGCCATCACTCTGGCAAGCTTGGCGGCAATCCGGTCTTCGTCCTCGGGGCGCATGTCCCGAGCTTACGCCGTAGGATGCTTGCCCTTCCAGAACTCATTGCGCCGCCTCAGAAGCTCAGCGTGACGGTCTTGGGCGCGCCCCGCCCCACGAGGGCGGACAGCTGGAAGATGCGGATGTCGAGCGTGTCGCCGGGGCCGAGCAGCGCGCCCCAGTCGGCGGTCTGCTGGGCGGCCGTGTAGAGCGCGCTGGTGTTGGTCACGCTCAGCGCCCGCTTCACGGTGGCGCCGTCGAGGATCTCGACCTCGTAGGCCTCCAGCTCCTCGCCGAGCGGCACCTCGAGCCCGCCCCAGCTGTCCGCCGCGAGCGCGCGCGACCGGCGCGTCCAGCGGATCGTCAGATCGCCGGGACTGCGCGGCTTGCGCCACGGCTGCTGGACATGGGCGACGGACAACGGCCTGAGCCCGACGCCCGCGGGTGTGAAGGCCTGCGCGACATAGGTCTCGTCGCTGACCGGGCGGCTGGCCGGGCCGATGCGCCAGTTCCACGGGATGCCGAGATCGGCCTCGGCGATCGGCAGCGATGCGAGGCTGTCGTCGAGCACCACCACCCGCGCGCCAGCGGGCGCCGGGTTACCCATGGCGCCCTCGGTGCCGCGCTGGCCGCGGAGAAGCCGGGTGAGCCGATACCGGCCCGGCGCGGTCAGCTCGGCCGCGCCCGCCTGCACGATCTCCCAGACACCGGGCGCGCTCTCGATGGCGATGGCATTGGCCCCACCGAAGAGGGTCAGGTCGGTTACGCTTTCCAGCGTGCCGGTCAGCAGATCTACGACCAGCACGTTGCCGAGGTCGAAGCGCGAGGTCGGGCCCGCGAAGAGGTCCGAGACCAGCGCCCCGATCCGGGCGCGGCTGCCAAACGTGGTCAGCAGATCGAAGCCATCGGTCGAGGGGCTGCGGAACACCGCCATCTCGCCGGGCCACGGTACTGCATGCGCCGCGACCATCGGCCGGTGCGCGGGCTGATCCTCGGTCAGCTGCGGCAGGTCCAGCAGCACCGCGTCCGGCGCGCCGAACACCACGGCGCGCGTCAGCGACGCTGCGCGGGGATCGCCGGACGGCAGGTCGTAGGTCGCGCGGTCCTGGCGGACCGCCTCGATGCCGCGCGCTTCGGCGTCGGCGATGGAGACGAGCCGCAGATCGACCAGCCGACCGTCATGCTCCAGTCGGATCGCGTCGGCCGGATCGAGCGCGAGCCGCGAGGGCGGCAGGCGGAACGCCGTCGTCTCCCGGCCCACCCACGCCTCCATCAAGGCACGGCGGCAGCGGCGCTCGGCCTCCTCGGGCGGCACGGCCATCGGGAAGGACTCGGACGCGATCCGGGTTGTGTCCACCGTGATCCGCCGCGCCTCGACGAGGGCCGCGTCGTAATCCTCGTCGGCACGCGCGACCTGCCATTTCAGCGCTTGAGGCAGTTCGGTCTCCTGGCCGCGCGTCAGTTCCAGCACGTCGCCCTCGCGGGCGGCCACCAGATCGTCGGGTGCGAGGGTGGCGACCGACGCTCGGCCGCGCATGACAAAGCGGATCACCCCCTCGGTCTCGACGGCGTCGAAGCCGAAATGCCGCGACAGCGTGGTGATCGTGGCGCGCGGGCTTTCCAGCGCGGTGATGGCGTAGCCCTCCACTGCGCCCCAAAGCCCGGTTACGTCGATCCGGGACTCGACCAGCCCGGCCCGCAGGCAGAGGTGCCGGACCAGCGCCGCCAGCGACACCGCGCCGAGCCGCCCCGTCAGCCAGTGGCCGAGCCGCCAGTTCGCCCCGTCCGTCCAGACGTCGGTCAGCGCCGGGAAGAAGGGATAGGGCCGCGCGTCCCAGGTCCAGGCAGCGCATTCGGGGACATGCACCATGCGGCCGCCGTAGACTGAGGACACCGGGTTGTTCGTGGCCTCGCCCCACCAGAGATAGGTCGCCTCGAGATAGGCGCGTTGGATGGCGTCATCGCGCCAGCCCCGCGAGAAATGCGGCGTGAAGCTCTCGGACGACTTCGGGTCGAAGAAGACGTTGGGCTGGTTGGTGCCCCGGTCGATGGCCGGACAGCCCAACTCGGTGAACCAGATCGGCTTCGACTGCGGCACCCAGGCAGTCGGCGTCCCGCTCTCCACCCCACCGGGGCGGTCGTAGTGCGCGTTCGACCACCAGGCGCGCAGATCCTTGTAGCGGAACACCCACGGCTTGCTGGCGGCGCCGTCGGTGATCGGCGTGCGGACCTGCGCGGAGCGGTCGGCGGCGCTGGCATAGAACCAGTCGAAGCCTTCGCCGCCCGCGATGTTCTCCTGCAGGTAGACCCGGTCGTAGATCGCGGGCCAGCCCTCGGCCGCGTCGAGATGCTCGAACCCGTCGCGCCAGTCGGAGAGCGGCATGTAGTTGTCGATCCCGACGAAATCGGTCTCCGGGTCCGCCCAGAGCGGATCGAGATGGAAGAACACGTCGCCGCTGCTGTTGCCCGGCTGGTGGCCGAAATACTCGCTCCAGTCGGCGGCGTAGCCGATCTTCGTGCCGGACCCGAGGATCGAGCGCACATCCGCGAGCAGATCCCGATAGGCCTGCACCGCCGGATAGGTGCTGGCGCCCGAGCGGATCGTCGTCAGCCCCGGCATCTCGGTGCCGATCAGGAAGGCATCGACCCCGCCCGCCGCCGCGCAGAGATGGGCGTAGTGCAGCACCATGCGGCGCAGGCCCCAGTCGCCGGGCGTGCCTGCCCACGAGACAGACTGCCCCGAGACGCTGAAGCTGGCGGGCGTGGCCGCGCCGAACAGCGCCGCGACCTGGCTTGCGGCCGTGGCGGTCTTGTCCACCGATCCCGCGTAGCCTGCGGCGGGAGAACAGGTGATCCGCCCCCGCCACGGGAACGCGGGCTGCCCCGTCTCGGCGGCATTGTCGGAATACGGGTTCGGCAGCGTGTTGCCGGGCGGCACGTCCATCAGGATGAACGGATAGAAGGTGACGCGCAGCCCGCGCGCCTTCATCTCGTGGATCGCCTGCACGACGGCGAAGTCGGACGGCGTGCCGCCATAAACCGGGCGGTCCTGATCGTCGCGGCTGACGAGGAAGGCGCTGGCGCGGCTGACGCCATTCACCGCCCAACCGGCGGGCGTGGTCGACTTGGCCGACACCTCGACGCCCGGCCGCACCTTGCAGGAGCCCGCGCGCAGATCGTTGCCGAACCAGGCGACGACGAGGCTGACGCTCTCGACCGCAGGGGCCATCGCCTGCAGTCGGTCAAGCGCCTCGACCATGTCGGTGGAGTCGGCCAGCGCGTTCAGGTTCTCGGGCACCGTCGCGCCGCCATCGGTCTTGCGGATGGCCTGCGTGGCATAGGTGAACTCGCCCGAGGCCGGGATCATGGTGACGGCGCGGGTCAGCCCTTCGGCGGTGTCGGGATCGGCGAGCGGCCGGAACACCTCGAAGGACAGCTGCGGCAGGCGGTTGCCGTAGGTCGAAAGTGCCAGCTCCTCGAAGACCACATAGGCCGTGCCGCGATAGGCCGGGGTATTCGCCGCACCCATCTTCGCCGCGATCAACGGATCGGCCGCCTGCGCCTCGTCGCCCGGATACCAGCGCCAGGTGACGCCGGAGAGGTCCATCGGCTTGCCGTCGGCCCAGATGCGCCCGATCCCGGTGATCGGTCCCTCGCAAAGCGCGACGGCGAAAGAGGCGTAGTAGAGATACTCGGTGGTCTTGACCTTGCCGCCCCCGCCGCCCTTGCCGCCGCCTTGGGTGGTGGTCTTCGTCTCCTCGCGAAAATCCGTGGCCCAGATGATGTTGCCGCCCATGCGCATCCGGCCGTAGAGCCGCGGGATCACCGCGCCCTCGGTGGCCGAGGTGATGCGTAGCGTGTCGAGCCGCGCACCCTCGATGCGCTGCGTCGGCGCCAGCGACGAGATTATCCAGCTGTCGACGACCGAGCCGATGCTGGAGCCGATGAACCCGCCGATGGTCGCGGCGCTGACGCCGAGGATCGCGCCGCCGATGCTGCCGCCAATGGCGGCGCCGGCCGCGCCGAGAACGAGGGTGGCCATGTCGGAGTCTCAGCGTTTCGGGAACAGGAAGGCGAAGGCGATGCGCCGCCGCCAGGATGGGGTGAGCGGTTCCTCGATCACGCCGAGCCGCTCATAGGCGTGGAGGAAGCTGTCGGGGCCGGTCAGGACCCCGACATGCTTGGCGATGGCGCGCGGCTTCATGCGGAAGAGAACCAGCGCGCCGGGACCCGCCTCGGAGGGCGACACCTCGATCATCATGCGCCGCGCGCCGTCGGCCAGAACCTCGCATGGGCCGGTCTCGCCCCAGTCCCGGCTGTATGGCGGGATCGGGAACGGCTCTGGACCCACGACCTCGCGCCAGACGCCCCGGGCGAGCCCGAGGCAATCGCAGCCGACGCCGCGCAGGCTCGCCTGGTCGTGGTAGGGCGTGCCGAGCCAGGAGCGCGCGATGGCGATGACGCGGTTGGGATCGGCGGAGGTCACAGCACGCCTCCCTCGTGCCCACCGTCCTTGGTGGCGTAGCGGAGAACGGCGTCCTGGCCGGGGATGTGCGGGAAACCCCGGAAGTGGGCGGTGTTGGCGAACTTCGCCCCGCAGGTCTCGATGCGCTTGTCGCAGCCCGCGCGGATGGTGAAGCCGTCGCCCTCAGCGATCGCTCGCACCGGCGCTTCGAGCAGCGTCAGCACCGCGATGCCGTCCGTCACGTCATGGCCCAAAACCTCGGTGCGTCGTCCGGCGTTCGATCCGCTGGTCCATTCCAGCGTGCCGAAGGTGAACCAGCCGGAGGCGAAGCCGCCGATGCCCGAGGCGGTGAAGGCCCGGTCCCGCAGGAGATCGATCACGGTACCGGTGCCCTTGAAGGCGGGAGCCTCCAGATCAACGCCGCAGCGCGCATCGCCGAGTGCGGCATCGCAGGTCGCCTGGAAGGTCCGCCCGACCGTCTGACCGAGCACATGCGCGAGCGACCGCACCTCGGCCACGAAGGCGAGCCGCCCGCGCCGGATCTGACCGATGGCGCCGCGCCGCATCAGCACGCGCTGGCTCGTGTCGGCCCAGTTCACCCGCCAGACTTGGACTTCGGCATTGTCCCAGCGCCCATCGAGGATGTCGGTCTCGGTGATCCGGTCCGAGGTCAGCACGCCCTCGGCATCCTGCGCATCGACGGACAGGTCCGAGCCCGAGCGGACCTCAGACGCCGTGAGCCCGCTCTCGGGCTCGAAGTCCGTGCCGTCGAAGCTGAGCGTCCGGTCGTGATCGGTGAAGCCGAAGGTCACGCCGTCGGCGCGGGTGATGCGCCAGCACCAGGCGAGCGTCGTCGTGCCCTCGTCGAGATGGGTCTGCAGGGCGGGCGAGAGGGATTTCATCGGCAGGTTCCCGTCATCCGGTCATCGAGATCGGCAATCCAGTGTGCCCATGGAGGTGGCACCTCCGCGAGGGTCTCGGCAGCTGGCCGGGCGAGCCGCGCCTCGGCATAGGAGGCGCAGCCTGCATCACCACCGCCCATCGTTGCGGCGCAGCCGGTCAGCGGGATCGCCAGCGCCGCGGCCATCGCGAACCGCATCCCGCCCGCGCTCGACGCGCTTGTTCTTGTCTTCCGTCGCATCGTGTTCGGCCTCCCGTTTGCCCGTGCGCTCCCCTTCCAAGCGCCCCCAGACCCGACCGAGGACGACACCTCCGACCGCGCCCAGAGCCGCGACCAGCCAGATCAGGAGATCAGCCATCGTCCCGCTCCCCGCGCGCGCCGGCGACACAGAGGGCGACGACGAAGACGCCGAGGAAGCCGCCCACGACCAGACCTGCGAGGAACTCAAGCATCGCCGCGGAACCCGCGCTCGATCCGGTCGCGCAGGCCGATCAGGCCGAGCCCGAGGAACATGAGGCCAGCGGGAGAGGCGTCGTCGCTGCCGGCAAGAAGCGCGACGAGGCGTGACAGTTCGGCGAACGGGCCGGTGGCGGGCAGCGCGAGGGAGGCGATGCCGGTGAGCATGGCGAGAAGTCCCGCCCACCACGTGAGCGAGTTGAGGCGAACGTAACGCATGGCGATCAGGCCCTCCGGATAAGGGTGGAGAAGAAGGCGGCCAGCCGAACGAGCCAGCCGGTCGGCGCGTCGGGCGCAGGATCGAGGACCGGCGGCGTCGGCGTCGGCCCGCGAGCCAAGGCCAGCGCCTCATCCTCGGTCAGTCGGCGGATCGGCCGCCAGAAGTCCACGCGGCCATTGCTGTCCACGGACCAGACCGGGATGGTTCCGCCGGGATAGCGGCCATGCCGGAACAGGTCGCGCTCGGCCTCCCGGCGCGGAATGATCGAGGCCGGTCGCCGCCAGTTCAGAAACGCGTTGGCGGCTGCAACGCGATTGCCGGCATTGAGGTGGCGGGTCAGCGCGGCCTTCGCGATGCCCCCGGTGTTGTAGTGAAAGCTGATCAGGGCATCGAACTCGTGCGGCTCCAGCGGCACCTTCACGGCGCGCAGGACGTCGGCCTCGTAGCGCGCAAGATCGGCGCGGAAGACCCGGAACGCATCTCGGATTCCGGCGTCCAGATCGGCGGGCATGCCGCGGGCCATGGTGGCCGGATCGGGAGGACCGGCCGCGGCCGTGTGGCCGATGCCGAAGGTCCAGACCTGTTTCACATCGAGATAGGGTCCGGGCACGATGCCTTCGTGCCGGACGAGGGCCAGCAGGCCCCGGTCAGTCATGTGCATGGGATTACCGGAGAAGCGAGAGAACCAGGATCAGCGCCGCGACTGCGAGACCGATGCGCAGGCGATGGGCGAAGGCCTGCCGAGGGTCGGCAGGGTCGCAGCGCAGGGAGCGCGCGAGGCGGAGAAGCTCATTCATCGCCGTCGCCCTGCTTGGCGCGGCGGAGGCGGGCCAGCAGCATTTCAATGAAGGCCGGACCGAAGACGCCGACGAGATAGGCGGCCGAGCCTGCCGCCCCGCCCGCAGGGATCGCTTCTGGCGGCAGACCCATCCAGCTCGTGATCACGGCCATGGAGAGGCTGCCCATCCCGGCCGCGATCAGTCCGCCGAGCAGGATGTGCCGCAGCGCATCGCGCAGCCGCATCTTCGTGGTCAGTGCGTTCGTGGCGCCGCCGAGTGCGCCCCAGGCGGCGAGGATCACGGCGGTCGAGGCCGCAAGTTCGCGCAGCACGGCCGAAACGAAGCTGCCGGTGTCGTTCATCGCCGGATCTCCAGAAGCGGGATGGAGGTGATCGAGCCGAGCCGCTCGAGGTCGAGCGTCACGTCGAGCGCATCGGTGTCGAAGCGGACCGGCACGTCGAACTCGAAGCCCGCAGTGATGGCGACGCCAGCGCCCGGCGCGGTGCCGAAGGTCACAACGCCGGTGGCGGTATCGACCGACCAGCCGGAGGGCTGCTCGACCCCGCCGAGCGCGACGCGCACGCTGCCTGCAACGGGCTTGGCGATGGCGCGGGTCCAGCTCTGCGCGCCCGAGGCATAGCGCTTCACCAGCTGGAAGGCGGTCTTCGTGCCGTCGCCGGTGCCGATCGCCTGGTCGGTCGGCGCTGGCGTCTGGGACGGCAGGCAGGACTTGTGATCGCCCCAGTCCTTGAACCGGAACCCGTGGAGCCGCCCGTTGCGCGCCTCGAAGAAGGCCACGACCGCCGCCAGATCGTCAGCGCGGCGGATGCCATAGGCGACGTCGTAGCGGCGGCGCGAATTGGCCCAGCTGGCGTTCCTCTCCTCGTCGCCGGAGGCGAGCTCGACGATCTGGGTGCGCCGTTCCGGCCCGCCGCGCGCGCCGCGGCTGATGTTGTCAGGAAACCGGACCTCGTGGAACGCCATCAAGTCTCTCCATGGTTCGTGCTCTGGCCCCCGCAACCGGTTCCCACTTGCGGGGTCGCACTCACATGCCCCTCCGCCCGAGCGACACGGCGCGGGCGATGTCGGCGGCCACCTGCGTGCGGGACTGCCGGAAGCTCTCGGCGTCGCGGGCCATGATGGTGACGTTGACCCCGCCGCCTCCGCCGTAGGTCTGCGCCTCCCGCCGCGACAGCACCCGTTCGCCGCGCTGCAGGATCGCGGGCACTTCGTCGTGGCGTAGCCCCGCCATGCCGCCTGAATGCATTCGCGGGGCGGCGGCGAAGGCAATGGCCGGGACCATGCGTGAGGGCCCCGCGGACCCCACCATCCCGCCCGCATGCAGGACGTTGGCGAAAATCCCGCCCGCCCCGGAGAACACGCCGGAGAGCGCATTGGCGATCGGCCCGAGGATGAAGCGCCGCGCCGCGAGCTGGGCGAGATCGGCGAGCAGCGAGGTGACCAGGTCGCGGAAGTTCAGCTTGCCGGTCTTCACGAACTCGCCGACGGCATTTTCGGCCGACTGGAAGGCGCCGACCAGGCTCTGGCCTATGTCGCCGCCAATCTCGCGGGCCTTGCTGGCGTAGTCCGACAGCGCTGCCGTGACGGCCTGCCAGCCGGTGACGGCAGCCTCGGTGTCGGGCTCCGCTGCCGCAGCAGCAGCCCCGGCCGCCGCACCAGCCCCCGTCGCAGCGCGTCCGGCATCGCCGAGCGCCGTCTCCAACCGCTCGGCCGCGCCGGTGGCCTCGGTCAGCGCATCGGCACTGGCCTCGTCGGTGCCGCGCACCGCATCCCGCAGCGCCTGCCAGCTTTCCAGCGGCGCGCGGGCCCCTTCGGCGAGGTCGCGCGCCGCGCCGCGATAGAGGTTCGCGGACTCGAGCGCCCTGTTCGCCGCCTCGGTCAGACCGAGGTCGGGCGCGGACAAAGGGTTGTCCTCGAAGGCCCGGTCGAACGCCGCCTGCGCGGCCGTCGTCGCGGCGGTCGCCGCCCCTTCGAAGCGGTTCTCGATCTCGCCGAGGTCGAGGTCGGGCACCAGCGAGATGCGCCGCTCGGAGCCGAGCGCTTCCAGCCCCTGGTTGATGCCGCCGATGAAGCCGTTGATGCGCGAGACCACGCCGTTCAGCATCGCCTCGACGCCATCGACCAGGCTGTTAGCCGCCTGGAACGCCAGATCGCCGATGGCGGCCGGCAGCAGGCCCCAGATCGCCTTGATCGCCTCGTAGGCCCCCTCGAAGGTGTTCGCGGCGGTGTTGCCGAATGCCACGACGCTCTCGATGGCGCTCTGCATGGCCGACGCGGCATCCGCCTTCAAGTCGAAGAACATCGCCGTGGCGGCCGCACCCGCGGCAGCGGCGCCCATGCGGAGCCGCTCCCCGACCTCGACGGCGACATCCTTCAGGAGCGACATGGCCTCGCCGAACCCTCCCGCACCCGAGACGAGACGCGTGAACTGGTAGACGAGCTCGCCCGCGCCGACGATCAGCGCCCCGATGCCGGTACGGATCAGCGCGCCGCGCAGGACGACCAGCGCCGTGGCGAGGCCACGGACCGAGAGCGCGGCAGCGGCCATCCCCGCCACCCAGCGGCCCGCGAGGAAGGCCGCGAAGGTCGCGGCGTAGGTGGTGAGGCGGCCGATGTTGTCGAAGAGGCCGCGGATCGCGATGCCCAGCGGGCCGGTGCGGCTGGCGACCGCCGCCATGGCGTCGGCGACGGCTTCCAGCGCGGGGGCTGCAGCGACCGCCAGTTGGTTCGACAGCCCGCGCCAGATCAGACCGAGCCGGGAGATCGCATCGTTCGTCCGCTCGATCTGGTCCGCATCCTGTTCGGAGACCACGACCCCGAAGGCACGCACATCCTCGGTCGCCTGGCGCAGCGTGGCGGTTTCGATCCGCGACATGGCGATGGAGCCTTCCTCGCCGAAGAGCTGCCCCGCCACGGCGGCGCGTTCTGCGGCGGGCACGAAGCTCTCGATGGCCGCGTTGATGGCCCCCACGCGCTGGTCCAGCGGCAATGCGATCAGCTCGTTGGCCGAAAGCCCCAGCCGGTCGAGTGCGTCGGCGGCGGGTCCGGTTCCGGCGGCCGCCTGGCTGAGCCGACGCGTCAGATCCTTGGTCGCCTGTTCAATGCCGGACATCGACACGCCCGCCAGCTCGCCCGCTCGCTCCAGCGTCTGGATCGAGGCGACGGTGGTGCCGAGCGACTGCGCGAGCTTGGCCTGCGCATCCACCGTCTGCAGCCCGGAGCGGATCATCGCCACGCCAGCGGCGGCAGCGGCGGCCACGGCAGCGGCGGCCGCCACCCGCACCCGCCGCGAGAAGGCGGCGAGCCGGGCGTTGGCGGCTTCCATCTCCCGGCTGAGACGGCCGAAGCCGCGCGACCCGGCTTCGCCGACGCCTTCCAGCTCGGCACGCACCTGCCGTCCGCCCACGGCCGCGAGGCGGACGGACACTCGCTTTTCAGCCATCGGTCAGAGTCCTTGCTTTCGCCGCATGGGCGTCTTACGTTCATGCCATCGATCAAGTGAAGGTATGACCATGGCCGAGACCGCGACCCTGTCCTCGAAGTTCCAGATCTCGATTCCCAAGGCGATCCGGGCCGCCCAGCACTGGGAGGCCGGGCTGACCTTTGCCTTCATCCCGAAAGGCACGGGCGTCCTGCTTGTGCCGGTGCCCAAGCGCGAGGCGCTGAAGGGGCTCGCGCGCGGCGCGTCCGCCACCGATTATCGCGACCGGACGGATCGGTTCTGATGATCCTCGTCGACACGTCGGCGTGGATTGAGTGGCTCATCGGCTCGCCGACCGGCGAAAAACTGTCCGGGCAGCTGCCCGAACAGACCGAGTGGCTTGTCCCGACCATGGTCCAGCTCGAGCTGGCGAAATGGCTGACCCGCGAGGTCGGCGAGGACAAGGCCGATCAGGTCATCGCCTTCACGCAGGTCTGCCATGTCGTTCCGCTCGATACCGAGATCGCGCTGGCGGCCGCGGAAGCCTGCCGCGATCACAAGCTCGCCAACGCCGACGCGATCATCTTCGCAACTGCACAGGCCCAAGGCGCGACGCTTCTGAGCTGCGACGCGCATTTCGAGGGGCTGCCCGGCGTCTCGCTGATCGAGAAGATCAACGGCTGACACCCGGGCTGCCATTCGCACTCAGCTCCTCGTTCAGCTTCCGCACCATCACCGCTTCGATGACGGGCAGCAGTTCGCCCATGGCGAGCGGCGGCACGCCGAGCGCGTCACCGAGCGCTAGTGCCGCCGACATGTCCCAGCCGATCACCGCGCCGGGCAGGACGCGCAGCTGTCCGCCGAGGCGGCCGACGAGGTTCCAGACCTGCCAACCCTCTGGGGTTTCCGGACGGTTCAGCCGCGCCGGGCAGTCCGGGCAGGCTTGCGCGCAGGCTTCGCAGTAGCGGTCGCCCCCGCCGAAGGACCACTCGGCGAGAGCGCGGAGGCGTTTTTTTCCTGTTCCAGCAGTAGACCCTTCGAGACATAGGTCAGCTGGAAGGCCTCGAAGATCGGCCAGACGTCGAGCAGCGCGTCGATGGCCGCCGGGCTCGGGTCGATGGGGTTGCCGTCCGCGTCGCCGATGCCATCCCAGGCGAGCACCGCCCGCCGCGCCAGCGCCTTGGCGAAGGCGACAGCGCGTTCCTCGTCCGAGGCCTCCTCGGGCACTGCCTCGACGGCCGGATCGCTGCGGGTCGCCGCCATCAGCGCGGTGATCAGCGGTCGCAGCTGCACCCGGACGCCGGGGGCAAGCTCATGCCAGCGCGGCGCGTTGGTGAGGTCGAGCGTCAGCATCAATACGTCTCCACATCGTTCACGAGGGTGGCGGTGCACATCCGGCCAACCACGCTGTCGCGCGCCGCCTGCCAGTCGAAGGTCGCCTGCACGCCCTGCGGTCCCGAAATCTCGATCCGGGGGCGCGGCAGGTAGACGGCGTGCACGGTGAAGGTGAAGCTCTCGCCGGACGGCAGGACGTAGGCGAATTCCATCTCGCAGGCCTCGCCGTTGATGGCCTGCGTCACCAGCGTCTGGTCGGCGCACCGCACCTCGATCCGACCGGTCAACGCCGCGATGGACGGGTCCGCCCCGTCGATGCGGCCGTCCGAGCGGATTGTCTCGATCCGGTCGAGATTGTTGGCATAGGTGATCTCGGCCGAGACCACGTTGCCAAGCGCAGTGCCGTTGCGCGTGATCTCCCCGTTGAAATGGCCGAAGCGCTTCAGCTCCAGCGCCGCCGGTGTTCCGGCGCTGGTGGTTGTGCCGACCGTCTCGCCCTGCGCCACCAGCCGCGCCGTGGCGGTGAGCAGGCCAGATCTCTGCATCTGCCAGGTGACCTGGTCGAGCACGCAGCCGGAATACATCGCATAGCGCGGCACCTCGGGCATGCCGGTCTCGATCGACATGCTGGGCAGCGTCCAGGAGCCCGACTGGAACTCGTGGCTGTACGGGGCCTCCACACCGGTGGTCGTCGGTGTTCCGAAGGCCGCCTTCAGCCAGAAGCCGAAGGCCTCGGCGTCGAGCGGCACCACGACATCGCCATCGGCCGTCACCGCGTCCTTGATCGGCGCCAGTGGATCGCGGCCGTAGCCGAGAAGCTCCGAGTTCAGCAGCGGCTGCTCCGCGCCGAGCGAGGTGCTGGCGAAGGGCATGCGGGTGAAGCCGCTCGCGGGCGGCGTTCCATAGGTCGTCTCGAACGCAAGCGCCATCAGCGCCCGCGCCCCCTGGGCTCGTGCCATGGTGTTCTCCTCGGTTGTCGGGATCAGCCGAGCGGATCGGCCGTGGAATAGTGCAGCACCACCGGGATCACGGCGGCCTTCAGGCTGGCCGCGCCCTCGACTGGCAGATCGACTGGGCGCGGGGCTTCGGCCTCGACCCAGTCGCAGAGCCCGCCCAGCGTGCGGTCGGCGGCGAGCGCCGTGCCGATGCTTGCGGTCAGCGCGTCGAAGGCGGCGTCACGGTGGGCGCCTTGCACGACCGCCTCGATCTCGGCGCGGTGCTGGTAGTGGTAGGCGAGCGGCGACAGCGTGACCTCGGGCTCGCCGGGTTCACCGTCACGCAGGATCAGCAGGCCCTTGGCCGGCACGCGCTCGGGCAGCACCTCGCCGCGCAGTGCGGTGGCGGGCAGCGCCAAGAGCCGCGCGTGCAGCGCGGCGAGAACGGTTTCGCGAAGGGTGGGCATAGGTTCTCACGCTGGAAGGGTTGAGATCTTGACGACGTCAACGCAAGGTGTTGTTGATCATCAGACACTAAACGCACCGAGGGTCGAGCAATGAATGAACAAGAAATGGAGCTTTGGAAACAGCTTCAGGAAGTTGCAAACAAGGAATACGATGGCCATCTGACCATCTTGAAGTTCACCACAAACTGGCGGATCGGTTTTGTCACACCTGCAGAACGTGAACAAATCGACGAAATGGCCGTAGGTAGTTCGTTCGCTGAAGCTGCACGGAATGCACTTTCCAAATCTAGCTGAGGTGTTTCCTTTCCGCGCTCATACAGGCCGCCGAGGAAGCTTGGCGGTATATGAGCAATTGTCAAGAAGCGAATCTTTCCATCCAATTCGCCACGATCAAGCACGGTAAAGCGAGGCTGTAAGTTGAAAGCGAAAACACTACAAAATGCTTCCTTCTGGACAGCTCTCATTTTCTTTCAGGCTGTTTCAGGCCCTGCTGCTGCCGAACCAATATCCGTGAAGGGTATTGACTGGAGCATGTCCACAATTGAAATACTTGCAGCCTTGGAGAGCGATGGCCTTACCTGCTTGCGTCGCCCCACATGGAATACTCTGACGCCAAATTCGGCTGACGCCGGCGAACCTACCAAGTACTTCTGCATTGATACCGATACTCCGGTCGAGACCGAAAGAAGCCTCGACCATGCCTTCGAAAGTTGGCGCGCGGAATGTCAACTCGACCGGAGCTCCTGCTGGAGCGGCGGCGATTCGTTTAAGAACCAACTTGAAAGGCTTCTTCGCGTTACCGTACACGATGATGACCGTGTCATTTTTGACTGTTCTTATACAAATTCTTGCGGATTTGGTCCGAATGATATTTTACACGAGCTTCAAAGGCGCGTTCATCAGGGACCGTGGGAAAAGCCTACTGAAGACAGCTTCATAATTTGCACGACTGGACCAATCAACGAAGCTCTATGTGTGCATTGGCACTCGAAAGCTATTTTGCTTTTCAAACAGCCAATCACTTCTCGAATGGATTTCTGAATCCAGTAGCAAGTTAAGCTGAGGTCCATTTTACTTTCTGGCCGCCACCCAGTTGGCCACGATCAGTTCCGGCACGCTGTCCAGTGCCTGGTCTGCGTCTCGCGCCAGATTCAGACGCTTCGGCAGCTTGACCTGCGGCACCAGCAGGAAGATCGGCGCGGTGACCTTGCCGCGGCCGGTCTTCGACCGCGAAACCACCGCCTGGCCTTTCGTGTTGAGCCGCCCCTCGGCGACCAGCAGGCTCGGGCCCGTCCGGCGATAGACGAAGCGCAGGCGGAGGCCACGGCGGCGCTCCCATTCGCCGGGGGTGATCCGGCCGCCGCGCAGGGACTTGCCTGCGGCGGGCAGCGGGATCGCCAACCAGAACCCATCCATCGAGCGGATTAGCGGCCCCGTGTCATGCGCGCCGACGATGACCGGCGCCTTCGACCAGACCAGCGCCGCGGCGTCGAGGCTCTCACCCGATCTCGGGAAGTTCTGGCTCCGGATCGAGTTGGCCAGCCGCGTGCCGAGCCCCGCACCGGTGATCTGCAACCGCCAGGCCGACTTCAACCCGGTCCCGGCTTCGCGCATGGCGGCCGTCACCGCGCGTTCGCCCGCCGCGACCTCGGCCGCCATCATCGCGACGATGTCGGGATCGATGTCGAGCTTCAGCTTCATGGCCGTCACGCGGGCCTCAGATCGACGGTCCAGACCAGCAGCTCGCGGTCGCGGACGGGCTCTCCCTGGATCAGGAATGCGTCGCCGTCGATCTCGATGCGGTCGCCGGGGCGTGGGATCGGCACCTCAGCCACGCGCAGATCGATCCGGGTGGTCTCGGACCAGAGCCGGGCGTCGCCGAAGTCGGTCACGGCATCGGCGCGCCGGGCGACGACGCGCACCAGCTGGGGCGCGCCACCCTCGGCGATATAGACCGCGTCCCGGCCGATGTTGGGATCGGCGAAGAGCGAGCCCACGGCTGCGGCGAAGGCGCTCATCAGAACGCCGCGTTCAGGCGCACCCGGCCGATGGTGTCGCCCGCGCCGCTCGCCACCGCCTCGACCGCCACGCCGACGAGAGTGTTGTCGGTCGCGACCGTGGTGCAGCGCTTGTTGGTGTCGTCCCAATAAACCCTGGCGCCCACGGTCCAGGCCTGGGAGCCGACCTTGGTGATGTCGAAGACGCCGATGAGCGCGGTCTCGACGGGCTCGGCGAGGGCAGCGTCTCCGGCGGCGATGCCGAAGATGGAGCCGACGAGCAGGCCATCGCCGGAGGCGACGGCATAGGGCGCGGTCAGGGTGAGGGTGTTGCCGGGCTGGACGTAGTTTTTCATGGGGATGATCCTCGTGGAAAGACGAAGGGCGGCCCGTCAGGGCCGCCCGCATGTCAGGGTTCAGCATGGGGTGCGGATTACGCGCCCGGGTTCTTGTAGAGGCCGCGCCAGTCGATGGCCTTGGCGCCGAAGTCGAGGCGGCACTTGATTTCGACGCCGTCGACGTCGAAGCCGTTGCGGGTCTCGATGTACGCGCCCTGCTGACCCTCGAGATAGGCGTACTCGATGGTGTCGATCTGGTTCGGACTAGCCGCCAGGTACCAGGCGGTCTCGCTGGCGGCGTCGAGCCGGGGCTCGCTGATCGGCGCGAGCGTGCGGATCGACTGCGGCACCACGCTGGACGTCGCGGCGGGCACGAGGTTCTGCGCGACCAGCTGCTCGGCCTTCAGTTCCAGCGAGGCGGGCACGATCAGGAAGGCGGGACGAACGTTCAACACCGTCTTCTTGTCGAGGCCGGTCTGCTTGGCCATCGCTGCCCGCGCCGCGCCCACCGCATCCACCGCCAGCGCCGCGCCGGTGCCCGCGAGGTTCTTGTGCGTGGTGTGGAAGAGCGCGTTGCCGTCGGCCATCGCCGGGTTGGCGGTGATGATCCCCCAGACCACGTCCGATTCCAGCTGGGCGATGGAGTTGCCGTACATCGCCGGGATCCGGGTGAAGGCGTCCAGATCGTCGTTGATCAGCACCTGCCGGGTGATCGCGACCACCCTGCCATAGGTCTTGACCTTGTAGCTCTCCTTGCTCTCGCCCAGCGTGCCGCGCTTGAACTCGCCGCTTTCGCCCACTTCCAGAAGCTGCGGCGCCTCGCCGAGCTGGACCCGATGCATCGCCTTGAAGTCGGTCGCCAGCACCTGGCGGCAGAACAGCATGAAGGTGCGCGGATAGGCCTCGTAGGCTTGCCGCAGGGTTTTGTTGGTGACCGCCGACAGGATTTCGGGGAAGTCCGAGGTCGAATGCAGCGCGCGCGTCGCCACCTCGTCGCGCGAGAGGCCCCGCGTGTTGACCCCGGCATTGCCGAGGCTTTCGCGGGCGAGTTCCAGCAGCGTCATGCCGCGGTACTGGCGCGCGGCGTCCTCCAGCTGGAACAGTGTTGGGCTGTAGCGGTGCAGCAGCGCATTCGCCACGGCATCGCGACGGGTGATGCGCTCGTCCCTGCCGCCCAGCGGGACGGAGACATGGGGGAAGGTCCGGGTCTCGTCGGACTTGGCCGCGACCTGATCGAGGATCAGGCGGCGGGACTCGTCGACGCTGACGCCGCGCTTGACCAGATCCTCGGCGAAGCCGCGCTCGAGGTTCAGCCGCCCGGCGAGATCATAGATGGTGGAGACGCGGTCACGCTCGGCCTCACGGGCGCGGGTGGCGACCGCTTCGGTGTCGGGCGCGGGCGTTGCCTGCGTCTTCGGCTGGCTGCGGGTCTCGCTGGCGGCGACCTTCGGGTCGGGCGCAGCCGGTTTCGGCTCGGTCATGGGGGTGTCCTCGGTTTCGACCGGCGCGGTCGGCTGGGTGGCGGGGAGTGCGGCGTCGCTCGCCGGGGTCTGGGTCTTGTCCGTCATCGGGTATGCTCCTTGCGGTGTAGGGGCGTCCCGGCGGTGGAGGACGCAGTCGTGAAGGGGATGCTGGGCGCGGAAGCCCGCGGCGGGATCGGCGCCGACCGCGACGGCGGAGACCTCGAAGGGCGTCCAGTCCACCGCCCGCCAGAGTTCGCGCGCGGCCTCGGGTTTCGAGACCTCGAAGCGGTGGACCTGGTAGCCGATGGAGACCGCCCGGATGTGGCCCGCCTGGATGTCGCGCCAGATCGGCTCGACGTCCGCGCGCTCAGAGATCCGGACCAGCGCGATGCCCCGGCCGTTCTCGATCCGGGCGGAACCGGGGACGACAGAGCCGATCACCGCGTCGAGCGTGTCGAGCTCGTGCACCTTCAGGAACGGTGCGCCCGCGTTCAGCCGGTCGAGGCGGACATGGGCCGGGTCGAGGCTGAGCTCCTCATCATAGGGCTCGCCGAAGAAGGTCGCGCGACGAACGCGCGCCCCGGCCGACCAGACCACCTCGACGGTGCGGCTGTCGGCATCGGCCGTGTTCGGCGCAAGCTCCGCCGACCGGCGCATGGCCGGCAATTCGATCATCGTGTCCATGAGGTCAGTCCTGTTGGTCGGCCTGCGCCGGGTCGGTTTCCGCTTTGGCGGAGGGGTCGTCGGCGGCGGGATCGGCCGCCGGATCGCCGGTCTGCGCGCTGCCGGTCTTGGTGACCCGCCGCGGATCGCTGTCGAGCACCAGCCCCAGCGCATCGAGCTTCGCGTTGGTGGCAGCGATCTCGGCCAGCACCGCGTCGGGGTTGCGGCCCTGTTTCGCGATCACCTCGGCCAAGGTCATGGTGCCGGAGCGGATCGACAGCAGGTTCGCCATCGCGTCCTTCTGCGGATCGACCGCCTCGAACTTCGGCGGCGACCATTCGACCGGCACGATCGGCGACGGGATCTGGCCCGCCGCCCACGCTGCTTCCGTGAACCAGCGCCAGACCGGCGCGCAGAACATCGGAATGAACAGCTGCCACTGGACGGCGTCGATCTGGCGGCGGAACTCCACGAGGCCCGCCCGGATCGAGGAATAGTTCACCTGGCTGAGATCGCCGGTCAGCAGCTCGTAGGGCACCCGGAATCCGGCCGAGATCGTGTGCAGGCTGGCGCGCTTGTACTCACCGTAGCCGCCGGTGGCGGAGGGCTGGTTGAAGCGGATGTCCTTGCCGCCGCGGGCATAGGCGATCAGGCCCGGCTCGAACTGCTCGACCCGGTTACCATCGGCGTCGACCACGGAGGGCGCGATGCCCTGCTGGGCCTCGTCGTCGCCGAAGACGATGGCGGTGACGCAGGCCTCGGTCTTCTTGCGGACCAGTTCGGCCACCTCGTAGTCGTCGAGATCGCGCAGGCTGCGGATCACCGGCGCACCCCAGGGAACGCCACGCGCCTGCGTGCGCTGCTTCTCGTAGACATGGGCGATCTCTGACGCTGGCACCGGGCGGCTCTGCAATCCGTTCTGTAACGCCCCATAGGCGTCACCAGGATGTTCGGCATGCAGCCAGTAGGCGCGGCGCTTGCCGACAGGGTCGAACTCGATCCCCTGCACGAGCCGCCCCGCGCCGAGGGCGCCGGACTTGGTGGCGTCGAGGAAGTCCGCCTCGAGAACCTGCAATTGCAGCGGCACGGGCAGACCGTCGCTCGCACGTCGCAGCCTTCGACGGACCAGCACCTCGCCCGCCTCGACCATCTCGCGGCAGATCAGCGTCTGCAGGCCGTAGAAGTCCAGCTGACCGTCGGCGTCGCACTCCGCCGTCCAGCGCTCGAACAGCGCGTCGACCTTCCGGTCCAGCGTGTCGTCGCCGCTGGCGGCGCGCGGCATGATCCCCGCGCCGATGATGTTGTTGACCAGCACCGCCACGGCCTTGGCCGCATGCGGGTTGTTGCGCACGAGATCCCGCATCCGGTCGCGCAGGAGCGCCCCGGCGACGCCGATCTCGGTGTCGGCCGAGGATCCCGGCGCGCGCCAGCCCTCGGTCCGCCGTCCGCGCGCGGCGCCGTCGTAACCGCGCGTCAGGGTCTCGAACGCCTGCCGCGCCATGACACGGCGGGCCGCCATGCGCGGCGCCACCGTGGCGATGGCGTGATCGAACCAGGTCGCCGACATCAGCGATCCCCGCGCGAGAAACCAGCCAGCCCAGCCACCGGCAGCGGACGGCTGACGCCCGCGACGGCACGTTCGATGGTCCGGATGCGGGCGAGCAGATCCTCGGCCGAACCGTAGTCGACCGACTTGCCGTCATAGCTGACGCGCGTCGTGCCGCTGGCGTAGGCCCGGCGAAGCGCCGAGAGCTCCGTTTCCGTCCAGTCGGTCATGTCAGAACCATCCTCCGCGTCGGCCCAGCCAGTCCGACTGCCGCTTTCCTTCGGGTGCGGATTGCGGTCGGTTGACCCGCCCTGCGCCATCCATTTCCGTTGGCGCCGCCCCGAGCTGATCCTCGAGGTCGCGCCATTTCGCCTCAGACCAGCGATCCGCGCCCGCGATCCAGGCGGCGGCGCGGGCATAGACCCGGCAATCCAGCGCCTCGTTTCGTTCGCGCAGCTTCTGCCATTCCAGCCGGGCAAAGCCGCGCTTCGTGCGCACCGTCACCAACTGCTCGGCCACGAACTGCTTCAGCCATTCGTTCTCGACCCAGTGCGGCAGGTGCACCGAGCCGGGCGGGAATGCCGCCCCGTCGGCCATCTCCTCCTCGGTCGGCCGCGCCAGTCGCAGGAAGCGGTAGGTCTCGGCCTTGAAGGTCGACACCGCCACGGTCCAGAGCCGCGCCCCGCGCCGCAGGCGTTTTCCGCCCTCGGTCGCGTCGACGAAGGTCGGGCCCGACACCGGGCTCGAGCGGTTGAACCCCTCGACGCCCTTGACCGGCGACACCTGCCCAAAGCCCTGCGCCCGCGACCAGGAATAGACCGCCGGGGCCTCGTAGCCGGTATCGATGGCGAGCCGCGCGATCCTGAGATGCGCGCCGCGCTCGTGCGGCCAGCTTCGGTCCAGCAGCGCCGTCAGTTCCGACCAGGCGTCATGCCGATCCGGCCCGCCCTCGATCACGACATGATCGACGAGCCAGCTTTCCAGCCCACGACCCCAGGCCCAGACGTCGACCTCGATCCGGTCCTTCTGCACGTCGGCCCCGGCCGTCAGGAACAGCCCGCCCGCAGGCACCGTGCCGGACGTCCAGCGCTCGCGACGGTCGTAGAGCCGCTGCCAGTCCGGGGCTTCCCCGGTCTCGACCCATGTCTCGCCGAGGATCGTGTTGCGGAATGCCTTGATCGCCTCGTCCGAGCCCTGCGCCGCGTCCCATGCCCGCACGATCCGCTCCCAGCTCAGCCAGCCGATCGGCGAATAGAGCGCCGAGAGGTGATACCCGACCGTGGTCGGATCAGCGGCGGTGGCGGTCGCCCGCCATTCGCCACCCTCCAGCATCGCCGTCTTGTGGTGTTCCGCGATTGCCGCGTCGCAGCCCTCGCAGTGATATTCCGCCGTTTCCGGCCGTCCCTTCTGCCAGCGCAGCCGGTCGAACTTCAGCCATTGCATCGCGCCGCAATGCGGGCATGGCACGTGGAACCGGCGCTGGTCACTCGCCTCGAATTCCCGCTCGATGCGCGACAGCCCCCGGATGGTGGGCGTCGAGACCAGCAGCACCTTTCGCCGGTGGGCGAAGGTCAGCGACCGGGCCTCGGCCAGCGTCACCGGATCGCCTTCCTCGTCGGCTGAGGCCGGATAGGCGTCCACCTCGTCGAGGAAGATGTACCGCGCCGGCGTGGACCGCAGTCCGACCGCCGAGTTCGCCCCTGTCATGATCAGGATGCCGCCCGCGAATTCCTTGGACAGCATCGTGTTGCCCGCGTCGCGCGAGCGCGCCGGTTTGACCCGCTCTCGCAGCTCGGGGCTCTCGTCGATCAGCGGGTCGATCCGCTGGCGCGAGTTGCGCTTGGCCAGTTCCACCGTCGGCTGGACCGCGAGCATCGGGCCCGGCGCCTGGTGGATCACGAACCCGATCCAGTTGTTGCCCGCCTCGGTCGCGCCGACCTGTGCGGCCTTCATGAACACGATCCGCTGCGTGGGATCGCCGGGGCTCAGCCGGTCCATGATCTCGCGCATGTAGGGCGTGCGCACCGTGCGATACCGCCCGGGCTCGGCCGATGCGCGGCCCGACAGCATCCGGTGCCGGTCCGCCCATTCCGAGACGGTCAGGTCCGGGTCGGGCCGCAGCCCGTTGCCCCAGGCGCGCAGGATCTCGCCCGCGCCGTCGAAGTCCGTCAGGCCATCATCGTCACCGGAAGTCGGGCCGGACCTCGGCGAGTTCGTCGAGGTGGGCGCGTACATGTTTTTCCAGAACCTTCTGCATCACGGCTGGCTCCACGGTGATCTGCTGGCTCGTCGCGTCGCGGCACGAGGCCGAAAGCTCGGCCGCCATCAGCGCCGCCGCGCGTGCAGGCCAGTTCACCCATGCGTCCCGTTCCTCCCGCGCCAGGCGGAACACCAGCGCCAGCGCACGGGCCCGCTCGATCAATTCCCCCTTCAGCTTCTGAAGCCGGATGCGCCGCTCCTGCGCCTTCAGCACCTCGTTCGCCGTCTTGGCCTGCAGGAAGGTCGTGCCGCCGCCGACGGCGGGAACTGCCAGCCCCTGTTCGCGGAGCGTGTCGCCCACGGCGGCGACAGCGGCCTCGGGCACCGGCTTCAGCTTCGGCGCGGGCGGCTTTCGGGTCTTGGACGGGTCCGTCGTTTCCGCCCGCCGCGCGTCACTGGCCGCCGCGTTGATGCTGCCGTCGGGATAGAGGACCAGCCGCTCGGCGGCCTTGGCCTTCTGGATCGCGCCCCGCGACAGCCCGACATGGGCGGCGTACTGGCGCTCGCTCATGCCCTGCATCGACGCCTCCGATTATCATTCAAGATCATGTGCTTATCGAGTTGATAAGCGTCGCGACCGGAGCGAACGTCACTCCAACGAAGCGATGCAACTCACCAAGGAGCCACCCGGATGACCCGCCGCGCGACCGACAACACGATAGCCCTCGACGCCTTCATCGCCGCCAAGTCCGAGATCGACACGATGCTGGAGCGGCTCGCCGCCCTGAGCGCGGACCATTTCGAGACCCACCCCGACGAGATCAATTGGGGCCATGTCGGCACCCTGAACCACTACCGCGCCAAGCTGCGCGAGATCACTGACATGGCCTTCAGCGAAGGCGAACACGCCGAGTGAGACGACCCGCTCTCGGTCCCGCCCGCGACTGGCGGGCTCGACCTCGTAGAAGGGCCCGCATCCCGCGCGCCCCGATACGGGAGACGACGATGACCAAGCTTTCCGACACCCAAGCCCTGATCCTGAGCGCCGCCGCCCAGCGGCCCGAGCACATCGCCCTGCCGCTGCCCGAGAGCCTGCGTGGCGGGGCCGCCGCCAAGGTGGTGGGCGCGATGCTCGCGAAGGGGTTCCTGCAGGAGGTCGACGCCGACATGCGCAAGGTCGAGCCCGTCTGGCGCGAGACCGGCGACGGCCACGGCGTCACGCTGGTCGCCACCGACGCAGGCCTCGCCGCCATCGGCATCGAGCCCGAGGACGCGAACACCGCGCCTGCGAGCGCGACGGACGCGCCGACCAAGGAGCCTGCGCCGGACAACCCCACCGGGGCCGAGACCGCGCCCAAGACGCGGACGCCGCGCGAGGGCACCAAACAGGCCACTCTGATCGCCATGCTGCACGCGCCGGACGGCGCGACCATCGAGGAGATCATGGCCGCGACGGGCTGGCAGTCGCACACGGTGCGGGGCGCGATGGCCGGGGCGCTGAAGAAGAAACTCGGGCTCGAGGTGACCTCGGAGAAGGTCGAAAACCGAGGGCGCGTGTACAGACTCCCCGCCGCCTGACGCACCGGACCCCGACAATCTGATGGCCGCCGCCCCCCCCGGGGCGGCGGGCGATCATTTGGCGCTCCGCATCCGGATCGCCTCAAACAGCCGCCGCAGCGCGAAGGACCGCGCGATGCTCACCACGGTGAACACCGCACCCATCTTCAGGTTCTGCGCCAGCGTCGTGTGCAGCCCGAAGATCGGGAAGATCAGGATCTGCGTGACCACGGCGACGCCGTAGCCGACGATCACGTTGGCGACGGACTCGACCAGCGACATGAGGCGGGACTGCTTCATGCGGCGGTCTTGCGCTTGCGCGCGGGTTCGGGGGCGGCGTCCGTGTCCGGCGTATCGGCCCGGGCGTCGGCATCGTCGCCCAGCCGCTCGGTTCTCACCTGCGCGAAGGTCCGCCCGTCACCGTCGAGGACCGCTTCCTTGCCGGTCTCGGCCTGCCAGCGTTCCACGGCGACATCGACATAGGCGGGGCTGATCTCCATTGCGAAGACGCGGCGGCTATTGGCCTCGCCCGCCATGATCTGCGAGCCGGAGCCGGAGAACGGCTCGTAGCAGAGGCCACCACGGGTGACATGCTGGCGCATCGGGATGCCGAAGGCGTCGAGCGGCTTCGGCGTCGGGTGATCGGGCCGCTCGTCCTTGGCGAAGCTGGGCATCTCCCACGTCGAGGGCAGCGTCTGCTCGGCGACCTTCGGCGGGCGGTTCGGACGGCGCCAGCCCATGAAGCAGGGCTCGTGCTTCCAGAGGTAGTGGGACCGGGTCAGGACGCCGCGATCCTTCACCCAGATGATCTGCTGATGGACGAAGGCGCCGGCCTTTTCCCAGCAGGCCTCCAGCATCGCCTGGCGGCGGGAGGCATGCCAGCAGTACCAGGCCGCGTCCTCGGCGATCGCCTCGGTGACCGCCGCAGCGATGAAGCCGTCGTAGAGCTCGGCGCCTTGGCTGCTATCATCCCAGGTAGTGCCGTAGGAGGCCGACCAGTCCTTGTTCCGCGTCGGATGGTTCGAGCCGTCGTAGTCGACGAGATACGGTGGGTCGGTCGCGAACAGGATCGCCCGCTCGCCGTTCATTAAGCGGCGCACATCGGCCGCGCTGGTGCTGTCACCGCAGAGCAGGCGATGGTCACCGAGGATCCATAGATCGCCCGTGCGCGATGCCGGGTTGCGCGGCGGTTCGGGGATGCTCACCGGAGGCACTGAGCCCCCGGCGCCACCGTCTTCCCCGTCCCCCTCCGGCACGAAGGTCAGCAGCTTGTCCAGCTCACCATCGGAGAAGCCGACCAGCGACAGGTCGAAATCCTCGGTCAGCAAATCGTTCAGTTCCGCCGACAGCAGCGCCTCGTCCCAAGTGCCCAGTTCGGTCAGCTTGTTGTCCGCGATCCTGTAAGCCCGGCGCTGCGCCTCAGTCAGGTGCCCGAGCACGATGACCGGCGCTTCGGTCAGTCCCAGCTGGGTTGCCGCCAGCACGCGCCCGTGGCCCGCGATCAGCTCGCCGTGATCGGCGACGAGGCAGGGCACGGTCCAGCCGAACTCGGCCATGCTGGCGGCGATCTTCGCGACCTGGTCGGCGCCATGTACCTTCGCGTTCTTCGCGTAGGGCTGGAGGCGCGACAGCGGCCACGTCTCGATCGCGTCCGGGGCGAAGCTCAGTGTCATGGTGGGCAAGGTTCCTTGGGGCGGGTGGATGCCGGTGGCTTCCGGACTCCGGATGCCGGGCCGGACTCCACACGGGGTCCAGCGGCCACCATCGGTGTCCGGTCGGAAGGCCAGCGTTTATTGGTGTTTGCGCGGGGCGCGCGAGGCTCCGGCTTCCGGGTGGCTTCCCAAAAATCCGGCCCTGTCGCTGGCGATGTCCCGCGCTTCGCCCGCCAGCATACGAATATCGCCAGGAAGGAACCGGAAACTGCCGTGGGATGGACCCCGGCCGGACCCTCGCTGGATACCGGGGTCCAGGTGGCCCCCGTCAACGCAAAGGGGAGAGCGAGCTTTCCAGCGCACTCTCCCCATCTTGCCTTCGGAATAGCATGGATCTGTTGCAGATGTCGAAGGGAAAAGTGTTGCAACACATTGGAGTCACTGCGCATTCAGGCGCGCAGCGATCTTGGTCAGCGCCAGCTGCCAGCGACGCCATGCGGTCGTGCGGTCGCAGCCGAGCTCGCCGCTGATCTGCTTCCACGGCACGCGGGCCGCGCGGGACCAGACCAGCTTGCGCTCCGCCTCCTCGATCCAGAGCGCCCAGTCGAAGGTCTGCTCGAGCCGGGTGATCGCGGCGGCCGAGGGCCAGACCCGCATCGGCTGCGGCTCCATCGCCGCGATCTCGCGGCTGGTCCGCGCGATGTCGGGCCAGGTGTTGAAGTAGCCCTGCGCCTTCACCGGCGGAAGCTTGCGCAGGGTGCGGAACGCCTCCTCGAAATGATCGGCGACGCAATCGGCGGTCCATTCGCGATCAGCCATGGCGCGCCTCCCCGTCGGCAGGGCGCGGGCCGTAGAGCTTCTCGCCCAGCTGGCGGACCAGTTCACGCTCGGGCCAGGTGAGGCGGTCGTCGTCGGCGGAGACCGCGAGGACGCCCTGTTCCTGCCAGCCCTCGCGCTTCACCTGCTCGGGATCGCGGCGTCGGCCGCCGTAGCCATGGGGGTGCCATCTCATGCGACACCCCCGTTCGTCTCGATCGCCCAGAGCAGGAGCGCGATGGCGTCGGCCTCGTTGTCGTCGGCGGGGCTGAAACCGCGGGCGCGGACGGCGGCGACCATGGCGGCCTTGTCGGCGTTGCCCTTGCCTGCGGCATGACGCTTGATCGTGCCGACCGGGACGCCCTCGTAGGGCACGCCGCGCAGTTCCGCCCATGCGGTCAGCGTGGCCATGAGACCGCCGTAGATATGGCTCGCGTCGGTGCCCGCGTGGCGGCGGACCTCCTCGAACCAGATCGCGGCGACGGGCCCCGACAGCCGGTCGATCTCGGTCAGCCAGTTGGTGAAGCGCAGATAGCGCATGCCGCCGCCGTCAAAGCGGCCGGGGCGCAGCGAGACGGTGCCGCTGGTGATCAGGCCGTCATGGCCGCGGATCGCCCAGCCGGTCGAGGTGCCGAGGTCGAGCGCGAGGATGCAGGGAAGCAGTCCGCCACCGTCCTCCATCCGAACCGGAGGGTTGGTGACGGGTGTGACGGATGTGACGGATGTGACGGATGGTTCCCTATCCGCTCCACAGGCGCGCACATGCGCGCGCGTAACGGTCTTATAGGTATGATCCGTCACATCCGTCACACTCTCTGAATTCATTGGCATTTTCCTATTCTCCCGAGAAAAGGTCAGAGTTGCTGTCATCGAGGGCGATGCCCCGGAATCCCTTCGCGGCGCGGGTGTTGTGACGCTCGAATCCCCGGACGATCAGGGCCTCCGAGAAGCGCTTGACCGAGCCTGCGAACTCGCCGTTCGCATCGGCCCACGCCTTCCAGTCGGCGAACATCGCGGAGGTGCTGGCGCTGAGGTGCAACCCGACAGAGCAGCGCTCGTCGATCCAGCGACCGATGGCGTCCTCGGCCTCGAAGTAATCCTCAGTCGCAGCCATCACGGCGGGCGGAGGGCGCAGCCCTGTCCGCTGCCATTCGATGCAGCCCTCGAGCGCCCATGCGAGGATCCCGTCGCGTTCGGCGAGCAGCCTATCGGCCAGGTGCTTGTCGCGCCGTGCGGGCGGGATGGTGACCGTGAACGGCACCATGTGCAGGCGCCGCTTCATCGCCTCGTCGACGTTGCGGATTGAAGGCTTGTGGTTGCCGACGATCAGCAGCTTGAACTGCGGGATGAACTCGAAGAAATCCTGCCGCATGAAGCGGGCCGTGATCTTGTCGCCTCCTGTCAGCGCCTTCAGCTTGCTCTCGGCCCAGCGGCTGCCCTGTTCCGTTTCGATGGACGTGACGATGCGCGCCCCGCGCAGCCCGGCCATGTCGGTCGGGTGGCGATCACCCTGCGTGGCCATGAACATGTCCATCGGCGCGACGGTGGCGTAGTCGCCGAGGATGGCGGTCAGGGTGTTGGCGAAGACCGATTTCCCGTTTGCGCCGGTGCCGTAGAGAAAGAACAGAGCGTGCTCGGTGGTCACGCCCGTCAGGCAGTAGCCCGCCATGCGCTGCAGGTAGGATTGCAGTTCGCCGTCCCCGCCCGTGACGGTTTCGAGAAACCCGAGCCAGACCGGGCAAGCGTCGGCGACCGATGCCCCGGCGATGCGAGTCATGAAGAGGCCGGGGTCGTGCAGCAGCGACGCGCCGCTGCGCAGGTCGACCACGCCGCCAGGCGTGTTCAATAGCCAGGGATCGCGATCCCACGGCTCGGTCGTGGTTGCGTGGCGACGGTCGGAACGGGCAAGCCGCTCCACGGCGGACACTGTCGCGGCGCTTGAAAGCTTCGCCTTCAGTCGCGCAGACCCGGCGCGCGCCGCCGCCTCGCGGCAGATCATCCGGGCCAGATCGAAGGCCTGCAGCGTCTCCTCGCGCCGCCAGAGCTTGCCCGACCAGGTCAGCCATTGCCCCCAGCCGGCGACGTAGCGCCATGTTTCGGCATGTCGGGCTGCGAAGGTTGCGGCGAGCGCATCCTCGGTGAAGCGCACCGGCACCGGCCCATCATGCCCCCCGCCAGCAGGGCCGCCGCCATCGGGACCGTCATCCTCGTCATCGATCTCGCCGTTTCGGGCGGCGTCGCGTTTCCAGAGGCGTTCGGCTTCCTCGCGCAGCCGATCCTCCGGCCAGGGAGGGGCAACGCGGGCCGTGTTGTAGGAGACGATTTCCTCCCACGCCTGTTCGCGCGGCACGTGGCCTTCGCGGGCACGGCGGATCCAGTAACCGATCACGCGCGACAGTGCGTCGAACCGCGTAGTGCCATCCACGCCGCCTTCGCGAACCTGGCGGCCGAACAGCTCGGTCACGCTGCCGCGCTCGGTGGCGGCCATGTTGAAGTCGAGCCCGTTCTCGCCTTCGAGCGGCGGCATCGCGATGATCGCTTCGAGCAGCTCGCCAAGGTCGTGATCGCGAGGATCGTGGTTCAGGATCTGCACCAGCCGCCGAAGGCCCTGTTTGGCGTGGATCGATCCCGCCACGCGGATCGGCTGGTGCGCGGACCGGAATGACGGGTCACCGCCGACCTTCGCGGCGATCATGTGCCGGGCGCGGCAGACCGTGGCGATGTCGCCGCCTTCGGCAGGCTCGGTCAGACGCCAGTAGAGGTGCAGCTTGCGCTGGCCCTCGGCGGTGACACCACCGGACGCGACTTCGAGTGTCGGGCAACCGAGGTGCTGCACAAGATGGTCGCGCTTCGCGCCGATGTCGCCATGGTCGAGATCGACCAGCACCACCTGCGTCTGGACGATGCTCTCCGCCCGCGCGTCGCCGGGAGCCGCGACAGTGCCGGGGGCCACGAACAGGGCCATGCCGGCGTCGCTCGCCCATGTCGCCTGAAGCGCGAGTTTCGCGGCGAGCGTGGCGTCCGCTTCGATGAAGGGAACATGTGGCGGACCATCGCCCGCGCCTTTCTCGGCCAGAGCACGGACCGGCACCCAGCCGTCGCAGTAGCCGAACACGACGTCGGCATAGATCGCGATCATTTCGGCGTCGGGCGCGATGTCGTCGGGCGCGATGGTATCGGACGGGACCGTCATGCCCAGCACCGTTCCCGCCACGCACAGAAGCGGCATTCGAAGTGGTCGGGGTCGGCCGTGTGGCGGGGAAGAAGTTCGCCCGCATCACAGGCGCGCAGGATCGTCACCGCCTTGTCGCTGGCGGACTGGGCGAGTGCGGCATCGAACGGCACGAGTTCGTGCCAGATCTCGCACGTGTCCTTGTTGATCGCCGTGAAGAGCGCGGGCGCCTCGGTCAGGCCGAGATAGGCCTGGTAGAGCGCGATTTGCGCGGCATAGACCGGCTTGGCCTTTCCGACACCGTGCTTCGCGATTTCCCTCCAGTTCTTGGCGTTCGCCGACTTGCACTCCCAGAGCGCCGGAACCGCCATGCCGTTCAGGGCGCCGACGATGACCCCGTCGGCATGGCCCTGCACTCGTCCTCCCACGACCGAGAAGCCGAACTGATCGCCATGGCGATTGCGCGTGCGAAGGTCGAACCCGGCCTGGCGCAGCCAAGCGATGGCCAGGTCCTCGAGAACGTGCCCGAGCGCGAAGATCCGAAGGGACTGGCCCGAGAACCCGGCACTTGGGTCCTTCGGCGCCCTCAGGTATTCGTATTGTAGCCTACGCTGGCAGATGTCGCCCAGCCGGCTGCCTCCGAGATAGTCGCGTTGGGGCCGTCCGGCCTGTTCCGCCACGAGGGCGGTGTCGATGCAGGCATTGACGGCGTCCGCGAAACTGGGCGGCTTCTCCCGATGGTTGAAGTCGAAACCGGCGCCCATCAGAAAGGCACCTCCGGATCGGGCCGGGGCGCGCTGGTCTGCATCGCCTCCTGGAACCCGTCGACAGCGGCCGTCGCGAGTGCGAGCGCATGTTCTTCGCTGAGATCGGCGAACCGCGTGGTCCATCCGATCTCTGCCATGAGTTCGGCCATGTTGCGGAGGGCGGCGCGCAGGGCTGCCTGTTCGCGTTCGTCGGGATCGATCATGCGCAGCCCTCATGTGCCGGGGCCGCATGCGGGCATGGATGGATGTCAGCGCGGCGCGCGAAGGGGATTGTGGTCATGGGAGAGCTCCAGATGCTCTCCTCACCTACCGGCTGGCTGTCCTGACTGTCGGATGTGCGGTTCGGAACACTTCGGGAACATGGACTTGTGCGTTCACAACTCTGCCGATAGCCTGAAATTTCCCCGATTCACCCTGGAGCCGCGTCGCGCATGGCGTCATTCAACCCGAGAAGCTTCACCAACCCTGATCGCCTCAAGAGCATTTCGCCGAAGCACCTACTGAAGTTCTTCGCGACGTGGGCGGAATATTTTTCGGCGCGGGGTTTTGAACTTCCGGTCGAAGCGGATGAGGATTTTCCCTACGACGATCTTGCTGCAGTGTTGATGAAGCCCGACGAAAACGTGCCGCCCGAAATGGTCGACGCCCTTTTCTACGTGCACGAGACCGCGACCAAGGAAACCGCCGAGGAGTTGATCGAGGCGGCAGGACGGGCTGGTCTCACGATCGAGGCCGGTGAGGAACCATCCGATGCGGACATCGCCCTGCAGATCTGGCTCCAGAAACCTGATCTGCTGCGACGTCAGCATGCCGAGACCGTGGCATTCACACGTTCGCGTTTCATCTATTTCGCGGGGCACAGCGGCAAGCCGCGACCGGCTCCGGACCCGACTGGCGAACAGACCGCGATCATTCAGGAGCAGATGGACGAGTGGTTCGACCGCAAACGCCGCGGCAAGGGCTCGCGGGTTTTTGCTTTTCCGCGCGGGACGAAGACGTGGTTCATGGTCCGGCATGGCGAGCCGATGCGGCGCGAGGGGCGACATCAGGATGATGGCGGGTCGGGGATCGCCTACTACCGACCGCAGAAGCACGACGTCGTCATCTATGACGGCGAGTCTGACGAACTTGCCGTCAATGCAGGGACGAAAGGCGAGACCGAGCTCTACCTGCGGACGTTCGGCGGGGTCATCTTCGGGGACGAGGAGTACTTCGATCGCTCGAACCGCTTCACCCTTGATCCGCTGCTGGAGAAGGGCGAGAAATCGCTCGACAACGACACTGTCTCCGAGATCGTCAAGGTGCGCCTGATCGAAATCGAACGCTTCTGGGGCGGAAAGGCCAAGGAGAAGGAGGTGCGCAAGGCGAACGACCTCTTCATGGCCTGGGACGACAATTGGGAGCGGCGCCTTGCGGGCGGTTCCATCGACCGGGCCGTTTTCAAGGTCAAGTTCGATGGGGATGGCAAGGAGCGGACGGTTGCCATTCTCCCGCCGAGCCTCGCGCGCTATGACCGTGATGCCGACAGCGATCTGATCGACCGCTGGCTCAAGGATCAGGGATTTTGCCGCCCCAACGTCGGAGATGAGGACGATGACGTCGGCGTTCTGGAGGACGATTGAGCGCGTTCCCGGTCACGCGACCGACACGCGCGACTGGAAGGTGGACCTGACGGATTGCTGGACCCAGGTCGAACGCTACCTTCCGGAGACCTCCAAGTACGCAGAACGTATCGACTGTCCCTGGCCCGGAGGGGAACATTGCCCGCGCCATGTCGTGCGACATGCCGGCGGCTCGGTCCGTGCCGTCTGCAGCGATCCGGGGCGACTCTGCGAAACCCTCGACATCAATTCAGACGATATCCGCATCCGTGAACTCGACCGCCGCAGACTATTCGCCGACATTGCCACGGCGCTTGGTCTCGTCGCGCCCGCCGCGTTTGCGCGCGGGGCGGCCCTTCTGCACATCGGCGATCATGCCATTGCCGCCGGCCGGAGTTTTCCGGTGTTCGCTGCGCTCACAAGCCCGCGCGCGCCGCTCGGCCGCGCAGACGTCCTCGACCTCGATCGTCGCAATCTGCCGTTCGTCCTGCTGGTGACATCGCTCGGCGCGATTGACCCGGACGTTCCGGCCCTTCTTGCGGCCCGGCGAGGGCGTGTTCTGACGTGGGCCGAATGCCTCCACTTCGCCCTCGCGCCGCGTAAGGGATTCGTCGCTGCCGTGCCACTTGTCGATCTCTTCGCACCCGAGATCGCGGCACTGGCGGACGCAAGTGACGTCGTCCAGCGTCCGGTGATGACTCTGCCTGCGAATGCACGCTGGTCTGATCTGCGCTTCGCGTTTCGCGAGGAGGCCGTGCTCAACGTCAGCTATCTTGGGCAGGCTCCGGCGCGCCTTGAACCGGACCAGATCGGTATGCGCGATGAGCGGAACGGCAAGCCGAACCGCCAGTGGCGGCTGCTCCTTGTTTGCGCCGCGCTTGGCGGGGCATTGCCTCGGTCCTTTCCGATCTCCACCATCAGGGGACGTCGTCCTTCGCGCGACGTGGTCGCTATCCTGGGGGAGTTTGAGCGCGGCTACGATCGGCAGCGCCAGATTCTCGCCGCCGCGCTAAGGGCGCAGTTCGGGATCGACGACGATCCGTTCACGGCCGAGGACGATTGTTACGCGGCACGCTTCCTCGTCGATGCAAGTGCGCTGCGTCAGGGTCGCGCCGACCAGCGCGACCGAAATTTCGCCGAAGACGACTGATCCTTTCTGAACTTTTTTCATCCCACCCAACCCCATGAAACCGCTAGGTTTCGTGGGGTTTTTGCTTCTCCAATCCCCCTGATTTCGAGGCCCTCCAACGAATTTTCGCCGGTGCCAGGCACTCGGGCCGCGTGCCCGTCCACCTGGACGAAGGCGAAACTTCATGGAGCGTTTCCACCCCATTTGCGACGCGCGCTCGCGCGTCTCCCGCAACATCACCATTCGCGCCGAACGGCTGGCCCGCTCGGGCTCCGTCCCCGGAATGGATGCCGAGGACATCAAGCAGGATCTGCGGCTGCATCTCTATCGCCGGGACGAGAAGTTCGACCCGGCTCGCGGTCAGTATGACACCTTCGCCGACCGCGTGCTGGCGAACCGCATCGCCACGCTGGCCGCGCCGACCGAACGGCTGCGGGCCGAGCGGGCTTGGATCGACTTCGACAGTCCCGCCGAGGGGCGCGGTGATGACGAGATGCTGCCGCTCGCGGAAACGCTGCCCGACAGCGCGATGCCGCATGCCGCCGTCACACGCGCAACGGACGAGGCGTTCGGGCTGGTGCGAGATGTCCAGCGGCTCCTTGCTGGCCTGACCCCGACCTGCCGCGCTCTCGCGCTGGCGCTGATCGACATGTCGCCCACGGAAGCGGCCGAAGCCCTCGGGATCCATCGCAGCACCGTCTACGCGCGGCTTGCCACCATCCGGAAGGCCGCCGAGGCGCTTGATCTCGCGGCATATCTCGGCACCGCCCCGACAGTCTCGGAGGCTCGCCGGTAGGTGACAACAGGACCGGCGATGACCCGGTCCGCCAGTTTCATGCCGGGCCCCCGGAGGAATGCAACACCCCCACGCGGGGAAACACTCCGACCGCGAGCTCCAGGGCGGCGTCAGGCCCGGCAGCAGTCTTCCCGACGATCCCTGGACAGCAACCGACGACAACACGGAGCGTCACCATGTTCAAGACTACCCCTCTGAAGCGCCTGCGCGAACTGCGCTGGCTGGAAATGCTTCCCGACAACATCGACGTCCCGGCGGTTTTCGACAGGCCGGACCAGGTCGTGCCGATCGAACGCGCCACGGTGGACGAGATCGAGTTTGCCCTTGTCGCCCTGGCGCGACAGCAATCCGACCTCTACCGCCTGACCGGCGCGCTCGGCGACGTGCTGAAGATGGCGCGCCGTCAGGGCGCCTGTGGCGCAGACAATGCCATTTCAGCCGCTGCGCGCGATCTGGAGGGCAGCAAGTGAGCGCCCCCTTCGGCGCCGGGCCGCTCCGGATCATCACCGCCGATGAACGGCTGCGCGAAGCGCGCGGCATCAAGGGGGTGCTCACGGGCACCTCCGGCATCGGCAAGACCACGCAACTCCTGACCCTCGATCCGCAGCGCACGCTGTTTCTGAACCTCGAGGCGGGCGAACTGGCCGTGCAGGGCTGGCCCGGCGACGAAATCCGCATCCGCGATTGGGAGGTCGCCCGCGATCTCGCGGCTTGGATCGGCGGCGCCAACCCGGCCATGCGGGACGACCAGTCCTATGGGCCCGGGCACTTCGCGCGGGTCTGCGCGGCCTTCGGTCCCGCCAGCCAACTGGACAAGTACGACACGGTCTTCGTCGACAGCATCTCCGTCGCCTCTCGCATTTGCCTTCAGTGGTGCAAGGGCCAATCCCAGGCCCAGTCCGACCGCACCGGCAAGCCGGATCTCCGCGCGACCTACGGGTTGCTCGGCCAGGAGATGATCGGCTGGCTCACGCATCTGCAGCACACGCCCGCCAAGAACATCTGGCTGGTCGGTCTTCTCGACCGCAAGCTCGACGACTTCGGCAAGCCTTTCTTCTCGATGCAGATCGAGGGATCGAAGACCGGCCTCGAATTGCCCGGCATCGTCGACGAAGTCGTGACCCTGACCGAACTGCGCCCCGAGAAGGGTGACCCGTTCAGGGCATTCATCTGCACCACCATCAACGATTTCGGCCTGCCTGCGAAAGACCGCAGCGGCCGGTTGTCGATGATCGAGCCCGCCCATCTCGGGCGGCTCATGGCGAAGATCCGTGGTCCGCGCCCCGATGGCGCTGCCCGCCTGAACTTCGATCTGCCCGCGGCCGCCACCGCACCCAATCCCCCGACGACGAAAGGAGCATGACAATGGCGAGCGACATGGATTTCAACGGCGCGGACACGCAGGACGCCGCCTTTGACCTCATCCCGGCCAACACGCTGGTCAAGGTCTGCCTCACCGTCCGCCCCGGCGGCGCGGGCCCCGAAGGCTGGCTGACCCAGAGCAAGACGAGCCCAGCCCTCTACCTCAACACCGAGGCGGTCGTGATGGAGGGACCATTCGCGCGGCGTCGCATCTACACGCGCATCGGCTTTCGCGGAAAGGCTGCGGGCGGTCCCGGCGACGATACCTACGGCAACCGCGGGCGCGCCATGATCCGCGGCATCCTCGAATCCGCCCGCGGCGTGCGTGCCGATGACCAGTCTAACGCCGCCCGCGCCGCGCGGATGATCCGCAGCCTCGGCGAGTTGAGCGGGCTGGAGTTCGTGGCGCGCATCGGCATCGAGCGCGACAAGGACAAGCCCGACGACACCGGGCGCAACGTCATCAAGGCCGCGCTCGGCGCCGACCATGCCGAATACGCCCGTCTGATGGGCAGCGTGCCTCAGCCGCCGCAGCCGGGTCAGTTCACCGCCTCGGGCCCGCAGCTTGCGGACAACGGCATGGGTCAGTCCGGCGCGCCGTCCTCCGGCTCCGCGCCCTTCTGGGCACGCTGAGGGGGACAGCCATGATTCCGCGCGACTATCAAAGGGCTGCCGTCGATGCCGCCCGCGACCGCACCGCCGCACATGGCAACACCATGCTGGTCCTGCCCACCGGGGCGGGAAAGACCGCCATCGCCGGTTTCTACATCGGCGAGGAGCTGGAGCACCGCAGACACGACCGCGTTCTGGTGCTGCAGCATACCGACGAGTTGATCGATCAGAACCGGAGCGCCATCGGCACTGTCACCGGACTGGCCACCTCGGTGGTCAAGGCCGAGCAGGACGACTGGGGCGGGCGCATCGTCTTCGGCAGCGTCCAGACTCTGGCGCGCGCCAACCGGCGCGAGCGGATGGCGCCGGTCTCGCATCTCGTCATCGACGAATGCCACCGCTCCGCGGCGCAAAGCTATCAGTCCATCATCGACGAGGCCCGGGCGCTCAATCCGGAGATCAAGCTGCTCGGGCTCTCGGCCACGCCGGGTCGCGGCGATGGTCGCAGCCTGCGCCGCACCTTCAGCAATGTCGGCTATCATCTGAAGATCGGCACGCTGATCGGTCGCGGTCTCCTGGTGCCACCGCGCACCTATACCATCGATCTCGGCGTCGAGGACGAACTGGCGGGGCTCGGCGCCACCGCCGGCGATTTCGACATGCGCGCGGCAGACAAGGTGCTGAACCGCTCGGTGCTGAACGAGGCCGTCGTCGAACACTGGCAGGCGAAGGCAGCGGACCGGCGCACCATCTTCTTCTGTGCGACGGTCGACCATGCCGATGCGGTTGCCGCGGCCTTCCGCACGGCCGGCGTCACCGCCGAGACGATCTCGGGCGAGATGCCATCGCGGACGCGCGCCGACCTCATCGCCCGGTTCGACCGGGACGAGGTGCAGGTGCTGACGAACTGCATGGTCCTGACCGAAGGTTTCGACAGCCAGCCCGTCGGCTGCATCGGCATCCTGCGCCCGATGCTGCACAAGGGCACCTTCATCCAGGCAGTCGGTCGCGGCCTGCGGCGGGTCGATCCCGCGCGTTTTCCCGGCATCGTGAAAACCGACTGCGTCGTGCTCGACTTCGCGGGCGCGGCGCTCCGGCACGGGTCGCTCGAACAGGAGATCACCCTCGACGAGGACGATCCTGAGCCCGGCCAGGCACCGTGGAAACTGTGCCCGACGTGTGAGGCCGAATTGCCGCTTGGAGCATCGGTCTGTGATTTCTGCGGTCACGTCTTCACGCGGGAACGAGCAGAGGCCCGACTGCTGACCGCCTTCGACATGATGGAGATCGACCTGCTGGAGCGGTCCCCATTCGCCTGGTGCGACCTGCATGGCGACGGCCAGGCGATGATGGCGAGCGGGTTCAATGGCTGGGCCGGGGTGTTCCATGATGGCGCGCTCTGGCACGCGCTCGGACAGCCGAAAGGCAGGGCAATCCGGCCGCTCGCCATCGGCACCCGGGTGCAGGCGCTCGCCGCCGCAGACGATTTCCTGCGCGCCACCGAGACGGGGACCGCCTCGATCAAGAGCCGTCGCTGGCTGAACGACCCGGCGACGATGAAACAGATGGACCTGCTGCAGCGCGCGGGGCACGAGGCCAATGGGCTGGATTTCAGCCTGTCGAAATACGCCGCCAACTGCCATCTGAACTTCCGTTGGAACCGCGGCGCGATCACCGCTGCCGTTCTTGGCCGTGCGGAGCGGTCGGCTGCATGAAACGCCCCAATCCGCTCCCGCCCGACCAGATGACGCCCGCAGAGCGCCGCGCCGAGCTATGCGGCCTGCTGGCGCTCGGGCTGGTTCGGTTGCGGATGCGGGATGGGGGCGAAGTATCTGACGATACTGGAGAACGTTGCCTACACTATCTGCCCGACCAATGCCGTCATGCAACTCCAACTCGTCGGAGAACTGCATGAACAAGCCCGATCCAATCCCCGCGCGCCTGGCCGCGCTCAAGACCACGCCGACGCCTGACTTGAAGCAACAGTGGCGCGACTTGTTCGACAGCGAGCCGCCGCCCTTCAACCGACGCTACCTTGAATCCCGCCTGGCCTACCGCATCCAGGAACTCGCATACGGCGGCCTGAAGCCGGAGACGATCCGGCGGCTGGAACGGCTGGGTGAGGAACTGGACGGCGGTGACAAAAATAAGCGCGGCATGCGCCTCGACCGGGACCGGCCTATCACGGGCACGCGCCTCCTCCGCGAATGGCAGGGCGTCGAGCAGATCGTCACCGTCACCGCCGACGGCTTCGAGTGGCAGGGGCGGCCCTACAAGTCGCTCTCCGCCATCGCGCGGGCGATCACCGGCACGCGCTGGAACGGCTGGGTGTTCTTCGGCCTCAAGAACCACAGGGGGCGGACATGACGAAGCCGCCCGAACAATCGAAGATCGTCCGCAAGCTGCGCTGCGCGGTCTACACCCGGAAATCCTCCGAGGAAGGGCTGGAGCAGGAGTTCAACTCGCTCCACGCCCAGCGTGAGGCCTGCGAAGCCTATATCGCCAGCCAACGGTCTGAGGGCTGGGTGCTGGTCCGCGATCAGTATGACGACGGCGGGATCTCCGGCGGCACGCTGGAACGACCCGGCCTGAAGCGCCTGCTGGAGGATATCGAGGACGGGCTGGTCGACGTGGTCGTGGTCTACAAGATCGACCGCCTCAGCCGTTCGCTCGCCGACTTCGCAAAGCTGGTCGAGGTGTTCGACCGGAACGGCGTGACCTTCGTCTCGGTGACGCAGTCGTTCAACACCACCACGTCGATGGGGCGGCTGACGCTGAACATCCTGCTCTCGTTCGCCCAGTTCGAGCGCGAGGTCACGGCCGAGCGCATCCGCGACAAGGTTGCCGCCAGTCGGAAGAAGGGGATGTGGATGGGCGGCGTGCCGCCCTTCGGCTACCGGGTGGAAAACCGGAAGCTGCTGGTTGACGAGGAAGCCGCCGCGAATGTCCGCTGGATCTTCGCCCGCTTCCTCGAGATCGGGTCCTGCACGGAACTGGCGCGGGAGGTCGGCGCGCGCGGCATGCGCACGCCGCGCGGCAACCGGATCGACAAGAAATACATTTATCGGATGCTCAGCAACCGCGCCTACATCGGCGAGGCGGTCCACAAGGGCGAAAGCTATCCCGGCGAGCACGACGCGATCATTGCCCGCGAGATGTGGGACAAGGTTCACACCATCCTCCAGGAAAGCCCGCGCAAGAGGGCTGCTCGCACCCGCGCCGACACGCCCGCGCTGCTGAAGGGACTGCTCTTCGGCCCGGATGGCGCCGCCTTCTCGCCGACGCATACCCGAAAGTGCGACAAGCTATACCGCTACTATGTCAGCCAGACGGTGCTGAAGCACGGCGCCGGATCCTGCCCTGTCGGCCGCGTACCCGCAGGCGAGATCGAGGCCGCCGTCATCGACCAGCTGCGCGCCGTGTTCCGCCAGCCCGAGATCGTTGCGGGGACGTGGAAGGCGGCGCGCGTCCACGCTGACGACATCACCGAGGCCGACGCGCGTGCGGCCCTGCAGCAGCTAGACCCGCTGTGGGAAGAACTCTTCCCCGCCGAGCAGGCTCGCATCGTGGCGCTGCTGGTCGAACGGGTGGACATCGGCACGGAGGGGCTCAACGTCCGGCTCCGTATGGATGGGCTCGGCGGCCTCGCGCGCGAGATGCTGGCCGGAGACATGGGAGCGGCCGCATGACCCGCGGCAGGCCGGTTCCTGAGACCGTGACGCTCCAAGTCCCGTTCCGCCTTGTGAAGCGCGGCGGGCGCAAGGAGATGCACCTGCCCGATAGCGTCCAGCCAGACCGCAAGGCGGACAACACGCTGGTCAAGGCGCTGGCCCGCGCCTTCCGCTGGAAGCGGATGCTCGACTCGGGTGAGTTCGATACCATCGCCGAACTGGCCGAGCGGGAGGGGATCGCGACGTCCTACATGACGCGCATCCTGCGCCTGACGCAGCTTGAGCCTGGCATCATTGAGACGGTTCTCGACGGACGGCAGGGCGATGCCGTTACGCTTGCGCGACTTATGGACCCGTTCCCGATCAGCTGGATCGAGCAGAAGAACACCTTCTCCGGCACCTGATCACCTCACTGCATAATCTCACGCCACTGCTGCTATTGCTTCATTGGGCCAAATTGGCCAAAAATGGTGGAGGCATAGGCGGGGAGTCGAATGCAGACCCTGAGCGCGAAAGACGCGAAGTACGGCTTCGGACGGTTGATTGATCTCGCCCGAGCCGAGCCGGTGGCGGTGGCCAAGCACGGGCGGACTGTCGTCGTCGTGTTGGCCGTCGAGGAATATGAAAGGCTGAAGGCGGTCGAGGCCGGCGCAGCCCCCAAAGCCCTCGGTGGCGCTCAGAGTGAAGAATGAACGATTCGTTGAACAATGGTCTGCAATTGAAATCTGCGATGTGGGACGCCGCGAATACTCTTCGCGGCTCCGCTGTCGATCGGACGGATTGGAAGGGTTACATTCTTCCTTTGCTGTTCTTCAAGCGCATCTCCGACGTCTGGGACGAAGAGACGGCTGAGGCTCGGGAGATCTATGGCGAAGCGGACCCCTCCCTGTTTCCGGAGGTGCACCGTTTCGTGCTGCCTGAAGGCTGTCACTGGAACGACATCAGAGAAGTTCCGGCCAACGTCGGCGCGGCCCTCCAGAAGGCCATGCAGGAGATCGAGCGGGCCAATCCGGACACACTGTTCCGCGTATTCGGTTCGGCGGACTGGGGCAACAAGGAGAAGTTCTCCGACGAGTTGCTGAAGGATCTGATCGAGGGGTTCTCCGAGATCGGGCTCGGCAACACCGCTGTCAGCACCGACGTGCTGGGCGACGCCTACGAATATCTGGTGGGCAAGTTTGCCGACGTCACCCGCCGCAACAAGGCGGGCGAGTTCTACACGCCACGCAGCGTCGTGCGCATGATGGTCGAAATCCTCGACCCTCAGGAGAGCGAAAGCATCTACGACCCCGCCTGCGGCACGGGCGGTATGCTGCTCGGGGCTATCGAGCATGTGATGCGCAAGGGCGGCGATCCGCGCACTTTCTACGGGAAGATCTACGGCCAGGAGAAAAACCTGACCACCGCCGCGATCGCCCGGATGAACCTTGTCCTGCACGGGATCGAGGACTTCCAGGTGGCCCGTGAGGACACGTTGCGGAACCCGGCCTTCACGGATTCCAGCACCGGCGGCCTTGCCACCTTCGACTGCGTCATCGCGAACCCACCGTTCTCGCTCAAGGAATGGGGGCGTGACCTGTGGGAGGCCGACCCCTGGGGCCGGGCCCAGTACGGCATCCCGCCCGAAAGCTACGGCGACTATGCCTTCGTCCAGCACATGATCGCGTCGATGGCGCCCACCGGGAACAGCCGCATGGCCGTCGTCCTGCCGCAGGGCGCGCTGTTTCGGAAGTCGGCCGAAGGCTCGATCCGGCAGGCCCTGCTGGAAAAGGACATGGTCGAGGCGGTCATCGGCCTTGCGCCGAACCTGTTCTACGGGACGCAGCTGGCTGGGTGTGTCGTCATCCTGCGCCGCAAGAAGCCCGAGGCCCGCAAGAACAAGGTACTGATCGTCGACGCCTCTGGCCTGTTCCGCAAAGGCCGGGCGCAGAACTTCCTCGATCAGGATCACAGCGACCAGATCGTGGCCTGGTACCGCGCCTTCGAGGATGTCGAGGATCGCGCCAAGGTGGCGACGCTGGACGAGATCAAGAAGGAAGGCTGGACGCTGAACATCTCGCGCTATGTCCTGCCGCCCATCGGCCAAGACATCCCGCCACTGCCCGAAGCCGTCGAGGCGTTCAAGACAGCGCTGGCCGACGCTCGGGCGGCCGAGGATCACCTGCGCAAGGTGCTGGTCGAAGGAGGCTGGCTGCAATGAGCGGGCTGACCCAACGCGAACTCGAAAGTTATCTCTGGGGCGCCGCCACCCTGCTGCGCGGCCTCATCGATGCCAGCGACTACAAGCAGTACATCTTTCCGCTGTTGTTCTTCAAACGTCTGTCCGACGTCTGGGATGGGGATTACCAGGACGCCCTCGATGAAACAGGCGACGAGGGCTACGCGACCGCCACCGCCAACGACCGCTTCGTGATCCCTGAAGGCGCGCATTGGAACGACGTACGCGCTGCACCGCGCGATGTCGGCCGGGCGCTGCTGTCGGCGTTCCTTGCGATCGAGGCCGCGAACCCCGAACGCCTTCAGGGCGTCTTCGGCAACGCAAACTGGACCGACAAGGCACAGACGCCCGACAGCACGCTGAAGAACCTGATCGAGCATTTCTCCAAGCACGACCTGACCCTCGCCGCCGTGCCCGAGGACGAGCTTGGCAATGGCTACGAATACCTGATCAAGAAGTTCGCCGACGACAGCGGCCACACCGCGCAGGAGTTCTACACCAACCGCACCCTCGTGCATCTGATGGCACAGATGCTGGAGCCCCAGCCGGGCGAGAGCATCTATGACCCGACCTGCGGCACCGGCGGCATGCTGATCTCGTGCCTGGCCGAGGTAAAGCGGCGCGGGGGCGATATCCGCACCACCGGCCTTTACGGGCAGGAGCTGATCACCATAACCGCCGCCATCGCGCGGATGAACCTGGTCATCCATGGCGTGGACGATTTCCACATCGCCAGCGGCAACACGCTGGCCTCGCCCGCCTTTGTGCAGGGGGACCGGCTGCGGACCTTCGACGTGGTTCTGGCCAACCCGCCCTATTCGATCAAGAAATGGAACCGCGGCGCGTGGGAGCAGGATGCTTGGGGGCGCAACTTCCTTGGCACCCCGCCGCAGGGGCGGGCGGACTACGCCTTCTTCCAGCACATCTTGTCGTCAATGCACCCCCAGACCGGGCGCTGCGCGATCCTGTTCCCGCATGGCGTGCTGTTCCGCAACGAAGAGGCCGAGATGCGGCGCAGGCTGGTCGAATCCGACCGGGTCGAATGCGTGCTGGGGCTGGGGCCGGGGCTGTTCTACAACTCGCCGATGGAAGCCTGCGTAGTGATCTGCCGGTCGCAGAAGCCCGAAGCGCGCAAGGGGCGGATCCTGTTCATCGACGCGGTGGCCGAGATTGCGCGCGAGCGGGCGCAAAGCTTTCTGCGCACGGATCATCAGGTGCGCATCCTGTCGGCCTATCAGGCCTTTGCCGATGAGCCCGGCTTTGCCACGGTGGCGAGCGTGGCCGATGTGCTGGCCGCCGACGGCAACCTGTCGATTGCCCGCTATGTGAAGCGGCCCAAGGCGGCGGTGGCGGGCGGTGCCACGCTGGCGGCGACTTGGGCGGCGTTTGACGAGGATGGGCGCGACTTCTGGACGGGTATGGACGCGCTGGTGGACATGCTGGATGGCCTGACGCCTGCGGAGGATGCCGATGCTTGAGCGGCCGATTTCCAGGGCGGGGTGGACGCGCGTCGCCTTTGGCGACGTGGTGCGCCTGTCGAAAGCGCGCGTGGCCGATCCCGAGGCGGCCGGGATCGAGCGTGCCGTCGGGCTGGAGCATATCGAGCCCGGCGACCTCCGCATCCGGCGCTGGGGCGACGTGTCCGATGGCACGACCTTCACCACGCTGTTCAAGCCCGGTCAGGTCCTGTTCGGCAAGCGACGTGCCTATCAGCGCAAGGTGGCGGTGGCGGATTTCGAAGGGGTCTGTTCCGGCGACATCTATGTGCTGGAACCGGCCAACGACCGGCTGATGCCCGAACTGCTGCCGTTCCTGTGCCAGACCGACGCCTTCTTCGATCATGCCGTCGGCACCTCGGCCGGATCGCTGTCGCCGCGTACCAACTGGACCAGTCTGGCCAGCTTCGAGTTCCTGCTGCCGCCAATCCAGGAGCAGGCGCGGTTGGTTGATCTTCTGAAGGGCGCAGAGGCCACAACTGAAGCCCTTCGGAATGTGGTCGATGCTGCAAAGGTCCTGCGTCAGTCCACAATTGACCATTTTGCGCGCATTTCAGACAGGCCGTCCGTTACGCTCAGCGAAATCTGCGAGATGCAGAACGGGCGGCCGTTCCCCGGTGATGAATACCAGCGAGAAGGGCCTCGGCTGCTGCGACCGGGCAACCTCGGCGTGAATGGTTACTTCAAATGGGATGATGGCGCGACTGTTTGCCTTCCAGCGCGCTTTGAGGCCGAAGCAGCGTCCTTTACTGTGGACTCTGGTGATGTCGTCATAAATCTGACCGCTCAGTCATTGGAAGAAGGCTTTATGGGCCGTGTCTGTCTTGCTCGGGCAGGTGATCGTTCCTTGCTGAATCAGCGCATCGGACGGTTTCAGGGTTTCTCGGCGGATTTCCAGCCCGAGTTCATTTTCCGCGTCCTGCAAAGCTCGCGCTTCCAGAACCATGCGGTTCGTATGTGCGAAGGTAGCAAAATCAAACACCTGTTCTGGCAGCATCTTGCACCATTCCGCGTGCCCAAACTGGATGCGGCTGAACAGGCAGCGGTGATCTCAACGGTTAGGGCAATTGATGCGCAACTCGAAGGGGCGAAAGCACGGCTGTCATCTGAGATGCTTGATCGCGCCAGGCTGTTCGATTTGGCGCAAGCTGACGAGGTCAACGCATGACCTTCACTGAATCCAACACCGTCGAAGCCCATCTGCGCGACCTTCTCTCGGGCGCGGCCTCGGCCCGCCCGGCGCAAACCGCCATCGGCCTCGCACGTTCGGGCGGCAAGATCGCGGGCCTCGGCTGGCATTACGTTGCCCCGGCTGACCTTCCCCGCCAGCCGCAAGAGGTGCTGGTCGAACCCCATCTGCGCGACGCCCTGATCCGCCTGAACCCCGACATCGCCGCAAGCCCCGGCCGGGCCGATGACGTGCTCTACCGCCTGCGCGCCATCGTCATGGGCGCGCGGTCGGATGGCTTGGTGAAGGCGAATGAGGAGTTTGCCGCGTGGCTGCTGGGCGAACGGTCGATGCCCTTCGGCGCGAATGGCGAACACGTCACCATCCGCCTGATCGATTTCGATGAGATCGAGAAGAACAGCTTCGTCGTCACCCAGCAATTCACCATCCGGGCGGGCAAGACCGAAAAGCGCGCCGACCTGGTCCTGCTGGTCAACGGCCTTCCGCTGGTCCTGATCGAGGCCAAGACGCCGGTGCGGTCCAGCCAAAGCTGGCTCGACGCCGCGTTGCAGGTGCATGACGACTACGAACGCAACGTGCCGGAGCTGTTCGTGCCCAACGTCTTTTCCGTGGCGACCGAGGGCAAGGAGTTCCGCTATGGCTCGGTCCGGATGCCGGTCGACATGTGGGGCCCCTGGCGCGACGGTGACGGCAAGCAATCGCTGGGCGAGGTGGAAAAGGCTGCCGCGTCGATGCTGCGCCCGGCGATGGTGCTCGACATGCTCGACAGCTTCACCGCCTTCGCCACGCAAAAGGGCAAGCACCGCATCAAGATCATTGCCCGCTATCAGCAGGTGGACGGCGTCAACAAGATCGTCGCGCGGGTGGTGGCGGGCCAGCCGCGCAAGGGGCTGATCTGGCATTTCCAGGGGTCGGGCAAATCGCTGCTGATGCTGTTCGCAGCGCGCAAGCTGCGGCTGCACCCGGCGCTGAGGAACCCCACGGTGCTGATCGTGGTGGACCGGATCGACCTCGACAGCCAGATCTCGGGCACCTTCTACGCCGCCGACATGGCCAACATGGTGCGCACGGAAAGTCGCAAGGAACTCGCCGATCTGCTGGGCAAGGACGCGCGGAAGGTGGTGATCACCACGATCCACAAGTTCGCCGAGGCCGACGGCGTGCTGAACGACCGCGACAACATCATCGTGCTGGTGGACGAGGCGCACCGCACGCAGGAAGGCGATCTGGGCCGCAAGATGCGCGAGGCGCTGCCGAACGCGTTCCTGTTCGGCCTGACCGGCACGCCCATCAACCGCGCCGACAAGAACACCTTCTACGCCTTCGGCGCCGACACCGATGAAGGCGGCTACATGAGCCGCTATGGCCTGAACGACTCGATCCGCGACGGGGCGACGAAGGAGCTGCATTTCGAGCCACGGCTGGTGGACCTGCACATCGACCAGAAGGCCATCGAGGAAGCCTATGCCGAGCTGACGCAGGGCCTGACCGACGAGGACCGGGATCGGCTGGGCAAGGCGGCGGCCAAGATGTCGATCCTGGTCAAGGCGCCCGAACGCATCCGCGCGATCTGTGGCGACATCGCCAAGCACTTCCAGGAGAAGGTCGCCCCGAACGGCTTCGGCGCGCAGGTGGTGACCTTCGACCGTGAGAGTTGTCTGCTCTACAAGCAGGAACTCGACCGCCACCTGCCGCCCGAGGTTTCCGACGTGGTGATCTCGGTCAACAGCGGCGAGCCCGAATATGCGGCCTTCAAGCGCGACCGCGATGCCGAGGAGAAGCTGCTCGACCGGTTCCGCGACCCGAAGGACCCGCTGAAGATCATCATCGTGACGTCAAAGCTGCTGACCGGCTTCGATGCGCCGATCCTGCAGACGATGTATCTGGACAAGCCGCTGCGCGACCACACGCTCTTGCAGGCGATCTGCCGGACGAACCGTCCCTATGGCGAGCAGAAGACGCATGGCCTGATCGTCGACTACCTCGGCATCTTCGACGACGTGGCGCAGGCCCTGAAATTCGACGAGGAGGGCGTGCAAAAGGCGGTGTCGAACATCACCGAGCTCATCAACGCGCTGCCGACCGCCCTGCAGAAGTGCCTCGCCTATTTCGCGGGCGTGGACCGAAGCCTGACCGGTTACGAGGGCCTGATCGCCGCGCAGGAGTGCATCCCCAACAACGACCTGCGAGACGCCTTTGCGGCCGACTTCAGCGTTCTGGCGCGCATATGGGAAGCGCTGTCGCCCGATCCGGTGCTGACGCAGTACGAGACCGACTATCGCTGGCTGGCGCAGGTCTACGAGCCGCTGAAGCCCTCCAGTGGCACAGGGCGGCTGCTTTGGCATCGGCTGGGCGCCAAGACCATCGAGCTGATCCACGAAAACGTCCATGTCGATGCGGTCCGCGACGACCTCGATACACTGGTTCTGGATGCCGAACTGCTCGAAGCGGTCCTCGGCAACCCTGACCCGGAAAAGAAGGCCAAGGAAATCTCGGTCAAGCTGGCGGGTCGCCTGCGGAAGCATGCCGGGGATCCGAAGTTCAAGGCGCTGGGCGAGCGCCTCGAAGACCTGAAGAACCGGCATCAGCAGGGTCTCCTGCTGTCGATCGACTTCCTGAAGGAGCTTCTGGCGCTGGCGAAAGACGTGGTGAAGACCGAACGCGAGACGCCGGAAGAAGAGGACATCGACCGTGGCAAGGCGGCGTTGACCGAGTTGTTCGAGGAAGCCCGGAACGGCGACACGCCCGTGATGGTCAAGCGGGTAGTGGACGATATCGATGAGATCGTGCGTGCGGTCAGGTTCGACGGCTGGCAAGCCACGCACGCGGGCGAACGCGAGGTGAAAAAGGCGCTTCGTCAGACGCTCTTTCGCTACAAGCTGCACCAGGATGCAGAGCTTTTCGAGAAGGCCTACGGGTATATTCGCGAATACTATTGAGGGCTTAAAGTAGATGACTGCTTTCAAACATGTTCTCGGTCGACTGACCCGTGTCGATCTCCGGAATATCTGGACGAGCGAGTCCAGTGACTTCACCCCGTGGTTGGCGCGAGAAGAAAACCTGACGGTACTGGGCGAAGCGCTCGGCATTGATCTCGAACTGGAAGCACAGGAGAAGGCCGTTGGACCATTTCGGGCCGACATCCTGTGCAAGGACATCGGAACCGGTGCTTGGGTGCTCGTCGAGAACCAGCTTGAACGCACGGATCACAGTCACCTGGGGCAGCTCCTGACGTATGCCTCGGGGCTGGAAGCCGTGACGATTGTATGGATCGCAGCCAGATTCACAGAAGAGCATCGTTCGACACTCGACTGGCTCAACAAGATCACAGACGAGAGCTTCCGGTTCTTCGGATTGGAGGTTGAGCTGTGGAGGATCGGGGACTCGCCCGCTGCACCCAAATTCAACATCGTTTCCAAGCCGAACGACTGGTCTCGCTCGGTAGCGCAGGCCGCGAGAGCCATCGACGAAGCGGAACTGTCTGACACGCGGGTGAAACAGCGAGCCTATTGGGGCGCGTTTCATCAGGCGCTTGACCAAGCTGCAGGTCCTGTTTCCGGTGGCCGTAAACCTCAGCCGCAGTCGTGGATGGGCTACTCTATTGGTAGGACCGGCTTCAACCTTGGAGCGGTAATGATCCGCCCGAAGCGACAGATCAGGACGGAACTATACATCGCTGGCGACCAGGCGAAGGCCTTCTTTCACTTACTCCACGAACAACGGCAAGCCATCGAGCACGAGCTCGGCTATCCCCTCGAGTGGGAGGAACTCCCCACGCGGCGCGATTGCCGTATCTCGGTCTACATGACGAATGTCGATCCGGAAGACGAGCGAGACTGGCCCCGCCAGCATCAGTGGCTGACCTCCAAGATCAACGATTTCCACAGGGTTTTCCTTGCTCGTGTGCGGGATCTGGACGCCGAAGACTGGAAGCAAGATGGCGTGGTGGACGTCTCGGCCGGACCATCTCAGGCTGACGGTTGAGGAGTACGAACCGCTGGCAGAGTTCGATTTGTGTTCCTTCTGGGGTGCGACCCTGAAATCCAAGTGTTCGCACGCCACCCCAAAAGGTCTAATAATTACATTCGCTTAGAAAAAATTCACCAAATCGACGCAGGCAACAGGTCCGGAGAATATCGGCCCTGAGAGAGCGCTTTCTGACCTCTTGGCCCAGAGGCCAGTGCTCAGCCCCTCCCGCATAACCCTCGAAAACAACGGAAAAATCCGGCCGGAGCCGGATCGGGAGAACGCTTTCGCGGGGGCAAGTGGCGGAGGGGATGGGCCTGACGTCCAACCTTCTCCACTTTAAGTTATCGATTTTATTCACTCCTTCGGGCGACTGCACTGCTGACTCCGCGCGACCTCGCCTAGCCGACAGTAACACCAAAGATCATACCCACCGCTGCGGTCGCGGCCATGGCAAGCGCGCCCCAGAAGGTGACACGAATGGCTCCCTTGACGATGCTGGCACCTCCGGCTGAGGCGCCGAGCCCGCCCAGCACCGACAGCGCCACCAGAGTAGTGACCGCGACGATGAGAGTGATCTGAGCCGCAGGCACGAGCCCCGCAATGATAAGAGGGATGACCGCCCCGACGGCGAAGGTCGCCGCCGACACTAGGGCAGCCTGGATCGGATGCGCGGTCACGGTCTCGGAGATGCCGAGTTCGTCGCGGGCATGCGATCCGAGCGCGTCGCGTTCGGTCAACTGGTAGGCCACCTTTTCCGCGAGATCGCGGTCAAGCCCCCGGCCTACGTAGATCCGCGTCAACTCCTCCAGCTCTGCCTCAGGGGTTTCCGCCAGCTCGCGGGTCTCGCGGGCAAGATCGGCCTGTTCCGCATCGGTCTGGGAACTGACCGAGACGTATTCTCCTGCCGCCATGGACATCGCACCGGCCACGAGGCCAGCCAGCCCCGCGATCAGGACCTCCGGCTTTCCGGATCCCGCTGCGGCGACGCCGACCACGAGGCTCGCGGTCGAGACGAGCCCGTCGTTGGCGCCGAGAACGGCGGCCCGCAGCCAGCCGATGCGATGCACCATGTGGATTTCGGAATGCGAGAGGCGGCTCATGGCGTGGCTCCTTGCGCGATGTCGTCCTGCGCGGAGGAGACAGCCTTTGGTTTCGAAGTGGTGGGTTCATGGGGCGCGATGCGCAGCGCACGGAGGGCGTTCAGGATCACCGCAACGTCGATGACCTCCTGCAGGAGCGCCCCCTGCACCGGAGTGAGATAGCCGAAAGCCGCCGCGATCATGCCCATGACCGACAGGCCGATCCCGGCGACAACGCTTTCGACAGCGATGCGGCGCGCGCCGCGCGCGATCTCGATCCCCGGCCCGAGCCGGTCGATACGGTCGACGAGCAGCACGACGTCCGCCGCCTCCGCCGATGCAGCGGCCCCGCGTGCGCCCATCGCGACACCGACATCGGCCGCCGCGAGAGCCGGCGCGTCGTTGACGCCGTCGCCCACCATCATCACAGGGCCATTCTTGCGTTCCGTCAGCACAAGCAGGACCTTCTGATCGGGCGTCAGCCCGGCGCGCAGCCCGTCGAGGCCAAGCCCCTCGGTCACGCGCTCAGCCACGTCCGCGCGGTCGCCGGTGGCGAGCAGGATGCGCGCGATGCCTTCGCGGCGCACACCGTCGAGCATCGCGCCCGCGCCATCGCGCAGCGGATCGGACATGACAAGGTGCCCGGCCATGTGCCCGTCGATGGCGACGGCGACGAGGACCGAGCCGGCGGCAATGACGGAATGATCGCCGGGCCGCCGTCCCACGCGAGACGCGACGAAGGCATCCCCACCAACGATGACCTTCCGGCCTTCGACATGGCCCACGACCCCTTCGCCCGGGATTTCCGCCACATCTGAGGGGACGGGCAGCGTGAAGCCCCTTGCCTTCGCGGCGGCGACAATGGCCTGCGCAACGGGGTGCTTTGAGGCCTGGTCGAGCGCTGCGGCTAGGCGCAGGATATCGTCCTCCGCCATGCCGTCGTGGCTGTCGATCGACACGATTTGCGGCCGGCCGTCGGTCAGCGTGCCGGTCTTGTCGAGGATCAGCGTTCGGATGCGCGCCATCGTCTCCAGCGGTCCCGCGCCCTTGATCAGCACCCCGAAATGCGCGGCGCGCGACAGGCCGGCGACGAGCGCGACCGGCACGGCGAGGATCAGCGGACAGGGCGTGGCGACGACGAGCACGGCGACGGCCCGGATCGGATCGCCAGTGAACCACCACGCAGCGAAGGCGATGCTGACCGTGACCGCCAGAAACCCCAGGGACCAACGGTCGGCCAGCCGCGACATCGGCGCCTTGGACGCCTGCGCCTCCTCGACCAGCCGGACGATCCCGGCATAGGTGCTGTCCTTGGCTTCTCTCGTCGCCGTCAGGTCGAAGGCTTCGCCCGCATTGGTCGAGCCACTCATGGCGTCGGCGCCGTGGGCGAGGCGCACCGGCAGGGACTCGCCCGTCAGCGCGGAGGTGTCGACAAAGGCCGTCTGCGAGGCCACCATGCCATCCACCGGTACCACGTCGCCCTGTCGGATGAGGAGACGGTCGCCCGGCGCGATGTCGTCGAGGGGCACCTCCTCCAGCCCGCCGTTGCGGTGCCGGGTCGCGCTCCGGGGCACGCGGGAGAGAAGGTCATGCATCTCGCGCCGGGCGCGACCTTCGGCGAAGGCTTCGAGGAATGTGCCGCCGGAATACATCACCGCGACCACCGCCGCGGCGAGGGTCTCGCCGAAGACGAGCGCCGCCGACATCGACAGCGCCGCGACGATGTCGAGGCCCACCTCGCCGGAGCGCAGGCTGCGCAGGATTTCGACCACGAGCGCGGCGAGCGCGGGAACGACGCCGGCGATCCAGATCAGGTTCGCTGCTTCGGGTCGGTCGGAAAAGTAGAACGCAAGTCCCGCAATCAGGCCGGTCGCGGCAATGAGCAGGATAGCGGTCTTGAAGCGGTCGGTCCGTGTCGTCTCCATGCGGCCTATCTCCCCTCGGCTGAGGCGATTGCCGCTGGCTCTTCGGAAAATAGTCGTCCGACTCCCACGCCCCGTGCGCTGGCATCATCATCGCGCAAGAGGAACAGGGCGTCGAGCCCGCTTCGTCTTGCGAGCGCCGCGCCTTTGTCCGGCCCAAGCACCATGAGGGCCGTCGCCCACGCATCGGCTTCGGCACAGGTTCGAGCCACGACGGTTACCGAGGCCGGCGACGCGATCAGCGGCGCGCCCCGCCTCGGGTCCATCGTGTGCGACAGGCGGCGTCCCTGCACCTCGACCCAGTGACGGTAGTCGCCCGAGGTGGCGACGGCGGCATCCTGCAGCGCGAGGATCGAATGCGGTGTGCGGCGCTCGGCGTCAGGCGCCTCGACCGCGATGGTCCAGGCCTCGCCGTCCGGCCGGAGCCCCATTGCACGCATCTCGCCATCGATCCCGACGAGTCCATCCGAAATCCCATGATCGCGCAGGGTCTCGGCGAGCCGGTCGACGCCATAGCCTTTGGCGATGCCGTTGAGGTCGAGTTTCAGGGATGCGGCCTTGCGCACGCGGGCATCGTCCATCTCCAGCGCCTCATGTGCCGGGCGGCGTGAGGCGGTCATCGCGGCGCGGATGCCATCCGGCGCGGCGTCCCCGGGCCCGAAGCCCCAGGCCGTCACCGCGTCGCCCATGCCAATGTCGAACGCCCCGCCCGAGGCGCGCCCGATCTCGAGGCCGAGGCGCAGGACCGCGGCCAGTTGCGCGGGCACCGCCACCCATTCTCCCACCGGCGCCGCGTTGAGCCGCATCAGGTCGCTGCCCGCGTTCCACGTCGACATCTGTCCGTCCACCTCTTCCACGGCCGCCTGCAGCGCCGCGCGGATCGGGGCCGGGTCGAAGTCCGGCTCCGCGAAGAACAGTGCCGACCAGCGCGTACCCATGGTCGGTCCGTTCAGGGCGATGCGAACGCGCTCAGTAGACATCTTCGACATACCGCCCCTCCGCCTTCAGGACCGCCGGCGTCAGCCCGGCCGGTGCGAGGATCTCGGCCAGCGCATCCGCCACGCCAGTTGCCATGTCTCGTCCGCCGCAGACCATCACGCGCGCCCCATTGCGGATGAGCTCCGCGACCTGAGTGGCCTCGCCGCGCAGCGCGTCCTGGACATAGTGGGGACGCGCCCCGCGTGAGACGGCCGTGACCAGCCGCGTCAGACGCCCCTCGTCCTGCCAAGTCACCAGCTCCTCGCCGTAGAAGAAGTCGCTGTCGGGATGGCGCATCCCGAAGAAGAGGTGGATCGGCCTGTGGCGGGCGTTGCCGCGCACGAAGCCCGCAAGCGGTCCGATCCCCGTGCCCGCCCCGATCAGGATCAGCGGCGCGCGGCTCCGGTCCGGACGGAAACCCGGATTGCGGCGGAGGAAGGCGGCCACCGTGTCGCCCGGCTCCAACGCCGTGAGCTGACCCGAGCAGAGGCCGCCGGGATGTTTCTTGACCACGATCTCGATGAAGCTGTCGCGGCGTCCGGAGGCGAGAGAGTAGAGCCGCGGGACGGCGCCTCCTTCGGGCAGAATGCCGATCAGGTCGCCCGCGTGGAACCGGGCGAACCCGGCGCCGCGCAGACGTTGCCAGAGCGAGGCATGCGGAAGCGCGAAGCGCAGGATCGTGGTCGGCGCCTGCACCTCGGCGCCGTAGTCGCGCCGTGAGACGAGGGTCAGCGTGGTCGTCTGCATCTGGACAGGCCGGTGCGACAGTTCGAGTCTTATCCCGAGCGCGTCTCCGAGCGCCCGGCCCCAACGCGCGAAATCCTGCGGAGACTGGCGGTCGATGGTGTCGAGAGCCAGCAGTTCGGGCCAGCCCTTCGCCTCCGCCGCTGCCGCGACGGACTTGGCGAAGGCACAATAGGCCGGAAAGCTCCGGTCGCCGAAGCCGAGTACCGCGAGAGGGATGTTCGGCGCGCGGTCGGAAGCGTTCAGCCGGTCGAGAAAGCCTTTCGCTGAGGCCGGCGCCGCCCCGTCGCCATAGGTCGCGGCGAGCAGGATGATCCGCTCCGCCCGCGCATATCGCTCCGGCGCGAAGCCCGACATCGGGCCGACATGGACGCTCTGCCCGGCTTCTGTAAGTGCGGCCTGCAAGGTCGCGGCGAAGCCCCAGGTGCTGCCGCCCTCGCTGCCGACGAGCAGAATCGTCTTGGCGCGACCGGCAGGCTGATTTCCCCGGATGCGCGGCCGACCGCGCCGCCCGGCGAGCCAGATCACCACACCCGTCGCGCCCATCGCGGGCACGCCGAGCGCCATGAGCCCGAGCACGAGCCCCAGCGTCGCCGCCCCCTGTCCGGTGTGCAGCATGTAGATGGTCTCCGAGACGCGCTCCCATCCTGTCAGGTCGGCCCAGGCCAGGAGAGCGCCGTCGCCCTGATCGAGATATCCCGTGCCCCGGTCCGTCTTGACCGTGAAGACGTCCGTCGCGTCGCCGGGATAGGGAAAGCTCAGCTCGCGCAGCTCGGCGACGGGCGTCTGCCGCAACGTAATCATCTGATCGAGCGCGAACCCCGTCTCCCCGCTTACCTCGGCGGGGACGGCCGGCATGGAGCCTCCGTCTGGTAGAAGATCGAAGGTAGACGCCGTCATCCAGAGGGCGGTCGTGGAGGACAGGACGAGGCCGACGACAGCAATCCGGGCGATCTCGGCGTGCAGCCGCCCGGCGAGCGGTCCGCGCAGGGGCGCGAACCAGTGCCGCCAACCGCCAGCCCGCCGCACGACAAGGGCGGCCCCGGAGAGCGAGAGGATCAGCATGGCGGCGGCCCCTGCAGCCATGGCGAAGCGGCCGCCATCCCCGAGGAACAGCGACCGGTGCAGGTTGGTCAGCCAGCGTTCGGCCTGGTTCGGGTCGGCCGAGGCCACGCCCTCGCCCGTCGCCGGGTCGATCACGGCGGCGCCCGGCGCGCCCTGATCGAACCAGTAGGCGGTGATCCGACCTGAGGGCGACCGGCGGATCTGCTCGACGCCCGGATAGACGGCTTGGATGCGGTCCGCGAGAGCGGCGACAGTCAGTCCGGCTTCCGCCTGCGGCGCGGTGATGCGCTCGGCCGCAGGGAAGACCGACAGAGCCGCGCCGCTCAGGCTCAGGATGGTGACGAGCGCGAGGGCCAGAAGACCCGGCCAGCGATGGAGTGCGCGGATCATGGCCCCGCTCCTCACATGTCGTAGGCGAAGCTGGCGACGTACCGGCGCCCGGTCACCGGCGTGCCCGCGCCATCGGTCGTGAGCGGTACGGCCACCTCGTTCGGGCTGTCGCGCATGTCCTCGACGGCCGCGTCGATGTGGAGCGTGTAGCCCGCGTCGAAGAGCGCGTCGGCGAGGTCGAGCGTGATCTCGAGCGTGCGGCCCGCGCCGACGCTGGCGCCGGTGATGCCGTTGACCTGCGCGGTGTCGCCGCCGGTGGCGCGGTACCAGTCGCTCAGATGCTCGTAGTACTTGGACTTGCCTCCAGCCATCCAGAGACTGCCGACATAGGCGCCCGAGGCGTCGGTGACGTAGAGCGCGAGATACGCCCCGTCGCCGCCGTAATTGTTGAGGGTCGTGGTGAGCGTCACCGGCCTTGCCATGGCGAGGCCGGGAATCGTCAACGCCGTGGTCAGCGCGAGCGTTGCGAGAATCGATTTCATCGGGATGGTCCTTGTTCGGAGATGGGGCTCGAGAGCGGTTCAGTTCACCTGAACCTGCGGAGGTGCGCCGTTCCCGAAGAGACCGTTCTGCGGAGGGGCGACTGTGCCGGCGGGCGCGGAATTGCGAGCGCCACCGCGGCAATCGTCGTCGTCATCATCGTCATCGTCATCGTCGTCATCGTCGTCATCGTCGTGACCGCGACGCGAACCGTCCCGCCAGCGGTCGTCGTCGTCATCGTCGCTTGCGAGAACGAGCGGCATGGCTTGCGAGGCATCATCGAAGAGCGCGGCAATGGGCCGAAGGATGTCGGATGGGGCTTGCATCGCGCTCCAGGCGGGGACGCCGATCGCGGCGGTCAGCGCCGTGGACGCGACCAGAAGTGTCAGGGTCTTCTTCATGGCAGGGTCTCCTTGTCATCTGCTGACGAGAATCTGGAGAACCGACCTGAGGGCTTGCTGACGGCGCAGCGATTTCCGCTTCAGGTTACCGTCAGGAAGAAAAGGCCCCGCCGGTGAGAGCGGGGCCAAAAGGCGCAGGCGAGAGCCACACGGCTGGCGTGGCGATGTGACAGGCCCTTACTCAGACGAATTCGAACTGCTCGAAGCGGACCCGCCGCGGCATCTGGCCCTGTGCCTTCAGGCCCTTGAGGATCCCGTCCTTCAGGCCGGTCGGGCCGCAGAACCACAGATCGGCATCCTTGACCGCGAACGGCGCCGCGTCGATCAGGCGCTCGGCCGTGAGCCGGCCATCGCGCGTCGTGACGACCACCTCGAAACTGAAGCTCGGGTTGCGGGCGGCCGCAGCGCGCAGCGTCTCTACACCGATCGCTTCCTCCTGTGTCCGGACGCAATGGACGAGGTGAATGTCGCGCCTCTCCGCCTCGGTCAGGCTTTCCGCCCAGGCGAGGAAGGGCGTGATGCCGATGCCGCCGGCGAGCCAGATCTGGCGCGCACCACCCTTGCGGAAGTCGAACCGCCCATAGGGGCCCTCGAGCTGCACGCGCGTCCCGGTCCGCAAGGTTGCGGGAAGACTCCGTGTCCAGCCGCCCAGCGCCCGGATGGAGAGCGTCAGGGTGCCGTCAGGACGCGGGGCACTGGCGATAGTGAATGGGTGCGGCTCGGACAGTCCTGCCTCAGGCGCGCGGACGAAGGCGAATTGCCCTGGACGCCACCGCATCGCCCGACCTTTAGGGCTGAGCGTCAGCGTGGTGGTTTCACCGGTCTGGCTGATCTCGCTCACGGTGAACTCCCGACGCCGCAGCTGCGGGGCAACCAACTCGGTGAAGATCCACGCAGCCACTCCGGCAATGCCAAAGGTGTTCAGAAGTACCGAGAGCGATGGATCTACCCCCGTCGGCATGTCGACGAAGAACTGGTGAAAGACCACCATGGCAAACAGGGCGCCCATGAAACGATGGCTGAACCGCCAGATCTGATAGGGGATTTCCAGCCCGATGAAGGGCAACCGCCGGAACCAGCTGACAGCAATCAGCGCGAGAAGCACGTTGAAGGCGAGCTCGCCCGCCTCCTCACCCAGTTCACCAAGGCCGGTTTCACGAACTGTCCGCTCGAAGTCCGGCTCGATCTGCTGATGCAAAATCATCAGGACCATCGCGGAGATGCCCAGCCATTTGTGGACCCGGTACATGCGGTCGAGTCCGCCGAACAATGGCTCCACCAGAGGCGGCCGTGCGGCGAGGATCAGGGTCTGCGCCATTGCGACAACCGCCGCGGCCCCAACGGCAATGCCGAGCGCGGCATCCGCGCCATAGGGCGCATAGGTGTTGAACCCGAGCAGTGCGGCCAGCAGGCATGGCAGCGCCACCAGCAACGGGCCCATCATGGGCAGGGGCGATATGACGGGAAGCCTGGGCAGTGTCGGAAAGCCGGGCGCCGGGACATCACTGGCGCGATGCACTGCGTCAGTCATCGTCGCCTCCTTCGCGATCCCGGCGGGGGCGATCGTCGTCGTCCTCGTCCTCGTATTCGAACTCGATCACCTCGAGCGTCGCCGGATGGACCGTCACCTCAATCCGGCGCCCCTCGGCGTCGCGGCCGTCGATTTCGTAGCAGCCGTCGTCGATCTTGATCCGGCGCACCGTCCAGCCGTTCTCCTCGGCCAGCTGGGCGACGGCGTCGCGCGGCTGCCAGTCGGCCATCGGCACGAAGCAGTCGTCGTCCGCCAGCGCGACTCCAGCCGGGAAGACCGCGAGAAAGCCGAGAATTGTCAATGTCTTCTTCATGGGCCAAACTCCTCGATGCGGCCATCTTGACGAAATTCATGCGCGGCGAAGCTGACAGCAGCCTGAAGGGACGTACCCCGCCTCTTCAGCTTCGTGTCAGCCAGACGGATCATGGAGGGTCATCGGAAGAGGACGGGAACGAGCATGCGCATCCTGCTGATCGAGGACGACACGGTGCTTGGCGCGGCGGTGCGCGACCAGATCGCGGCCGATGGGCAGTCGGTCGATTGGGTGATGCGCCTCGATGCGGCCGGCGACGCGGCGAAATCCGCGTCCTACGATCTGATCCTGCTCGACCTGATGCTGCCGGACGGTCGCGGGATCGGCTTCCTGAAGAGCCTGCGCGCGCGCGGTGACGTGACCCCGGTCATCATCCTGACCGCACTCGACCAGGTGTCGGATCGGATCGAAGGGCTGAACGCGGGCGCCGACGACTATCTCGTGAAGCCCTTCGATCTCGCTGAGTTGTCCGCGCGGATCGGGTCTGTCGCTCGACGCTACAGCGGAAACCCTAATCCAATCGTCACCCACGGGCCGCTGGAAATCGACCTCGCCGCCCGCAGCGTTCATCGCGACGGCAAGCCGGTGCAACTGACCGCAAGGGAATGGGCGCTGTTCGAAGCTTTCCTCGCACGTCCCGGTCAGCTGCTGTCCAAGGCACAGCTGGAGGAGAAGCTCTACGCCTTCGACGCCGAGGTGGAGAGCAACACCATCGAGGTCCATGTCAGCCGCCTGCGCAAGAAGCTGGGGGCTTCGGTCATCGAGACCGAGCGCGGCATGGGCTACAGGCTGGGCAAATCATGAAATGGCCTGCGAGCCTTCAGGGCCGGCTCGGCCTGTCGCTCGGCCTGGCGCTTACGGTGCTGTGGCTGCTCGCGGCGACGGTAACGGCCGTGATCGTCCGGGGCGAGCTGGACGAGGTCTTCGACAGCGCCCTGCGGGAGACTGCGGAACGGATCCTGCCGCTTGCGGTGACCGATATCGTCGGGCGGGAAGATCAGGGCGTGACGCAGCGGCTCGCGCCCATCCGGGAGCACGACGAATTCTTCACCTACCTCGTGCGCGATGCCGAGGGGCGCATCCTGCTGCAATCGCACGCGGCCGACCCTGCCGTGTTCCCACCCTGGGACGGTCAGGGGTTTCGGCAGACCGCAACCCACCGGCTCTACAGCGACGCGGCGCTTCAGGACACGATCCGGATCACCGTGGCCGAGCCGCTGGCCCATCGCGCGTCCGTCGCGCGTGAGATCCAGATGGGCCTCGGCCTGCCGCTGCTCATTGTGCTGCCGATCGCGCTGGCGGCGATCATTCTTGCCGTTCGCTTCAGCCTTGATCCGCTGCGCCGGTTCCGTGCTCGGCTGGATGCGCGCGGCGCCCGCGACCTATCGGAGGTTCCTGCCAGCGATCTGCCGACGGAGATTGGTCCATTGGCCAAGACGCTCAATGGCCTTCTGGCCCGCTTGCGCGAGGCGTTCGAGGCCGAGCGCAGCTTTGCTGCGAACGCGGCCCACGAGTTGAGAACGCCTCTGGCCGGCGCAATCGCTCAGGCGCAGCGGCTGAGGGCGGAGACGCAGGAGTCGGCCACCGAAGCTCGTGCCGCCGAGATCGAGGCGACACTCAAACGTCTGACCCGACTCTCCGAACGCCTCATGCAGCTTGCGCGGGCCGAAGGCGGGCGGCTGCGGATGGACCGGAGCGCAGATCTCAGGGAGGTTGCACGTGTGATGGTGGACGATCTTGAGCGCGTCAGCACGAAGGGCCGCATCGCGCTGACGCTGCCGAGTACAGCCGTCATGTCCGACATCGACCCCGACGCCTTCGCCATCCTGTGCCGCAACCTAGTGGAAAACGCGCTCCGGCACGGAGCCGAAAACATGACGGTCGACGTCACGTTGACCGCGGACGGGCTGCTGTCTGTCGCGAACGACGGCCCGGTCCTGCCACGCGAGATGCTCGACCGCCTCACGGCGCGCTTCGAAAGGGCGAACGCGAATGCCGACGGTAGTGGGCTTGGCCTCGCCATCGTCGCCGCCATTGCTGGCCGGATCGGCAGCTCGCTCATCCTGGAGTCGCCACGTCCGGGTGCATCATCCGGTTTCCAGGCGTCGATCAGGTTGCCAACTGAGGTCTCGGACACCACCGCGAGGCGCGACGCGTAGCAGGAGACGGGTGCCGGAACATCAGCAAACCCGCGCTTGGTCCCGCATCACGGCATAATCGGCCATCATGTCCGCGACCGCCGAGCCCTCCGGCAGGAGAGCCAGTTCGTCGGCTGCCTGCGCCTGAAACTCCCTGCTATATTCGACGACCGGCGGACATGCCCCGTGTCCGCCGAGGTCAGAACTGACTGTCGCGCAGCCGCTCAGCCAGATCGTCGCGAGAACGAGGGCGACGCGCGGTCGCCTCGAGCATCCGTCTCTGTGCGTCATGGGTTTTCTCCATGGTCTCGATCTGCTCGGCCAGCCGGCCGGCGCGCTCGCCGGAGCGTCGCAGGGAAAGCAGGAACAGAAGGATCGCGAGTGCGATGACGCCGTAGCGGAGCGCCGTGCGCGCCCATGCGGATCCGGCGAGCGTGGCAAGGAGCCCGCCGATCACCGCCGCCCCCGGCGCCAGTCATCGAGGCGGGCGTAGATCGTGACCGCGATGCCGCCGAGAGCGACCGCGATGAACACCCACCGCAACGTGTCGAGATACGGCACGAGTGGCAGGATTGCGGATTGGGTCTCCGCCAGGACGCTCTGCGCGACCTCCACGCCCGCAGCACCCAACGTCGCCACACCGGCCGCGCCACCGCCCTTCATGGTGCGGCTGGCGGCCAAAACCTCTCGCGCTGGTGGCGTTTCTTCGGCGAAGGCAGTCGCCCGGACCGGGAACCGTTCGCCCCACTGTCGCGCCGGACCGAGATCGACATGGATGAACCCCGAGCGCGGGTAGAAGCCGAAGCCGAGGAACCCGACCTCGCGCGCCGCAGCCTCGAACGCCACCGGGTCGTGGTTCGCCATGGCGATGTCGAAGGCGGCGCCATCGAGATGCTTCGACCGGGTGGCGCCGCCGACAGCGCGATTGTGCTCGGGGCTGCGATAGGCGGAGCGGACGATCAGCGGCTTGCCCAGCCGGTCGCGCAGCGCCTGCAGCTTGTCGAGCGCCGTTTCGTTGATCAGCAGTTTGCCAGTACCCCGGCAGGCGATCTCGGCAGGGCTGAAATTCGGCCAACGCCAGCCGCTCTCCGGCACGTCGCGCCAATGGCGGTGGAATGTCGTGGTCATGGTGTCCTCCCAGAACAAAAAAACCCGCCTCGACGGCGGGTCATTGCGGGCTGATGAATGGTGATGGGGCGCGGCTACGGGCCGCCGCCGAAGATCTTCAGCTTGATGGCTATGCCCGCGAGCAGCGCCAGCATGACGCCGGTGGTGATCATGCGGACGGCGGTCTGCATGGCGGTGCGCCGCACCAGCCGGATGCAGTCCACGAGGGAGCGCAGATCGCGGATGTCGAGCGCGGCCTCGTCGCCGTCGAGGCCGACATCGGCGAGCGCGCGTTTCGCCCCCTGCTCGGCGGCACGGGTCAGCATCGCCTCGAGTTCGGCGTTCGACCGGTCAGAACTGTGCGGTGTCATCGGCGCCTCCCCCATTCTGGGCCTCTCACGCCTCAACCAGCATCTCGAAATAGGCGCCATCCTCGCTGGGCCGAGGATCTTCCTTGAGATCGAAGATCACCGCGTCGATGAGGGCCCGCCATTCCGAGGTGATGGCGCGGGTCTCGGCGCTGGCACGGATCGTCAGGATGGCCGGTGCTTTCGAGACCAGCCGTGCCTGCATGACGGCCTCGGAGCCGCGCAGATAATGAACATGGCACCAGAGGGTGAAGCGATCCTCCCACCCTTGGATCAGCATCCCGTCCGGATCGCGGATCATCACAGCCTGCTGGAAGGTGACCCGGCGCCGCAGGCGTCCGGCAACCATTCTCACAGCCGGATCCTGCGATAGGGGGCGAGCAGCGCATCGACCGCCATGGGCAGCGCCGATGGACTTGCCCCGAGGCTGACCGCCTCGCGATGCTCATACCAATGCGCGATCAGCAGCAGCATGGCCTGACGGATTGCCGCAGGCACATCGGCGGGGGCGCCATAGCCGGCGGTGAAGGTGATGGCCGCGGGGCGGCCGAAGCCGGCCAAGGGTCGCAGCAACCGGCGTTGGTCCCGCCGGTCGATCCGGTAATCGAGATCGCCGCCCGCGGCATCGGTGAACACGGCGCTGTCGATCTCGCTGTCGGGAAACGGCAGCAGGATCGGTCCGGTGATGGCATCGAGATCCATCTGCCAGGATTGCGTGACTAGGCAGCGGCCGAGGATCCCCGCCGGCCCGTCGAGCCAGGCGGTGGCCGCATCGATATAATGCTGGATCAACAGGTCCTCGTCCTCGTGATCGACCCGAAGCTGCGCCTTGGCTTCGGCTAGCATGATCGGCGTGGCCGCGGACATGGTGATGCGGGTCAGCGTGAACATGGGCAAAAACCCCCTGAGGCAGGGCACGGGCGGTCTTCACCGCCCGCGCAGTTATTGCAGCATCGGTCTCAGGCCTGATCGGCCTGCGGGTTGATCCGGCCGTGACCCCTGATCACCAGGCCGGCAATCGGCGTGCCGGTGGCATGGGTGCCTTCAAGCGCCGCCAGCAGCTTCAGGTAGCGTTTGGTTCCGACATAGCCGAAGCGGTAAACGGCGGCGGTGGCGTGGGCCTCGACCAGCGCCTTGACGATGCCGCCTTCGCCCACGGTCGGGACGCCCAGCAGGTCGGCTGCGGTCACCGCCTCATAGCTGCTGTCGTCATCGGAATGGGTCAGGATGAACTCGATCCTGTTGGTCGAGGTGAAGGTGATGCCGCCCACGCCAATGGCGAGAATGATCTCGGCACCGTCATGACCGCGCAGATCAATGGCCACGGGGGTGCTGTCGTCGGTGAGGGTGGCAGCATTGATGGCCGCGGCCACCGAGAGACTGGAATGCAGATCCTTCATCGGATCCTCCTGTGCAGGAATGTGGGTGGGAAGACGCGGGCTGAACCCTGCCGCGCGCGCGCCTTGGTTCAGCCGGGCGATCAGCTGGCCGCGATCTTCAGCAGCTTGATGGCATCAAAATTCTGCACCCCGCCACCGACGCGCTTGGTGGTATAGAAATGCACATAGGGCTTGTTGGTGAAGGGATCGCGCAGCACCCGGATGCCGAAGCGGTCGACGATCAGATAGCCGCGCCGGAAATCCCCGAAGGCGATCGGGAAAGCTCCGGCGGCGATATCGGGCATGTTGTCGTCATCGCTGATCGGATAGCCGAGCAGCGTTGCCGGCTGGCCAGCCTGGACCGGGGGTTGCCAGAGATAGAGCTCCTCGGTCTTCGACTTCAGCTTGCGGATCGCAGCCTGCAGCGAGCGGTTCATCAGGAAGCGGGCATTCTGCCGGTAGCCCTGCTTCAGCCCGTAGACGAGGTCGATCAGCGCATCGACGCCGTTGTGGCTGGCATCGGTCAATGCGGCCGCGACGCCCGAGGCGGTGTAGCCGATCTTGCCCCAGGCGTAAGAGGCATTGGCGACCGTGTCATAGGCCAGGATGCCGCGGGGCCTGTTCACCCCGTCGCCGGTGATGAAGGCGGCAGCCTCGGCCTCGGCGAAGGCGGTCGAGACCTCTTCGGCCAACCAGGCAGCGATATCGACCCTTGCATCGTCGAGCAGCGTCTGGGTCGCAGCCGGGTTGGCGTAGATCTCCATCGCCGGGAAAGCCAGTTCAGCGAGCCTCGGGGTGGCGGTCTCGGGGCGGGCCTGACGCTCGCCGACCCAGCCGGCCGCAGCGCCCCCCTGATTGACCAGCTTCTTGTAGCTGCCGGCCGAGATCGAGATGACACTGGCAATCGCGCGCATGGCCGAGACCGAGCCCAGCACCCGGTCGATAATCTGTTCCATCTGGTCGGGGACGACATAGCCGCCATCGGGATCGCTGTCGGTGCGGAGCGCGGCCTTCACCTCCAACTCCCGCAACCCGGCCTCGACCCCGCGGCGGAAGAACTGGTTGAAGGCGCGGGCGTGCTCGCGGGTCTCGGGGCTGTCCGACCGATCTACGCTGCCGACACCGCCGCCGAGCCTGGCTGCCGCCAGCATGGCATTTGTCTCGTCGAGCGCGCCCTGAAGCCGGGTGATCTCGGCATTGATGCGTTCGACCTTCTCGGTCTGCACGACATCGGCGAAGCGGGCGTTGATGCTGCTGATCTCGGCCTGATGCTCGTCCTTGAAGGCGGCAAAGGCGCGGTTCAGATCGGCAAGGATGGCGTTCGCGTCGCCGGTCTCGGCACGCACGCGAACGGCCCCGTGGATGCGGGGGGATTTCTGGATGCCCATGGGGGTCTCCTTATGAGCGGATGGTGTCGATGAGCTGCCGGATGGCGCTTAGGGGGAGGCCAGCGTTCTGCATGGCGGGTTCGGCAGCGTTCCGCGTGCCGGTGAGGTCTCTCAGCATCGCGCGCCGCGCGGATCGCGGGATACCTTGCTGGGCCAGTGCCGCGTCTATGCGGCGCCGCGCCTGAATGTCGGGGCGCGACTGCGCGCCGCTCTGCGGTGACTGCGCGGGCAGGCCAGCGGCCGAACCCTCGACCATGCAGTCGGCCATCCCGGCCGCAATCGCCTCCTCGGCGCTGAGAAAGGTCTCGGCATCCAGCAACGCGACAACCTCGACCTGTGGCCTGCCACTGCGGGCGGCATAGATCCCGGCCAGCGCGGCATCGAATGTCTCGAAGAGCGCAGCGGCCTCAGCCATATCGTGGCGATTGCCGATCACCACGCCCCAGGCATTGTGCAGCATCAGGAAGCTGCCGGGGCTCATGTGGATCTCGTCGCCGGCCATGGCGATGATGGAGGCCGCCGAGGCCGCGAGGCCCAGCACCTCGACGGTGACCGCGGCCGGATGGGCGCGCAGCAGGTTGTAGATGGCAATGCCCTCGAACATGTCGCCGCCCGGCGAGTTGATCTGCACCGTCACCGCCTGCGGGCCGATCCTGCTGAGCGCCGCTGCGATCCGGCGCAGGCTCACCCCGCCGCCCATACCATCCTCGCCGATCACGTCGAAGATGGTGATGGTGCTGTCGCTCTCGGTGACGGAAGTGACCTGCGCGGCGACCGGCGTTTCGGCCCAGCGGACCAATGCGTCCGATGGCGCATCGGCCTGGAACGCCGCGGGGCGCGGCAAGGCCGGTCCGGCAGGAAGATCACGCAGGCTCATCGGAAACTCCTTCGCTTGTGGGCGCGTCCGCATCGTCACCCGCGTCGCCGACCGCTGCCGTCATGTTGGGCGGCGGATAATAGACATCGCCGCCATCGCGCGGGTTCTGATCTTCCAGCGCTCGGATCTCGTTGGGGCTCCAGACGCCCCATTGCAGGCCCTTCACATAAGCCTCCCAGCGGGCCCGAATGTCGCCCTTGACGAGGGCGGCGCGGTTGAAGCGGGCATAGAGCAGATCATCCGCGCCGATCAGGTCGCGGTCGAGCGCTTCCTCCCACATGGTCAGGTGATCCTCGAGCGTATAGGCCACAAAGCCGATCGACTGCTGCTCGATGCCGGTGCCCCAGCTGGTGGACTTCTCGGTGTCGCCGATCATGTGCGGCGGCACCCCGAAGAACATGGCGATGTCGCTGCGGCTGAACTTGCGGCTCTCGATCCATTGCGCATCCTCGGCGGTCATCGCGATGCGGGCGTAATCCATACCTTCCTCGAGGATGAGGTGCTTGCCTTCCTGGTCACCGCCGGCGCGGAATGCCTCGAGCCCGGCCTTGAGATTGGCCACCGCCTCGGGTCCGAGCTTCTGCGGGTGCCTGAGCACGCCCGAGACCCGGGCACCGTTGCGGAAGGTGGTGGCGCCGTGATCCTCCATTGCCAGCGCCAGTCCGATGGTCTCGCGGGCATAGGCGATGGGTGAGACACCTCGCACCCCATCCAGCGTCAGCCCGACCAGATGCAGCACCTCGTCCTGCGCCAGCCGCAGACGCCTTCCATCGGGGCGGGTATAGAGAAAGCTCAGCGCCAGGTCCTTGTCCTGCACCACCTCGACCCGATCCGGATGCAGCGGGATCAGCGCCTGCACGGTGCCGCGCGAGCGCACGATCATGGCATAGGCATTGCCGCGCAAGAGCAGATGCGCCTGCAGCATCCGGCGGAACTGCGATGGCGTTTGCCAGCGATTGGGCCTTCGCCGCAGCAGCTGCCAGATCGGGGCATCCGAGGCATCCTCGCGGGTCCGGGCATCGACCCGGCGCTTGATATGCAAGGGCAGCGTTGCCACCGCGCCGGAAATGATGCGCACGCAGGCATAGACTGCCGCCACCCGCATGGCGCTGTCGGGCGTCACCGCCATGCCGGAGCCGCTGACCGCCCCGGCCCTCAGCGCAGCGTCCAGTTCGGCAGCGGAGGTGATGACCTGCCCGCCACCCGCCTCCTGGACGGACGCGTGCGGTGATGGGGCGTGCGGAGGCGAGGCCGCAGGCGGGGCGCCTGCAAACCAGCGGGACCAGAAGGACATGGGCATTCTTTCCGTAAGACGGGTAGCCTACAGCACCAGGATGCTGCGGCTGTCATAGACCGAGCGGCCGGCATTGACGTCGCGCAGGAGCGCCCGGCCGAGGGCGTTGCAGATCGCGACAATGCCGTCGATGCGCTCCGAGGAGCGTTCCTTGTCCGGCTTGATATTGCCGGCCGGATCATGGCGCACGGCGACATTCGAGGCATTCCAGTGCAGCACCGGATGGCCGCCATGCCACAAGAGCCGCGACACCGAGAGGCGCTCCAGTTCCGCGGTCGGTGCCGCCATGCTCAGAAACCCCTGCCCAAATTGCACGAGGTTCAGCCCCTCATCCTGCAGATGCTGGACGATCTCTCCGGCGAAGGTGCGGTCGTAAGAGAGCTCGCGCAGATCGTAGCGCCCCGCGAGTGCGATGATCTCCGCCTCGATGAAGGCGAAGTCGGTGGCATTGCCGGGCGTGGCAGTCAAAAACCCCTGGTCGCGCCATGTGGCATAGGGCACCCGGTCGCGCCGGGCGCGGCGCAGGATGTCCTCCTCAGGCACCCAGAAGCGGGGCAGCACGATCCATTTGTCTGCGAGGTCGCCGAGCGCGGGGTCCCCCGTCGGTGGGAACAGCAGCATGAAGGCCGAGAGGTCGTTGACCCGGGCGAGATCGAGCCCTCCATAGCATTCGCGGCCCAGCAGCTTCTGCTCCAGATCATCCAGCCCGGCGCGGATGTCTCGCCAATCAGCCCCGTCACCCGGCCCGCCCTCGGCCCAGACGCCCATGTCGAGCCAGCGGGTGACCTGTTCGGTCCATTCATTCAGCCGCAGCCGCCGGATGGCGTTCTGCTGCGCCGGCATCTCGCGGGCCTCGTCGATCTGGCGCTTCAGATCATCGCGCTTCACCGTCACGCCAAGACTCGGATTGGCCTTCACCCAGACCGCAGGATCAGTCCAGTCATCGCCCGCGTCGATGGTGGCGATATAGGCAAACCAGCTATCGGCCGTCTCATGCGGCACAGACCCTTCCAGCGCCTTGACCGAGAACTCGTGATGCTGGCGACAGACCGAATGGCGGTCATGGCCGGCGGTGGTGATCTCGACGATCAGCGGCTGGCGCCGGGCACCGGTGGCGGTGTTGAGCTTCTGGATGATCTCCGGCCCCGGATGTTCATGCACCTCGTCCACGGCGGCCAGATGCACGTTGAGCCCGTCCATCTTGCTGGCATCGGCCGAGAGCGGCCGGAACCACGACGCGGTGGGCAGCACCGCGAGGTTGTTCACGGTGCGCGTCACCCGCGCTGACAATGCAGGACTCGCCGCCACCATACGCTCGGCCTCGCCGAACACGATGCGCGCCTGATCGCGGGTGGTCGCCGCGGCATAGACATGCGCGCCGGCCTCACCATCGGCGATCAGCGCGTAGAGCGCGATGCCTGCGAGCAGCGCGGATTTGCCATTCTTGCGCGCCACCTCGACATAGGCAGTGCGGAACCTCCTGAGCCCATCAGCGCGTTTCCAGCCAAAGACGGATCCGACCACGAATTGCTGCCATGGCTGCAGCACAAAGGGCTGGCCGGCCCATTCCCCGGTCGAGTGCCGCAGATGGCTGAAAAACTCGATCGCGTGCAGCGCGGCGGCGCGGTCCCAGGAGAGACTGCGGGTCTTGCCGGTCTTCAGGTCCTCCAGATGCCGTGCGCAGGCCAGCTTCACCAGCCGGCCGGCGGTGATCTTGCCGCCGGTGACCGCCTTTGCATAGGCGGTGACCGGGCACGCCGGTGCCTTCCGAGCGGTACCAGATTTACGCGCTGCTGCCACGGTTCAGATAATCCTCGAACGGGTCGCGGGTCTTGGACGGCTCTGCCATGCGCACCCGGGTGCGGCTGGATGGCGTCATCCCGAACTCACTCTCGATCTGGCCCATCTGCGCGAGGCATTTATTGGCCACCGCCAGGAACGGGTTCTGAATGATATTCCCGCCCACGGTCTTCACCACCGGGCCGCGGCGCTTGACCTCGGCCTCCGCCTCGAGCCAGCGGCGCCAGATCACCACGTAACGGGCCAGCGCGCCGACATCGAGTTCGGTCATCACCCCATGCCGCGCCAGCAGCGCGGCCACCTCGGTGAACTTCGCGGCAGCCGCTTCGTCGAGATGCTCGGGCGGGTCCGGGGTCGCGACCACCGGCTGCGGCTCATCCGGGTTCAGCCGGTGCGACCGGGCCGTGCCCTTGACCAGTTTGAGCTGCGTCGGCAGTGGCTTGCGACCCGCCATGATCCTTGTCCTTTCCGGCTGTTCTCCTCCCGCAATGCTGATGAATCGGGCTTATCCCCGAGAGTCGGACTCGTGCTCGCCGCCACCGACCCGCATAGCCTCGAACACCCGCCGCAAGGCGAAGGAACGCACTATCGATACGATGGTAAAAATCCCGCCCATCGCCATGTTCTGCGTCAGCGTGACGTGCAGCCCGAAGAACGGGAAGATCAGGATCTGCGTGGCGACGGCAACGCCATATCCGACGATGACATTGGCGATGGACTCGACCAGCGACATGAGGCGTGATTGTTTCATGCTGCCTTGCTCCGGCGGCGCTTGCGGGGGGCGGCGTCACCCTTAGCGTCGTCATCCGCTTTCTCGGCCCCGGCATCATCGCCCAGCCGCTCGGTCCTCACCTGCGCGAAGGTCCGGCCGTCGCCATCGAGGATCGCGTCCTTGCCGGTCTCGGCCTGCCAGCGCTCCACGGCGACATCGACATAAGCCGGGCTGATTTCCATGGCGTTGACCCGCCTTCCGTTGGCCTCACCGGCCATGATCTGCGAGCCGGAGCCGCAGAACGGCTCGTAGCACAGCCCGCCGCGGGCGACATGCTGGCGCATCGGGATCCCGAAGGCGTCGAGCGGCTTCGGCGTCGGATGGTCGGGCCGCTCGTCCTTGGTGAAGGACGGCATATCCCAGGTCGAGGGCAGCGTCTGGTCCGCCACCTTGGGCGGTCGGTTCGGGCGCCGCCAGCCCATGAAGCAGGGCTCGTGTTTCCACAGGTAATGCGACCGGGTCAGCACCCCGCGGTCCTTTACCCAGATGATCTGCTGATGCACAAACGCCCCGGCCTTTTCCCAGCAGGCTTCCAGCATCGCCTGGCGGCGCGAGGCGTGCCAGCAATACCAGGCCGCGTCCTCGGTAATCGCTTCGGCTACCGCCGCGCTGATGAAGCCATCGTAGAGTTCTGCCCCCTGGCTGCTGTCGTCCCACGTCGTGCCGTAAGACTGCGACCAGTCCTTGTTGCGTGTCGGGTGATTGGAGCCGTCGTAATCCACCAGATACGGCGGATCGGTCGCAAACAGGATGGCCCGTTCGCCATTCATCAGACGCCGCACATCATCCTGCGAGGTCGAGTCCCCGCAGAGCAGCCGGTGGTCGCCAAGCACCCAGAGATCGCCCGTTTGCGACGCCGGGTTGCGCGGCGGCTCAGGGATCACGACCGGCGCAGTTGAGGCGTCATCATCGTCGGATCCCGACAGCAGCCGGTCCAGCTCGCCATCCTCGAAGCCCATGATCCCGAGATCGAACCCGGCCTCCTTCAGATCGCTGAGTTCCAGCGCCAGCAGCGCCTCATCCCATCCGGCATTCAGCGCGATGCGGTTGTCGGCCAGCACCAGTGCGCGCCGCTGGGTGTCGCTGAGCCCGGCCAAGGTGATTGCGGGCACCGTGTCCATGCCCAGCAGCCTTGCCGCCAGCACCCGGCCATGGCCGGCAATCAGCGTGCCGTCCTCGGCGATCAGCACCGGGTTCACGAATCCGAACTCGCGGATCGAGCCGGCGATCTCGGCCAGCTGCGCCTCGGAATGGGTACGGGCGTTGCGCGCGTAAGGCACGAGGCGATCAAGCCCATGATATTCGATGACAAGTTCGCGATCGGACACGGCTGTATTTCCTTGTTGCATGGGCCGCTACCCCCCCCCTCGCCATTTTGGCCACGGATGCAGAAAGCTTGGCGCGCGGTCCTGACGTCGAACCGCCCGGAGATTTGACCTCCTCCCGGGGTCAGGGGCGGGATCAGAGTTCCCGCCGACGATTGCCGAAGCCGCCATCCTCGGCGGCGGTCTTGCGACTGTGACAGCTGGCACAGAGCGCCTGCCAACCGTCCGGGTCCCAGAACCGCTCTGTGTCGCCGCAATGCGGAGTAATGTGATCGACGGTGTTGGCGGCGCTCACGCGACCCTGCCGCTGGCATTCCGCACAAAGCGGGTGGCAGGCGAGGAACATGCGCCGGGCACGCTGCCACCGAGCGGATTTGTAGAGCGCCCGGATGGCGGGGTCGCGTTGGCGATCAGTGTCGCGGTCACGCTCCGGCTTGTCGCGTCGCCCCACCGGGCGATGGATGGGCGGGCGCACAGGCATGGGATGCCCTCGCAAGTCTGATGAAACGGAATGGAGATGATCGGTGGCGCTCATGGGCGCTCTTCTCCCGATCATGCCCTGCTTTTAGCATGGATCTGTTGCAGGTGTCGAACACAAAAGTGTTGCAACACTTTGGACTCTTTCACGCATTCAGCCGCGACGCGATCTTGGTCAGCGCCAGCTGCCAGCGCCGCCACGCCGTGGTCCGGTCGCAGCCCATCTCCCCGGAGATGACCTTCCATGGCACCCGCGCCGCCCGCGACCAGATCAGCTTGCGTTCGGCCTCGTTGATCCACAGCGCCCAGTCGAAGGTCCGTTCCAGCGCCGAGATCGCCTGCGCCGAGGGCACCACCCGCATCGGCTCCGGCTCCATCGCCGCGATCTCGCGGGCGCTGCGCAGGATCTGCGGCCAGTGGCTGCCGTGACCGCGCGGGGCAGCGGAGGGGAGCCTGCGCAGGGTCCGGAACGCCTCCTCGAAGTGATCGGCAACATCGTCGGCTGTCCAGTTGCGCTCAACCATCGCCGTGCCCTCCCTCACTAGCGCAGGGGCCGTAGAGCTTGCGTCCCAGTTGCGCGATCATCTCGCGCTCCGGCCAGGTCAGCCGCGGGTCGTCCACGCTGACCGCCAGCAGACCCATCTCCTGCCAGCCATCACGCTTGACCTCATCGGGGCTGCGCCGCGTGCCGCCGTAGCCGGGGGGCGTGTAACGCATCGTCGTCAGTTTCATTCGGGCCATCGTCATCTCCTGTCGTTCTGGCCGCAGTGGTCGGGTGAGGCAGAGACGAAAGAGAACGGCGGACCGCGGGCACGGACGTCACGGATGGGGGGCTCGGCCCCGAGGCCGGCCCTCCCATACGTAGTATGGGGGGTCCCGTTGTTCGTCCTCAAAAGCAAGTAAGTCTCTGTAGTAAAACGGGAAAAGAGGACGAACAGAGGTCGAACAAGAGGACGAACATGTTCGTCCTCGTCCTGTAGTAAGTCATTGATTTTGTTTGATTGAGGACGAACAACGGAGGAGGACGAACATGTTTGTCCTGAGGTCGAACAAGAAATCCGGGAGGACGAACAAACGTGTTGGAGGACGATTTCACGCATGGTCGTCCTCCGGATCGGGCCAGTTGCAGGGGTCCTCCAGCTCCATGCAGAGGCCGTTGGCGGGCGACTTGTAGTGGCTGGGAACGACCGGTTTGCCGGTCGACAGCACCTCGCCGGACTCCGGATCGACCTGCGCCTCGCTGCCGAACACCATGCCGTGGACGCAGAGATATCCGAACCTCGAGCGAACGATCTCGTGGCCGAATTCGGTGCCATCGCGCAGGAAGCGGATATAGCCCTTGGTGCTCAGCACATTGATCCGGTCACGAATCGTCGACTGGCTGCCAAGGCCGAACTGGTTCTCGAATGCCTCGCGGAACTGCGTCGAGGTATAGAGCCGCCCCTCGGCGGCCTCGGCGAGCAGGATCGAGAGGATGACGTCGCGCTTGCGATCGCGCTCGGCGTCGTGCTTTGCGCCGATTTCCTGGCCGACGACGCGTTCGAAGAGCCGGCTGACCTCAACCCATGTGCCCCCGATCTTGTCGACCAGCTTCGGCTCGAGCGCCGGTCCGTTGCGCAGTTCGATCTCGAGGCGACGGGCGGTGCTGTCCTCGTCCGGGCGGTGCAGGATCAGGCCCGTGGTGTAGTAACCCCGGAGCGCGCTGGCGCCGGAGAGGGCCAGGAAGGGATCGTCCTTCACCTGCTGCTTGGACAGCTTCTTCGTGTGGTGGACGAGGATGACACCGGCATCGGGATTGACCGCCGCCTGCAGCGCCTCGACGCGCTCCCGCAGGAAGAACATCATCGCGCTGTTGTCGTTCTCGCCGCCGCTGTCGGGACCGCCGTCGAAGACATTGCGGATCGGGTCGATGCAGATGATGTCGGGTGGGTTCTCGGGGAAGGCGCCGCGGATCGCCTCGAGCACACGGGCAACGCCGCCGTGGTCGAGCAGCAGCTTCAGCCGCGGGGTGGCCACAAAGCCGTCACGGGCGGCTGCGAGGACTTCGGACGGCAGGCCGATCTGGTGGAGGCGCTCGCGCAAGTAGTGATACTGCAGCTCGGCCTGCAGGTAGAACACCCGCAGCGGGCGCGGCGGCACAAAGCCGAGGAAGGGCTGACCGGCGGCCATGTGCACCAGCCAGGAGATCAGGAAGTCGCTCTTGCCGACCTTGGGCGCTCCGCCAAGGACCAGCAGGCCGCCCGGGGTGAGCACGCGCGGCGCGATGATGTCGTCGGGCAGCGCGCTGCGGTCATCCAGCAGCGCGCCAAGGCTGAACCAGTCCAAAGCCCCCTGCGCAGGACTTTCCTTCGGCGCGTTGGGCGGTCCGTTGCGCTCGATGTGACGCTGCCACAAGCGGCGTGTCTCTGCCTTCAGGCGCTCCTCCGGCCATGGCGGGCGCAGCATCGCGGCGTTATAGCTGCAGATCGCCTCCCAGGCCTCATCGAGCGTCATGCGCCCCTCATGGGCCTGGCGCAGGTAATGGCCGATCGCGGCACCGGCGCCCTGGAACCGTGTCCAGGCATCCGCCGCGCCTTCGCGCACAGGTGTGGTCAGCACCTCATCCACGGAGGGTTTTGCATCAGAATTGAAGTCGAGGGGCGTGCCCGATGACGACGGCTCTGCCAAAGCCGGCATGGCGATCGCCCGAGATTCGAACTCGGCCAGATCGACCTCGATCGCCTGATGATCGATGATCCGGACCTGCGACCTCAGTCCATACTTGCCATGAACCGTGCCCGGCACCCGCACCGGCTGGTGGGCCGAGCCGAAGCTGCCGTCACCACCGACCTTGCGGGCGATCTCGGCGCGCAGGCGGCAAAGACGGGCGATATCGTCGCCCTCGGCCGGTTCGGTCAGCTTCCACCACAGATGCAGCTTCTTCTGTCCGGCCTCCGTGACGCCGCCGCTCTCGACGGTCAGCGTCGCCGGGCCGAGATGGCAGATCAGATGCCCCCGCTTGTCCGCGATATCGCCCTCGTCGAGATCGACGACCAGTGCCTGCATCTGGACGACATGCTCGGCGCGGGCTTCGCCACGCTGCGCCACCGTGCCGGGGATGACATAGATGGCTCGGCCGATGGGCGCGGCTACCTCGGCACAGCCCGCGATGGTCGCGGCCGCACCCCCATCGGCCGGCAACCAGCGCAGATCACTCGGCGGCGGAGGCACAACACCCTTTTCCGGCAGGCCGCGCAGCGGGATCAGACCGTCACACCAAGAGTAGACGACATCGAGAAACAGCGCGATCTGCGCCGGATCGACCGCCGGCACGCTCATTGTAGCCGCCCTTCGCTGGGCTCCAGATCGGCGGGCTGGATATAGACCGCGAAGAGGTCCTCGCCATCCTCATGCTGGCCGGCTGCTTCGAAGAAGTAATACCGGTCTGGCATCACCAGCTCGGTCAGCTCCCAGCGGCGATAATAGCCGGGAAGGCGCTTCAGGAGATCAGGCGGCGGAATGGGCGGCAGGGTCATCGATCGGGCTCGTGAACAGGGGCTTCACCTGTTCAAAAGCCAATCCCGAAGACCGATCGGGACATTGAAGCCGCGATCAAATGTGATATCTATAATTAAAATTGATATCGAGCGAGCTTCATCATGGCCCAGATCGTCGTACGCCAGATCCCGGAAGAGGTGCATCGCGCGCTGAAGGCGCAGGCGGCTGCCCATGGTCGCAGCGCCGAGGCCGAGTTGCGCGAGATCATTGCCCGCGCGGTGCTGCCGCAGTCGCGCCCGCGCGCGGGTGATCTGATGCGCAGTATCTGGTCCGGCGCCGAGACGGACGACCTTTCGGTCGAACGCGACCGGACGCCCGCGAAGCCGGCCGGTTTCGAATGATCATCCTCGACACCAATGTCGTCTCGGAGACGATGAAGCCGGCGCCAGAGCCGCGGGTGATCGACTGGCTCAACCGGCAAGAGCTGACCACCCTGCACCTGACCACCATCAGCCTGGCCGAGTTGCGGTTCGGCATTGCATGCCTGGACGCTGGGCGTCGTCGGGACGATCTTGACGCGCGGCTCGAGCAGATGCTGGCCGAGGTATTTCCGGCACGTATCCTGTCGTTCGACGAGGCCGCTGCCAGTGCCTTCGGAGTATTGATGGCAACGGCGCGCCGGCAGGGACAGGCCGTGAGTTTTGCCGATGGCGCGATTGCTGCCATTGCCGCGGCACAGGGCTATCCCGTCGCCAGCCGCGACACCGCGCCCTTCGCCGCCATGGGCGTAGAGGTGGTGGATCCGTGGCACGAGGCGGCTCAAGGCCGGTAATGGCCTCGCAGGCGCGCAGCGGCGCGTTGATAACGTTTCCGCGCCGCCCCATCGGACAGGCCGAGCGCGCTTGCCATCTCGATCTGATTCAAGCCGTCCACCGCGACGCCAAGGACCAGATCGGCATCTGACCCGATTACCGCCGACAGATCAGCCCGCAATTCCGCCCGCATCCGGGCCCGTTCCGCCCATGACGGCGGCGCGGCAATCCAGTCGGGTTCTACCTCCGCGCAAGATTGCTGGCGGTCGATCTCGCGTCGATGGGCGCGCAACAGATCGCGTTCGGTGTTCATTAGCACGGTGGCGGCGATATTGGTGACGCGACCGAGATCAAGGGTCCGGATGATTTCCGTGCTGCGGGCCAGCAGGTCGGAGCTGATCTCGTCAGCAGTGCCGACACGACGACGCAGGCAGCGGTTGCGGATCGCATCGAGCCCCGGCCACAGGGAAAGCAGCATGACGTGCAGGGCCAATCCCGCGGGACGATCGCGGCCTTGTGACCTGCGCACGAGGGCGGCGAGAATGGCGTTTCGCCCATCGAAATCGAGATGCCCATGATGTAGGGCGCCGAGCAGCGCGACAATATCGGCGTAAGGCCGAAGCGCCGGTTCGGCCGACCGGACGGCACGATAATCGCATCGGGATTGCAGGGTTGCAGATGAACGGGCGAGATCCTCGCGGATCGCGGACCAGGAGAAAGACACGGGACGCCAGCCTTCCGGCCGGGCGTCCAGCGCCTCTCTCGGGCCTCAGGGCGTCTTGCGCCTCTGATGATCGGAAAATGGAAAAGGGACCGGCGCGCCTTAGCGCGCCGGTCCCTTGGTCTGGCTCATCGTCCCGCAATGCCGGCAGGTCGCCGTGGCGGGATAGCTGAACAGATATTCGTGGCCTCGCGCGAAGCTCACATGCATCAGGCCATCGCGATGGATGCCAAGCAGTGCGCCGCAGCGGCAGCAACGCCAGTCATTTCCGGACCTGCGGGGCGTACGGTCCAGGGTGCGGCGCACTGCCGGGAGGTGGGAGATTTGGTTCGGCATTTGGAATGCTCCTTCGTTGATGGAGCACCTCAAATGAAGCAGAGAATCGGAGTTAGTCAGACCCCCCGAACGGAGTTGGAACGGAGTTGGCGGTCAGGTCGCGATTTCCCACAAGCCGCGTTTGGGCGAGCGCAGGAAGTCGGCCTTCAGCTTGCTCCACAAGGACTGACCAAAGATGTTGCCGAGTGATTGGTTGCCAATGCCAGCAACCATGTCGTCTGTTTTCATGGGTGTCGGATACGCCTGCACCAGACGATCGATGACCATCACACGCTGGGCACCGACGATATCGATAGTGCCTTTTCCGGGGACACTCAGCACACCGGCGCCGTTGCCCGACTTGTGAAACTCCACGGCAGCGCCACCTTGGGCCAGAGATCGGTTCCGACGAAACGCCGATATGAGGCTCGTCATGTCTACGGCAATTTCGGTTGCCTCCAGCAGGATATGGTCGGCAAGTCTCGCGAGCACATTTGCTGCCACGCAGGAGCCGGCGGCGTCCCCCGCCTGCAGGACGAGCCCGATCCCCTGCTTGTCCCGCGCGCGAAGCTCGGTATCGATGGCGGCGCGGACCCGCTCGTCCTCGAGTCTGCGCGCGAGATAGAGCGGCACGTCACTTCCGTCGATTTCGAGACCGCCGAGCGCGATGAGGTCGGGCCGGATGTTCTCCATCGCTGCGATGTCCAGCGCCTTGCCAAGCTGCTCGCGCAGGTGGCTGGCGACCCAACCGTCTCGGATCCGATAGACACGGTAGCGCTCCGGCAGCGCGGCCGACGATGACTGGCCATCGGTCGAGTATAGCTCGAGTCCCTCAGGACGCTCCACGACCTTTGCCACATGTTCCGCAAAATCGTCTTCATCGTCGATCAGGTCGTCACCCTCCCAACCTGAGGGGACCAGGAACCCGAGATCGAGCAGGGTTTTGACGTCTACCCCCCGCTCGTGAAGCCAGGCACCGTTTATGCGGTCAGACCCCAGGTTCCACAAAGCCAGCAACGCAGGCAGCACCGCCATGCTCTCTCTGGGCGTCGGTGCGCGACCATCACGCAATATGCCCCAGTGGCGGAGCAAGCGGTGACCGAGGACGCGCTCGAACGGATCATGCAGGCTCAGCAGGCTCGTAGTGTTTCGATCCGTCAGGGTGAAGTCCAGCGTACGCTCGCCGTCCACGCCCCCCCGCCGGTACTGAACAGCGATTTCCACGAACCGGATCGCGAGAGCATTGCGAAATATCCTCTCGAGTCCCGGCTGATCGCTGATCAGCTGGCCGATGTCCTCATCCAGGGACGTCGAGACCGACAGCCTGTTGGCGAGATTTCCGATACTGATGTCCGCGCGGATCACGCGAGCTCGCAGGATGCTTGCGTCGTCGAACTCGGGGAGTCCCAGATCGAACCCGTTAAAGAACCGCGCGATGTCGTAGGCCTGAAAATCGACAGGTTGTTGCGAGGGCTCCTGTTCGAGGACCGTCCTGATGAAGCTCTCGGCCGCATCGTGGCGAAGCTTTCGGGTCCCAGCACGGACATGCACGCGCCCGGTACTCGGGGTGTGCACGATCATGATTTCCCCTGGTGGGCGGAAATACATTGTCGTGCGCTGCCCGTCGTCGTGGAGTTCCCGCACACTGGTGGGGGCTTCCGGGTGAACCACAAGGTACATGACCTCGGCGGGCACATCGCCGTCCTGGGGAATAGCGAACCGGTCGACTTCATACCCGTCGCCCCGATCGAGCCTATCCCGCAGATCGTCCAGCAAGGTGTCCAGCGCTGATGAGGCGACATCAGCCGCGCCGTCTTCCACAGGCGCGACCATGAACGTCTGGTAGTGGCGGTCATAGCGGCGGTAGAGCCGCAAATGCAGGGTGTTCTCTGCAGCCTCGAACAGCATCGGCTCGTTGAGATAGGTCCAAAAGCTGCGTGCCAGCGAGTCGCGCTGCCCATCGAATTGCCGTTTCCGGTCGGGCGGCATTTTGGTGCGGACAAGTCCGTCCAGCGCGAACTGGCCGCGATCTGACGACATGTTGACGATACGAGCTGCCTCGGTTTCGAGGGGTGACAGCTTCTCCTTCCGCTGTTCGCGCAACATGGCTGCCGCAGGCACATCTCCATCGGCGCCATCGGGTTCGAAATGGTAATCTGCCAACCATGTCAGCTTGTCGAAGACACGCATTCGCAGGAATGCGGCAATCATCGAGGGCTCGGCATCGTCGAACAGCCGCGACAGGTTGGGACAGGATTTGGCCGGCGCACGAACCACGTGTACCTCCGTGATCAAGGTTTCGTGAAGGCTAACCTCACATGGCCCCCCGACGCAAAGAATCTTCGATCGCTGTCCCGATTTGCTTCCTGAACCGGCTTTTCATCGTCGAGAACCCTGCGAGTTACCGATGATGAAACGTCCCAACCCTCTGTCACCCTTCCTGATGACTGCCGCCGAGCGCCGCACCGAGCTGTGCGGCCTGCTGGCACTGGGGCTGGTCCGGCTGCGGATGCGGGAGGCGGGCGAAGTATCTGACGATACCGGAGAAAGTTGCCTACACTATCCACCCGACCAATGCCGTCATGCAACTCCAACGCACCGGAGAACCGCATGACGACCCACGATCCCATCCCCGCGCGCCTTGCCGCGCTCAAGACCACGTCGACGCCCGACCTGAAGAAACAGTGGCGCGACCTGTTCGACAGCGAGCCGCCGCCGTTCAACCGCCGTTACCTTGAATCCCGTCTGGCCTATCGCATTCAGGAACTCGCCTATGGCGGGTTGAAACCGGAAACCATCCGGCGGCTGGAGCGGCTGGGCGAGGAACTGGACGGCGGCGACCGGAAGAAGAGCCGAATCCGCGCCGACGCCATGCCCATCGCCGGCACGCGGCTGATCCGCGAATGGCAGGGCGTGGAGCACGTCGTCACCGTCACCACGGACGGATTCGAATGGCAGGGCCGCCCCTACAGGTCGCTCTCGGCCATCGCCCGCGCCATCACCGGCACGCGCTGGAACGGGTGGGTGTTCTTCGGCTTGAAATCGCGGAGGCGCGCATGAGCGATGTGAAGATCAAGCGCCGCTGCGCGGTCTATACCCGCAAGTCCTCGGAGGAAGGGCTGGAGCAGGAGTTCAAC